>Ga0187804_10000268_pt1 | contig 12207 bp, 12 predicted proteins | sample NC_wetland_sal_i_3_FD_132961 | JGI IMG/M metagenome (GOLD analysis project Ga0187804, IMG submission 132961) | Wetland sediment microbial communities from Neuse River Estuary, North Carolina, USA - Control_4 | ecosystem: Environmental > Aquatic > Freshwater > Wetlands > Sediment | place: USA...
ATGGGCACGCGCCGGTCGTTCTCCCCGTGCTGGATCAACGTCGGCGTCTTGGCCTTCGCGATGTATGTGATCGGCGAGGTCTTTTTGTAAATTTCCGGGTCGTCCCACGGTGTCCCGTGCAGGTATTGCCTCGTGAACGGCGTGATGTCCGTGTTCACGTAGTAGGTCATCCAATCCGAGATTCCAGCGCCGACCGAAACGGCTTTGAAACGATCGCTCGAAGCGGTGATAAATGCCGAAATATATCCACCCTCGCTCCATCCCATCGATCCCACGCGGTCCTTGTCCACCCACCCCTTGGCAATCAGCGAATCCACGCCGGAAATCACATCCGCATAATCCCCCACGCCGAGGTTCCGCACGTTCAGTGCGCGGAATTTTTCGCCGTATCCCGCCGAACCGCGGTAGTTTGGCCGCAACACCAGAGCACCTTTGGCCACGAATCGTTCGATCGGATAGTAGCGGTCCGCGTTGATCACCGGCTGATCCACTCCCGTCGGGCCGCCATGAATCACCACCAGCAGCGGATACTTTTTCTTCACGCTGAAATCGGGAGGGGTATACAGAACGCCCTCGATCGTCGTGCCATCGCCGGACTTCCAGGAAATCACCTCCCGGTGGGCGAGCACGAATCCCTTGAGCTGATCGCCCATCACTGTGAGTTTCTTGGCTTGCCAGGGTGACAAGCTAGACGTATAGATTTCGGCGTACTCGTTCTCCGCCGCGGCCCGGTACGCCACCAGTTTGTAATCTCGCGAAAGCGAAAACGTAAAAGCCGAGAGATGCTCCGGCGCGCTCAGTTTTTCGACTGCTTTCGTTTCCGGATTCAGGCGGAACAGATGCGCGTAGGTTTTTTGTTCCGCCGCGAAATAAATTCCGTCCGGCCCCCAGCCAATCAGCCCGGCATCCTCGTCGAACGCGTCTGTCAAAACCTGTGGCGTACCGCCGTCCGCGTCCACGACTGCGATCTTCACGTTGGTGTAGAAGAAATACTTGGCTCCGGCCGCCGTTTCGAACGCGATCCTTTTCCCATCCGGTGACCACCTCGGATTCGTGTCCGGTCCCGGCGTGCTCACGATTTTCTTCACCGCGCCCCCGTCCACCGTAACGAAGTACAAATCCGCCGTCTCCGTGGAAATCAGGTCGGGATCTTTCTGTGCGCTGAACGCAATGCGTGTCCCATCGGGCGACCAGGAGAAGTCTCCCACGCTGAATTCGTCACCCTTGGTCAGGCGCTTTGGCTCCGGCGCAGCCGCGCCTCCCGCCGGCAGATCCACGATCCAGAGATGCGCCATCTCGTAGTCCCCATGCACCACGGAGTATTCGCCATACTTTTCCTTGCGGTCCTTCAGCGCCTTTGGTTCCGGATCGGTCATCGAAAACGCGATGCGCTTCGACTGCGGGTCCCAGCCAAAACCATCGACGTCGTTCTCGCCCTTGGTGATTTGCTGCGCTTCGCCGCCGTCCGCGGAAATGACGTAGAGCTGTTTTTTCCCTTCCGGTGATCCCGTGAGCTGGCCAGGCCGGTCGGAAAGAAACGCGATCCATTTTCCATCCGGCGACCACTCCGCGTCCGTGCTCGATTTTTTTGCCGACGTCAGTGGATGCGATTCGCCGCTGGCAACGTCCGCGATCCACAGGTTTCGTTCGAACGCATTCTCTTCCCAATTCGCTTTTTGCACTTCGTAAACCACGCGCTTCCCGTCCGGCGAAATCTTCGGATTGAACGCGGTGATCCATTCCAGGGACTGGTCGATGGCCGGTGTTTTGCTTTCCGGCTTGGATTTGGCGGCTTCCGTTGCCGCTGCGGGCTTCGCGGCCTCTTGCGCCGCCGAGGAAAATCCAAAGCAACTGCACAGCAGTAGCACAGCCGCGATCCAAGAAATCCTTCGCATGGCTTCACACCCCGTTTTGTTGTTCGCGACGCTCAATCCGTGCTTGACTTGCGGTTCCAGACGAGGAATCCGATGAGCAAGCCCACTCCCACGATGGCCAGCCCCACATAGACGTGCCAGCCATGCAGTTGCGTAGCCGACACCACGGCTGCCGCAGCCGATAGAACCACCAAAAGGGCAGCCCTGCCCTTCGTTAACTGCTTCTGTTCGACCACTCGCTCTTCACTTCTCGCCGGCGTGAAGTCCACTCTACCCCGCCCCGGCGTTTTTCCTGCGCTTAAGTTCTCGCTAACTCTCGCGTCAGGTACACAATCTGGCCCACATGATGATACGCATGCCCCGCGCACCTCACGAAGATGTGGAAGCGGTCTTCCGCTTCCGGCTCGCGGTCGGCGGTATACGGTTTGCTCCAGTCCTCCGCACCTTGCTTTCGAATCGCCGCCACGACCATGGCGATCGCGCGGTCAAAGCTCTGTACGGCCTCGTCCTTGTGCGGCGGATGCTGGTCCGTAAACTCCCGGTCGCGGTCCCGTACATACCCCGTTTCCGCTATGCGCGCCCCAATGTAATAGTTCAAGTTGCCCGTCAAATGCAAGACCAGATGTCCGATGCTATTGCCGTAGGGATAGGGCTTGCGCCAGAACTGCTCGTTCGAAACCGGGTCCACCCATTTGTGCAGCTGCATGGCAATGTATTCGTAGTACGCCGCCAGGTCCGCTCCCACCGTTTCGTTCAATTTCGCCATCGAGGACGCTTCTCCGGCTTTGGAATGAGGACGGACGATACCGATCTAACCAGCGGGCTGTCCGGTTTATTCCGGGATTCCCGTGCGTCCCAGGCCGCCGACAATAGCTTTTCCCCCAGAAAAGTCAAGGATTCCGTTGAGCCATTTGGCGCGCGAATCTGTCTCATTTGTTCTTTCAATGGTTTTGTCTATGACTTGCTGGCTCGCGTTCAGAAAGCCCTGCTGATCAGCGCCCGTAGAAGATTTGATTTCGTGGATCTCCGCTGCCTTGTTCTCCACGGCTTTTCCACATCTTTTTCGGGGGAGGTATTTCCGTACTATTGACCATGTTACTTCCTACCCAGGACACTGAAAAGAATATGGCCCGCTACTCGTCACTTTTGGGACGCCGCGTGGAGGTGCAATATCGCGCCGGCGATATCCTTTTGCCCGCTTCCGGCATATTAGTCGCCGATTCCGGGCGTTCCATCTTTCTCGAGCAAAACTTCGAGCAGCGAGGGCAACACAAGCATTTCCGCTGGGAAATCCCGTATCAATATCTCGTCCGCATCGAGGAGAAGCCCGATTCCGGCGCCTCCGCGAACGCGGCTCCCGCCGCCGCTCCCAAGTCCGCACCCGCTCCAGAGGCCCCGGCCGAATCAAAAATCTCGGACGAGCCGCTCAAGGCTGCCGCACGGGCCGGCGCTGGGGGTGCTCCTGGGATTCTACCCGTCTCCCACCGCCCAAAGACGGCCTGATCGCTTGACGAGCCTGGCCTAAGGAAGCGCCGCTCGGGCATGCCCGCCGGCCGCCTGCAATAGCAGGATTACCCCAATGACGATCAATCCCAGATGGATGGCCAAATGGAAGCCGCGCGTATTCACGCGCTGGTTGATCTTTCGTCCGAGCCAGATTCCCAGCAGGACTGCGGGTAAGGAAACAAGGAAAAGCCGGTTGACCGCGGGCGTCCACAGCCCGGCCAGCCAGTAGCCGCACATCCCCACAATGCTTGCAGGAAGGAAGTATCCCTGCAACGTGGCGCGAAAATGCTCGGGCGGCCATTTTCGAAGAGCCCCAAAGATCGCCAAAGGCGGCCCATTCATCCCGTAGGCTCCTCCCAGTACGCCCGCCACAAATCCAAAGACCCAGGCCCAACGGTCATTCTTCAGTTCATGCTTCCCGCCGCCGAGCAAGGAAAATATAGCGAAAGCCGCGATCAGCACCGCCAACACGCTTTTAACGACGGGTTCAGCCACTTCCTTGAGCAGCAGCAATCCCAAAGGAATGCCAGCCAGTGTGAAAAGTAAGAGCCGACCTGCGCTGTGGACCTGCACGTGGCGCCAGTCCTGCACCACCACGATCAACGCAACCAAAATGGAAACGAGCACGGCTATCGGGGCGGCAACCTCAACGGGCACCACCAGAGCCAGCAGCGGCACGGCGACGAGGGCCTCTCCAAAACCGAAAGCGGAACGGATGATGGTCGCCAAGAACAGTATCGTCACCACTTCGGCTTCGGCCCATGGCACTGTCATCGTTTCCCGCAAGCTTACATCGCCGTGGCCGCGGCGCACTTCATAATTCTCATTTTTTCCTCAAGTGGCCTGTCCAGCATGGCTTCTCCTCACTGCTTCTCCGCGGCAATTCGGCTACAATCATGTCCTCGTTTTGTGCCGGATGCAGACGTGGCAGGTGTCTCTCCGAGTCGAGGAGGAAGCTCTTGAAACCCGCGATTGGCTTGATTGGTCTCGGCCTCATGGGCCGCCCGATGGGTATGAATCTCGTAAAGGCCGGTTATTCTCTGACGGTCTGGAACCGCACCGCTTCCCGGGCTGACGAACTGGTGGCCGCGGGAGCCAAACTAGCCAAGTCTCCGCACGAAGTTGCTGAATCTTCGGACTTCTTTCTGACCATCGTCAGCGATCCGCCTGCGCTTGAAGAAGTGCTCTGGGGATCGAACGGCGCTATGTCCGGACTCAAACGCGGCAGCGTTTATGTGGACTCGAGCACTATCTCGCCGGCACTTGCGCGCAAAATCGCCAGCGCCTGCGCGGAACGGGGAGCTCGATTCCTCGATGCGCCCGTCACCGGCGGAGACTGGGGGGCCAAAAAAGGCGAGCTGGTTTTCATGATTGGAGGCGACGCGCAAACGCTGAAAGAAGCCGAGCCGATCCTCGGCGTGATGGGCAAGAAGTTGTTTCATCTTGGCCCGAATGGCGCCGGGCAAACCATCAAGCTTGCGATGAATCTGATTCTGGCGCTGCAAGTCGATGCTCTTGCCGAGGCCCTGGCTCTTGTCACCCGCGCCGGCATTCAAGGCGAAAAACTCGTCGAGGTCATGCAGTCAAGCATGGCGCGCTCCGGCGTCTTGGACGTCAAAGCCCCCAATCTCCTCAAAGGCGAATACGTCCCGAGCTTTCCTTTGCGCCTGATGCACAAAGACCTCGGTCTTGCTCTCGATCTTGCCAATCAGCTCGGTGTCGCCCTTCCGGCTACGGCTGCCGCGCGCGAAACCTACAGCTACGTCAAAGGCGCGGCGAAAGAAGACCTGGACTATTCGGCCGTCATGAAGTTCTGGAGCAAGTGACTTGCGAATCGGCTTTATCGGTCTGGGCGATATGGGGCAGGCCATCGTGCCCCGCTTGCTGGCCGCCGGTCATACCGTCACGGGCTGGAACCGCACCAAAGAAAAAGCCGTGCCCCTTTTCCAGCTCGGCATGCGTTGGGCGGATTCACCTCGCGAGGCTGCCCGCGAATCCGAAATCGTCTTTTCCATCGTCATTGATTCGGCCGCCGTGCAATCCGTCGCCCTCGGCAAAGACGGCATCATCGCTGGACTGCGCAAAGATGCCGTCTACCTGGACATGAGCACCATCAATCCGGAAGTCAGCCGCGCGGTTGCCGCCGAGTTTGCCAAAGCCGGCCTGACCATGATGGATGCTCCCATCTCCGGAACCACGCTCACGCTCGGCCAAGGCAAGGCCTCGCTCATGGTCGGCGGCGATCAAGCGGCGTTCCAACGCGTCCAGCCCGTGCTTCTTGCCATCGGCCCCAAGGTCACCTACATCGGAGCGCAGGGTCTGGCGGTACAGCTCAAAGTCGCGCTGAACATGACGCTGGTTATCGAAGTGATTGGTTTCTGCGAAGGCGTCGCACTCGCGGAGAAAGGCGGCGTCCCTCGCGAAGTTGCCGTGGACGCCATGCTCAAGAGCGTCGTGGCTTCGCCCGTGCTCAACTATCGCGCTCCGCTCATTCTTGAAGGCCACATTTCCGACGCTACGTACGGCAACGTGAATCTCCAGCAAAAAGACATGCTGCTGGCGCTCGAGCTCGGCCGCAAGATGGGTGTTCCCGTTCCACTCGGAGCGGCCGCCAACGAAATGCTCAACGCCTGCCGCGGCCTCGGCCTGGCGCAGCACGACTTTGTGACCGTCTACGAGGTCTACCGCCGCCTGGGAGGGATGTCGAAGTGAAACCCTACCGTACGAATCTTCGCGATGTGCCGCACGTTGGCGGACTTTCCCGCGACGAGGGCTGGATCAATATGCAGGTGCAATTTCTCATTGACCAGAAGACCGCCGGCTCGGACAAGCTCCTCGTTGGATGGACCGTTCTTCCTCCCGGCGCGCGCCACGACAAGCATCGCCACCCCAACGCCGATGAATTTTTCATCGTCATCAAAGGACACGGGTTCATCTACACGGACACCGGTCGTGAGCCTTCCGGCCAGGGGGACGTCATCTTTACGCCACGCGGCCACTGGCACGGTTTTGACAACACCGGCAGCGAAGACGTGGTTCTTGTTTGGGGCTGGAGCGGGGCCGGATCGCTCGAAGCCGCAGGCTATGAAATCCCACCCGAAGGCTACTGACCCCGCGGCGGTTTTTCGGTCATGACCACGGGGACCGCAGCCTGGGACGATCCGCGCATTTTTCGCGGGATGACCGCGCAACTGAAGCTCAGACGCGAGCTCCTTGCCGCCGGGCATGAGCCGCTTGGCTGGAAGCTGGCCTTCGGCGCGTCCGTCGCGATGGAGCGCCTCCACATCACCGCCCCGCTTGTCGGTTTCCTGATGCGGAGTGCACTGCTCGCTTCGAACGCCAAGCTCTCCGTTGCCGGCTGGCAAAAGCCCGCGGCCGAACCCGAAATCGCCGTGTATCTCGGCAAGGACCTGTCTGCTAACTCCAGCCGGGCCGCAATCATCGCTGCCATCGCCGGTCTTGGTCCTGCCATCGAAATCGCCGATGTGGATCATCCCTCCGATGACGTAGAAGGCACGCTGGTCCGGGATATTTATCAGCGCCACATCATCCTCGGTGCAAACAACGCCAGCTACGCCGGCGGGCAACTCCACGGTCTTTCGGCCCGCGTTCTCAGAAACGAAACCGAAATCGCCAACACTTCCGATCTGCAAGCCCTAACCGGAGAGCTCATCGATATCGTTCTTCATACCGCCAATTTGCTCGCGGCATTTGGCGAATCCCTCCAGGCCGGACAAGTGATCATCGCCGGTTCCATCACTCCCCCGCTCTGGGTCGAACCCGGTGAAGAAATCGTTTTTCATCTCTCACCTTTCGATCCGATCTCCATTCGTTTCTCCGAGAATCCTTCACGCTAAATTCCGTTAGCCGCACTTTCCGGCCCTGTTGTTCCTCTGTTTGCATTGACTCGCCCCTTCGCTCATCGTACGCTGCAACGCGGGACACTCTTCTCTTCGTGCCCTCTCGCATATGCGCCCCTGGTCCAAGCTTCCCCGCCCACTTCTCGCCGCGCTGGCCGTTCTCCTCGCGGCCGCTTCCGTTCTCTATAGTGCAGTCTGGATGTACGACGTGCGTCACATGCGCCCTCCCGTCGAGCTTGGTTTCAACCGAACGACCAACGCAGGCTCGTTCGACGTCCGCACGCACTCCGTTCCGATCTTAGACGTCGAAAGCGGCAGCCCTGCGGAGCATGCTGGCCTGCGGCCAGGTGACCGCATTGTCGGCGTCAATGGTCAGCCGCTCGTGACTTCCGCTCCCTTCGATGCCGCTTATGACAACGGATACCCCGGCGATCCCATCGACTTGACCGTCGAGCGGCCCGGTGTTGCTGGCACGCTGGCCCTGCACGGAATCTTCCGGGCCGCCAATACTTTTCCTCTGCTTCGCTCTTCCGAGCAAAAGATAAGGAATTCTGCGGCTCAGATTACCGGCTCATTTCCCGTCTTATTTATTGCGGTCGGTTTTGTGGTCTTGTTCCTGAGGCTGGAGGATGGCAACGCCTGGCTGCTGGCTCTCCTGTTCTGCGGGTTCGTCGCGGCTCCGGGCTTTTTCAATCCGGCTGCGGTGCCGTCCGGATTGCGAGCGTTTGCTTTTGCGTATCGTTCCGTCTTCAACGGTCTGCTGTGCTCCCTCTTCTATATTTTCTTTGCCGTGTTTCCGGTGCGTTCTCCGCTGGACCGGCGCTACCCCTGGCTGAAATGGCTGGCTCTTTTTCTCGGGATCGCTTCTTCTCGTCCGTCGCTCCACTCCGATGATTTGGGCTTCCCATTGTTTTTGACAAAACTTGTTGGCGACCATGCCTCTACGATTCTGCTTCTCGCGACGAGGTATGGCCTCCTTGCCCTGGGCCTGATTTCCCTGGCGCAAAGTTCCTTTTCTGCTTCCATTCCGCCGGATGCGCGCCGCAAGTCGCGCGTCATTCTCTGGGGCACGCTGGTCGCAGTCGTGCCCATTGTTCTCGAGCGCGCCGCGTTCGACTTTTTTGGTTTTCAGCCCTCGTTTTGGCAGGACACCACTTTCATTCTTATCCTCTTCGTCTATCCCCTTTCCTTCGCATACGCCGTCGTAAAGCACCGCGTTTTGGAAATTCCCGTGCTCCTCCGGCTCAGTGCACGCTACGTTCTCGTGCAGCGTGGTTTCATCGTTCTGCTCTTCCTCGCGGCGGGCTGCGCCATAGCACTCTTCACTCAGGTATTTTCCAAATATGTCCGTGGTGATCCCAACCTCGGCATGACTCTCAGCGCCGTTTTCGGCGTCGCGCTTGTCTGGGTTTCCGCGCCGCTGGTCAAGCGTGGCACCGAGCGCATCGATCGCGCTTTTTTCCGCAGCGCCTATGACGCGCGCATCATCCTGCAGGACCTCGCCGAAAAGTCGCGGACGGTCACGGGCCGCTCCGAACTCGCCGCTCTCCTCGAACATCATGTAAACAAAGCGTTGCAACCAAAAACATTCGCTTGTTATGTCGAGGTGGGCGACTCACAGCTCAAATTACAATCTGGCAACGCTCCGCCAGGCTCGGAGGTCCTTCCTTTGAGCTTGTCAGGTTTTGACCGGCTCGCTGCTTATGGAAAATCCTGGGAAGTCACGAATCTGAAAAACGGCACGCCGGAAGCCCTTTCCCTCCTGAGCCCGCTGAGCCCCGAATGTCTCGTGCCCATTCTCAGGCATGATGACCGCCTCTCCGGCCTGCTGGTTCTCGGTCCACGCCTTTCCGAGGAGCCTTATTCCAGCGAGGACAAACATCTGCTCGATTCTGTGGCGAGTCAGGCAGGCATTGCCCTCGAAAACATCGCGCTCGCTGAAAAAATGGCTGAGCGACTCGAAGCGGACCGCCGTGTCGCTCGTGACATGGAAATCGCCCGTGAAGTGCAGGCTCGGCTGTTTCCCCAGGTCATGCCGCCCTTAGAAACACTCGACTACGCGGGAACCTGCATCCAGGCCCGCATTGTGGGCGGCGATTATTACGACTTCCTCGACCTCGGCCCCGGCCGCCTTGGGATCGTTCTTGCTGACATTTCCGGGAAGGGCATCGCCGCTGCTCTGCTGATGGCCAACCTGCAGGCCAATCTCCGCAGTCAATACGCGGTGGCTCTAGAGGATCTGCCTCGGCTTCTGCAGTCGGTGAATCGTCTCTTCTACGAAAACACGCCCGACGATCGCTACGCCACGCTTTTCTTCGCCGACTACGACGATGCCACTCGTTGCCTGCGCTACGCCAATTGCGGCCACAACCCTCCGCTTCTGCTGCGCGCCAACGGCAAACTGGAGAAGCTTTGTGCCACTGCTACCGTCTTAGGCATGTTCCGTGATTGGAATTGTGTGATCGAGCAGGCTTCTCTGGAGCCGGGTGACACGCTCTTGATTTACACCGATGGCATCACCGAAGCGCCCGGCGGCAACGGCGAAGAATTCGGCGAGGCCCGCCTCGAGAAAATTCTCCGCGCTCATCAGCGCGATCCAGTCAACGAACTTCTCGGCAGCATTCTCGACGCGGTCCAGAAGTTCAGCGGCGCCGAGCAGGCCGATGATCTCACCCTGTTCATCGCCCGCTCCCGCTGACCCATACTTTCAGAATCAGCGCTTCGGTAATCACCTGCCCCGGCCGACCCTGTAGTCGCCGCTTGCGGATCAAAAATTCTGTTCCAGATATTCACGCAGCCGGCTGAGCCGAAAACCGGCATCGCCAATCTCGATCCTCAGCAGTAATTGTGCGCTGGCCAATTGGTTGCGGAAATCCAGTGCCGCGCTGGTCTCCGCCTCTCCCAATAGCTGAAGGTTGCTGTCAATCTGCTTCTGCTCTTCTTCCAGGGCCTTCAGCCTGCTTTCCTGGACGGATATTCCGTTGATCAGCTGTTGTTTAAGCACTTCGGCGTTGCGTATAACATCGCCTTCTTGAACCTTCTTCCAATCGGCGTAAGACTGCGCGGATTGGTCCAGATGCTTGTTGATTGCCCGGCTCGCGAGATTGTAGCTGATGGTCACCTCGCCGTAAGCTCCGGGATTCCCTGTCACCGGATTGATCTGTTGGTGTGCGCCGACCGCAAGGAATACGTCCCAATCATTCTGGCGATTGAGCTTGTTCAAGGCCTGACGCTCGCTCACCTCGCTGGTTTGTTTCTCGGCGATGAGTTCTCTCACGGACTTATCGCTCAGCACGGGCGTATAGATGGCGGCAATCTTTGACTGGGTATCGGCGCGATCCGCTTCGAGCTTGATCTTGGTGGTTTGCAAGGTGAAGGCCATGGGCCGCGTCATGTTCCGAGCCTCGACCATCTTCACGGTCGTGGCGCGGAGCATCTCCAGCTCCTCGACAGCTTTCCCGATCAGTCCCAATCGGTGCTCGAGCGCTTCCCTTTCCAGGCTTGGCATCGCATATTGAATCGCTTGCTGCGCCGTGGCAGTCGTTCCGTACACGGCGCAGTTTTTGCGCGCTGCCTCCATCGTCAGTCCGGCCTTCTTCAGATTGGAAAGACTGCCGGAAAGCCCCCACACCGCCTGCGTGGGCAAGCCGGTATTGGGCTGCGTCGCGCCAGCGATGGCATCCGGCGCGGCGAGCAGGTCGCGCGCCGCCGCGGCTTGCTCAATCACGTATTTGCAATAGGTCTGCTGATCCTCGTCGCCGGCGCGAGCGGCGGGGATCAGCAAGAGCGCGACCGCCATGCCCGCACACCATCTTCCTGCGCAGGTTCCGTGCTTTGCTGGGATCGGGGGCATCGAGTGTCTCCTCAGAAGATCAGCGGTTTGCGGTCCAGGAATACTGTTTTCGATTTCGCGGATTCCGGACGGTCCAGCTGCATCTGGATCAGAAAGCCGCGGATGTCCGTTCGGAAGATGGGATGAGTGGCATGTTCTTCGCCGGGAAAAATCTGCTTTACCGTTCCCACTTTCTTGCATATCACCATGTTCAGATAACAGTCATAGACAGCGGCGCCCGCGAAGACCGCTTTCTGATTGTCATAGGGTACAAACGCGAAATAGACCGTGGTGTCTCCAGAAACGCTCAGGTAGTAAGGCGTCTGCTTGGCTGTGGCGATCGCCTGTTTGAGCCGGTCGATCTGCTGCGTATCTTCGTGAATCTGTTTTTGCGCGACGCTGATCGCGATATCCAGTTGCGCAATTTCCGAGATGAGTTCCGCCTGCTTGTCCAGTACGTTCAGCGTCTTCGTATCGGTCGTGGTTTTCTCGAGAACGCTGTCCGTCAGCAGGATTTCGCCGATCTTGCTGTCCGTGTACGAATTTTCGGCCTGATTCAGCGCGGCGCGCTGCGTGGCCGCATCGCCTTTGGTAATCAAGCCCGACGCCAGATCCTTGTCGATTCTCGCTTCCACCTCTTTTAGCTGTGCCATGACCGCTTGCGTCTTCAGGTTGTCCGCCTGTTTTTGCTTGTCGAGTTCCATCAGCTGGGGGCCGGTAGCTTGATTGTGTTTTTTCTCCCTTATAATCGCGGCTTGCAGCTCAGGTTCAAGCGCCATCAGCGCCGCGCGGTGCCGCTGCATTTCCTCGATCCCTTCATCCAGCTTTTTCTTGTCCACGCTTACTTCTTCCAGCGTTTGCCTGCTGGTCACCAGCTTCTCCGTGAAATCCAGGCTCTTGTCATCGGCCGGAGAAAGAATCACGGGCGCAGCCCACGTCGTGTTCACCGCATAGAAGCCCATCACGAATCCGTACGCCAGCACACCTCCCAGCACCGCGTACAGGGTTACGATGGCAAAAATCCGGTACACCGTGACCACCGACTTGTAGAGCATCGGCTGAATCACCGGAGCCTTCGCTTCAGCTGGCGGTTTCTTCTCCGCTGGCGTCGTCATCGGCGGCCTCCTGTTCCTTC
>Ga0187804_10000269_pt1 | contig 12181 bp, 10 predicted proteins | sample NC_wetland_sal_i_3_FD_132961 | JGI IMG/M metagenome (GOLD analysis project Ga0187804, IMG submission 132961) | Wetland sediment microbial communities from Neuse River Estuary, North Carolina, USA - Control_4 | ecosystem: Environmental > Aquatic > Freshwater > Wetlands > Sediment | place: USA...
CGGTCGGGGGGTGGGTGTGTTCGCCCAGCCAGATGAAGGGGACGGGATGGTCGTGGATGAGCGCGTGGATCTCCAGGAAGTCGGCGAGCTCCTCGGCTTGTCCGAGACGGGCGGCGTGCTGGTCTGCGGTGTACTCGCGTTCGCGCCAGTAAGAGCCCCAGAACGGTGCGGTGAGGCGCAGCCCGAGCCCGCCTCTGGCGAACCCGACGGTCTTGCGCGACAGCCACAGCAACGCGCCCAGGAGCGTGATCGTGAGCAGGATCCTGTCGTTTGTGAGGATGAGCGCCGGACGCTTGGCCGGCTGGCGCTCGGCCGCGGTGGGGGGCGGGTGGATGACCAGCCGGTTCAGCGCGGCGGTGAGTCTCCCGTCGCTGCTGGAGAGATGTCCGAGCTCGTGTGCGAGCACGGCGGGGAGGTGTTCGCTTTCCAGGAGGCCGCGGGAGAGCATCAGGGTGTTCCCGCACGCCGCGGCGTCGGGCTGGGGGGTGTCAAGCACGAACCAGCCCGCGGGCTCGCGCAAGGGCATGAGCGCGTGGTGGCGCAAGAGGTCGAGCGCGTCGTGGTAGGCGCTCTGCTCGCGCTCTGAGGGGTCGCGCCCGCCGAGGTTCTGCCGCCACCACCAGCCGCCGCCGAACGGGGTGATGAGCGCCACTATCGACCAGGCGGTGGGGATCAGCGCGAGCTGCGCGAGCCCTTCGGTGCCGGTGGTCGAATGGTGGAGCACGAGCAGCAGCAGCGCGGCGAGCGCGAGCGCCAGCAGCCAGCGCGCGAAGATCACCGGCGTTTCGAGCATGACCGTCGCGGCGTAGAGCGCGAGGACGGGAAGCGACTGCAACAGCTGAGTTATCGGACGGTGCATGGCGAGTCTCCTTGCTCAGAACGGAAGCGTGTCGCTCTCCGTCTCCGACGTGACGCTCGCGATCGGGACATCGGCGGTGCGTGCTCTCCCGCGCGGCTCGGCAGGCGCGGGCAGCGCGCCTTTCGCCGGTGGCGCTCTGAGCACCTGGACGCGCATCGCGCGACCGCGGCTGATGAGGTAGGCCTGTCCCGGAGCCAGCGCCCTGACCCTGTTGGGGTCGACCTTGAACTGGTGCTGTATCCGCGCGGAGCCCTCCCCGGTTGCGCCTTCGCGGGCGTAGTGGGTGGAGTACTCCATCGCCTTGCGCGTCCCCGCCAACGCCACGATCTCCTCCGGCGTGTTCACGCGGTGGCAGACCACCGTCTCCACGCTCCCGAGGATCCTCGCCGCCTCGCTCTCATCGCCCATCCCAGCCACGACCTGCGGGGCGAGCACGAGGCTCGTGTTGAAGCCGCGTGCCTGCTCGATCCGTGCGGCCATCCCCGCGCCTTGGGCGAGGCCGGAGAACTCATCGACGATCAACAGCGCGAGCTGGTCTCTTGGCTTGCGGCTGGTGAAGTAGTGCGCGAAGTCCTCGAACAGCATCCGCGACAGACCAGCGGTCTCCTCTCTGAGAGCGAGACTGTCCAGCAGCAGGTAGGCGGCGCTGGTGTCCTCCCACGCCCAGCCGCCGTCGAGCGCACCGCGGGTCTGTCCGAAGAACGCCTCGTAGCGCAAGCGCACCTGCTTGATCTGTTGCGCGGTCAGCGCCGCCAAAGCACTCGCACCCTGGTGCGCCTTGCCCAGCGTGTCGAGGTCCATCCGCGAGAGCGCCTGAGCGGAGGAGCGTGGTGGCCCGTCGGGGTGCTCGCACACGAGCCGCAGCACGTTCTTGGCGACATCCCGATACCACGCCGCGGGCCCTTCGCTTGAGTAGTCGATGATCTCCATCAGCCGCCCGTGGATCTCATGCGGCTGGCCGCGCCAGCCGTCGAACGGCTCGTTTGGGAACACCCGGGTCTGTCGTCCTGCGCCGGCCATCAGCCCGCAGAACCGGGCCGCGGTGTCCCGGTCACCCTTGCCGTCCAGATAGAAGACGGGGGCGTCGCTCTCCCTCGCCACCGCCCACGCCAGCCGCAGCACGGTCTCTGTCTTCCCCGACCCGGTGGCGCCACAGACCAGCAGATGCCGGCACAGACGTCTCGGGGAGAGCAGCACCATCCCCCGGTCCACCGGCAGCGCACGCTCGCCCGCCAGGCGCGTGGCGAGCGCGAACCCCCGCTCGCCGTCGGCTTCACCGACCAGCGTGCCAACGTCCGAGGGGACGGCTGCCGTCGCCTCTGTCGGCGCCAGCCGGGAGCGCCCAAAGAGCGACCCTCCCCGACGAGGGGAGAACACGCCACGTCGCCCGGCGATAGCCGGCGTGCTCACCGCGCGCCTGTGCCCAAGCGAGGCAGCTCGCGCACACCGAGCGCCGGCCACCGACCGCTCTCCGCGAGCTGGGTGAGCTGGCGGTACGGCCCGGGAGCGCAGAAGTAGAGCACCGCGTCAAAGCGCGCAGTGAGCTCGTCGAGGATCGCCGTCACGCGGCGCTGCGACTTGATGGTCAGCTCGACCTCGATCGCGACACGCCTTCCCTGCGCGAGGACCACTGCGTCCGGTAGATGCTCGCCCGGCTGGCGCTCGCGTGCGAGGAGCCGCTCTGGCACCCATTCGCTCTCAGGCGAGCGGGCCTGCACGTGCAGGCGTACGTTGTTGACGGCCGCGACGTGCGCCAACAGCCCCAAGCGGGGGTGTCACGCTCCGAACCCTTGCCCGCACGCCCGCAGCCCGCGGCTCGTCGGGATAGCCCACGAGGGCTCCCCCACCAGCAGCCGCCGCGTGGTCAGAAGGCCCGCGCCACGCAGGCGCGCGAGCGAGCGCTGCACCGTGCGTGGACCACAGCCGAGCAGAACCTCGAGCTGGTCTGTGCGCGCGCCGTACTGTTCAGAGAGCCAGCGCAGGAGCATCAGATCACGAGCGCACAACCGCTCCTGGGCGGCGCGGCACGTCGCGCGCGCGGAGCCCGGAGCGACACCCACGCGCCGGAACACCCGAGAACGGACACGAGCGGCCCCACTCACGAGCGGCCTTTCCTCTGCCCTTGCGGGCGCAGGTGCCAGCCATCCGGGCGGCTGACGAACCGCGTGTGCTTGGCCCTGAACAGGTGCGCAGACACGCGTCCCGAGGACACCCCGAGCGCCTGTGCGATCTCCCGCGGTCGTGACCCCGGATGCTCAGCCAGAAACTCAGCGACGTCCTCCTGGGATATCTGTCCCGCCGGTCCTTCTCCGAGCAGGGTCGCCCTGGCGGCACGCAGACGTTCGCGTTCAGCGAGGAGCTCCTCTTGTGCGGCCAGCTGGGTCTCCAGCGTCTTCAGGCGCTCGTCGATCTCAGCCACGACTCCGCGAGAAGCGCTGCCGAGACCATCACGCGAACGTTCAGACACGATCAACCTCCAGGATCACAGATCACAGAACACGACACATAATACACGTATAAGACATGCTCGTCAAGAAATCATCAGCTACATGTATGTAGGAGGTAAGGCCGGCCCGAGCATCCGCGCAGGGCCGGCCTTACCCGCCTTGACAGCCACCGCCACACGCAAAAACCACACCACGATCCACGATCACCCGACCCCACTGAACCAACCCTCCAGAACCACACACCACCCCGCACCCTGCCAACCACCACCACACCGCTCTGCCTGCCCCACACCCCATTCCAGGTCATTGACCACCCTCATCGAAAGCGAAAGCTGAGAGGGGGGTGGTCAATGACCGCCCCCCACCACGCCCGGACATCCTCGGGGCAGGCAGAACGGCTCTACCAAGCCGAAAACAGGGTGCGGGGCCTGACGCGAACGTGTCGCCGGAGCTGACGCGCCCGGCGACACGTTCCACGACAGCGCTCAGACGCAGATCAGCCCCACCTGATCCACGCGCCGCAGCGCAGGCGAGGCCCACAGCGCATCGCCATCCGCGCACAGCACGCCCTCGCTGGTCAGGCTGTCGATCGCGCCAGCGAGCATCTGCGCCTCGACCTCGGACAGCTCCTCGGACAGGTCGCAGACCGACCAGCCATCTTCGTGATCGTCGCGGAGCAGTTGCAGCACCACAAGCCGCTGCACGCGGCGCTCAGCGGCGCCCGGAATCTTGTTAGCTTGGTCATGCATCGGGAGCTCATACCTCCTGGTGTCGGGCCCCGGGCTGTTGCCGCAGCGCCGGGGCCGCTTGTTCTATGGATCGATCCACCATACTCGTCGCTTGGTACGGATCAAGGGCGCGGAGCCGAAGTTGGCGCGAAATGATCCACACGGCTTGGCGACGCCAGCATGGCGTTCTATGTCAACGCGGCACATCCGCCGGTCCACGACGATCACCAGATGCCAGGATACGCTGGCTGGTTGGTGCACATCTACGAGCGAGCAGTCGGAGTCGCTGTGTTCCTCGCAAGCCATCGTTCTATACCTCTCGCGGCCTCCTCTGGCGGGATGTGCTCCCAGAAGCGGAGCACACTCCATCCGGCGGCTCGCAGGGCATCGTCCGCTTCGCGATCACGCTCGACATTGCGCGCGAGCTTCGGCTTCCAGTAGGTCTCGTTTGCTTTCGGGACCTGGCTGTGGTCTGGACAGCAGTGCCAGAAGCATCCGTCGACGAACACCGCCAACCGCCGCTTCGTGAAGGCAATGTCGACGCGCACGCTGCGCCCGTCTGCTCTCACGGGGTAGTCGCGGCGAAACCGAAGCCCAGCACGGTGCAGCAGGGAACTCAATTCGACCTCCGGGCCAGTGTCTCGTCGCCGGTTCGCCTGCATCGTGCGCCGGGCTCCGGGGCTCGATGGGTGCGGGTAGTCGTCAGTGGGCGTACGGGCCGAGGAAACGCTCGCCATCGAAGTGAATGATGTGGTCCGGCTCACTGGCAATCCACACGTCAGTCTTCCACGCGATGTCCTTGATCCACCTGCGGAATGAAAGGCGGTCTGAGAAAGCGGTGATGAAGACGATGCCGGCGGTGCTGTCGCGGAGCAGCGCCGTGAGACGGTCGTGCCGAACGTTGGAGATGGGGCCGAAGCTGTGGACGGCCTCGATCACAAACAGCCAGTTCTTGGTCTCCGAGTACGCGATGACGTCCGGCAACTCGCCGTGGTCGAGCTGGAAGCACCGCAGCTCGCGCAGCCGATCGCGGTCGATGTGGAGATCCTTCTTCTCGGCGTCACCGACGTAGAGGACGACAGCGTCGCAGCCGAACCTCGGAAGGAACTGCTGGATGGTCGCCTTGATCAGCATGTTGTGCTCGCCGGGACCGAAGCTCAGCTCTACGCCAGGGGCCACCTCGATGGGAATGCGCGCGAGAGCTCGTTCTGCCACCCAACGATCCGCGAGCGTCTCCTTCCCCATGATGGCCAGCTCAGCTGCCGCCTCGAAGCCGGACGTGCCATAGGCGCGAACAGCGTCTGCGTACTCGTCGGCCAGCGCATACGCACGCCGCGGATTGTTGCGTGCGGTGTCTGGCTGGTCGGGAACCACGATGCCGGCATGCACCGCGAGCAGCAGGTCCTTCCGCCTGATGTCGTCATAGCTTCCCGACGACACGTTCTCGCCAAAGTTCCTGTTCCAGTACTCGATGATCTGGCGCGTCGTCAGCGCCCATCTGTCGGAGAACGACTTGGCGGCCGACCAGTCCGCCGAGTGCTTCACGTCCGCGACGGCGAGGAACGCGAGAGCAATGCGCTCAAGCCTTCGGGCGGTCTCATCAAGCGGAAGTCCCAACGCGGCCAAGACGTCAAGCGCCTCATTGATCAGCCGCTGCAGCTCCGTTGGCTTCGCGCGAAACTCCTTCGAGCAGTGACCCGACGTGGCGCTGAGGACCTGCTCCTCGTCCAGATGGGGGAACGGCTCGTCCGTCATGGTCATGCCCGCGCAGCCGCCGTGGCTGCATTTGCGGTCTGCGCTCCGGTCTCAAGGTACGCGCGGATCGCGCCAGCAAGGTGGAACGCGAACATCGGGGCTACGGCGTTCCCGATCTGGTTGAACTGGGCCGTCTCGATGCCACTGAACTCAAACCAGTCCGGGAAGCTCTGCAAGCGTGCGGCCTCTCTGACTGTGATGCGTCGACGGCGACCATCGGCGAGCCTGAGGCGGTGCATGTCTCCCGTCGCGCCTGCGATGTTCCTGCACGTGACCGTCCGTGCCGGGCGATCAAGGTACAGGTCACGCGGTCGAATGCACTTGGATGCCCTCTCGTAGCGAGCGACATATGCGTCCATGCTGGGAGTCAGGAACTTCGCATCGGCAGGCACCTGATTCGCGAGGTCGCCAAGGGCGTCTCCTGCTGTCACCAGCGGCCCAGGCATGAGATCGGGCCACCGAAAGCTGGCATCGTGTCCGACCACAATGACGCGCTCTCGGTTCTGGGGAACCCCGAACCGCTTGGCGTTGAGCAGACGAATCGATACCTTGTAGTCCAGCCGTTGCAGGGTGCTGACGACTTCGTTCAGATAGGGCCGACTGCGATAGAAGAGGCCCCGCACGTTCTCAAAGAGCCAGATCTCCGGCTTGAGGCGCTCCACCGCGGAGATGAAGACCGGAAAGCCGTCGCGCGCATCGGTCAAGCCGAGCTGGTTTCCACCGACGCTGAATGGCTGACATGGTGGGCCGCCAATGACGACCCGCGCGTCTGGCAGCTCGGTGTCGGGCGTCAGGAGAAGTTGCTCGCAGTGTCCGAGCAGGTTGGCGTTGTAGGTCGCGCATGCGTCGGCCTCCATCTCGAACCCCAGGGTCCGGAAGCCCTGGGCCTCGAACCCGAGGGCAAGACCACCGCAACCGGCGAACAGATCCAAGACTAACGGCATGTCGGCGCGAACCGGACGCAATCTCTTCGCGATGAATTCGGGATAGCCAGGGTTCGGACGATCGTCCTCGATCAGCTTGAGCCTCGTCTGCGGCATGGGCGATCATGCTATGGCGAACGGAGGACGCCGTGTGAGAGCGTGGCGGGTTGTCGAGCGGTGCGGTTGCTCGGCTATAGCCCAGTCGCGGGCAGTCGACCACTCTGGCAGCCGAGCGCCGACCGTCTGGGGGTGCTGCGGCTCTCGTGCGGATCGCCGCTGGCCGCTGCCTTCGAGTCCCCGACGATGAGGATATGGCCACCTCGCGTCGTCGACGATCCGCGAATCCGACCGCGCCCTGAGATATACAGGTTGGTTCGCCATGTCCATGCAAACCGCAACCCCGGCCGCCGAGTTCAAGCAGCGAGTGCGTCGGCTGGCCGTGCACCGGCCCTTCGGCGATGGGGCTGTGACCGTCGAGTTCGTGCGTCGCCAGGTCGTCCAGGCCGCGGCATTCGAGGCCGGCGATCAAGGATTCGCGTCTCTCGCTGATTGTCGCGAGAACTGCGCGACGCTGTGGGGACTGGACCTCGACATCGATGAGCTGCGCGCCGTCGTTAAGGCGCTGACGGCCGCGGGACGACTGAAGAAGGCAGACTGGCGGTACGTCCTCACAGATGCTGCTCGCGCTGAGCTGGACCGCGTGGTAGGTCACTCGAAGACCCTCGAATCAACCGCCTTGGCCGAGTGGGAGACTGCCGTGCGAGCGGTCGCCACCGAGCTCTCCAGAGACGAGATCTCGACGTTGCGCGAGGATCTCTTGGCGTGGCTGCAGCGCATCATCGTCCACTACGGCGCGGAAGCGGCGCTGATCCTGTATCCCGAGGAGGAGCGCGCCGGCCGGTTCTTCGCTGATGTCGAGGAGTTGGGGTTCGACTTCCTGCCGAGGCGCGAGCAGCCGCTGATGGCGGCTCGCCCGCCTGCCCTGTACCGGTTCATCCGCGACCCGACCTCCGCGCAGCGGGCGTTCATCGCCAACCTGATGACGACCGCATACATGATGGCTGTGTTCACGCTCGACCCGGAAGCGCAGCGACTCGTTCAGGCGATAACGCGGGGGCAGCGCATCTACCTGGACACCAACATGCTCTATTCGGCGCTCAACCTCAACGGGCCGCGCGCGTACCTGTCCACGACGCGAGTGCTCAACATGACGCGTGATCTCGGCTTCGAGCTGGCAGTGACGCCGTGGACGATCACGGAGATGAAGGAAAGCGTACGCCACTGCCGCGAAGCGCTCTCGCGGACATCGCTCCCGCCGCGCGCACTGGCTGAGATAGCTGCCGACGCGGGCGGCGAGGGCTCGTTCATCACGGCGTATTGGCGGAAGTACAAGGAGACCGGAGTCACTCCCGAGGACTTCTGCGACCTGCACGACCAGGTCGAAGGCCTCGTCGAGAAGCTCGGTATCGCGATCGTCGATGAGGAGTGCATACTGATTGAGAACCGTCGCGACGCGATCGAGGAGCAGATGTCGCTCATGGAGCATGTCCGCGGCGGGGAGGCGAAGAGCGACCGCGTCAAGGAACACGACGTCAAGCATCGTCTGCTGATCGAGAAACTACGCGGACAGCGCGGACGCAAGTTCTCGAACGCCGGCTACTGGTTCCTCACCCGGGATGGAGTGCTGATCCCCTACGGACTCGCTGACCGGCCTCCCGGCGCGCTGCCGTTCGCCGTCTCACTCACCGCATGGACGCAGATCGTGCGCGGCTTCACCGCGCGCACCGAGGACTACGAGCGAACGCTCGTTGATCTCCTCGACACCCCGTCCCTCCGTCCCCGGGGCGTGATCAACCCGCAGACGATCGCCGAAGTGCTGGGCCGGATTGATCTGATGGTGCAGGACTCGACCGAGGAGGTTGCGACCCGCGTAATGGTGGACTCGGCGGCGATGGTCGAGATCGAGGCGAAGTCTGGCAAGGAACGTGCGTCGCGGATCGAAGCCGTCGTGGCCGAGAAGAGTCACGAGATGGAACGACAGCTCGCCGAGACACAGCGCCAGCTCAGGACCGAGCGCGCGGCCCGGGTAGAAGCTGAGGACCGCGCCAAGACCGCTGGTACAGAGTCCACCAGGGAGCGTGCGCGTGCTGACGCAGAGCGTATATCGCGCGAAGAGGTCGACCGCAAACTGACGGAACTGTCAGGTCAGGCCGAACGTCAGCTATCAGCTTCGGAGGAGCGCGTAGCCGCTGCTGATGTCCGCGCCGCCGCCGCTGAACGGCGAAGCGAGCGCATCAAGCGTCTGATCCGCCAGGCTGCCGCCGCCGTCATCTTTCTGCTCGGGCTAGCCGTCGGTGCCGTACCTGCGATCACGGGCTGGCTCAGTGGCTGGCTCCTGGTTGGTGCGATCATGGTCGGCGGACTACTGGTGGCGCTGGGTGCCTGGGTGGGAATCCACTCGAAGGCTGCCAAGATCTTCCTGACTGTTGTGGCCACGTTGATCGGAGTGGGCACCGGCATTCACGAGATCGTCGCTCCCTCAGATCACAGCTCGACGCCACGTGCGCCTGGAGAGCACCAGAAGCGCTAGACATGGCGGCCTACAGGGCCCTGAGGCGAATGTCGTTTGGGCGCCGGCTCGATCCAGTGCCCAAATCCCCGATAAATCGCACCGAACGACCGGCATCCACGGTGCCGTCTCGATCTGCGAAATGCGCATATGCAGGGACTTTGCTGGTAGACGGTCGCTCGCGTGCGTATTTCGGGTCGGTGAGGTCCCCGGTTCGAATCCGGGCGCCCCGATTGGTTAGAGAACCGCGAAGGCCAGCGAACACGGGCGGGCTTCGTTTCAAGTACGGGCAGGCCCGGTTTTTCAAGTACCGATCCGGTACGCGACGGGCGAACAATCCCAAAAAACTGGCATCGCTCGATCATGCGGGGCGCACAGCCCAGCCGCTCGAAGTTAGAGCGGCGCCGATGCCCAAAAGCGCCCAGGGAAATCCCTGGGCGCTACTTTGAGGCGAGTCTGAGGAGAGCCGGGCCGCTGCTAAGCGGCCCGAGCTAGGGGTGGCGGTGGCGGCCCGCTGTTGCCTGCCCCGGCGAGCGGAGCAGCCGGCTTCGGCATCTGGCCAGCCCGCCTGCGCTGCTCTTTGGCGAGCGCGTGCATGGCACAGAACACTTGAAGCAAGTCGCGCTCAGATTGCCGGCGGTCCCGCACCCAAGCCTTCTCCTTGAGAAGGCCGAAGCGGGTCACCAAGGCGCCATGCAGACCCTCATTCTGGCCAAAGCGACAAGACCCATACTTCGCGCTCAGGGGGTCGTTGAACGTCAGCGGGTTGCCGACGCGCCAATCAAGCTTGTGCTTCTCGTCGGACGCCGCCTTCGCCACAGCTTTGCTGTTGTCATAGCGCCGCCATTCCCCAGCCGTCAGCGAGATGAAGCCACAGGTCGGGCAGGACCCCTCCAGCCGGGCTACCGCCTCGCCACTTTTCTTCTTCTCGGCACGGCGGAACGTCTTGCCTTGCCCGCACTTGCAGAAGAGTTCGTGATGGCCGTTGAGGTACCAGCTGTCGTAGCGCTTGTCGTCGCGACCGTAGCCAATCTTGAGCTTGGTCCGCTGCTTGTGAGCAGCGTTCGCACGAGAGCGCTCTCGGTCGGCGTGCGAGACCGGGTGGCAGTTCGGGATGAAGCCGGCGCGATGCACGGCCTCGCGCATGTGCCCGCCGCTGTAAGCCGCATCGCAGGCCATCACCCGGACGAGGTCATCTTGGAGGTAGGGCGCGACCGTTCGCCGCCACTCGTCTTCGAGGATGCCCCTCGCGGTCTTGGCCTCTGGCTCGTTGATGGGTGTCAGCCGGGCGCCGAGGGGCAGCCCGGTCTGCGTGACGCACGCGACCATGTTGAAGCCGTGGCCAGCCTTGCCCCAGTTGTCCCGCGTCCGAGGGCGGTAGGCACCGCCTTTGAGCGTCGGCTCCTTGACCTCGCCGGTGACCCGGTTTACGCGCCTGAAGGACGTGTAGTGCGAGAGCAGCACGGAGCCGTCCCAATGGACGAGCCGGGCCTCCTCGGACATCTGCTCAGGGAACTCCTCGAAGTGCTCTTTCACGATGCGCGCGAACAGCTCCCGGTACGCGGCTACGTGCTCGTCCAGGCCGAAGCGCTGCTTATGCCGCCAGACCGTCGCCTCCGAGGGCACGCCCTCCATAGAGGTCACCAGGTGCAGGCTCCTCCCAACGCGGTCGCGGTGGCGGTCGAAGCCGAGGGCAGCGCGGTCGTGCTTGCCGCGGTCGCCAGCAAGGAGAGCACGGGCCTCGGCGTAAGTGCTCACGCCTGCGAGCACCTGGAAGAGCAGGCAGCTCTCCAGCTCTTCAGAGCTGTAGGAGGGCTTGGGACCCTTCTTCGGCCGGTCTTTGTCCAGCGCGTCCAGGATGGGCCTCAGCACTTCTCTCCAGGCTGGCGTGGCCATGTAGATGCGGACCTGCTCGCCGAGCGAGAGGCCAGCCAGCTCGGGGCGCGACTTGGCGTAGGGCACGTCGCCTTTGAGCGGCTCCGGGAACGGCCCACAGCGGAAGCGCCGTTTCCTGGACGATGGCTCGTCCTTGGGCGGCATGCATCCGGGTGAGCCTGGCCCATTGGGGGCTTCCCTGCCCGGTCCTTTGGGGGCTTCCTTGCCTTCCACTTTCATACTCTAGGGCGAGGTAAATGCCTGACCGCCCAGGGCTGAAAGGAACGTTGCAGCCCCCGAATTCACGGGCCGGGGCTTCAGCCAGTGAGCGTCAGATGGCCCTGCCCGACCAGGGTTGAGTGCCCGCTCGCGCCGAGCGTCAGCCGTGCCGTGACTGCCAGCCGCCGGTGCCTGGCAAGGAGGCGCTCGCCCTCTCGGTTGAGCGTGAGGCTGATGCGCGCGCTTCGCCCAGCAGCGACGGTGAAGGAGCGCTGCGAGATCAAAGGCTGCCGTGCCGAGATCCTGGCGAAGAGGTCCAGGCTGAACCGGCACGGCCTTGCCTGCAGGCACTCCACGAAGGCATGGATGTGGTGGCGGAGAGTGCGAATGCCCAGAAGCCGTGATGGAAGGCGGGGGGCCGAGGGCGCAGACGCTTCCCAAGCTTCTCCGCTGGGAGCGTCGCCGCCGGGGCCGCCGGACATAGGCGGCTGCGCTCCTCCAGCGGCGGCTTCGGCGCTCGGCGGTAGTGGTAGCGGTACTGGGGTCGTGACCGCTGTGGTGTTGAAGACCGCCGTGACAGCCTCGTCGCCGTCCAGCGTCAGGGAGCACGTGGGAGCGCTGCCGGTGCAGGCGCCCTGCCAGCTTTCGAATCTGGCGCCCGGCGCAGGCGTGGCGGTGAGGTCGATGCGCGTGCCCGTCTGGTAGGGGTAGCTCGCGCTGCAGGCGCCAGGGCATGAGAGGCGGGGGTCCGGGACGGCGCCCGTCGTGCCCGTCACGGAGCCGCTGCCACTGACCATCTCGCTCAG
>Ga0187804_10000270_pt1 | contig 12175 bp, 11 predicted proteins | sample NC_wetland_sal_i_3_FD_132961 | JGI IMG/M metagenome (GOLD analysis project Ga0187804, IMG submission 132961) | Wetland sediment microbial communities from Neuse River Estuary, North Carolina, USA - Control_4 | ecosystem: Environmental > Aquatic > Freshwater > Wetlands > Sediment | place: USA...
ATGTGCGGTTGGACCTGCCGAAACATATCAGCCTGTACACGGCGCTGGTGCAAAGCAAGGCGTCGACCGACACAAAAAGTTCTCTGAATGAGGCATTCGGAGTGACCTTCGGCAACATCATGCGTACCGGCCTGTTCCTGGATTTGCATTACTCGAAATTCGACAGCGACTTTGGCAGCGGGAATTACGAATCGGTTTCTCTGTCGAAAAACCTTACGGACACGTTGCGGTTGCAGCTCATGGGCGGCGATCAGAAGTTCAATTCTTCGTTCACGACCAACACCAACGCGAAATTCGTGAATGCGACCCTGGACTGGTCTTTCGGGCGCAGATACTTCCTTGAAGGAATGTTCGGCTGGTACAACGGGACAACCATGAACTACAACCAGTGGTCGACCATCTTCGGATATCGCTGGGGAGGCTTGCGGAAATGAAACTCGCGTCCCATCGCTCCAACTTTTTATTGGCGCTGCTTACGTTTTTGGCGGCAGTTTTGGCATGTGCTGCACTGGTGCGCGCGCAGGCAACGCCAATCGCAAAAGACGACCCGGACACGCCAACGAGCGTGACGGATCCGGCGTTTGTAGCGCGCGCCAATGCCACAATTATCCATTCGCGAAAGCTGATCGACTCCTTTTTTGAACAGACCTCGAATGTGGTGTGCACGGAAAACGTTTCGCAAACGATGGTTGGAAAAAACAACAAGCCCATGTACCGGGAAGAATCCGCCTTCGAGTACCAGATGCAGTCGAGCGACCGCAATGGGTCCATGAGGCTAACAGAAACCCGTGAATCGCGGAAGGCGGCTTTTCGCGATCCGAATAAAACGCTGCTGATCACGAACGGATTTGCCAGCATGCTGCTGGTCCTGCACCAGAATTACGAGTCGAGTTATACCTTTGAGCCAGTCGACGAGGAAACCATCGAGGGCCGGACCTTGGTGAAGGTGCACTTCAAAACTGTCCCTGGGGCTTCTTCGCCGGCGGCAATTCAACTGCGTGGACGCAATTATCCCCTGCAACTGAAAGGGGACATCTGGATTGACGAAGAAAGCGGGGCGGTGGTGAAACTGATTTCCTTGCTGGACACAAGTCTAGAGGATCTCGGGCTACGCGAACTGCGCAGCGAGATTCACTATTCCGTCGTACAGTTCCACGAGCCGGACGAGGCTTACTGGATGCCGGCCTCGGCGGTCATCGACGTGGAAACACCAAAACAGCACTGGCGGAATGTGCATCGCTTCACGGACTACCGGAGATTCCGAGCGACCATCCAGGTCGAGTTGGGGGAAAAGAAGCCATGAGTGTGGGAGCTAGCGTACGAAGCAATATCCTTGTGCGGGAAGACGCCGAGAGGGGACACCGCCTACGTTTACTGTTGGCGTGGCTACTGGCACTGGCGATCGTTCTCGTCATTGCAGGCTATGGCCTGGACTACTATACGTTGAGCGCGGCGGACCGTCCATTCTCCCCCAAACACGACGCGTTGCGACCGAGCGGCCCCATCGGGATCAAACTCGGCATGTTCGGCGTGTTTCTGTTTTTCCTCATCTACCTCTATCCACTCAGAAAGAAATGGGGCTGGCTGGGACGCCAAGGCAATTCGCGGCACTGGCTGGATTTTCACGTGGTCCTGGGAACCCTCGCGCCTGTGATCGTCGCGTTTCATTCCACGTTTAAGTTCGGAAATATTGCCGGCATGGCTTTCTGGAGCATGCTGGCCGTGACGCTTTCGGGTTTTGTCGGACGATACCTGTACGCACAGATTCCCCGAAACCTGAACGCGGCCGAACTCACGATGAAGGAAATGAGGGAGGTCGAAGAGTCCATGAGGCGAGACCTCGCCGCACAGAACCTGGCCTTCGGAAAAAGAATAGAAAAGTTATTCGACCTGCCAACGCCGCAAGATGTGGAGCACATGCCCATGCTGCTGGCGTTGGTCTATATGATTCTGATCGATTTAAGGCGGCCGTTTCGCCTGTCGCTCCTGCGGCTGCAGTCCACCGGTCTTCTCTCCTGGGTGGGTTCGTTTTTTGGGTTGCTGCGGACGCGAGACGCCAAACTGGAGCACACAATTGGAGTAGCGCAGAAGCAGGCCAAGCTCTCCAAGCGGATTCTATTCCTTTCGCGCACGGAACAAGTGTTTAACCTGTGGCACGTGGTGCACCGGCCATTCAGCTACGCGTTCGCGATTCTCGCTCTGATTCATATCGGACTCGCCCTGTATATGGGTTATCGGATTTAGGGTGGGCAGCAATGGATAATCTGTTCTCATTTTTGATCGCGGCCGCCATCGTCGGCGCGTTCCTTCTCTATTACCTGAAACAGGAAAAGAAAAAGAAGGCGCAGACGCTGGCAGCGGCGGAAAAAGGAAAACTGCGGTCCGACGGTCCGCAGTCTCAACATCCGCGCATCGACAACACCAACTGCATCGGTTGCGCCACATGCACGATGGTGTGCCCCGAAGGAGACGTCCTAGGGATGGTCGCCGGAAAAGCGATGATCATCAACGGCTACAAGTGCATCGGGCACGGCATCTGCGCTGATTCCTGCCCCGTGGGTGCGATCACCATGGTGCTGGCCAACCCAAGTGTGGGTGCAAATCTTCCGACGCTCACGTCGGAGTACGAGACCTCGATCAAAAATATGTTCATTGTCGGTGAACTGGGAGGCCTGGCGCTGATCAAGAACGCCGTGAACCAGGGGCGCGATTGTATTGACACCATCGTCGTGCGACTGGCCGTCAGCAAGCCTTTCGGGCCCGCCCCCGATTTGACTGACGTCTTGATCGTTGGCGCGGGTCCTGCGGGCCTGGCAGCGTCACTCCGCGCAATCGAGAAAAAACTGAACTACATTACCGTCGAGGAGTCCGAAATCGGCGGGACAGTCGCGAAATATCCGCGCCAAAAACTGGTCATGACCAGTCCGGTCGAATTCCCGATGTACGGGAAATTCAAGAAGATGGAGCTCCCGAAGGAAAACCTGCTGGATTTCTGGACGAAGGTGATGAAGCGGGCAGACTTCAAGTGCCGCACCGGCGAAAAGGTGGAGAACATTGTCCGGGAAACGGATGGAATTTTCGTGGTTTCCACTGCGAAGAGTCAATATCGCGCACGGTATGTGATTCTGGCGCTGGGCAAGACCGGGAGCCCGAGGAAGCTTGGCGTGAAGGGTGAGGAATTGCCGAAGGTGATGTACCGGTTGATCGAAGCGGATCACTATGTGCACAAGAAGATTCTGATTGTCGGCGGCGGTGACTCAGCCGTGGAAGCCGCCATGGGCCTGGCGCACCAAGTGGGCAATAGCGTGACGCTTTCCTACAGGCAGGGAGCGTTCTCGCGAATCAAGGACCGCAACGCCCAGCGGATCGAAGAGCACATTCGCAAAGGCAAAGTGAAAGTGCTTTTCAATTCCAATCCCGTGGAATTCCGCCAAGACAGCGTGGTGTTGGACGTGAACGGATCGCAACAAATCCTGCCCAACGATTTTGTGTGGATTTTTGCCGGCGGAGAACCGCCGACCGCGTTCCTTAAGAAAATTGGTGTCAGCTTCGGCGAGCGCGATTTGACGAAAGAAGGCTCGCGCGAAGCCCGGGAAGCGAAGGAAGCAAAGCGCGCAACTCTGGTGCCCGCCTAGAATTTCGGAACAGCGAAACCAAACCGGGTGCCTGCCGGGGGCGGAAGACAAGCAATAAGCAGCGGATGTGGGTTCCTGCACGCTGCATTCGTACGACAGTCGCAACGCCGATGGTCCTATCCGGCCACGAAGCTCTTATCGTTTAAGGAAATTGAATTAGCCCAAACAAAATTTTGAGTTGGACACTTCCTCCCTGCCCACGTAATCTGCGCCCCATTCGGTTGAGGCCAAATTGGCCATCACGGGGGTGGGTAATGTCAGAGCCAGAAGAGACCGAGCGCATGTTCTGTGCGCGCGGCTGTTGTTGTCACGGTTGTTGATTTCCTCTAATTTTTCCGGGCAGTGACCAGAACCATAAATCGGCACGGCAGCCGACAAGGGTTTGGTGTGTGCACAGGCGGGCGGGGCCGCTTGAAGCACTGGGTCATAGAACCACAGTTACACGGGAACCTTCAAAAATTTCAAATTGGGGAGCTGACAGTGAGAAAAAGTGCTGGCATTTGGTTTTTCATTTTGTTTTTGGCGGCGTTGCCTACCTTTTCGCAGACATTTCGAGGGGCAATCAACGGGACAGTGACGGATCCGTCTGGGTCAGCTGTAGGAAACGCACAAGTGAAGGCCACGGAAATTGCGACGGGTATCGAACGCACGACAATTTCGACGGGTGACGGTGTCTATGCGTTTCAGGACATTCCCCTCGGATTTTACAAAGTCACGGTGACCGCCGCGGGTTTTCCGCCCTATGTCGTCGACAAAATAGAAGCGACTGCCGGCTCTATCTATACCTTGAACGTCAAGTTGACGCTTGAAAAGCAGTCCACCGTGGTTGAAGTTTCTGCGGCGGAATTGACTCTGGACACCACAACTCAAGTAGAGACCATGTCACTGCCTCCCGATGTCGTGCAGAACATCCCATTGAATGGACGCGACTTCACGCAGATGGTCGCTCTCGCGCCGGGCTACGCCGGATATTCCGTGGGCGGCTTCGGCTCGCTCAATGGCACGCGTCCAAACCAGATGGACTGGCAGATCGATGGTGTGGACAATAACGATTTCTGGCACAACATTCCCGCGGTCAACCAGGGTGGCGTCTCGGGCATAGCGGGGATCATTATGCCCATCGATGCAATCGAGGAATTCTCCGTGCAGACCCAGTCGGGCGCGGAGGCAGGACGCAACGCAGGAGGAACAAATAATCAGGTTATAAAATCCGGCGGAAACACCATTCACGGCTCCTTGTACTATTACAACCGGAATGAGTTCGTAGCTGCGTCTTCTCCATTTTTCGTTCCTAGTCCACTAACGCCAAATCCTCCCCGCCTGCGCAATGAGAACTATGGCTTCACGGTTGGGGGGCCGATCATCAAGAGCAAGTTCTTCTATTACGTGGCGTACGAGAAACAGGATTACATCATTGGTTTGTCGGGTCTTGCCACGGAACCTTCGACGGCTTGGGTGAACAAAGCGCTCGCGGTTCTCAATACCTACAACGTCCCCGTCAATCCCATTTCCCAAACACTTCTTGGGCAGTTGTATCCAGGTCAAACATCTCAAGGGCTGTGGCCCGGCTCCATCGCCGGCCTCCCCGCTACGGCAGGCAACTTTTTCAGTTCCTCTCCCTCCACGGGCTATAGCTTCAATGGAGTTGCGAAGGTCGATTACAATTTCAACGAAAAGAACCATCTCTCGGTGCGGGGTTTCATAGGCCAGGGTAGCCAGACTGCTCCGCTCGGGGCCAGCACAGCGTTGGCCGTAGCAAGTTCAAACCTCTCGTACTACTTTGAAAAGGCTCCGATTCATGTCCAGAATTGGGCGGCCGTCTTCAATTCCACGCTTACCCCCCGGCTCACGAACCAGGTTCTATTCGGAGTGAACTCCTTTTATCAGACCTTCCGAGATGCCAATGCGAGCTTCGACACCAAGGCGGCAGGACTCTATTTGAGCCCCGATGCACTCATCAGTGGGCAGCCTATTTTGGGATCGCCGAACATCATCATTGGCAACTCCGGCGGCAGCTTTGAACAAGTGGGAATCACGCCGCCTGAAGGCCGCAATGACGTAACCGGTGTTTTGACCGACATCCTTTCCTATACGTCGGGGAGGCACCAACTCCGTTTTGGCGGCGAAGTGCGACAGGGCCGCGTGGACGAGTTTTATTATCGTCATTCCTTGGGAAATTTCACCTTCGACGGAACCCAAGGACCCTGGTCAACGAGTAGTGCGTACGATCCGTATACCCTGGCACTCGCCGATTTCCTTGCGGGAGATATATCGACCGCGAATATTTCGGTAGGGGATGCACAGCGCAACGTTACGGTCAATGCGTTCAGCCTCTTCGCCGGTGATTCCTGGCAGGCAACGAGCAACCTGAATCTCTCCTTCGGGCTGCGCTACGAATATTTCGGGCCGTTGCACAATGACGCCAAGAACCTGGCGGTCTTCATTCCCGGACAGGGTCTGGTCATTCAGGGCAATGGAATCAATTCGATTTTTCCGCCAGACAAGAATAACTTTGCACCACGCTTCGGATTCGCTTACAAGCCCACTCTCGTTCGCGATTTCGTGATTCGCGGCGGTGTGGGCGTATTCTATGACCAGATCAACATGAATCCGTTCCTGGACTACCGCCCACCTAACGGGGCAGCAGATGGACTGCAAGGCAATCCAGCCGGACCGGACGCCGTGTCGAGCTACAGCCTAAGCGGTATTACCTGGCAGCCAAACACGTATATCTTCCCCGGCGTGACGACTTGCCCCACCGGCAACGGTTGCGGCAGCAATATTTATGGAATTTACTCCGTCAATCAGAATTTCCGTACTCCCTATTTCTATAACTTCAATCTTCAGATAGAAAAGAGCATAGGGAACTTCGCGGAATGGCAGATCGGCTACGTCGGCAGCGTCGGCCACAAACTGTCCGTAATGCTGAATATTAACCAGCCGAACCTCATCACTGGTATACGGCCCTACGCCACGGAATACCCCAATTTCGGGGACATCAACCAGCTAAACAGCATCGGCAATTCGAACTATAACTCTTTGCAATCCACCTTCAGGATCAGAACCTGGCACGGCTTGTCTTCTCAGTTGACCTATACCTGGGGCCATGCCCTGGATGACGTCACGGAATATCGTGGCGTTATTCCTCTCGACAGCACAAATCTGAGGCAGGAATACGGCAACGCGGATTTCGATACTCGCAACAGCTTTGCCTGGCAGGCGACGTACGACCTCCCTCGGGCTCCTTGGGCTAGCGGGTGGTCAAAATGGCTTGTCAATGACTGGCAGTTGAGCGGCTTGCTCATCTTGCATGGCGGACAGCCCTTCAACATCAACGGCGGCACGTCTCGGCCCGGCTACGACATCACAGGCAATCCCTTCGCTGGTGTGAATCACACGTTCATTGCCGGTGTCGGCGAACAGTGGGTGAACCCGACCGTTTTCGTTCCAGTTACCGGTGATGGCAATCTCTCGCGCAATCGGTTCTATGGACCGAACTTTAAAGACCTGGATCTCTCCGTGATTAAGAATATTCCAATTAGAGAGCGGCTCAGGGTTCAACTGCGTGCGGAAATGTACAACACGTTTAACCGCAAGAACCTCGCCTCTGGCGCAGGTTCTGTCGGCAGCAACGGCTTGGTCACCGATACCATCGGGGACTTTAACGGAGCGCCGGGCCTGGGCCCAGGGGAGCCGTTCAACATGCAGCTTGTGGCGAAGATCATCTTCTAGCTGCCAAAGTCAAGAACCACAGCACGGCCGTCGCCTTCCGCGACGGCCGTTTTTCTTTGCCCGGATCGCTGCACGCTCATCCCTTCCGTGGATCGAACCACACCGCTGCAGGCTCCTTTGCTGAGGTACAATGCGGCAAGCAGGCAAAGGAGAATCACAATGCGCTATTGGATCGTTTTAATACTGACAAACATGCTGTGGATCACAAGCGGGGCGCAAGCACAAACGAATTTGTCGCCGAAGTGGGAAGAACTGACGGCTGGGGACTTTAAACAGGCGATCGCAAAGGCACAGGGAACCTGCCTGCTTCCGTTCGGCATTCTGGAGAAGCACGGACCACACCTGCCGCTCGGAACCGACTTGCTGAACGTGAGGTATGTGGCGGAGCATGCAGCACAACAGGAATACGCCGTGATTTTCCCCGAATACTACGCGGGCCAAATTTTTGAAGCCAAGCACGAGCCGGGCACGATTGCCTACAGCCCGGACCTGCAATTGCGGCTGCTGCAGGAAACGACGGATGAGATGGCACGGAACGGTTGCAAGAAAGTTGTCATCGTGAACGGTCATGGGGGAAACGAAAGCCTGCTTCCCTATTTCGCGCAGTCGCAACTCTACAAGCCACACGATTACGTGGTGTACGTGCAGTGGGGTCACGAAGCAACGAAGAAAGTGGGAGGAGAAAAGAGCGGGCCGGACTGGCACGCGGGGGAATCCGAAACATCGAACGTGTTGGTCACCCACCCCAACCTGGTGCATCTGGATCGCGCGGGAAACGAATCGGGTGCCGACCAGAAGCGCCTGAAATTGCCTGAAAACGTGTACACCGGAATCTGGTGGTATGCCCGCTTCCCCAACCACTATTCGGGAGATGGAAGTACTGCGACGAAGGAACAAGGTGAGGCCGATATCCAAAGCTGGATTAATGCTGTGGTGCGGGCAATCAAAGCAATTAAGGCAGATGACGAAAGCTTGAAATTGCAGAATGAATTTTACGAGAAAAGCGCGCACCCGCTGGACACGGCCCACTGAGCGCAGCCAGACACGCTAAATCATGCCCAAAAAAAACCGAATTAATATCTGACCGCTGCTATCCGCTCTTCAATCAGCGGCTGCGGCGCAGCGAATCGATCCAGGCGGCGAGAACATCGTTATTCGGCGGTTCGAGATCGAAGAACTCGATCCCCAGTCCAACACGCGGCTTCACGATGCGGACAACGACAAGAGCCTCAAAGACCTCACCTTTGCGGGTCAGTCTAAGGCGGGCCCGCGCGTTTGATGGAAGCGGCTTCGTGGTGCAAACAAAGCAGCCCCCCAGCGAGATGTCTGAGGTCACGCCGGTGACTTGCTTTCCGGATTCCATATCGATCAATTCGGCGTCGGCGGCGAACGGGTAACGAATTGTATAACGCCGATCCCGGACGCCGCTCACGCGATGAGAGGAGGCTGGGGCGCGGCCAGTCATGGGGATTACTTTATTCACGGGTCGGACTCAGGCAATAGGATTCAATCCAATACGCCACACGGCGGTTGAGGCCTTGAATACACTTAGTTTGACCGAGCCGGCTGGAATTGGGAACAGGGTCAAGGGTACATAGCCGCGTAAGGGTAACTCACCTTGAGCAGCGGTCGGCGCTGCTATTAGTGGGTACGACAAAGGGGGAGGGCGGCGCGACGGCGAGAAACAGTGCGCATGGTAGCCTGATCACGTAAGACGTCCCACTTTTAACCAATCCAATGCGCGCGGAAGCCATACGTCAGAGCGACCGGATCACCCTGCAGATGCAGGTGGATGCGTCGTGGCTGGGTACTAATGGCGCGGCCATCAGCCAGAGTGCACAAACACTCCTGGTGAGCCGGAATGGCGGCGTCATCCGCCTGCAGGAAAAGCTATTTCCAGGACAGGAACTGACCCTGCGCCGAAAACTGGAAGGCGATCAGAGCAAAACGGCCCGGGCAAGGATCGTGGCGGAAATCGATCGAGAGCCTGAAGGCTTTATTTACGCGATTGCTATTCTGGAACCGCGAATGGACTTCTGGGACATCGACTTCCCTGCACCACACCATGCCGAAGAAGCCTTGGCAAGGATGCTGATGGAATGCAGCTTTTGCCAGAGGCGTGAAGTGGTATACCTCAACGAAATGGAGCTGAAGTCGTTCGAAATACGAAAATGCGTGGCCCGGCACTGCAAGCATTGCGATTCGCCGTCGATCTGGATCGAGGCGCAATCCGAAGCCAAGCTTGAGGAGGCACTTGTCTCTCGCGGCAGTGTGGATGAGCGCGTGATACCGCGGCGGAACCGAACGCGGGTGAAAGCGCGGGTACTCGCCTGTATTCGCCGGCGGGGATTCCAGGAAGAAGTCGCGGTATGCGAGGATTTGTCAAAGGGCGGAATCAGTTTTCGCAGCCGGAATCATTACCCGGAGGGCACTCGGTTGGAAGTGGCCGTACCGTACACTCCGGGGGCGGGCGCGATCTTTGTCCCCATCCGGATAGTGTTTTCTCAACCGATTGCGTCAGCAGGTTTGTTTCGGCATGGCGCGGCCTACCTGCGGCCCCCAGATTAGGGAAAAATTGATTGTCGAGCAGCCGAATCGAACAAGACTCGATCAGTCGGTGGGCAATACAGTCACGCCAGATTCCAGGGCTGCTTTTGCAAGATCGCGATCGCGCGTGGCAAGCGGAACTCCCCGGCGCAACGCAAGCTCCAGGTAGGCGGCATCGTAGACAGTGAGGCTGTGACGGTCAGAGAGTCGCAAGGTAGTGCCCCACGCCTGAGCATCGGTTTCGGAATCGACTTCAATCGGTAGTCTCTCTAGCCTCTGGATTGTCGCGTCCCGATAGGCCCCAGTGATGCGGTTGCGTCTTACCGCTATTTGAAGGGCGTTGGCAATTTCCAAGCGCCAGAGAGAAGGAACGACAGCACCTTCGTCACTTACCATCTCAAAAAGTCGATCACTTGCGGGCCTGTGCTCATCTTGGAGAAGCCAACTCAACGCGATCGAAGCGTCAACCACGCCTATCAAGGACGGCCCTCATCGATAAACTTCCTGATCTCGGCGTCGCTAAGGTGCATGCCTTTTCGCATTTTTTTTATTTCCTCCACGGCCCTGCGCGCGGCCTCCCGGTCGAAGGGCTTGGCAATGGGCATGAGCCGTGCCACCTGCTTGCCATGGCGTGTGATGATAATTTCCTCGCCCTTTTCGGCTAGGTCCAGCAGATGTGCAAGCTTGTTCTTCGCCTCGAAGGCGCCTATCTCTCTCATATGTATCATCCTACACAAGGCTAGCTGTCATCTAGCTGAATTTCAGCCTAACATAGATGGATTGCGTTGTCGAGGCGTTTCCAGATGGGCTGTGGGTTGATCCGGATGACGGGATAGAGTCTGGAGAACCTGTTTTCTGCAATACCTCAAGCAGACTAGTCGAGGGCCGGCACGGCAGCCTGCTCGCGGCGCCGCCGATGCAGGTAGTGCATGGCAATGTTTAGGTAGACCTCTCCGCAAGGTGTTTCAATGCAGAGGACCATGGCTTCGGTCTCGGTGTTGCCGGCGAGACCCTGCTCGCTCATGTGAATTTCAGGCGGAAACACTTTGAAGCGGAAGCCCTGGTCGTTCAGAAGCGTCACAGAATTTCCGATGACCATGTTGGCCAGTTCGCAGACCGTTTCGCGGACAACTTGCTCGCTCTCCGGTAGCGGACTGCCGGCAAGATGGCTGGCAACGCGCATGGCAACCTCCGGCGCGAGATCGAGGATGACGCGTCCCTCGATATCGCCCTTGATGGTAATGAGAGCAGCTACGCCTTTGCGGCGATAGGTATTCTCATCCATCGTGAGGTCGGCGATCTTCGTTGGCGCCTGAAGAGATTCGGCGAAAACTGCGTCCGCAGCATTGATAAACGGCTGAATGAGTTCCATTCTCATGAAATTTGCTCCCCTGCAAGTGCCACTGGCGCGCCCGCAGCATGTGGTTCGTCCCCCAAAACGTAACGAAGAATTTCATAAAGCACTTCAGGCTTCACGGGCTTCTGGACGAAATGCTTGGCGCCCTTCTGGAGCGCGGCCAGAATGTTCTCCTGATAACCAACCGAGGACACCATGACGATGCGCGCGTCTGGATGCTGGCGCACAATGCGCTCGACGGCCTCAATACCCTCCATCTGGGGCATGGTGATGTCCATGAGAACGATGTCGGGCTTGGAGCGGTTGTACTCAGCGATGGCGGTCAGGCCATCACCGGCTTCACCGGCCACTTCCCCGCCAAAGAGCTCGATCATCTTGATGAGATTCTTGCGGGCGAAGACGGAGTCGTCCACGACGAGATAGCGGACGGTCTGTTGGTCTTTTCGAAGTAGCGCTGAAAACTGTTGCATGACCTTCTCCTTTGACTCCGTCTGCCCGGTCAGGCACGCGGAGTTGAAACTGGAACCTTTTCGTTCTTCTCACTTTTCTCGGGCTTGTCGGATTTCTCAGTAGCGTCGGACTTCTCGCTCCCGCCATGGTGGCCACCATACTGGTTGACCAGAAAGGCTGCCATGCTTTCCAGCGGCAATACCTTGTTGGCGTATCCCTTTAGGATTGCGGCGCGCGGCATACCGCTTACAACGCAAGTGTCCTCGCTCTGCGCAATGGTCATTCCGCCTGCGGCTTTGATTGCGCCCAGTCCTTCAGCGCCATCATCGCCCATGCCGGTCATCAGCACGCCGACAGCAGTCAGGGCAAACTCCTGCGCGACGGAGTGAAAGAGAACATCCACGGAGGGCCGGTGACCGTTGATGGGCGGTCCATCGGAAAGGACAACCATCTC
>Ga0187804_10000271_pt1 | contig 12119 bp, 10 predicted proteins | sample NC_wetland_sal_i_3_FD_132961 | JGI IMG/M metagenome (GOLD analysis project Ga0187804, IMG submission 132961) | Wetland sediment microbial communities from Neuse River Estuary, North Carolina, USA - Control_4 | ecosystem: Environmental > Aquatic > Freshwater > Wetlands > Sediment | place: USA...
ACGAAGCCGGGGTGCGCGCGTCCGCGTTTTCGCAGCAGCCGATTGGCTGGGATGAGCACACCGCCTGGTTCCGGGCGCAGCTGGCGGATGCGGCGTGCATGATCCTGATTGGCGAAGATGCCGCAGGGCGGCCTATCGGCCAGGTAAGAATGCATCGGCAAACCAGCCGCGAAGCCGAAATTGACGTGAGCGTCGCGCGCGATTTCCGTGGCGCCGGATATGGTAGTTTGCTCATTGACACCGCCGTCCGGGAGGCCGCTGCCGCCGCCGGGATCACCCGGGTGCACGCTTTTATCCGGCCGGAAAACGACGCCTCGGCACGTGCCTTCGAGAATGCCGGCTTTCGGAGGATGGAAGAGAAACAGGTGAAGGGGAATCTGGCTCTCCACTATTGCCGAGGCTAGTAACAACGATTTCGCAGGGAGCGACGGGCGATGACGAACCGGGCCACCCAGGCCGAACTTCTGGAGCAGAGGATCCGAGAAAACCGGGCGTCGCAGGAAGTGGATCTGGCCGCCTGGATTTTTGAGCGGGTCCGGGTCGAACCCAATGACCAGGTTCTGGAATTGTGCTGCGGAACCGGCGGGCAAACTTTGCGAATGTTGAGCTCCCTGGGCGAGCGCGGACGTCTGGTCGCGCTCGATGTTTCCGCTACGGCTTTAGCAACGCTCACCGGGAAGGTGAGCGGCGCCGACTCCGAGAAGTTGACGACGGTCGAAGCCAGTCTCGATGAGCTGCCGCAAGCGCTGGAGCGAAGCGGCTTCCGGCGTCCGTGTTTCGATCTGGTATTCTGCGCTTACGGACTTTATTACAGCCAGGATCCGGAAAAGACTTTGGACGAGGCCCTGACGTGGCTGAAACCCGGCGGCCGGATCGTCGTGGCCGGACCCTACGGGCCCAACAACAAGCCGCTTTTTGATCTGGTCGAAGCGAGTGGGGTCACGCTCGGGGACGCCGTTACTTTTTCCAGCCAGCGCTTCATGGTGGAGACGGTTATCCCCTGGGCGGCCCTGCGATTCGAGTCGCTGCGGGTCAGCAACATGGTCAATCCGATCCGGTGGGCGACGCCAGAGAGCGTGCTGAACTACTGGCGAAACACAACGTTTTATGATTCCGCGCGGCAGCCCGCCTTTGAGGTGCTGCTGCAGCGGCATTTCGCGGAACACGGACAGTTCGTGAATGAGAAGTGGGTCATGATCGCGGAGATGCGGGATGCGCGACACTGATTCCGTGCTGGTGGTGGTTGCCCATCCCGATGACGAGGTCCTGGGATGTGGCGGAACCATGGCCCGGCTCGCCCAGGAAGGCCATGAGGTGCGGGTCGCGATTCTGGCGGAAGGGATTACCTCCCGCTCCCCGCAACGGGAGCTGGCAGATCCGAAGCAGCTCCATCACCTGCACCAGCAGGCACAGCAAGCGGCTGACAAGTTGCACGTCAAAGAAGTGGTGGTTGCGAGCCTGCCCGACAATCGCCTGGATACGGTCCCGCTGCTGGAGGTGGTGAAACTGGTGGAAGACCTCATCGAAAAGTTCGGGCCGGAAGTGATTTACACGCACCATCCTGGCGACCTGAACGTCGATCACGGCGTTGTCCACCGCGCGGTACTCACGGCGACCCGGCCGATGCCGGGACATAAGGTGCGGGAGATTTTCGCTTTTGAAGTCCCTTCCTCGACGGAGTGGGCTTTCCATCGTCTGGAGCCAACCTTCCGGCCGAACGTCTTCGTCGACATCACCGGGACTCTCGAGGCTAAGATCTCCGCGCTCGCGTGCTACGAGACGGAGACGAGAAAGTTTCCCCATCCCCGCTCGCCCGAAGCCCTGCGTGCGATCGCGGCGCGCTGGGGCAGCGTCGCCGGGTTTCAAGCGGCGGAAGCCTTCGAGTTGATCCGTTTGCTGAAGCCCGCCACCAGTCATTGACGACATCGCGATGACATCGCATATCGAAATCGGCAAACGACTTGTCGGTCCGGGAGAACCGGCTTTTTGCGTGGCCGAAGTCTCCGCCAATCACAACCAGGATTTCGAAAAAGCTATCCGCATCATTCAGGCCGCGAAGGATGCGGGCGCGGACGCCGTCAAGCTCCAGACCTACACGCCCGATACGATCACGATCGCGAGCGATCGCGAGTATTTCCGGGTTGGCGGCGGGACGCTCTGGGACGGCAAGACTCTGTATGAACTCTACGGCGAGGCTTATACGCCCTGGGAATGGCAGCCCAAGCTGAAGCGGGCTGCCGAAGATCTCGGGATGCAGTGCTTCTCCTCCGCGTTCGACTCGAGCGCGGTTGATTTCCTGGAGAGCATGCACGTTCCGGCGCACAAAGTCGCATCGTTTGAGTTGGTGGACCTGGCGCTGATCAGGAAGATGGCGGCGACCGGGAAACCTGTGATCATGTCCACCGGGATGGCCACGCTGGAGGAGATTGAAGAAGCGTTGGCGACGGCGCGCCAGGCGGGGGCGACGCAAATCGCACTCTTGAAGTGTACGAGCGCGTATCCGGCGCCGGCGGAAGAGATGAACCTGCGAACCATCCCGGAGCTGTCGCGACGGTTCGGCCTGCCGGTGGGGCTTTCCGATCACACCATGGGCATCACGGTTCCGGTGGCGGCGGTGAGCCTGGGCGCTTGCATCATCGAGAAGCATCTGACGCTGGCGCGGGCCGACGGCGGTCCCGACAGCGCATTCTCGCTCGAACCGCACGAGTTTAAGGCCATGGTAGAGGCCGTGCGCACCACCGAAAAGGCGCTGGGAGAGATTCATTTCGGGGTCAGCGAGCGCGAGAACCGGAGCCGGGTGTTCCGGCGGTCCTTGTTTGTGGTGCGCGACGTGAAGAAAGGAGAGAAGTTCACCGCGGAAAACGTGCGCTCGATCCGCCCGGGATACGGATTGCATACGCGGCATCTGGCCGAGGTGGTGGGCAAAGCTGCAGCTCAGGACATTGCCCGGGGTACTCCGCTGAGCTGGGATCTGGTGAGCCCAAAGTGATCGTGCTCAGTTCAATCCTGCGGCGTGCGGTGTATCCGGCGATGTCGAAGGCGGATATGTTTTCTCGCCGGTTGCGCCCGGGGGACGTTTGCGCGCTTACCTACCATGGCGTTCTGCCGCCCGGAGTCAAGTTTGGCCAATCTCCCACCGACGGCACGCTGGTTTCCGCAGAAAACTTCCGGCGGCAACTGCGGTTTCTGAAGTCGCGATATCAGCTGATCACGCCCGAAGAGTTCCGCAACTGGCGTGGCGGGCGTGGCTCGCTGCCCGCGCGGGCCGTGCTTCTGACTTGTGACGACGGGCTGCTGAACGCGCTGACCGAGATGGTGCCCATCCTTCTTGAGGAAGGCGCTCGCTGTCTGTTTTTTGTCGCCAGCGCTGCGCTGGGCGATGATCCAGCCGGCGATGCTTCGACCTGTGATGGTCCAACCTATTTATGGTACGAGGAGTTGTACCGGATGCTGGCGCAGGCGCCAGCCGAGCATGTGGCCGCAGTTCAGGGGAGCCGCGCGGGGAAGAGCTCGGGTGGAAGATTGAACATGCTCGGATACTGGGAGGACGAGATCCGGGAGCTCTCCAAGCTGAACGCGGAGGACCGGCGCGCCGCCCTGGGCTCGTTACGCAGTCGATTGTCCCTTCCCGACGATTGGCGGATGCACGATTCGGAGGACGGGCCGGCGAAGCGCCGTTTTCGTTTGCTGAATCGCACGGAGCTGCGCCAGTTAGTGGCGCAAGGGATGACGGTCGGGGCACATACTGTGAGCCATCCGTGGCTGCCCAGCATGGAAGCGGACCTGGCCCGGCGGGAAATCCAGGAGTGTCGTTCCCGGCTCGCATCGTGCTTGCAGCGAGAAATCTGGGCGATGGCGTATCCGTTCGGAAGCGAAGGCTCGGCGGGCGAGCGGGAGATGAAGATGGTGCAGGACGCAGGGTTCACCTGCGCTTTCTTGAATCACGGCGGAGGACGTTTCCGCCAGACTACCCCGCGGTTCGCTTTGCCCCGGGCACACGTGAGCTACGCGATGGAAATTCCCGAACTCGAAGCGCATCTTTCGGGGTTTCACGAACGATTGCAGAGACGGTTCCGCGGGCGCGGCCCCAGCGCAGGGGAGGCAAGCCCGTTGTGCGCCTAGTCTGGTTGACTGAGGTTCCGGAGCAGTTGCGCCGGCCGTGGAATGCTCTTGTGTTCCTCATGGCGCAGCCGGAGGCGTTTTTTACCTCGGAATGGGCCCTCGCCGTGACGCGGGCCTATGGAACCGACCTCAATCCGTGGATCGCGGCCGCCTACGAGGGGGAAGAGTTGGTGGGGGTGGCCGCACTGGCAAGGCCGTCGCCAAACGAGGCAGTTTTTCTGGCCGGCAATACTGCCGATTATTGCGACTTCATTTCCCGGCCCGAGAAACGCCAGGAATTTGTAGCGCAAGTGCTGGAGGGTCTCAGGGAGCAGGGCATCGGCCACGTCGTGCTCGCCAACCTGCTCGAAAATTCGGCGACGCTGACCGCGCTCAAGCGGAATGGAATCTTCCGAAGCTTCATCCGCACGGGATACGAGTGCGCGCAGGTGCGGCTCGGGTCGCCGGAAGAACGGCGACAATTGAGCCAATCTCTGCTGAAGAAAAAGGTGCTGCGGCGGGCGTTGGCAGAGCTGGGAGGGATTGGGCCAGTGACCTTGCGGCATGATCAAGGCGGCGGATCGCACACCGAAGCCCTCGACGAGTTTTTTGCGATGCACGTGGCGCGCTTTCTTCGCACCGGACGGATCAGCAACGTGGCCATACCCCAGCGTCGGAGATTCCTGACCGAGCTGGCAACCTTGCTGGCAGAGCACGGTTGGTTCGATCTGATGAGTCTGTATGCGGGTGATCGGCTGCTCAGCTACAACTACGGATTCCGGTTCCACGGAAGCTGGTTTTGGTACCAACCCACTTTGGATAACGAGTTTGAGGATTTGTCTCCGGGCTTCTGCCTCCTGGCCAAAATCGTGGAGGACGCCTGCGATGATCCCGAGGCGCGGATGGTTGACCTGGGCCTGGGCGCCGAGGGTTACAAGGAGCGGCTCGCGAACGCGCAGCGGATGACTTTGCACGTAACCCTGTCGGCGAAGGCCTCGGCTCACTGGAAGGCAGTGGCACGTTACCGGGCAGCCCAAGCTGTCAAACGGCGGCCAGCGCTGGAGTCGCTGGCACGACGAGTGCAGGCGGGAATCGCCCGTGGCCGGCAGCGCGTCCGAAAAAATGGAGTCGCCGGGACGCTGGCCTGGGCCGGGAAGCGTCTGCGCAGATCCATGGCCAGTCACGAAGAGGTGCTGTTATTCCGGTGGCCAGGCGCCCCGGCGACTCCGGAGCCGGACGCGGAGTTGTCTCCACTCACCTGGAGCATGCTGGCGCGTGCCGCCATACGCTACTCCGAAGACGGGGAAACCCTTGACTACTTGCTGCGAGCGGCCAGCCGGTTTCAGTCGCGAATCCACAGTGGGTATGCTCTGATCGGGCCCGAGGGCGACGCTCAACACTTCGCCTGGGCGGCACCGTACGAAGGCTTTGCGATGGAGAAGTTAGGGACAGTTCTGAAAGCGCCGTCCCCGTCGAGCGTCATGATCTTCGACTGCTGGACGCCGGGCGCATTGCGGGGGCGAGGGCTGTATGGCCGCGCCATCCGGCAACTGGCGGCGCGGCTCACGGCGCAGGGGGCGGAGGTCTGGATCTTCAGCGCCGCCGCCAATCCCGCTTCGGTGGCGGGGATCGAGAAGGCGGGATTTCAGCCGCAGTTCGCGCTGGTCCGGCGGAAAATTTTCTGGTTGGCGCGAATCCGGCAGGAGCGCCGGCAGGCGGGACAGGAACACGTCGAAGCGCTCGCCAAAGAGGCTGTGAGATAAATAGAGGAGAGAGGCGCGGTCTGGGTTCGCCGCGGGCCGCCATTCATTCTTCGCAAGATGGGAAACGACATGGATACGTGGCGCGACGTGCGGCTGCCAGCGGAGCTTTGCCGAGCAGCCGAGGAGCGGATCAAGGGCACGAATTTCCGGACCCTGGAGGATTTCCTGACCTTCGTTCTGCGCGACCTCACGTCGCGAAGCGGCGCGCAAGCGGACGAGCAGGAGCGCAAGCTCGTCGAGCAACGGCTCCGGGACCTGGGATACCTCTGATCCTCTGCCCATGGACATACGCGGAACAGTGCGGAAACTGCGCGGGCAGGCGCCCAGTCCTGGCTGGCAGTTCGGCCGTCCCCTGGTGCTGCTCCAGAGTGATGATTGGGGACGCGTGGGGGTGCGGGACGAGGAGGGACGGGAAGAGCTTCGGGCCGCGGGATTGAATCTGGGAGAGCGGCCATACGATCTTTACTCGCTTGAGACCGCCGAGGATGTTGGCGCGCTGGCGGAGACTCTTGAGGGGTTGAAAGATTCCGTTGGGCGCCCGGCCTGCTTCGGCATGAATTTCCTGGTGGCGAATGTGGATTTTGCCGCCAGCGCCGCGAGCGAGTTCCGTGAGATCGTTCTGAAGCCGTTGGCGGAAGGTCTGCCAGGACGATGGAGCCGACCGGGTTTGTTCGAAGCGTACCGCCGGGGATGCGAAGCCGGAGTTTTTTCCCCGGCCCTGCACGGCCTTACGCACTTCTGCCAACCCGCGGTAAGGCAGGCCCTCTGTCACCATGAGCGCGGCGAGCTTTTGCGGACGCTTTGGAGGTCCGAGACACCGTACATTCATTGGCGCATGCCGTGGGTCGGATACGAATACTGGGATTCCGAAAAGGAGGCGCCGGAACGATTCATTTCTGAAGCGGAGCAGGAACGGTGGATCGGCTTAGCCGCCCAGCTTTTCCGGACGTTCTTCGGCCACGGCGCGATCTCGGCGTGCGCTCCGGGGTACCGCGCTAATTCGGTGACGTCCCGTTGCTGGAAAGCGCAGGAGATTCGAATTGCGCAGAATGGGGCGGGCACGACGCGCCCTCCCAGCTTTGACGAGCACGGGCTCCTCCATACCTATCGTTCGCTGGACTTCGAGCCGGCACTCGATCCCGATCTGCGATGGGAAGACTGCTTCCAGCGCGCCGAATCGTGGATCCTCCGGGGCTTGCCTCTCATCATCACCGTGCACTCGATCAACTTCCATTCCACGCTGGCGCCGTTCCGGCAAAAGACGCTGCCGCTTCTCGAAGCACTGCTGACGGCTCTTAAGAAAAGATTCCCCGATCTGCTGTACGTAAACGACGGGCAACTTCTCGAGATCGTAGAAACCGGCCGATACCAGAGCGCGAGCGGAACCATCGCGGTCACGGTGAGCGGCATACGCCGAGGGGCGGAAGCATGAACGGGCGCGCTCCGAAATCGCTGGTGCTGGTGACGGTGGACTGCTGGCGCGCGGACCACGCCGGGTTCATGGGATATCCCGCGCCCACCACGCCGTTTCTCGACCGTGTCGCGGCAGAAAGTCTGGTGTTCCCCAACGCCATCGTCACGGGCGCACCGACGTACTATTCGTTTCCGGGCCTGCTGACTTCGCGTTTTCCGCTGAGCCTCGGGCGGGAGGTGGTTGGTCTCGCGCCGGGGGAGTTGACGCTAGCCACCGTCCTCGAAAAGACGGGCTACGAAACGGCGGCGTTTGTGGCCGCGAATCCATATCTGTCAGCCCGTTTCGGCTACCAGCAGGGATTCGCTGTGTTTCGCGACTTCTTCGTCGAGGAAGCGGCGCGATCCGGCGAGCGGCAGCACGCGGCTCAAACGCCACGCGTGCGGACCCGATTCAACCAGCGGCTCGCGAAGCTGGCCCACGGACTTGGTCCGGTGGGCGCGTTGTACGACGAACTTTATTTCCAGTATTGCCAGAGAATTGCCGCTCCAAAGAATGAGACCTGGGACAGCCTGCGGCGCTTTCCAGCGGCTGACGTCCTGGTGGATGAGGCGCGCACCTGGCTGGCGTCGCTAGGTGCGCGGCCTTTTTTCCTGTGGCTGCACTTGATGGATCCGCACGCGCCCTATTACCCGCCGCCCGAGGCCATTGAGGCCATGGGAACTGGCCGGGTACAGCCCGCGCGGGGCCGCTACCTGAATGAGAGCTGGAACCGCGGAGATCTGGGCCCTGGCCGCGTGCGAAAATACCGCGACGAGATCGTGCGTCTGCACGACGCGGGCATTCGCTGGGTCGATATGCAACTGGCCCGGCTGGTCGAGGCGCTGCGCACTTCCTCCCAGTGGGATTCGTGCGTCTTCGCGCTGACTGCCGATCATGGCGAGGAATTTCTGGATCATGGCGGCCGCTTTCATCTCCCGTCGAGAGCGTACCAGGAGATGCTGCACGTGCCGCTCTTGCTGCGGGTGCCGGGAGCGGGGAAGAAGTTGCTGTCGGACGCCCCATTCAGCCACTTGCACCTGGCGCCGACCATCCTCGACGCCATCGGGATCGAGCCGCCGCCGGAGTTTGAGGGCCGGAGCTACTGGCCGCAAGTTCAAGCGGGCGCGGGATGGGAATTGGCGGTTTCGGAATCCGTGGGCCGGTGCACGAATCCGATGGAGCCGGAGAAACGTCTCGGCAGCCGCGTGCTGGCAGTGCAGGATCGGAGGCACAAACTGGTTCTGGACTTTGAGCGGCATACCGAGGAACTGTTCGATCTTGATGCCGACCCCGCCGAGCAGCGAGTCCTGCCCGAGGATGCGGAAAAGACAATTCGCGTCCGGTTGCTGCGCACGGCCTTGCAGCACCTGGAGCGCCGGGACCGCGAACCGAAGGCTGCACTGGTCCTTGCCGCCAGAGTCCGGCAGATTGGGCTAGAATGGAGCCACTCCGAAATGCCATCTGAAACTCAGGCGACTTGAGCGACAGACGTTCCATGCCCGGCGCTTCCCGCCCGATCAAGGTCTTTACCCCTTCGTTTGCGGATGAAGCGGACACCAACGCGCAGAATCTGACGGGGAAGGAAATCGCGGCGCGGCTGGATCCACAGCGCTTTCACGTCACCATGTTTTACGAACACGCGCCCGACCCGCGCCTGGCTTCGCGTCCCAATACGCGGTTGTGGCGATGGCAGCGGAGTGCTAATACGCTGCGCACTCTGGTTCGCCTGCTGGGGGACGTTCCCGACATTTATTTTTTCCCGCGCGAGGGTCCCCTGGACGAAAGATTTCTTCAGCTCCGCCGCTCGCTCGGCTGGCACACCGCCGTGGTCACTTACATCGTTTCCGGGGGGCTGGATCGCGTGCCGCCGCGCCCTGGACAACTGCGCAATTTGCGCGAGGCCAGCGCGATTTACGGCAATTGCCGGTATCTAACCGATCTACTGAACGGCAAGTTGGGATTTCGCGCGGAGACGATCCATGACGGCATCGACCGGCGCTACTACTTTCCTGCCAAGGCGCGGAGCGCGCGCTCGCCGGAGTCTTTGACGGTGCTGTATGCCGGGTCCTTCCGCCCGTACAAGCGGGCTGACCTGGTGGTGAAGCAGGCGGTGCGCTGGCCAGAAATAGAATTCCGGCTTGCGGGACGCGGCGAAGAAGAAGAAACCTGCCGGCGTCTTGCTTCCGAACTGGGCTGCCGGAAGGTGCACTTTCTGGGGCACCTGGGACAAGCTGAGCTGGGCCGTGAGATGCGCAACGCCGACGTATTCCTGTTCCCCAGCGAACTCGAAGGCCATCCGCAGGTTCTGCTGCAAGCGGCGGGATGCGGCCTGCCCGTCATCGCCATGGATTCCTACCATCCCGATGCGGTCGTGAATGGCCAGACTGGCTTTCTGGTGAGCAGCGAAGAGGAACTCGCTGAGAAGTTGGACCTACTCCTCCATGATGCGTCGCTGCGCGCGGCGATGGCAAAAGCGTCAATCGAGCACGCGTCGAGGTTCGATTGGGACCGCGCCGCCGCTGACTGGGCACGCGCCTTTGAGAACGTCGCGGGAAAGATCGCATGATCGAACCGTCTTCAGCCGGCCCGGTTGCGCTCCACGTGCTGACGATTACCCCCTTCTACCCCAGGGCCGGGAACGAAAGTTTCGGATGCTTCGTCGCCGAACCCCTGGCCGAGTTGATGAAGGCGGGAGTGCGGGCGACCGTCTTTGCCGTCTCACCGTTCTACTGGCCGAAGCCCGGTAGCAGTGGGGCGGCGCCGGACGCAACCTGGTATCGCTATCCGTCGCTTCCCGGTGGTCTCGGCCTGGCGATCGCGGGGGTGGGCCTGTATCTTCGGTTGCGAAAGCCCGTGGCGAGGCTACATGCGCGAACGCCGATTGATGTCATTCACGCGCACGCCGCGCTGCCTTGCGGGCACGCCGCCCGGTTGCTGAGCCGCCATCTCAAGATTCCCTACGTGGTGACGGTGCATGGTCGCGATGCGTTCTCGTCGGTGCAGGTCGCGGGCTGGCCGGGCGCATGGTGCGCGCGAGTTTCACGGCAGGTTTACCGGGGGGCGCGCCGGGTGCTCGGAATCAGTCGCGCGGTGTGCGAGGAAGTCGAGAGAGGGACGGGGCGAGGCTGCGCGGTGTCGGTGGTGTACAACGGTGCCGATCCGTCGCGGTTCACGCCTGCGGCTGATCCGGTGCGGCCGGTGCTGCTCACGGTCGGAAACCTGATTCCCACCAAAGGGCACGAGTTGATCGCGCGGGCGCTGGCGGCATTGCAACCGGAATTTCCGGAACTTACCTGGGAAGTGATCAGCGACGGACCGGAGTTGCCCCGGCTCCGCCAGTTAGCGGAGAAGCTCGGCGTGCTGGCCAGCATCCGGTTTCGAGGAAGGCAGAGCCGCAATGAGGTCGCCGAGTCCTGCCGGCGCTGCTCGCTGTTTGTTCTGCCCAGCCGCTACGAAGGCTTGGGTTGCGTGTATCTGGAGGCGATGGCGTCCGGCAAAGTGGCCGTGGGATGTTGGGGGCAGGGCATCGAAGAAGTGATCCAGCACGGGGAAAACGGGTGGCTGGTGCCAGCGGAAGGGCGGCAGGAGTTGGTCGAGGGACTGCGCCTCCTGTTGAAAGATCGCGATTTGCGGCAGAAGCTCGGCGCAACCGCCCGCGACACGGTTTTGCAATCGTTCACTCTCGGGCATCAGGCGCAGCGTCTGCAAGCCATTTATCTGGAGAGTAAGGCGTGAGCCGCCGCCTGACGATCGTTACCGAGATCATCGCTCCCTACCGCATTCCCGTGTTCAACGCACTGGCGGAACGGGACGACGTTGCGCCGCATGTGATTTTCCTCGCGGAGACGGATCCCGGTCTGCGGCAGTGGCCGGTCTATCGCGACGAAATCCGGTTCTCCTATGAGGTGCTGAAGTCGTATCGCCGTCGGCTGGGCAGGTTCAATGTGTTGATCAACCGGGGCGTCGGCGCCGCGTTGGAAGCCAGCCGTCCGGACGCGATTCTAGCGGGAGGCTACAGCGATCTGGCGATGTGGCGGGCGCAGCGCTGGGCGCGGCGAAGGGGAATTCCCTTTTTGCTCTGGTCGGAAAGCAATGCCATGGATGCCAGAAAAAAATTCTGGTGGGTGGAGGCGGCCAAGCGCAAGTTCATTTCCTCCTGCCAGGGCTACGTCGTTCCCGGTTCTTCTGCCGCCGCTTACCTCGAAAGCTTCGGCGTCGCCGAAGACCGGATTTTCGCGGCCCCCAATGCGGTGGATGTGGGGCGCTACGCGAGTGCCGCGGAACAGGCACGACAGGACGTCGGCCTTCGGGATCGTCTGGGATTGCCGGAACGCTATCTGCTGTACGTCGGCCGTTTCGTCAGCGCTAAAGGTGTCTTTGATCTGCTTCAGGCTTATGCGAAACTGCCGGAGGAGACCCGCCGTGCGGTGGACCTGGTGCTGGCCGGCGGCGGGGAAGAACGCGAGGAACTCATCCGCCGGAGCCGCCTGATTCATCCCGGCCGGGTGCTGTTTCCGGGATTTGTGCAAAGGGACCAACTGGCGGGGCTTTATGCTTTGGCGGAGGCGCTGGTGTTTCCGACACATAGCGATCCCTGGGGGCTGGTCGTGAACGAAGCCATCGCTTGCGGATTGCCGGTGGTCGCCACCGATGTCGCCGGTTGCACAGCCGATCTGGTGCGCGATGGAGTCAACGGTTATGTGGTCGGCGCGCGCCAACCTGAGGCTTTGTCAAGGGCCATGGAGAAGTTGCTGCACGATCCGGAATTGCGACAACGGATGGGCCAGATGAGTCTGCAGACG
>Ga0187804_10000273_pt1 | contig 12109 bp, 9 predicted proteins | sample NC_wetland_sal_i_3_FD_132961 | JGI IMG/M metagenome (GOLD analysis project Ga0187804, IMG submission 132961) | Wetland sediment microbial communities from Neuse River Estuary, North Carolina, USA - Control_4 | ecosystem: Environmental > Aquatic > Freshwater > Wetlands > Sediment | place: USA...
AGATGGTTGTAGATCTCGCCATTGAACACGATCCACAGCGTGCCGTCTTCGTTCGAAATCGGCTGATGTCCGCCCGCCACATCGACAATGCTGAGCCGCCGCATGCCGATGCCCACCGCGCCATCCGCATAATAACCTTCGTCGTCTGGCCCCCGATGCGTGATCACGCGGCACATTTCGCGCAGAGCCGCGGCGCTCGCCCGCGCGTCGCGTCCGAATTCAAGAATTCCAGCGATCCCGCACATTTAGTGCTTCTCCGCGTATGGTGACGGACTGCGATTCGACGAGCCATGACTTAAGTCCGCCGATGAAGAACACGAGTCGCCCGTCAGCTCTTCGAACAAGGACGTAACCGAAAACTCGCCCGGTGCTGCGTTCATCACTGCATCTAGCCTGCACCACTCGAAAAATTCGGATGGCCCCGCCACCTTCAGCAGAGGCCGTCCCTGCCACGCCGCATAAGTCCCGCCGATCATGACCAGGTGCGCGAGTTTCTCTTTTTCGATGCGGCAGTACAGCACGCGCGCGTCCGAAGACCACGGACCGAAACTCCACGCCTCGTCGCCCAGCGCAAAAAAGAATCCCTGGCTCTCGTCATGATAGTCAAGTTCGTATACCTGCACCGCCGCCTGCGCCATGCTGGCCAATCGTGGCTCGAAGTGTTGTTCGATAAGCGGGTCGCCCTCCTGCCGGATTGCGCCGCGACGCGGCACCAGCACAGTCGCCGTCTCTGCCGGCAGCAACACCCGCGCATGGCATCGCACCAGCGGCGCAGGCTGGAACGCACCGTACGCAGGCGAAACCAGTGTTCTGCTAACTTCCGTCGCCGTATGCCAGACCGTTTCTTCCGGCACGATCAGGCTCAACCCCGATTCACCAGACGCAGCGCCGGCTCTTGATATCTCCACCCGCCCCGGGCCGACGGCTTGAACTTCGAGATCGGGCGCGAAGTGCCACCGTAACTCCAGTTCATGTTCCGTTTGACCGAGCGCAACATCACGTACCATCCACACACCGCCCGCGATCTTCAGCACGTGCCGCCGGTGCAAAACCGGATCCGCCAGCCGCTCATATCCATTGTGACTTCCCACAAAGTAAGTGAAGCTTTTGCCCGCGATCCAGTTTTCCGCTTGCGTGGTCGGAATGTGAGTCCATGAGAAAGGCTCATCCGCAACCGCCTGGTCCGCTTCATCGACGCGCATTGTGTTGTGCGCACCCGTTCCGCGAAACGTGTTCCGGTCTGCCGGATCTTTCGAAATATAGACGCCGCTCCCGGAGTCCACCAGCCAGCGCCGTCCGTCCATGGTGAGCCGCAGGCTGAGCGCGTCGGCGTGTCCGTGCCCCGAGCGGCCCACACCGTGCGGCCCGCCATCCACAACCATCGCCTGCCCGTACGGCTGCGAATCCGCCAGTACGTAAATCCCGCCATCGGGAAAAGCGATCGAATGCGCAGCGGTGCTTGTTTGTGGGATCGAGAGGTTTTCGATCGCGTGACTTCCAAACAACCAGATCGCTTCCTCCGTCAGCCGAGCCGTGGGAAATTCCCGCGAGTACATCACCGCGCCCAGCGCCAGCGGGTCCGTCATCTGCTCCGTGCGATTACGCCGCGGATTCCACAACCGCCCGCCATCGTCATCGCCGAAGCCTTCCGCCGGTCCTGCCTGCGCGAGCGCTTCCACTACATCCAGCATTCGTCCCAGCACCGCGTCATACGCCGGTGGAATTTCCATTCCATTCCGGGCCGCGAGGTACCGCGCATAGAGAAAGAAATCGAGCGCGTAAACGTGGTAGTACAGCGATTGCTCGAAGTACACGCCATCCGGACGCACCTGCCGCCCTGCCTCGCGCAGCACAATCTGCCACGAAGATCCCTTCCAGCGCGCGGCCCCCGGCATTTGCGGATACAACGTGCCCAGAAAGAACAGCGCCACCGCTTCTCCCAGCAGGTGCGTGTTCGGAGAAAAATAAGTAGATAGATAGCGCTCAATGTAACGCCCGTGAAAGGCGAGCGCTGGCGATATTTCCGAGCGAAATGCCGAGCTAAAATCTGCGTACTCCGGCGTTCCCGCCAACAACTGGTCCACCCAGATCCACGACAGACTGCGGAAGGCAACCTCCAGCGTGCTGCCCCAGTTGATTCCCAACGGATACGGATTCGCCTTGATCCAACTGCGCCACTGCGCCATCAGTTCGCGCGCGTACTTCTCGTCTCCGCTCAGCAGCCGCGCTTTGGCCAGCGTCACCAGGTGCTGGTGCCGGTTCAATTCCCACGTGACCTTGTGGTCGCCCGCAACCGCGAAATCGAGAAACGGAATCCTGAACCACGGCTCCAGCGGCGCACGCTTGCTGTGGACCGGATCGAGATGCCAGTCGATCTCTTTGTCTCTGCCACCGTCAAGAGTGAAGTCAAGATTCTCGTAGCCCAGCAATCGAAAACGATGACCGCAGATTTCATCGGCCTCGCGCAGAATTGCGGCCGCTTCGTCGGGCAGATGTTTGCGCAACAACTCCACGCGCTCTGAAACTTCACTGCCAGAGAAAAAGAATCGCCCCGGCCGCGCCGCCGAATCCGCTTTCAGCCGCACCGCCGCATTCCGCACGCCCATCCGGTGCATGAGCAGATCGCTCTGCTTGTGCAATGCCTGCCCGACGCGCACCCGCACCTCTTCCCAGTCCATCCGGGATACGCGCGCCAGCTTGCTTTGCCATCCCAAAGCCATCGGATTTCCTTATCTTACATGCTGAAAAGGCCGCTCTCGACCCACCCGTTACCCCTGTAACCTCGCTCATCCTTGACTTTGGCCGGGACTCTGCCGCCGCAGTACGATGAAAGTTGTGGGCAATTTGATCCCATCACGTTCCCACCCGGTGGAAATAGTTATCCACCTCTTGCCCCGCCGCCGACCTGGACTTCGACGGCTTTTCAGGATATTCTGTAACATATTGAAAATAAGACTGTTGCTGTCTGCGATTGAGACCGTCCAGCGCCCCAATGGAGAACGGCTTGCTACCGCTTAACTGGGGGTTGGTATAGTTCGACGTGGGGAAATAGCGCCACGCCGTAGTCTCCAGCAGGCTGCTGAAAAGCTAGGGCTTCGTATCAGGGTATCGCTTTAGCGATGCCGTAAGTTCTTCGAAATCAATTGCCCCTTTAGGGGCTGGGCGTCGACATACGGCTCTTTCCGCAGCCTGCCTGATACTCGATTTGCCAGGAGAATTCGCTTGGGCTTGTCCGTTAGCATTTTTGGGTTGGGATACGTCGGGTCCGTATCGGCCGCTTGCTTCGCCTCCATGGGCCACAAGGTCATTGGCGTTGACGTGAGCCGCTCCAAAGTTGAGATGATGGATTCGGGCCGCACCCCGATCATCGAAGCTCGCATGAGCGAAATGGTCGCAGAAGCGCACCGCGCCGGCCTCCTGCACGCAACCACCGACGCCACCGCAGCCGTGCTGAATTCCGAAGTCTCGTTCGTCTGCGTCGGAACGCCCAGCTTGAAAAATGGCAAGCTCGACCTCAGCCACATCGAGCACGTTGCCAAAGAAATCGGCGCTGCCATCCGCCAGAAAAAATCGCCGCACGTTTTTGTTCTGCGCAGTACCGTGCTGGCCGGCACGACCGAAAAGGTTGTGCTCCCCATCCTCGAAAAAGAAAGCGGCAAAAAGTGTGGCCAGGATTTCACCCTTTGCTATAACCCCGAGTTCATGCGCGAAGGCAGCGCCGTCGCCGACTTCCTGAACCCGCCCTACACCATTCTCGGGGCCAGCGACACACACCACCTCGCGCCGCTGCGCGAACTTTACAAAAACACTCCCGGCACTCTCTACGAGACGACCATTCCGGTCGCCGAAATGGTCAAGTATTTTTCCAACTGCTATCACGCGGTGAAAGTAGGCTTCGCCAACGAAATGGGAACCATGTGCAAGCATCTCGGAGTTGACGCGCACGCGGTCACCAAAATTTTCACCTCCGACACCAAGCTGAATATTTCTCCCGCCTATCTTTCCCCCGGCTTCGCCTTCGGAGGTTCCTGTCTTCCGAAAGATCTGCGAGCCATTACCTACAAAGCCAAAGAACTGGATCTCAAGCTTCCCCTGCTCGAATCCCTCATGCCGAGCAACACCGAGCACGTCGATCGCGCCGTGGAAATGGTGATGAGCACGGGCAAAAAGAAAATTGCGCAGCTCGGCCTGAGCTTTAAAGCCGGCACCGATGATCTGCGCGAGAGCCCGCAAGTGCAGTTGATCAAGCGCCTCATGGGCGAAGGTCTCGAAGTCAAAATCTGGGACGAAGATGTCTCTCTAGGACGACTGGCCGGCTCCAATCGCCAGTACATCGAAGAGGTCATTCCGCACATCGGATCCGTGCTCTCCGCCGACCTCGAAGGCGTACTGCGCACCGCCGAAGTCGTGATCCTCGGCAACAAATCGGCCAGCAAAGATCAGCTCGCCAAATACCTGCGCCCCGAACAGATCGTGATTGACCTAATCCACCTCGATAAGACACGGCGTCCGGAAGGCGTCCGAACGTATGAAGGAATTTGCTGGTGAGAACTTTGCGGGAAATTCCCCGTAGAGACGCGGTTTGCCGCGTCTCCGCAGACGCGGCAAGCCCCGTCTCTACGGATGAAAGTCTTGATGGTCTCGGTTTAACGAAGAAGAGCAAGGGAAACTGAATTAACCAACGACAGGATTACTGGCGGGGTTCCCCGAGCAAGACCGCGCGCAGGCGATCGTAGGCGCGGTTTCCGAGCACGCGCTGCGCGCCGCGGCGGGCCTGATGCTGAAGGCGTTTCTTCCACAACCCGCGGCCGTGGCAGATGACGCCGAACTCCTCGATGGTGAGGTCACGCAGCATGGCTACGCGGCCGAGCTCGTAGGGGTTGGTGCTGGACGAGTTCGCACAAAAATGGCTGTTGGCAACGGTGGCGAATCCGGCGTGGCGTGCCATCTGCAGCGTGCGCTGGTCGTAGCGCCCTCCGGGACAGGAGAAGTGTTCGATGGCGTGTCCGACGACGGTTTCGATCTGGAGCTTCGCATCCACCACTTCGCGCTTCAGTTCCGTCTCCGGGAGATCGGAGAGATAAGGGTGCGTCATCGAATGGCAGCCGATCTGAAACCCCTGCGCGTCGAGATCGCGCACCTGGCTGGCACTCAGGTAACCGGGCGTGCCCAGGAATCCAGCGGTGAGGTAGAAGGTTGCGTTGAAGCCGAACTCGCGGAGCACGGGCGCGGCGGCGATTAGGTCGGTCTCGCAGCCATCGTCGAAGGTGATACAGACGCTCGGCTCGGCAGGATAGCGTAGAGCTTCGCCGACGTTCAGGCCGCGCCAGCCGTAGCTCTTCATCCACGCCATCTGACTGCGGAAAGTTTCGAGCGGCAGAATGTAGCGCAGGTAGCCGGCAGCGGATTGGCACAGTGGGCGCCCCGGCAGCTCGATCTCGTGATACATGAGAAAAACGCAGCCTGGTTTCGCCATCAAAAAATCCTTCGCAGTTGGGCTTTCACCGATTCCGGAACGCGGATGCCAACGCGGTCCAGCGCTTGCTTGCCCAGCTTCAGAAATTGGCGCATGCGGTAGGAAGCAGCATGTGCATTTGCGAACTGAGCGAGCAGTTCCTTGTCCAGAATGCCGGAAGAAGGCAGCGCCAGTTCTCCCTTCACTCCGATGTAGGCGCCATTGGCGAGCGCGGCCAGGATGCCTTGGGCATTCGTTGGCGCGGAATCGAGTTGCAGGAATAATTCGCGGAACTGTTTCTTCCAGTGCAGATCCTGGCCATAGAAGGAGCGCATTGCGGGTTTGCGCTCGCGCAGTTTCTGGAGCAGCGCGAAAGTCTCCGGTCGCGGAGCATAGCGTCCATCGTACTTCGTATTCCAGGTTTCGATGCCGTGCGGAAGGGTTTCGAAGTTCTCGATCCAGTCGAAGAAATCGTTCTTGGGATGCGCGATGACGGAAACCGCCCCCTGCTGTTCGATCTGACGAATAACCGTCTCCGGATCCTGGCTGTCCACGCGCCGGGTTGCGCCATAGCCGAGAATGTGCATCCGCTGCTCGCACTCATATTCCAGCCCGGCGACAAAAAGAAGCTTCTCATCAGATAGCGCCTGGCACTCGTCGATGTACTGGCGGAGCTGGACGGGATCAAAGTGCTCCGCGTGATCGGTCATGCACACGAATGCGCAACCCTTGTCCAGAAACACGCGGCGCAGTTCGGCGAGCGTGAATTCCCCATCCGAGTACGTGCTGTGAACGTGCATCGCGCCTTTCAGCATGTGCTCCTCATTATGTACCGTCATTGCGCCCCACGCTGCAGGATGCGCCGCGCGAAATTCAGCCAGTCCCCCAGTTCGGGAAGCGGGTCGTTCCAGAGAAACAGATCGTGAACTGTTCCTGGGACAGGCTTGAGAACCGCCGCGAGAGTCTGGAATCGTCCAGGATAAGGCCCTGGATAACCGGGCGGTGGTCCTTTCCAGACTTCAATCAAGTGGCGAAAGTCCCCGAGAAACCACCGGCAGCGCACTCCGCTGCGGTAGCCGTGGACCGGCGGAACATCGCCGTGCTCCGCCATTTGGGCCAGCAGGGCGGGGAAGTTCACGCCGGCATAGCAGGCCAGCGGCAAGGAATTCCAGAAGCGTCCATTCACCTCCATGAACACCGGGGGCTTGCCCGGTTGCCAGCGGAATTCCACCATCGCCACGCCGTGCCAGCCGAGAGCTTCGAGGATCGCCAGGCCGGCCCGGCGAATCTCCGGTTGCGGCTCAACACTCACGCGCACCGCGCTGCCCGATCCCGTTGGATAGACATCGCGAATCCGCCGATGGGCGAACTCAGCCCGGAGTTCCCCATGATGCATCAGAGCGAAGTAACCTGTTCCTTCGCCTTCCACGTATTGCTGGACCAGTACGCCAGAGGATCTCCGGCTGATGTCGCTGTACGCGGATTGAAACTCAGCGGGCGTGCTCGCGTAGCGTGGCCGGCCGCCGGTTCGTACGTTCCCCTGTTCACCAAGCTCTTCGGAGGCGCGAGGCTTGAGCACGACTGGATATTCCAGAGAGCGAGCCGCGCGTTCGGCCTCATCGGCGTTGCCGACCAGCATGGTCCGGGGCACTGTTATGCCCAGCGACCGGGCCAGTTCCGTGGTTTGTTGTTTGTCGAAGGCGCGCAAGACCTGCTGGTGGGATGGCAGTACCATGCATCCGCCCGCGCCGAAAACGCGCTCCCGGTGGAGGGAAAGCGAAAGCGTTGTCGCTTCGGTCATGGGCAGAACGAGCGTGCCCGGCTGGGCGGAAGCCAATTGCGCAATCCGGCTCGCAAATGCTTCCGCTTGCCGCTGTGGCGAAGGATAGCGGAAGGTTTCACGGGCGAAGCGAGACCACCCCGCCTTGTTCCACGAGGTGGAGTCCCCCACCAGCACCGTGTGTCCGGCGCCAGTCAGTGAGCGGACTGCCGCGACCGCTTGGTTCTGGTTTCCGTCTAGGACCAGGATTCTCATAGCCTGACGGCACCGGCTCCACTCGCGCCGACCCCAGTCGAACTTCCCGGCGTCAGCTTACGCAAGACTTCGGCAAACTGCTTCACCACGTGAGACCAGTCGTACTGCGCGGCCAGGCGTACTGCGGCCTGCTCAAGGCTCCGGCGGATGCCAGCATCACGGAGAAGCAGGATCACGGCATCCGCAAACGAAGAGGCGTTATCGGCCAGAAGAAGATCGCGGCCGCTTTCGACCTCAAGCCCTTCGGCTCCAATGGAGGTCGAGACCAGGGCTTTGCCCATGGCCATGGCTTCGAAAATCTTGAGCCTGGTTCCGCCTCCAACCCGCAGCGGAACTATAACCACCGAGGACTTTTCCAGATACTCCGCTACCGAAGGCACCGTACCGGTGACCTCGACGGATTCGGAAGCCAAACGCTGGACTTTCGCGAACGGATTCCGCCCGACAATCTGGAAAATCGCTTCGGGAAACTCTTTGCGAATCCGGGGCCAGATCTGGGAACAAAAATACTCCACTGCGTCGATGTTAGGTTCCCAATCCATGGACCCGGTGAACACCACTCGCGGTGGCCGTGCCGAGGATGGGGGCGCGACGTTGAACTTCCGCGTGTCCACTCCCGTCGGAACGACTGTAATCTCGCAGGCCGGATTCATTTGCAGCATTTGCTGGCGATCGTGTTCAGAGACGGCGATGATGTGATGAAATCTTCCCACCGTTGCGCGCTCGTAACGGGTCATTTTGGCCGACTCAATGGCGAACGACAATTTCTTGATCGGATTGGATTCCGTCGCCGCCATGCGCTGCCAGAGTGAGCTTTCCACGTTGTGTTGAAAGAGCACGCAGGGCACGGGCAACCGGGCTGGAAAGTTCGCAGAGGCGGAAAGAAAATCGCATACCGCCACGTCGAAGCGTCCGCTGGAAAGCCAGTCGGCGACGGTGGTCTGAACCGCGCGATGGGTGAACTTGGAGACGGCATAGGGCGTGCGCCTCGGGAGCCGGCACAGGTAGTCCACTCCACGCTGCATCGCGTTGGCATCGGGCGCGGCCGTGTAAATGCTCTCGGAGCCGGGGATTTCCCTGGCCAGCGCTGCCTCATAATCCGCATCGCGCCGGCCCCCGTAGTACGAGAGCAGCGTGACTTCGTGGTCTTTTGCCAGGAAGCGGAGAAGGTTATAGGAGCGGATTTTTCCTCCCGTATCGACGGGGAGAAGTTTGCCGGCCTTGACCCACAGCACTCTCACCTGGAACTCCCCGGGGATTGCGGTGAAACCACGGTCTTCAGCGCCGGCGGGAGTTCCGGCGGGTGATCTTCTCCCAGCACCGTGGCATCGATGTGCGCCGCAGTCAGAGGACGAAGGCTGCGAACCAGCCGGTTCCCCTTCAGCCAGAGCTTGCCCTCGAAGTAGGACCGGTACATCAATCGAGAGGCTCTCATTTCCATGTTCATGCCGCGTTCGGTTCCGTTCGTTACCGTGCTGTAGCCCAACTCGGTCAAGGTGTTGCCCAGCACGCTTTCGAAGCGCAACAACTGCTCGGGCGAAAAACCATTTTTCCAGCGGCCGACGGGATTGAACTTCTCCCGCGGCTCGCTCCCGAACGAAGTGTTGGGCTTGCTCACCGAGCCGTAGCCGACCTCCTGAATTCGATCGTAGTCCAGTTCGTGATCGATGAACCCGCCAATGGTCTTCAGCGTTTCCCGTGGAGCGGCAACCAGGTCTTCGAAGTGGACTTCCATATAGTCCGCTCCCAGTTGCCGTCCATAGCGGCGGCCCTGCTCGACGATCCACTCCCAATAAATCCCCGCTCCCGTCAAGCTGATACTGTCCTGACAGGGGAATGGACGAAGATATCTCACATTGCTGAGCGACATGGCAACATCCCGCCCGTCGCGAATCATGTGGACCACCAGCGCGTCGGGGATGAGGCGCTTGATCAAGGGCAGATGAAGAATGCCTTCGGGAGAATTTTCGGCCCACCGCTGCATTCCTTGCGCACGGCTAATCTCTTCCATCACGATGCGCAGGAAGTCCCCGATGTTGCGGCATCGCTCCAGGACTTCATTCTCGATTTGGCCGGCATCGAGTCCCGAAGCCCGGAAGAGCTTGCTGCCCAGCCAGACTTGCAGCAGCTTTTGCCGCGCCCCGCGCCTGCCGAGATCGCCGAAATGCGGAGCCAACAGATTGAAGGCGTTGGATTCCGCCAGGTAAACCGCAAATCCGCCGGCCGACAGCAGCATGTTGTAGAGCAGAGTCGTGCCGGACCGAGGACTTCCCAGCACGAAGACCGGCGCTGCGCTTCTTCGGATGGAGTTGACCTTTGTGTCCAATATACGCTCCCCGCAAATTCCACTCAGTCCGTTACCGATCCACTGGATGAAGGTGGCCGCTCAACCGGGCCATGAGTTCGGCTTGCAGGTATGGACCGCATGCGATCAGGCCCGAAATCAACGGCTTCTTCCGATTGCACTTCAGGTCGGTGTTCTCCAGCGTCTGCACGAAACCGCCTGCGCTCAACACCAGAGCCGCTCCCGCGGCCACATCCCATTCATGTTTAGGAACGAGCGTGAAAGTAATATCCGCGCGCCCAGCCGAAACCAGGCCCAGCTTATACGCCACCGATCCCATGGGACGAATATTGAACTCGGCGGACTCGAACCCCTTCCACTCGCCGCGCTTCACTTCGCTGCGGCTGGCTAGCACGAGCGCGCCGTGCAGGTCCTTGCGCTGGCTCGGTTGTGCGGGCTTGCCGTTGTAGGTCACCCCGGTTTCGCGCGATCCCAGGATGAGCTCATCGGTTGCCGGATTGCAGATTCCGCCGGCGATGGGAATTCCATTCTCCACCATGGCGATCGAAACGCAAAACTCGGGGATGCCTTCGACGAACTCGCGCGTGCCGTCGAGCGGATCGACGACCCAGACGCGCCGTTTGTCGAGGCGGCTGAAGTCGTCCACCGTCTCTTCCGAGAGCCAGCCTTCGCCGGCGCGGAGAAGCGTCTTGCGCAGAATATCGTCCACCGCGCGGTCGGCCTCGGTGACGGGATCGTGTCCAACTTTGTATTCCGCTTCAATGGCGCCGGGAGTGAAGCGGTTGAGCACGGCCCGCCCCGCTTCCAGGGCGGCGTGAATGCGTTCCAGAGTTTCTGCGGATGAGTATGAGGTCATTATTACTCCGTAATCAAGGTCTCAGTTGTCAGCTCTCAGGTCGTAGTGCTCAGTTCTCGGTCTCGTGCCAGAACCTAAGACCTAAGACCTAAGACCTAAGACCTAAGACCTGACACCTGACACCTAAGACCTGCCGTTTCACGCCCACAGCATGCGCGCTCCCGTCATCAGCAAAACCGTGCACAGAATTCGCCGCAGCCAGAGCACGGGAACGCGCGTGCTCAGATGCGAGCCCAGAATTCCGCCGGGGATCGAGCCGATTAGCAGGGAAACCACCAACTGGGGATCGACGTTACCCGCCCGATAGTGCAACAGGCTGGTGACGCCGGTCAGAATCACGGCGTGGGTAATGTCGGTGCCGACCATCACTTTGGGCGCGAAGGAATAAAACAAAAGAAGCATCATCATAATGATGCTGCCCGACCCGACCGAAGTGATGCCGACCAGGAATCCGCCGGCCAATCCAATGACACCCATGCCGGCAAACGATTTCATGGTGGGCTGGCGTTTGGCGAGATGTTCTTCAATCCGTCCCTGGAACAGAAGCAGCGTGGGAATCAATACCAGCAGTAATCCCACGGCCGACTTGATGAAGTCGTTGACGCCGCTGCCATAGACGTTGCGCAGGTGCACCAGAAAAGTCACGCCCAGGTAAGAGCCAGGAATGCTGCCCACCGCCATCGCCAGCACGACTTTTCTCCGCACCGTGCCCTTCCACAAGTGCATAATGCTGGCGGGAATCTTGGTGGCAAAGTTGAACAGCGCATCGCTGCCGACGGCCCTGATGGCGGGCACGTGTAGACCAAAGATGAGCACGGGCAGCAACAACACGCCGCCGCCCAGACCCGTCATCCCAATCAGCGTTCCCACGATGAAGCCGATCAGTATTTTTAGCAGCAAGAATTCCATGCCGTCTTTCGAATAGTTCTCAGCTCCCAGTTCTCAGTAGAGCAAAACCATGTTAAGGACCTGAGAACGTAGAACCGATAGCGATTGTCCAACGTCATTATGGCATAAAGTCCATTGTACTAATCGACTTTATTGACATTACTAGCTGTTGCCGTTGGCCCCCACAAAGCCCTCGCGCTCGAGGTGCAGAATGATGGTCTGCGCCGCTTCCTCGGGGCTCAGCTTGGCGGTGTCAATCACCACTTCGGCATCGGCTGGCGCCTCATACGGATCCGAGATGCCGGTGAATTCCTTGACGATGCCGGCGCGAGCCTTGGCGTACAGGCCTTTGCGGTCGCGCTGTTCACACACTTCGATCGAGGTGGCTGCGTGCACCAGGATAAAACCGCCGAACGGCTCAATCATCTGCCGCACCGCTTTGCGCGTCGCTTCATAAGGAGCGATGGGGGCGCACACCGCGATGCCGCCATTCTTCGTGATCTCGGAGGCCACGTAGCCGATGCGGCGGATGTTGATGTCGCGATGCTCCTTGGAGAATCCGAGTTCGCT
>Ga0187804_10000274_pt1 | contig 12107 bp, 12 predicted proteins | sample NC_wetland_sal_i_3_FD_132961 | JGI IMG/M metagenome (GOLD analysis project Ga0187804, IMG submission 132961) | Wetland sediment microbial communities from Neuse River Estuary, North Carolina, USA - Control_4 | ecosystem: Environmental > Aquatic > Freshwater > Wetlands > Sediment | place: USA...
AGCGGTGGTCGGCTTTAATCTGCATTTCAATACGGGCGCGAGGGCGGAGATCATGGGCTTGTATAAAAGGTGAAGCTGCTAGCAGATCACGGCGCACTCTCAGCGCGGTCCGAGTGGATTTGGCGCGTACGTCGAAGACCCCCTGAGGCACGGGCAAGCCTGCTGGGAAAGCGAGCGAATGATCGGAGAACTGGCGTGCCGCGATACTTAGCCAACACAATCGATGATATGCAAAAACGTCTTCTCGGCTACCGCGACAACATGAGAGTGGAGATTGAAACCGGTGTCGCGGTAACTGCAAAAAACGTGGCGGACCTTCGCGCGCTGCCCACTTGGCCGACCGGCTTGGTCTTAAACATCCACATAGACCTCGACCCCCGATTGAGCGTTGTGAGGGTTGAGCGGGCATCCTGATTCAACCATGCCCTAGCGCCGCTTCCCGCCGTGGGACCGTCGAAAAATTGGACGCAATGACCGCCAACCAGCCAATGACAGCCGAGCAGGCTGCAACGCTCAAGCGGCTGGCGGAAGCTGCTTACGAGCTAGACGCATTTAGGCCGAACCTCACGCGCGCCGAGGCGGATGTGCGCATCGCGATGTTGACCGCTAAGCTCAAACTGCTTGACGCGCCGCCGCATACACTCTGAGACGTGCCTATTTCTATTAAGCCCGCCCCGTTAAGATAATTGCTTCCTTGCGAAGCAACTGGCGATAAAGGAGCCTTCGGTGTAGTCGCCCCAAAAATGTTTTCTTATCAAGTGAACTTTCCATCGGGAATTCTTATGCTTTCTGTTTCACATGTATCGTATCGCATCGCTCGTAATATGACTGGCGCAATGTTTGCTGCTAAGTCCTTCAGAGCAACAACAAAGGTTGCCTACTCCAATTTTTGAGGTCGTTTGCACATGCTTGATGTTGCCATGTTGTTGCTCATCGTCGTCTTTTTCGCGCTTGCGATTGGCTATGCAACTCTGTGCCGTCGCCTGCTGGCTGTCCCCAATGAAGCCGACAGAGACGCCTCTTGATGACAACCTTTGGCTGGCTAGAAATCATCGTCTTTGCCGCCATGATCGGTCTTTTAACACGCCCGCTGGGTGGCTATCTGACGCGAGTCTATGCCGGCGAGCCAATAATCTTGCAGTCGCTGTTTGGTCCCATCGAAGCAGCGATCTACCGGTGCGCCGGTATTGATCCGAAGCGTGAACAAAGCTGGTATCAATACGCCATTTCTATTCTGATATTTCATGCGCTCGGCATTTTTGCGCTCTACTTGCTCCAGCGAGCACAGCCCATCTTACCGCTCAATTCAGAACACTTGCCGGCGGTCGCTCCTGACTTGGCGCTGAACACAGCAATCAGCTTTGTCACCAATACAAGCTGGCAATCCTACGGTGGCGAAACGACCCTCAGCTATACCAGCCAGATGCTTGGCATTACTGTTCAATCCTTCTTGTCGGCTGCGTCCGGAATGGCCGTTGTCATTGCACTCATTCGAGGCTTCGCGCGCCGTCGTGCGGACGCAATCGGGAATTTCTGGGGAGATCTGACCCGCGGCGTGCTTTATGTGCTGCTGCCAATCTGCATCGCCGCCACTTTGTTCCTCGTAGCCGAGGGCGTACCGCAGACGCTGTCTCCGTCGGTCGCGGCCACGACGCTCGATGGCGGCGCTCAGATTATCGCGCGCGGCCCGGTTGCCACACAGGAAGCGATCAAGCTGTTAAGCGGTGATGGCGGCGGATTCTTCAACGCCAACTCGTCGCATCCGTTCGAGAACCCCACACCACTTACAAATATCATCGAACTCGTGCTGATATTCGCATTAGGGGCGGCCCTGACTAATTGCTTTGGCTGCATGATCGGATCCGAACGAGAAGGCTGGGTTTTGCTTTCCGTTATGGCCGTTTTGTTCGGTCTCGGCGTTGCCGGACTTTACTCATTGGAGGCTAGCGGCAATCCAGTTCTTGGGGCGTTGAGCGTCGATCATACGACAAGCGGGCTGCAACCTGTTGGTAACATGGAAGGCAAGGAAGTCCGCTTCGGAATCGCTGGATCAGCGCTGTTCGCTGAGGTTTCCACGGCATCCTCGGACGGCGCAGTCAATGCGATGCATGATAGTTTCCTGCCGCTGAGCGGAGGCATTCTTCTCGGCAACATGATGGTCGATGAGGTGATTATTGGAGCCCCTGGCTCGGGCCTCTACAGCATGCTGCTGTTTTGTATTGTTTCCGTTTTCCTCGCCGGACTCATGATCGGCCGCACTCCCGAGTATGTCGGCAAGAAAGTAGGGTCATTTGAAATTAAAATGACTCTTCTCGCCCTGATCTGCGTACCAGCAGCAACGCTTGGTCTCACCGCGATCGCATCTGTGGCAGAAGCTGGTCTTGCTGGGATTGCGAATGCGGGGCCTCATGGCTTCTCGGAGATTCTCTATGCGTACACCTCTGCTGCCGCGACCAACGGCAGTGCTTTCGCTGGCCTCAACGCAAACTCCGCATTTTATAATCTGACGCTCGGGCTCGCCATGCTGGTCGGTCGCTTCCTCGTTATTATTCCAGTTCTGGCCATTGCTGGATCACTTGGCGCCCAACAGATTGTTCCGCACACGGCCGGCACTCTTCCCACCGATCGCATGCTATTCGTCTGCTTTCTTCTTGGCGTCATTGTCATCGTTGGCGGCCTGACTTATTTACCAGCGCTCGCGCTCGGTCCAATTATTGAGCATTTCCAGATCGCAACCGGCACACTTAATTAGTTTACCGGAAATTGCGACACGATAGACATGGCATCCCGAGCCTGAACTCGTGCACCGCTACTGATGCGAGTACGGAATCCAGATCCAAACGCCCAATGCTACAAACGCTGTCATAGTCGCAAGGAAGATTACCAATGCAAGTGCAATTGTGCAGAGTTCCTTAATTCTTGGATAGGCTGATCGCCACGCGCGGACACTGATAGCGTTTTCGGATCGCGAAAAGCTTGACTGCTGGCTTTTCCAAGTATGGCTTAGGAATGACATTTTTGAACTTTCGCAATCTATATCAACCGGTATCGCGAACATCGGCATCACCGCATATAAATTCGAGATTGATTCGAGCCGCATGATTGGGGTTCGCCCCGGGCGGAGCTTACAGCTGCTGCAAGCACATGCGGTGGCCCACAATCAAGTCACACTGGAGAAGCGATGTTTTCGAGCGCGGCGAGGCGCTGGTGCAACTTTATAAGATCATCTTTCGGCAAGTGACTAGCGCATCCGGCCGCGACCCGTTGAGCCCGCGTCAAAAGGGTCGCGCGGATGTCGGAATGCTGGGTGGCATTTGCGATGTCCCTAAAGGCGCGCAGCAATCTCAAACTCACCGCGATATCAGCGGCTCCGTAGTGCCTAATTTGCTCGAATGCCGTGTCAAGTAGACCATCGAAACTCATCCAAGGCACGAATACTCGCAAGACATGCGGCGGCCCATAATAATGCGACGGCGGAGGTCTACGGCTGATCCAAAGAATCATGATTCGACTCAGCTGGTCTACGCAGCTAATCGCCGTACTAGGATCGTTAACCGCTGGAGACATTGCGCGCAAGGCGATGTCGACGATCTGAATTATGCCGAACTCAACGTCCTGCTGCATTGTGCGCGTTGGTCCGATATCGAAGGCAGCAATGAAATGGGACGCATGTTCCCCCACCACCCGTTCCGCCTTTGACACGCGCGCAAGCGGAACGCCGGCCGGCACGAACTGGCCGACACGTCGCTCTAAATGGACAAAAACGCGATAGGCCTGAGCAAGGGCAATGAGGCGATTTATGTCGACATAGCGGATGTAGCCAGAGCGCCGGCTGAGAATTGTTCCGTCTTGAGCTGGAGGCGGCTCGCTCCGCTCCGTCAACGGAAAGGGCCCTCGCGGATCGGGCATGAGTTCTTCGATGACCAACTCGGTTTCACGCGCAATCCGATCCACGATGTGATTGACGCTGATTGATTGGGAAATGTGGTTGATGAAATAAATCAGCCACCCCACGCAAACCAGCGCAAGCACCATCGCTCCCGTAACGGTAGCGACAGGGACGAAAGGCTGCGGCGACGCGCGTGCCGCCGGCAATGCCGCCATGCAGTAGGAGAACGTTCCCAAGAAGACACCGAGCGTCCATTGCGTGGTGCGATCCCTGACAAAACTGACCAGGATACGAGGGGAGAACTGCGTCGACGCTAACGTGAGGGTCATCAACAGGATCGCAAATACGATCGATACGACCGTCATGATCGAGGTAGCGATGCTGCTAAGAATGACTTGTGCGACTCCCGGATCCTGATGCGACGGAAAAAGGATGTTTGGGATCCAGGCGCTGATCTTCGGGGCTGCTTCTTCTAGTGCAGAAAGGACCGCGCCCGCGACGCCGAGGGCCACAGCGATGACCAATGGCCGTATGAGAAAGCCTCCGCGAAGAGAATACATCGCGGATTGGAAAAGAACGGGCAGTCGCTCAAAGAATTGCCGCATATCAAAGCCGATTTTGATGTGCGGCCGAGAATTTCATCGGTCCGAGTGCATTTCAACCGAAATCGGCGATTGGGGCCGACGACATTGGCTCGTGAGAAACGTTACTATTTCACCGCGAGGCCCTTCCACAGATACTCTCGATTCGGCTGTCGGGAACGTGTCGATTTATTACGTTTCGCGAAGAGCGCACCTTCAAGGGCTCGACGCAATCGACGGTCATCAATCTTTTCGATGTGAAGGCAGAGTTCCGCCAATTTATCGAAGTCATGCTTTGCAGTATACAGTCGCAGAGCTTTGTGCTTGTCCTAGTGAAATAACTAAATCTCGATTGGCTCTCGTCGGATCCGAGGCGATCCATCTCCACCGCAAGGCCCGTCACGACGGCTCGGTCGGACGGCTCTAGCGTGACCGCGAAACGGAGAATTCCCAGCAGCCACTCTCTTATTCGACGCGATTCTTCGATCGCTGATGAGTCTGAAATTAAGCCATGTGGACCCAGACGATGAACCATCCCCCTGCGTATCGCCGACTGACCCATGGCCCAGCCATCCCGCTACCTGTAGGCTACGACGCCTGACGCCAAGCCCCAAGAGACTTATCGATTCTTCCGATCATCGACGCGGACCAATCATTGCACAGGTAGGCGACGATTCCTGCCAGTTCTCTTTTGATTTTTTCACCAATCTCAACAAGCGGAAGGCGAACCCGAGGTGCCATGAGGCCAAACAGACTCAATGCAAATTTCACTGGCGCCGGGTTTGTTTCGCGAAACAAAGCCGCCGTAAGCTGGGCGATCGGATGAGAAAGCCGCTGTGCCCTGGTGATTTGGCCCTGGCGCAAGGTCAGAAACATGTCGCGGCAAAGACCGGGAGCCACATTCGAGGTGACCGAAATACAGCCATCACCTCCTTGAGCGATAAAGGAAAGGGCGGTGGTGTCGTCTCCCGAGATAAGCCTAAAGTCCGTTCCGACCAGCATTCGCAAGCGCGCGATACGACCTGGGTCGCCGGTAGCGTCCTTGAGTCCGGCGATCTGGGGTAGTTCAGCCAACCGCGCAAGAGTTTCGTCGGCAAGGCTGCATGCCGTTCGTGCGGGCACGTCATAAAGAATGATCGGCAAGCCGGTCGAAGCTGCGATTTCCGAAAAATGAGCGTATAGGCCCGCCTGCGTCGGACGGTTGTAGTAGGGCACAATGGATAGGAGGGCATCGGCGCCGCTGGCTTCGGCGTCCTTGGTTAATTCAATTGCATGGTGGGTGGAGTTCGAACCTGCGCCTGCAATGATTGGCACCCTGCCGCGCGACACGGTGGTAGCGATATGAACCAGTTTGCAGTGCTCGTCGCGGCTTAAATTCGGTGCTTCACCGGTCGTCCCGCCGACCACAAGCGCTGTTGCTCCATTTAATATTTGAAGTTCACAGAAATTCTCAAATGCCGGAGCGTCGATTGCGTCATTGTCGTCGAATGGCGTCGGCAACGCTGGCGTAAAGCCCGCGAGTTTGCGAACGTAGTGACCTATAGACATGGCACCTGGACGGGCACCTGATTACGCGACCCGCCGCTCGCGCCGGTCTTCGACGCTAAAATGATTTGGCGCTGCTGGCCGTTTCATCCCACTCGTGTCGAGCTCCAAAGCTCCGCTGACCATTACAACAGCCCCTGGATGATTGCCGGCCTCGTCGCGGATATATCGCAGCGCTTCTGCGCGTCCTATAAAGAGGCCGCCGCGGAGACCGCTTTGATCTCGAACCACCCAGTTTCCTCGGCCATCTTGGCCGATCATGAAGACCAGCCGACACGACGGAGGTTCGCTTTCGGTTGCGGTTCTCATCGAATGTCTCCTGATTGATTTGACGAGCCTCACTATGGGCTAGCGTGGTATCGGTGGCTCGTCGTCGTTCTTCGAAACCAGTTTGTATTCGCCGCGGAACAGGTCATTCTCTATTGCTTCGCGATTCCGGCGGTGGTCGGCAAGCAGGTGCGCAATCCGCGAATCGAGCTTGCGCCATCCCGCAATTGCCATTCCGATGAACATCGCCACACGCGGCGCGCGGCGCTTTACAATGTCAATTGTTGTCGCGATCAGCTCAACGAACCGGTTGCCCTGGTTGGGAAGGTCAAGTTCGATTGAATGCTCAACGAGCATCGTTGCGCCGCCGCCTAAAACATTTCTGCGGGCAAATCGAGCCGCCGATCGCCTGAAAAGAAAAAGACCGCCACAACGGCCTGCGGATTCACGTGCGACCCAAAAGCCATTTTGGGTGCGGCCAATGAAGAACAGCGGGATCGAGTTGTTCAAAACAGTGCGATCGGGCCGCCCCGGCAGCTGCGCGATCTGCCGTTCAATGTCCAGTTCGCCGGAATCCTGTCGCATCTGATTTTGCCCAGCCATTGTTCGCTTCCAATCTGAAAACCGGCTGTACATGAACTCGCGTTGGTTTAACTGTCCCATCTTTTTGTTCTAGCCGAACGGAATCTGCTCCCAACCGCGTATGAATTCGAGATGAACGGCGCCCCATTCTCATAAACGCGACATAAGCGTTATGACGACGCGATATAGAAACGGCTAGGCACGCCAGGACTCTCGTAGGGCGCTTGGCGATTGGAGCTTGTAGCCGCAAAATTCCAGCCTCACCTGTAATTCTCACAGGAAATGATGTGATCGGCTGATGGTGCCGCGACTTGAGGAACGGCGGATACGAAATCCCGGGCCATGTGACGCCTGCGGCACGCTTCGACGAACGCACTGAGCATCGCCAAGGGCGAAATCTCGTGGCCGGCTTCCGCACAGTCGTCGAATGTCATCGGCAAATTTGGCTGCCGTGATAACGAGCACAGCCACTCGCCATTTTCGTAAGCGAGGCGACGGACCGTCCAAAGCGGTAGTTCAAACGCAATCAGGGCAAATGTCGCATCGGTCCAAGCACCAATCTCGGCTAAACGGACAACGTGGGTTAATGCCTGAGGAAGAGCCTGAACGCGGGTGCAGGCGCTGTTTATGATTTTGGAAAGAAGATCGAGGCTCGGTTCCTGCGCGTTCCGGAGCGCATTGTCCAAGGCACCAAGCGAAATCGGATTGTTCGCGTCCAGCCTCATGCTGTGACCTTACGAATCGACGGGCTCTCCCGTCAGTATTTAAGAACATGGAGACAAACTCCATAAAGAAGCGAGATGGATCGAACGGCAAAGATATAAAAGCGGAATAAAAAAAGGACGGGCTGTTATAAAAACCTGAGCATGCAGCCGCTCGTTTGCAGGAATTCGCACTTAATCAGCAATCGCGCCGGAGTTTTCGATTTTTATTTCGCATTTATAACATTCATGAGTTTTCCATCTGGATTTCCTATGCACTTGTCTGCACATCAGCCGCAGCAACAGCTCGCAATTTGCGGGCGCTTAAATCTCTGGTGCGGTCATGAAAGCCACAGTCAAAGCAGCTCGTGCGCAAAGCGATCAAGGCAAATCGCCGTTTTCCGCGGTGGCCTGCCTTGTCTTGCTCCTGTTTGCGGGGATCTTGGTGAAGTTCGCTGCATTCACTCCAATTTTCCACGCCGCTCATTGAAATTAAGGTGGGCCATGAAACAAATTCAACTTAGCCAATTCGACCCCGCACGCCTGTTCACGTATGTGCTGTCGCGGCTCGTCTATTCGCACGGAGCCGAGGCCAACAGGAGTAAAGAGCGGATCAGCTCTGGCGAAGCGGCGGCCGTGGGCAGGGGCCTGAGTTCCACCTCGTCTGCCAGGACTCCCGAGGAGATTCGCAAGACTACCGAGCGGCGCTGGCCAGCGCGCTATTACTAAGTCGGCAGAATAACTTGGGGCCGAAAAGGCTCCATCCGTCCAGCCGCGTCTTTATGGAATTCTTATATCTTTGCCGTCCATTCCCTCTCGAATTCCTATGCACTCCGGCAGAGATTATTGGCTGTGAATGGGCGGGAGTTTTCGCGCCTCTTGATACAGGTCAAAGCAGCGTCTGCCCATCGGGCATCTGCTGGCATCTTCTAGAATTACGCTCGGAGCATTCCCATGATGGACGTCGTGATGGTGGCGCTCGCGTTTGGCTTCTTCGCTTTATCGATCGCCTATGTCTACGCGTGCGAACAGCTTTGAGGGAGATCGAGTCATGATTTTTGACTACTCGCTTGCTGCGCTCGTGACCGCCGGACTCCTCATCTATCTGGTCTACGCGCTGCTCAAGCCGGAACTGTTCTGAAGGGATAAAAAGCCATGACCGTCATCGGCTGGATCCAGATATTGCTCTATTGCGCGATCATTGTCGCGATCACGCCCGTGCTCGGCGCCTATATGACGCGCGTTTTCAGCGGCGAGCGCACCTTCCTGTCGCCAATCCTGCGGCCGATCGAGATCGCAATCTATAAGGTTGCCGGCATCGACGAACGCCAGGAGCAGCACGCAGTGACCTACACTGTCGGCATGCTGCTGTTCCACCTCGGTGGCCTGTTCATCATTTACGTGCTGATGCGGCTGCAGGCATTTCTGCCGTTCAACCCTGCGGAACAGACCGCAGTTTCCGAGGACCTGTCGTTCAACACGGCGGTCAGTTTCATCACCAACACCAACTGGCAGAATTACGGTGGTGAAAGCACACTCTCTTATCTCGTGCAGATGCTGGGGCTGACGCATCAGAACTATCTGTCGGCCGCCACCGGCATCGTTTTGGCGATCGCGCTCATTCGCGGGTTTGCGCGGCATTCGGTTCGCACCGTCGGCAGCTTCTGGGTCGATGTCACGCGTTGCACGCTCTACGTGCTCATTCCGATTTGCGTTCCCTATGCCTTGTTCCTCGTCTGGCAAGGCATTCCGCAGACGCTCGGCCCTTATGTGGATGCGACGACGCTCGAAGGGGCCAAGCAATCGATCGCCGTCGGCCCGGTGGCCTCGCAGATCGCCATCAAGATGCTCGGCACCAACGGCGGCGGCTTTTTCAATGCCAATGCTTCGCATCCGTTCGAGAATCCAACGGCGCTGTCGAACTACGTACAAATCATTTCAATTTTCACCCTGGGTGCTGCGCTCACCAACGTGTTCGGCCGCATGGTCGGCAATCAGAAGCAAGGCTGGGCGGTGCTAGCGGTGATGGGCGTCCTGTTCATCGCCGGTGTCATCGCCTGCTACGCCGCCGAGGCGCACGGCAATGACGCCCTCAATGCGCTCGGGCTGACCGGCGGCAATATGGAAGGCAAGGAGGTGCGCTTCGGCATCGTCGCCTCGGCCCTATTCGCCGTCATCACCACCGCAGCCTCCTGCGGTGCAGTCAATGCGATGCACGATTCCTTCACCGCGCTTGGCGGCATGATCCCGCTCATCAACATTCAGCTTGGTGAGATCATCGTCGGCGGCGTCGGCTCCGGCATGTACGGCATGCTGCTGTTCGTCATCATCTCGATCTTCGTTGCCGGTCTGATGGTCGGCCGCACCCCGGAATATGTCGGCAAGAAGATCGAGGCGAAAGAAGTCAAGATGGCAATGCTCGCCATCCTGATCCTGCCGCTAATGTATCTCGGCTGGACCGCCGTCGCGATGCTGGTGCCGTCCGCCGTCGCGGCCATGAACAATCCCGGCCCGCACGGCTTCACTGAAGTGCTGTATGCCTATGTGTCACAAGACGGCAACAACGGCTCGGCCTTCGCTGGGATCAGCGCCAACACGCTCTTCTACAATCTGAGCGGCGCCATGGCGATGGCGGTCGGCCGGTTCTGGATGATTATCCCGACTATGATCATTGCCGGCTCGCTAGCCAGCAAGAAATTGGTGCCGGCCTCGGCGGGCACGTTTCCGACCACCGGCGGTCTGTTCGTCGGTCTGGTCGTCGGCGTGATCGTCATTGTCGGCGGACTGACGTTCTTCCCGGCACTGGCGCTCGGTCCGATCGTCGAACAGCTCGCGCTCAATGCCGGCACCCTCTTCTCGTCGAATTAGGCTGGAGTTACCTCGATGGAAACCTCAACCCTCCGCAAACGCATGCCGGTATCGGCGCTGTTCGATCCAAAGATCGTCGTTCCGGCCATCGGCTCCGCCTTCGTCAAGCTTAATCCGCGCACGCTGATTAAGAATCCGGTGATGTTCGTGCTGGAAATTGTTACCGCCCTCACGACGGTGATTCTGATCCGCGACCTCATCACGGGCGGCGGGCATATTCTGTTCGAATTCCAGATCATCCTCTGGCTGTGGTTCACTGTGTTGTTCGCCAATTTCGCCGAAGCGGTCGCCGAAGGCCGTGGCAAGGCGCAGGCTGACACATTGCGCCGCCAACGCACCGAAACCCAGGCCAAGCTTCTGGCTCCGACCGGCAACTCCCAAAAGTTCCGACTCGTGCCCAGCACGGAACTAAAGGTCGGCGACGTCGTGCTGGTTGAAGCCGGAGACCTCATTCCGTCGGACGGCGATGTGATCGAAGGCATGGCTTCGGTCAACGAGGCGGCAATCACCGGCGAATCAGCGCCGGTCATTCGCGAGTCGGGCGGCGACCGCTCCGCCGTCACCGGCGGCACGCAGGTATTGTCCGACTGGATACGCGTGCGCATCACCGCGGCGCCCGGCTCGACCTTCCTCGACCGCATGATCCGCCTGGTTGAAGGCGCCGAACGGCAGAAAACCCCGAACGAAATCGCGCTGAATATTCTTCTGATCGGCCTGACCATCATCTTCGTATTCGCGACCGCAACGATTCCGAGTTACGTCTACTATGCCGGCAGCACGATTTCCGTGGTGATCCTGGTCGCGCTGTTCGTGACCTTGATCCCGACTACGATCGGCGCGCTGCTCTCTGCGATTGGCATCGCTGGCATGGATCGCCTGGTGCGATTCAACGTGCTGGCGATGTCCGGCCGGTCGGTGGAAGCGGCGGGCGACGTCGATACGCTTCTTCTCGATAAGACCGGCACGATCACGCTCGGCAATCGGCAGGCGACCGAATTCAAGCCACTGCGCGGGGTCACTGAGCAGGAACTGGCGGATGCCGCGCAGCTCGCTTCGCTCGCCGACGAAACGCCGGAAGGCCGTTCCATCGTCGTTCTAGCGAAGGAAAAGTACGGCATTCGCGGCCGCGAGCTCGTGGAAATGAAGGCAAACTTCATCCCATTTAGCGCACAAACGCGGATGAGTGGTGTTGATATGGGCGATTCGTCGATCCGCAAAGGCGCGGTCGATGCAATCTTGAACTATCTCAACGGCGGCAGGACAGCGGTCAGCTCGGGCGGCAGCGCGGTGCAGGCGCTACGTCCAGCAGTGAGCGCCGATACTGTCCGCGAAGTGACAACAATCGCAGACGCCATCGCCAAGTCGGGCGGCACGCCGCTTGCCGTGGCAAAGGAAAACAAGCTCCTCGGCATCATTCACCTGAAGGATATCGTCAAGGGCGGCATCCGCGAGCGCTTTGCCGAGCTGCGCCGGATGGGCATCCGCACCATTATGATCACCGGCGATAATCCCATGACAGCTGCAGCGATCGCAGCGGAAGCCGGCGTTGACGACTTCCTCGCGCAAGCCACGCCCGAGGACAAATTGAAACTCATTCGCGACGAGCAGTCGAAGGGCAAGCTGGTCGCGATGTGCGGCGACGGCACCAATGACGCGCCGGCACTCGCCCAGGCC
>Ga0187804_10000275_pt1 | contig 12106 bp, 7 predicted proteins | sample NC_wetland_sal_i_3_FD_132961 | JGI IMG/M metagenome (GOLD analysis project Ga0187804, IMG submission 132961) | Wetland sediment microbial communities from Neuse River Estuary, North Carolina, USA - Control_4 | ecosystem: Environmental > Aquatic > Freshwater > Wetlands > Sediment | place: USA...
GGACGCGGACTGAAGCCGGAAAAATGAGCGGCATCATCCCACGGGGAAACGATTTGAAGCACGCGCAACCCATTCTTGCCGTCGGCGACAAATGCGAAGGCGCTGGCGGCAACCATACTGATCTTCACGTCGTTGACGTCGTTGAGTTGGCCATCGGCAGTGAAGATTTGGTCGAGTCTTGGAGCGTCAGGCTTTTCGACGTCGATGATGGCGAGTCCCTGTTTACCTGCGGAGACGTAGGCGTAGGTTCGCGCAATGTAAATGTTTCGTGCATCTTCCAGCGCGACTTTCGCTTGATCCACGAGCTTGGGTTGCGCCAGGTCCGTTACGTCGAGGACCTTGAGGCCGTCGCGATCCGCGACAAAGGCATAGCGGAACTGCACCGCGATGCCGCGCGGATCGTTCAGCGCAGGAGCGCCGATGGTCGCCGTGACGCGCGGCGCGAGGGGATTGTCCAAATCCACGACGACCAGCGCTCTTTCGGTCAGGACATAAGCAAACGTTCCCGCGATAACGATCCGGCGCGCGCCCGTGAGCACGCCGTTCGAATTGAACGCCAGCGCGCGCTTCAGAAAATTGTTTGCGGGATTGCCATCGAGAAGCGTGCCGACACCGGGACTCTTCGACTTCAAATTCGGGTCCCCGATGATCACCAGCCCTTCGGATTTGTCCGCGACATATAGGAAGCCATAGAGCAAATGGATGGGCTGCTCTTCATTTTCTGGAAGTTGCACGCGCAGGGGATCTACACCGAGAGTGGTCGGCGAAGCCACTGCCAGAGCATTCTTCGTGGGCACATAGAAACGTTGTCCGATGGGGGAAACAGGAGCGGTCGTGATTTTCTCGGAAAAATTCTTGTTGTCGATATTGGCGATGTCATAGACGCGCAGGCCGCCAGGACCCAGAGCGGCGTAGGCGTATTCGCCGCGCGCTTGAATGTCGAGGACATTGCCGGAGTGTTCGGCTGCGGCAGAAAGCTCGCGGTGATGCTCGACGAATTTCTTATAGTCGTCGGGATAGGCGATGCGCTGGAGGTCGCTGCCGTAGATGGCTTCGGGTTCATCGTGCTCGGCGACGGCAATCGCTTCGAAACCCTTATTTCCAGTGGCCACATAGACGTAGCGGCCCATGAAATTCATGAAGTTGGTGCCTTGCAGGAGAAGCTGGGCCATCCAGGCGTTGTTGTCGTTTTGGGCGGAGACGTGGCAGTCGCTGCACCGCTTGGTTTCCTGTGCGCGCACCGTGTGCGGCACGAACGTACTGAACGCCTGGCCCGAGAAGCCTGGAGCGGAAATGGTCTGTTGCGTGTAATAGAGCCAGTCGCGCGTGGCGTTTTGCGAGCTGACGAGCACGGCACAGGAAGAACGCGCGGGCGCGATGCGATGACCGGTGACGGTTCCGTCCACCCCGAGCATGTAGATGTCATCGCGAAGGACCTGGAAGTTGTAGCTGGTGTAGTTCTTCGTGAGTAGCCCTTCGTTGTGCAGCATGGGCTTGCGCGCGTTGGCGGTCATCTGGAGATGGCAGCCAAAACAGGTGGGCGTCCAGGACGTGTGGCACGCGTAGCAGGTCATGCTGCTGTTTGCATGGGCGAGCGAGGAATCATCGGCGGGCATTTGTGGCGAAACCGCGCCGTTCTTATCGAGCAGCTTCGCGCGAAGCGATTTTTCGCTGAAGTGCGCATTTCCCGGCGTGATCGTGTCGATGGTCTGAACGATTTCCCATTCTTTGTTTTCCTCGGACATGGAGCGCTGAAATAGCTTGTCGCCGCGCCATTCGAACCGGCGCAGGCCCGAAGGAGTACGGAGCGCGTCGAGATGCCGGCCACGAGGCTCTCCGGGTTGCACGGATTCCGGAGCGGCGGGACCGGAAGTGACAAGCGTGGCTTTCTTGCGGATGGTGCCGTGACAGTCGATACAATCGATTTCGACGGCAGCGCGTGGCTCGCCATAAATTTTCCCGTTGCCGTGATTGTCCTGGGCGAAGTGGCAATCGTTGCACTGCATGCCTTTTTCGAGATGGATGTCGGCAAGATGCACGGCTTTGCCGAAGCGCTCCGGGTCGTCAAAGGCGATGGGTTTCGAATCCTTGTCGAGCCAGTTCCCTTTTCGATCGTGGTTGTACACGGCCCGGAACACCCAGCCGTGGCCGTGAAAGTCAGCGAACTGCGTGGTTTTCAATTGCTTGTTGAATTCGGCGCTGCCCACACGTTCCAGGAACTTTTCATCACTCCACAGGCCGCGAACTGCAGCGCCTTCGGGATTCCGCATGAAAGATTCATAGCGCTGCTCTTCGGTCGGGTTGCGCTGCTCTTTGGGATACATTTTGTCGCCGTCGATTTCGTTGTCCCACCAGGTGAGGCCGAAATACGTGGTGACCATATTCGTGCCGGGATGGATATGGCAAATCATGCATTGGCTCGAGGGAATCGAGCGCGTGAAGACGTGCTTGAGAGGGTGACCGGGCTCGTTTTTGGGAATCGTGGGGTCGGTGGAAGCGCTCAAGCCGGAATGGCCGAACGCCGCATAGGCGCCCGAGTGTGAGGGATCCCGGTCGTTCGCATAAATTACGTGGCATGCGGAGCACCCGCTCGATCGATAGTCGCCCGGATGATCGTCCGTGCCGGGGAGCGACAGGATGGGATCGAGAAGGCGCGTTTTTTGCAGCCCGAGAAACACGGGATCGGTGCGAAGTTCGGTGCCAAATCCGCGGTCGCTGAGTTTGTCATCCGGCTTGCCGGGATCTTCCTCGCGATTGGGATTGCCGATTTCCGCTTTCTTGCGGCCGCCGCGTTCGAACACGCGCAGAACGTTCCCGGGCTGCGAACTCTCCCAGCGGAAAAGAGGATCGAGTTCGGGAAGTACTCCTTTCATGCGCGTTTCGTCGGGCGTGGGAGTTGGCGAGGTTTTGATGGATTGCGGCAAGCCATCGCGGCCGTAGCTTTCACCGAAGCGCGTGTTTTTCTTCGGGTATCCACCATTGTTGTAGAGCGCCGCGCCCCACAGGAGACCCGCATGGGTCATCATGCTCGTAGAGACGGCGCGCGTTTCCGAGGGATGGCAGCCCGCGGCACCGCAGGTTTCGGGAGCGACGCGGAGATCGCCGGGATTGACGAATTTAATGTACTCGGCGGATTCCTTGAGCCACTTCGTATAGACGCGCTCGGGAAGATTCGAACGATTCTTAAAGGCCGCGTCATGGGGCTGGACGTGAGCTTTTTCCTTAGCGGCGTTGTATTCCCCGGAATTTGACGGTGTGCCTGGCGCGACGGAAATTGAAGAATTTCCGCCGTGGCAGTCGATGCAGCCAAGAAAGACGGTTTTCGTGGGATGCATGGTGGGTTCGTCGGTCGAGGTGTGGCAAGAGATGCAGCCGGAAGATTTGCGGTCGGCGTCTTCCTGCGATTGTCCCCGGAATTGAGCTGATTCCTGGGCAACAGTTGCGGGAGGCTTCCGGCTCGCATGAAGAGCAAAGAAAAAAGACAACGCAGAGGCGCAGATGACGCTGGGGGCTTGCAGAGAAGAACGGCTGGATTTTGGCAGAAAGAGCATTTTCCTCGCGCCTCAAAAAGTAAACTTCACGGAGCCGAAAAGCGAGAACAGTGTGCGACTGGTGTAGATATCCCGGAAACCCTGACCGGGCTGTAGAGCCGAGGCGCCACCGGTCAGCACGATGTTCTCGCTGAGCGGAGGGCGGTATTCGACGCCGACGCCGAAATCGTCACCAATGTTGTGGCGGATAGGCGATTCAAAGAGGAGAAATTCGAGCGGCTCGGTGCGTTCGAAACGCAAATAGTTGAAATTGACGAAACCCCTCAGCTTGGGAGTGATGTCAAAATCCGTGCCGGCATTGGCAAGGAAGATGCCGGGGTTGACAAAATTGGCCTGGCCTTCGTCTTTGCTCGAGCGCAGCGAAGGGATCAGGCTGCCGGACGGAGTCAGAAGCAGCCCGGAGCCGAGCAGGCGAATGGCTTCGCGATTCCAGAAGCTGAAGAGGCCGCCGGCAAAATTGGGGAGATCGTCAATGGCATCGAAACCGCGGGCGCGGCCATCGCGCGGGTTGGCGTCGCCGGAGGTGTAAAAAGTAGAGACGCGGTAGCGGATCCAATCGTGGTCATAGGAAAGCTCGGCGGCGGCCATTTGCGCGTTGACAGTGACGCGCCTTCCCGCGATGGGATTGAAGGTATCTTCGCCCAGTGCCTGATAGAACGCGTGCGTGAGATTCAGGCGGTGAATGTGGCCGCTGCCGAGCCAACCCAGGTAACCCACGCGAATGCCATGAAGGATCGGGCCCGCGCCGGGATTTTGATTGATGACATTGCCGACGGGTGCGGGGCGCACGAGGAATCCGTTGTCGTCAAAGTGGAGGCTGGGATCGTCCTTGTTCCAGGCGCCGACGAATTCAGCGGTGTAGCCGGGGAAGAAGAAATCCTGGAGATAGATGTTGCCAAGAAGCACCTGCTGGTGCCGACGATTGAAGGTGTTCAGGCCGCTGTTGGTGTTCTTCTCGAGAATCTGAAAATAAGCGGCGTTGTACTCGATACGGTCGCTATGGAGGTTGCCAAAGAAGCGCATGCCCGGCTGTTCATCGACGAATAGAAACCCGCGGAAGTCGGCGTTGAACTGCTGAATCCCCGCGCGCACAGAGAGGAAATCATAGTTGGGGCCGATATCGTGGAGCTTGACTTCGGCAAAAGCTTCCTGAAAACCAACGTGATGGTCCAAGCGGTTTGTGCCGTCGAGAGGACTGGGCCCGACGATGCCAAGTTCGCGCACGTCCAGATCATTCAGGCTGAGCTCCGGAGTGATGCGAATGCGCCAATCCACGGGCTTGAACGACGCATCGCCGTGAAACAAATCAAAGGACACGCGCAGAGTTTCATCGAAGAAGGCTTGTTCGCCTTGACCGAAGAATCCCGAACTGCCGGGACGCGCGGAACTGACGTTGCTCGGCGAGGGCACGCGGCGGCCGTCAAAGAAGGATTCGAAAGAGGCGGAAATGTTCAGAAAGGTTTGCTGGCCGAGAAGCTCCGGCCAGATCGGCTCGTCGCCTTTGAGCCTGTTGTGATTAAACGGATCGTACCAATGCGATTTCACGTAGAGATATTCGCCCTTTTGCGGATAGCGCCGGTAATCCGGCTGCTCGAGCGCCCATCGATTGGGGACGGCGTTGTAGACATCGGCGACCGGTGGAAGCGTGTCCGGTGAAATGTTTTCGATGTAGTTGGGGTCGGAATCGAGCCGATGGCGAAATTCGCGGTAGGTACCAGCAGTGGGCTGCGCTCCCGCAGACAGCACAGGACCGAGCTCGGGGAGGCGCGGAAGCCGCGAACGCGCTTCGAACAGGGCAGAAGGTATCAGAGAGATTTCGAGCGTGAGGACTTCATTGGGCTGCAAGTCGAGACCGGGCAGCGAAAAAGGCGCGTAGTTCTTGGCCTCGACGCGAAGCTCGTAGCTGCCGGGCGGCAGGGGAAACAGGCGGAAGATACCTTCGCCGGATGTGGACGTGGTGAAGACTTGCCCCGATGGCGATTGGCGCAGAGTGAGGACCGCTGCGGGAACGGGAAGGATGGAGTTGGCGTTCGAGGCATCGCGCACGACGCCATCGAGAGCGGCAGTGGTCTGTGCCTGCTGGCGCGGAATGCGCAGAGGCGGACCAGCTTGGCGCGCCGGTGGCGCAGATTCCTGCGTGGCGGACGGCGATGAACCCTGAGAGTTCGCAGCTCTCGCCGAGGAAAAAGCAAGAAACGTGCAGCAACAAGCCGCGCAGAACGCGCGTCGAACCTGCCGCGGGGAGAATCGGATCATTCGCTCGGCCTGATGAGTTCGCAAAATAAGTGATTCGCGTATTAGCTAACAATATCGGCAAGCGGCCAGCAACAGTTTTCCCCGGCGGATGGAGACATTCGATAACGACATTGAATAACACGGTAACGTCTCGCCATTCACAAGTACGCCGCAGCATCCCGGCAAAGCCATTGAGGGCTGCTGAACGAATGTGTTACGAACGAAAGTACTCGCAAAATGGAAACGATCCACAAGCTGCGGAGGCCGGTAGAATCCCGGCACGCCCTCCGTCACCGAAAGAGAACGCTCGCATTTGCCATGGTCCTGGCCTTGGGCGCCGCGGCGGCGCTGGCAATGCTGTTGATCGGGTGCGGCGGCGGAACTGTTGCACCGGTTTCTGCACCACCCGTTGCCCCGGTGCAGCCGCTGCAAGCGGTCGATGTGCAGAACATCGTGCAGGCCGCTGTGAACTCCGTGAATGTGGATATGGCCGTGGCAGTGGTGGACCGCGCGGGATTTGTGCTGGGTGTGTTTCGAACGCAGAATGCGCCCACGAGCGCCGTAGGGAATTTTGGTCAATCGCAGAATGCCAATGATCTTGCGGTGGCGCTGGCGCGAACGGGCGCTTTCTTCAGCAACGATCAGGCGCCCATATCGTCGCGAACCGTGCGTTTCATCAGCGGGATTCATTTCCCCCCGGGCGTCGCGAATCAACCGCCTGCTGACCTCTACGGGATCGAAAACACAAATCGTGGCTGCACCCTCGTGAATGATCCGGCGTTCCAAAGCCAGATTCCGCCTTCCCTGGCGCTTGGTGGAGGATTTGGGCTGGGGATCATTACGGGCAAGGCCGACCCGATGGATTCGAACGCGGATTTGGTCAACCCCGGGGGCGTGCCGATTTTTTATCAGAACGTGGTGGTCGGCGGAATCGGCGTAGTGACGGCCTCAAGTAACTTGAACGTCGCGGAGTACGCGGCCTTCGTTGGCTCGACGACGCAGCGCGGCGGCACGGGGAACAACTTTGGTCCAACGCCTGCCGCTCCGGGGGTCGTTTTCATCGGCGGAATCGCTCTACCCTTCGTGGATCAAACTTCTTTGCCGTCCGGATTTACGACTGGCCCAGTGGCAGGAACGGGGAGTTATCTGGTGCCGGCAACTAATAGCCAGGGGCAACCACCGGAAGGGGATTTGATCATGCCGGTAGCGGGGCCGCTCGGCGGATTGAGTGCCAGCGATGTGACGCAAATTTTGCAAAACGCCGAGGCGACGGCAAACACGACGCGCGCGGCGATTCGCTTGCCGATCGGCTCGACAACGCGGATGGTAATCGCCGTGGCGGACCTGGATGGCACGATCCTCGGCCTGAGGCGAATGACGGATTCCACAGTGTTCAGCATCGACGTGGCGGCGACGAAAGCGCGGAATATGGTGTATTTCAACAGCGCCGCGCGGACAGCGGCGGATTTGACCGGCGTGCCCATGGGAACGGCGGTGACGAACCGCACGATCAGTTTCGGCGCCCAACCGATATATCCTCCGGGTATCAATGGTTCGAATCCTGGACCTTTTTTTGGCCTGTATACGATGGATCTGGCGAACCCCTGCACGCAGGGCTTTCAGAGCGGCGCGGCAAATGCGAACAAGAGCGGCATCGTTTTTTTTCCAGGCAGCGCGGGCCTGTATCGCGGCGGCGTGCTTGTGGGCGGTCTAGGGGTCAGCGGTGACGGCGTGGATGAAGACGATTACGTGACGAATGGCGGAACGGCAGGCTTCGAGGCACCCACGAATATCCGGGCAGACCAGATTCTGGACGAAGGCGTACGGCTGCCGTACTTCAAGTTTCCGAGAAACCCCACCGATTGACCGCGGACCAATTCCAGTCGGGCTTGGAAAGTTTTAGACCAGTTGAACGGAAGAGCAAGCGCCGCTAGCGGGATTTCTTGCGCTGCGGACCTCTTTTGCGTTTCCCCGCCTGCTTGTTGCCGACGATTTTCGCGAGAGCCAGTGTGTACGCCTCGATCGTGCCCGGCACGGACTGACTGTAGACGAATTGACCTTCGCGGCGGCAGGCGATCAGCCCTGCGTCGCAGAGAACTTTCAAATGGTGTGAGACGGTGGCCGGCGTCACCCCGCGCATGGAAACGATCTCGCCGCAGCTCATGTATTCCTCAGCCGAGATGGCCTCAAAGATCTTCAGGCGCGTGCGATCGCCGAGGGCTTTCGATATTTTTTCAACCCGAGCTCTATCCATAAGCCGCTGCTCAGTTTAGCCCTGCCTCTGGATTCACGCCATATGCATCTTAACCCGCTTCCATCACAGGCCAAAAAGATTGCAACCGAATGCTTAGATGTTCATCTAAATGTCGAAGCTTCAAAAAGGGTCAGGGCCGTCGGCCAGCGCTTTTTGAGGCGAGGAATCAGGGATCACGAAAGCAGAGGAGACTAACGATGAAGAGACTCGAAGGAAAAGTAGCAGTTGTAACCGGCGGCAACAGCGGCATTGGGCTGGCTGCGGCAAAGCGCTTGCAAGAAGAAGGAGCGCGCGTCGCCATTGCCGGGCGCAGCAAGAAAACGCTGGACGAAGCGGTGAAGACGATCGGCAACGGCGTGCTGGCGGTCCAGGCGGACGTGGCCAAGCTCGCTGACGTCGACAGGCTGTATTCGGAAGTTGGAAAAAAGCTCGGCAAGATTGACGTACTATTTGTCAACGCAGGCGTCGCGAAGTTCGCGCCGCTTGCTGACACATCCGAAAGTTTGTACGACGAACAGTTTGACATCAACGCGAAAGGCGCTTACTTCACGATTCAGAAGGCAATTCCATTCCTGAACGACGGCGCCTCCATCATCTTGAACACCAGCGTGGTGGACTCGCAAGGCACCGCCAACACCAGCGCCTACGCCGCCACCAAAGCAGCGTTGCGGTCCTTCGCGCGAACAGCAGCGGCAGAGTTGGTGGGGCGCGGCATTCGTGTGAACACCGTTGCGCCGGGACCGATCGTAACGCCCATCTTCGGACGGACCGGATTACCGCAGGAAGCGGTCGACGATTTCGCGAAGAACGTACTCGAGAAGGTTCCGATGAAGCGCTTTGGACAACCCGAAGAGGTAGCAGGCGCGGTGGCATTCTTGGCTTCGAACGACGCGTCCTACATTACCGGCGTGGAGATTAATGTGGACGGGGGATTGGGGCAGATTTAATAGGTCAGTGTGCTTTGTTCGAAGTCGTAAAGGAAAAAAGGCGGCCCATAGGCCGCCTTTTTTGTCACTTGGACTCGCGGCCGTTCGAAGGATCGGGAGAGTTGGCACTGTTGACATCCAGAAACCAAGCGTGTGCGGAGTCACCGGGAGCATAGCAATTGCCGTCGCGATGGTAGGTCGCGCGGCAACGCGAAGTATATTCTTTGCGCCGGGGGGATTGCGCGAATTGCCAAGCCGCGGCGTACGGAATTCCGCCGGCCGCGGGCGCTGGCGGATCTTCAGGGAACGCGCAACCGGGTGAAGGCGGACAGACATCGTTGTAGGCCCAAAAGGCAACGTCCCGTGAGGAAGCGTGGTCTCGAATGTCGTCCGCTGTGGTGATGGTGACGTTCGCCTCTTCTTTCACGGGGATGCCGGAGCAGTAGACGCCGTTGCGATAGCCGACCTTGGCCAATTCTTCGAACCATGACTGCAAATAAATGTGGTAAGTAGCCGGGAGACGGCCACCCTCTTCGATGTCCAGGAAAATGATGGTGCCGCTGGAGAAGCCCTCCGATTTTGCGGAGGCGGCGGCGCCGGCTCCGTCATCAGTCCCGAGCCGTTTTGCGACCGCTTCATTCTTCAGTTCGCTGCTGTCACGGCCACGAAAAAGCACCAGGAATCCAAATCCTTGCGAGCGGAGCAGTTCGCGTTTGCCAGACCAAGTGTTTGTTTTTTCGCCGGGCGGCGGGCTGAGCCAGTAGCCGGTGAAGGCAAACGTCCTGCGCAAAATCGGCATGGCGGCATCACCGGGATACATGTTGCGATCGAAGCCTAAGTGAGTAGGGCCGCTGTGGGGTCCTTGAGCGGTCCCTGCTGAATGGTGCGAGACGGCCAACGCCGGAAGAAATAATGCGATAAGAATTGGCAGCGTGCCCGAGAGCCGAAAAATAGGGCGGTGCCGGAATCGAATTGAAGCTGGGAAAGAACGGCCGCGAGTCCGTGAAAGGCCCGGGAATCTGGCGAACGTATCCATGGGCAGTTAAGAATCCATGTATTGCGCTTCACCGTTTCCGAAGGACCAATTTTCCCAGGAGACCTCGACAAGATTGATCAACAGATCCTGCGGACGAAGGCCTGGAGATTCCTGGAGAAGCTCCGCCATGCGTTTGTAGAGTTTGCGTTTTTGCTGCGGCTTGCGTCCGGTGCTCAGCGTGATTTGCACGAAAACGACGCGATCGGATCGCTGGATACCCAGGTATTGGGGATTATAGACGAGCCCTTCGGGTGGATGTTCGGTGATGACCTGGAAGTGGTCATCGGGCGGAACGGCGAGCGCTTCTACCATGGCGCGGTGAACACCATCACCGATGGCCTTGCGGTATTCGGGCGAGGTGCCCTGCCGAAGAGAAATGCGCACAAGCGGCATGGATGATTCTCCTTGGGCGTTCGATGCAGTGAATCATGGCCGCGGTACAAAAGCACGGTTGAAAAGCGCTGGCTAGGCGCACCCAGAATCAACTTCACATCAACTCCAAACCAGGCGGCCCGCCCCGGAAGATGGCCCCTACAACTGTTTATCCCTCGCGCAGTTTGTGGCCGGCGAGGTTGCCGAGGCCGTCGTATGCGGCGTATTTGTAAGTTTCGCTGAGCGTCGGATAATTGAAAACCTGCTCGATAAATTCATCGATGCTCAGGCCCTTGTCGAGAACCATCATGCCGATGTGAATGAGCTCCGTGGCATTTTCACCGATCATGCTGACGCCGAGAAGTTTCTTATCGGCGCGGGCGAAGATGAGTTTGAGCATTCCCGATGTGTCGCCGGCAATATGACCCCGCGCATTGTTTGCGTAAAGGGCGCGGCCCACGACGTAGTCAATCTTTTTTTCCTTGCAGGATTCTTCAGTTTCGCCAGCGGCAGAAATTTCGGGAATGGTGTAGATCCCCATGGGAAGAAGCAAGGCGACGCGCTGCTTGTACTTCAAGCCGAAAGCGTGGCAGACGGCGACGCGCCCTTGCTCCATGGAAGTGGAGGCCAGCGCGGGGAAACCGATCACGTCTCCAGCAGCGTAAATGTGCGGAACGGACGTACAGTAATTTTCGTTGACGGGAATGTAGCCGCGATCGTTCAGGGCGAGGCCCGTTTTTTCGAGGGCGAGGCCATCGACGGCAGCGCGGCGTCCGCCGGCGAAAAGCGCGGTGTCGGTTTCGAGGACTTTGCCGCTCTTCATATTCAAGCGGACCCCACGGGCGGAATTCTCCGTCTTGATGGGACGCTCGTTGAACCAGAAGTGCATCCCAAGCGCCCCGAGGCGGTCGCGGAGACGCTCGGAGATTTCATTGTCCAGGAATGGCAAGAGACGGTCACGGCCGTCGACGAGAGTAACGTCGACGCCGAGGGCTTTGAAGATCGAGGCGTATTCGCAGCCGATCACGCCGCCGCCGATGACGGCCAGACTCTTTGGAATGCGATCCATTTGAAGAAACGTATCCGAGTCAAACGTATGAACGTCATCGAAGGAGATTTCCCCGGGTCGATGCGGTTTGGAACCCGTGGAAACCAGGATGAACTCGCCCCGGAGGCGGCGCGTGCCGGACGCACTGGAGACAGTCACGGTGTGAGGATCTTCAAATGTGGCCTGGCCGCGAACGAGTTCGATGTTGTGAAGCTCGAGATTTTTCAAGATGCGGCGGCGTTCCATGTCCACAACTTCGCGTTCATGGTGCATGAAATCATGGACGGTCAGATTTTCTTTCAACGAGTAGTCGATGCCGTACAGGCCGCGTTGCTTGAGTCCAGAGAAATAAAGGGCTGATTCGCGCAGCGTTTTGCTGGGGACAGTGCCAGTGTTGATGCAACTGCCGCCGGGATGTTCCGCACGCTCGATCACGGCGACGCGCTTGCCGAAATACGCGGCCTGGGCGCCGGCTTTCTCGCCGGCAGGCCCGCAGCCGATCACCACGAGATCGAAGTTATCCGTCGCACCCACCCGGCCTCCCAAGAACTGGGAACAAACTGACAATTCGCGATTTGATCGGAACTTAGAGGATTCTAGGGGAAGAAAGGGGAGGACTGAGGGAGATTTTTCGAAGCATGTGCCGAAAAAGCAGAGACGAGTTGCTCGGAAAAAATCGAAAAC
>Ga0187804_10000276_pt1 | contig 12087 bp, 6 predicted proteins | sample NC_wetland_sal_i_3_FD_132961 | JGI IMG/M metagenome (GOLD analysis project Ga0187804, IMG submission 132961) | Wetland sediment microbial communities from Neuse River Estuary, North Carolina, USA - Control_4 | ecosystem: Environmental > Aquatic > Freshwater > Wetlands > Sediment | place: USA...
AGGCGGTCAAACTCGAACTGCTGCGAGGGAAAGATCCCGAGCTGCTGGATAAACCAGTTGTAAAGCGGACGATGGTCTTCGAACTCCAGCGTGCACATGGAGTGCGTAACCCGCTCGATTGAGTCGGACTGACCGTGGGCGTAATCGTACATGGGGTAGATACACCACTTGTCGCCGGTGCGGTGATGCTCGGCATGCAGAATGCGGTACATCACCGGGTCGCGCATGTTCAGGTTCGGTGACGCCATGTCAATCCTGGCGCGGAGAACGCGCGACCCGTCGGGGAACTCACCCTTCCGCATGCGCTCGAACAGGTCGAGATTCTCGGCGACGGAGCGGTCGCGATACGGGCTATCTTTGCCGGGCTGGGTCAGCGTCCCGCGGTATTCACGGATCTGGTCGGCGCTGAGGTCGTCCACGTAGGCTTTGCCTTCCTTGATGAGCTGGATCGCCCAGGCATAGAGCTGGTCGAAGTAGTCGGAGGCGTAGTAGAGGCCGTCCCATTCGAAGCCGAGCCAGCGGACATCGTTCAGGATCGAGTCGACGTACTCCTGCTCCTCTTTTTCCGGGTTGGTATCGTCGAAGCGCAGGTTGGTCTTGCCCCCGAATTCGTCGGCCAGGCCGAAGTCGAGACAAATGGCCTTGGCGTGACCGATGTGCAGGTAGCCGTTGGGCTCGGGAGGAAACCGCGTCTGGATGACCGCATCGCCGTACTTCCTGGTCTTGAGGTCTTCGATCATCGTGTCGCGGATGAAGTTCGAGGGCGTGGCCGGAGATGCAGCGGGGATCTTCGGATCCGCTCCGGACTCAGGATTCGATGGATTCATTGCTCTCTGATCTTATCGCAGGCGGCGGAGGCTGACTCTTGGATCCGCTGAATCGCGTGCTCGATGCGCGCCACAGTCGTGTCTCGCCCCAGCACTTCCAGCGTCTCAAACAGCGGCGGCGCATTTTTCCGGCCGCAGACGGCGACGCGGATGGGTTGGAACATCTGTCCGGCTTTCAGGCCCAGCTCCTGGGCGGCGGCGCGGAGGGTCCCGTCGAGCGGGTCGTGCTTGAATTCGGTTTGAGCGAGCACTTCGCGGGCGCGGGTCAGGACTCTCAGCGCCATGGCGACATCGCCTTTTTGCGGAACCAGTTCAGCGGGATCGTAGGGCGGAAGCTGGTCCACGAAGAAGAAGTCGGCGGCGGTGAGGACGTCGCGCAAAAGCTTGATGCGCTCGCGGATGAGCGGGGTGATGGCGCGGATTCTCTCGGGCGTGATCGGGAATCCGGCTTCGGCGACGATGGGGAGCAGACGGCCGCTCAGGTCTTCGATGGAAAGCCCGCGGATGTGCTCAGCGTTCAGCCAGAGAGCCTTGGGATCGAAGGTTTCCTCGGGTGTTGCGGCGGGTTCCTTGAAATTCACCACCGCGTTGGCGCGGTTGATGCCTTCGAGGGAAAAGGCGTCGATCAATTCCTGGCGGGTCATGTGGGTGCGGTCGTCTTTGGGCGACCAGCCGAGCAGGCAGAGGAAATTGATGAAGGCTTCGGGGAGAAAGCCGGCGTCGCGGTAGGTGGTGACGCTGACGACGGGGCCGTGGCGGCGCTTGGAGAGTTTCGATCCGTCGGGCGCGACGAGCAGGGGAAGATGCGCGAACTGTGCTGGCTCAGCGCCGGCGCCTCGGAAAATGAGCGCGTGTTTGTAGGTGTTCGAGAGGTGGTCCTGGCCGCGGATGATGTGGCTGATGCGCAGGTCGATGTCGTCGGCGCACGAGGCCAGGTGATACGTCGGCATGCCGTCGCTGCGGAGGAGCGCAAAGTCTTCGATGTCGTCGGCGGCTTTGACTTGCTCGCCGTAGACCGCGTCGGTGAAACGGACCTGTTCTCCCAGGCCGCGGGGGACGCGAAAGCGAAGGGCGAAGGACTCGCCGGCGGCGGCGCGGCGGTCGCTCTCCGCGCGGGGTAGGTCGCGCATGCCAGGGTTGAAGAGCCAGGTTTGATTGGCCCCGGATTTTTCGCTGTCGCCAGTGTGGGCCGGCGTAAAGTCGCGGTAGGCGAGGCCCTTCTGAAAGATGGCGTCGGCGATCTGGCGGTGCAGAGCAAGGCGTTCGGACTGTTTGTATTCCTCATCCCAGCCCAGATCGAGCCAGCGCAAGCCTTCAAAAATGGAATTGACCGAGGCTTCGGTGTTGCGCTCCACGTCGGTGTCGTCGAGGCGGAGCACCACAGTGCCGCCGTTCCGGCGGGCATAGAGCCAGTTGAAGATGAAGGTGCGCGCGCTGCCCACGTGCAGAAAGCCGGTGGGCGACGGCGCGAATCGGACGCGGAGCATGAATCTGGAGTATAGCAATTGGGAGTTCGGCTTTGAGAGACTCCAGGCTCTAGGCTCTAGGCTTTAGGCTTTGGGCTCTAGGTCTCAGCTCGAACGCCGACGGCAGAGGGATGTCTTCGGGCCCGAAGGCCGGGAAACCCGCACGAGACGAGCCTAAAGCCTAAAGCCCAGCACGTGCGTTACCCGAGCTAGCTCCCCCCAGCGCCGGACCTATTGTCTTGGCCTGTCTAGTATGAAACCATGGGCCAACGGCGCTCCGCGGCCACTGCGGAGCGCGAGTGCAAGGAGTCCATGAATAACGTCGCCGCCGGTCTGGTGCTGATCCCTGGGGCAGTGGCCTTGCTCGTCTTTGGGGTCTTCTGGTACCTGTACGAACAAACGCGCCACAGTTATTTCCTCGCTTGGCAACTGGCATGGGCCGCTTACACCCTGCACTATGCGGCCGAGGCCCTGGAGTATTTCCGCGGGCCTTCTGCTTCCCTGTTTTTTCTGAGTTCTGTGCTGCTGGTAGGGATGGCGCTTTGCATCTTCGCCTCCCTGCGGATGATGAAAGAGCGGTATCAGCTGAAGTGGTATGACGCGGCGCTGGCGGTGACCGGGATCGGGCTGGCTTACTGGAATGTGCGCGCCCACATGCTGGACGGCGTGTTCCGCCAGGGGGCAATGCCGAGTCCGTACCTCCGGCTGGAAGTAGGGCTGGCCGCGATCCTGCTCTATTGCTCGCTTCGTTTCTACCTCTATTCTCACCGCAAGAATTCGCTGGCTTTCCGGATGCTGGCATTTTCGCTTGCTCTGTGGGCGCTGCTGATGGGGGCGGGGCAGTTTCGCTATCCCTTCCTGGAGCCGGTGGGGCGGCTGGGCGACGTCCTGGGTCCCATCCCGCAAATGCTGCTCGCCTTCGCCATGATGATGGTGCTGTTTGAAAGGGAGCGCGACGCGGTGCAGGAGAACGCGCTGGCCTTCTCCACGCTCGGGGTGGACCCGCGACGATTACTCTCGGCGCACGAAGTGGTGCCGACCATGCAGAATTTCCTGGAACGCTTGGTCGCCCCGCTGCCCACCCGCCGCGCCCTGATCTACATCTCCGAGCCGTGGCGCGCCACGCTGCCCTCGGTCGAAAGGGGATTCTCCCCCGAATTCCTGGAGAAGCTGCAGAAGAACCAGGCGGGGGACTACATCGCCGACCTGGCATACCGGCGCGGCGGGGTGGTCACCTTCAAGAACCTGGGAGAAATGGGCGAGCCTCTGCCGCCATTTCCCGGGGGGCGATTCGACGCTTGTAAGGAAACGCTGCTGGCCGAAGGCATCCGGGACCTGATGGCGGTGAGTCTACAGACGCGAGAGCACAATTTCGGGGTGGTTCTGTTTCCGCACGCGGAGCGCCGCATGTTCGGATCTTCGAACCTGCGCCTGCTCATCGGTTTGACGCTGCAAATCGCGCTCACCCTGGAAAACTACGTGGTCATGCACGAAGCCCAGCGCCGCACCAAGGAGTACGAACTGCTGACCGAGATCGGTCAGGCGATCAGCTCGCACCTGGACCAGGACGAGGTCCTGCGCACGGTGCACGCGGAACTGGGCAAGATTTTCGACACCAGCGGCTTTTACATTGCGTTTCAGGAGGACGACGAAATCCGTTTCGAGCTGGAAATGGAAGGCGGCGGGGCGCTTCCCAAGCGCTGCCGGAAAGCCGGGAACGGACTGACAGAATACGTCATCCGGACAGGGCAGCCGCTGCTGATCCAGTCGGAACTCGAACAGGTTCGGGACAAGCTGGGCGTGGACTTCAAACCGCCGAGCCCGGCCAAGTCGTTCTGCGCGGTGCCGATCCTGCTGGGAGGCAAGCCGGCCGGGGTGATGGCCGCCATGAGCACGGAACGAGAGTTCGCCTTCGAGGCGCGGGACCTCGCGGTGATGAGGACAGCGGCCGGCCAACTCGGGGTGGCGGTGGAAAATGCCCGGCTGTTCGCCCAAGAGCAGCGCCGCTCCCGGCACCTGGCGTTCCTGAACAGTATTTCGAAGACCGCCATCTCCAGCGAAGACGCCGAGCAGATGATGGGTGACATCGTGCGCGAGATCCAGAAGAACTTCCGCTACGACCACATCGGCATCGGAATCATGGACTACGCGACCAAGGACATCGAGATCAAGGCGGAAGCGGGGACGACTTCCCAGGCGCGGGGCAAGCGGATCGCGGTCGGGGCGGGAATTCTGGGGCGGGTCGCCCGCACCGGTAGGCGGGCGCTGGTACAGAACGCGGGCCCGGGACAGTTGGAGGGGATCCTGCCGGAGTCGCGCGCGGTGCTCTGCCTGCCCATCGCCTACGGCGAGACGCTGCTGGGCGTACTCAACGTGGAAAGCTGCGATGAGAATGCTTTCTTGCCGCAGGACGTGCTGATTCTGAACACCCTCGCCGACCTGCTGGCAACCGCGCTGCACAACTCGTTCGTCTTCCAGAAATTGCAGCAGCAATCGATCACCGATGGGCTGACGGGGATCAAAACGCGGCGCTTCTTCTGGGAAGCGCTGACCTCGGAGTGGAGGCGCGCCTCGCGTTCGGGCCGGCCTTTTTCGGTGGTGCTCATCGATCTCGACAAATTCAAGGAAGTCAACGACACACACGGGCACCTGGAAGGCGATCTGGTCCTGGCCCGCGTCGGGCGGCTGCTGGAACAAAAGTGCCGCCAGTCGAACGTGGTGGCACGCTACGGCGGGGACGAGTTCATTATCCTGATGCCGGAAACCGCCATGGAACAGGCGCAGGTGCTGGCGGAACGATTACGGCTCTGGCTGGCGACCGATCCGATGCTGGAAGAACACCAGATCACAGCCAGTTTTGGCGTTTCCAGTTTCCCGGTCCATGGGTTTTCGGCGGAAGAGATTATCCGCGTGGCCGACGCTGGGATGTACATTGCCAAGCACGCCGGCGGAAACCAGGTTGCGATGTCGGAGCCGGCGACGGAAGCAGAAGGGTCGTCGGTGCATCGGCAACTGGTTTCCGGTTATATCGAAGGGTTTCTGCAGCGCGAACATACCGGCCCGGAGCACCTGGAAGAGCTGGTCACGACCCTGCGCAAGCTGTGCAGCCGCGGTGAAGAAGCCGACCAGCACGCGTTAAGGGAGGCGATTGAAGCGATGAGCCAGGCGGCTGAACTGCGGGAACCGCACGCTGCCGGCCACGGAGAACAGAGCGGCCACTTCGCTGGGATCATTGCGCGCGGCCTCAATCTTCCTCCGCAGGAGGTGGAGGACGTTGTCTTTGCAGCGCGCGTGCATGATGTCGGCAAGTTATTTGTACCTGAGCGTATCCTCAACAAGGCGGGGCTGCTCACCGAAGATGAGCTCTACGTGGTCAAGATGCACCCGCAGGCCGGCGCAGAACTTTTAGCCGCTCTGCCGGACAGCGACCGCCTCCAAGAGGCGGTGGAGTTTCATCATGAAGCCCTCGATGGCAGCGGCTATCCGAGCGGCTTGCGGGGCGAGAACATCCCGCTCTGGGCCCGCATCATCGCGGTTGCCGATGCCTACGTCAATATGACCAGCGATCGTTCGTTCGCGCCCGGCAAGACTGACGAACAGGCAATGGCCGAACTGGAAAAGCTCAGCGGGACCCGCTACGATGGCATGATTGTCCGCCTGTTCGCGCGGCAGTTGAAGCTGGAGAAAGCCTCGAGCTTTGGCGGGTAGCGGACGACGGCTGGCTCACCCTTCTTCTTCACGATGATGAGGCGGTCAGCACCAGACTGGCGTCTTTCGCCAGGTAGCTCTTGCGGCGAAACCAGTCTTCCATCGCTTCCCGGAGCTGTTCCAGTGGAACCCGAGAACCAATTTCCATGCAGCCGTCGCTGACGGGTAGGGTGTCATCGAAAATCGTCGCATTCGTGAAATTACGCATGCTGAAGCTGTCGAGCCACTTCAGAGGGCAGGGTTCGAGCTGTTCTGCATGCCGGTATTCCACCCGGACTTTACGGGCAAACATAGCTTGATTTAAGCACAGGAGGGATGGTCTGGTAGCGCCGTTTTCCCCGCGACCCAAAAGAAGGGGCGCGGCTAAGCCGCACCCCTCAGCCGATTGGTGACCGCCTGTCCCCTATTTCGCGGCCAGTTCCGTGTCTTTGCGAGCAGCCGGCCAGGACAACGAATCATTCTCCTGAGCATCGACGACGGCAATGGCTGCGATATTCACAATTTCTTCCACCTCGGCATCGCGCGAGAGCACGTGCACCGGTTTCCTCATGCCCATCAGGATGGGCCCCAGCTCCCGGCACCCGCCTAGTTTCCCCAGAAGCTTGTAGCCGATGTTGGCCGAGCTGAGCTCTGGAAAGATCAACACGTTGGCGCCGCCAGTCAGCGAACTGAAAGAATAGACCTTCTCGAGCAGTTCGGGCGAAAGGGCGACATCGGCCATAACTTCGCCGTCCACGACGAGCGAAGGATCCGCCTTGCGAATGAGCTCCACGGCTTTTCGCACCTTCTCGCACTGGGGATGCTTGGTGCTCCCAAAGGTGGAAAACGAGAGCATCGCGACCCGAGGCTCCAGGTCGAACCGCCGCGCCAAATGGGCCGCGCACAGCGCGATCTCGACCAGATCTTCCGCGCTAGGTTCGATGTTCACGGTGGCGTCGGCCAGGACGTACACCTGGTGCGAGCGCGTAATCATCACGTAACAGCCGGCGACTCTGCGCAATCCTTCCCGCGTGCCGATGATCTGCAGCGCGGGACGAATGGTCTCGGGATAATGTTGGCTAACTCCGGAGACCAGGGCGTCGGCGTAGCCCATGTGGACCATCATCGATCCGAACACGTTTGGATCCTTCATCTGGGTGTGCGCTTCGGTCATCGTTACACCGCGGCGCTGGCGCAGACGGAAGAGCTCATGGATGAACGCTTCACGCACTGGTGAGGCATACGGATCGACAATCTGCGCGCCCTCCAATCTGACGCCCAGCTCCTTCGCGCTCGCTGCAATTACTTTAGGAGCGCCCAACAGGATGGGGAAGGCGATCTTCTCCTCCAGCAGGTTGTGCGCGGCGCGAAGAATCTTTTCATGTTCACCCTCGGGAAACACGACCGTCTTCGGCCGCGCCTTGGCCTTCTGGATCATCAGATGCGTGATCTCGTGGGCCTTGCCCAGGCGGCGCTCCAACTGGTCGCGATACTGGTCCAATGCGATTGGCTTGCGAGCCACGCCCGTTGCCATGGCCGCTTCCGCGACCGCTTTGGCCTCCCACAGCAGCACGCGTGGATCAAAGGGCTTCGGGATCAGGTAGTCCGGGCCAAAGCGGAGCCGATCGACGCCGTAAGCGCGGCACACCGAGTCCGGCACATCCTCCTTCGCCAGGTCGGCAAGCGCCCGCGTCGCCGCCAATTTCATTTCCTCGTTGATTGCCGTGGCATGAACATCAAGCGCCCCACGGAAAATGGACGGAAAACCTAAAACGTTATTCACCTGGTTGGGGTAATCCGAACGCCCCGTGGCAATAATCACGTCGCTGCGGCACGCTTTCGCATCTTCGTAGCTGATCTCGGGGTCGGGATTCGCCATGGCAAACACAATCGGCCGCTCGGCCATGGACCGCACCATGTCCTGCTTAATCGCGCCCTTGACCGAGCATCCCACCACCACATCCGCGTCCTTCATGGCTTCCGCCAGCTTGCGCAGCGTGGTGTCGCGGGCAAACCGCTCCTTGTATGGATTCATGCCTTCCGTGCGTCCCTTGTAGATCACCCCTTTGGTATCGCAGAGCGTGAGGTTCTCCCGCTTCACGCCCAGCCGGACGTAGTGTTCCGCGCACGCAATGCCCGAGGCTCCGGCGCCGTTGAACACCACGCGAACTTCGTCGATCTTCTTGCCCACGACTTCGAGCGCATTCAGCAGCGCCGCTCCCGAGATGATCGCGGTCCCGTGTTGATCGTCGTGAAAGACGGGAATTTTCATCGTCTTCTTGAGTGTCTCTTCGATGTAAAAACACTCCGGCGCTTTGATGTCCTCCAGATTGATTCCGCCGAACGTCGGTTCCATCAGTTGGCAGGCTTTGATGACGTCGTCCGGATTGTGGCTGTCAATCTCAATATCGAAGACGTCAACGTCGGCAAAGCGCTTAAACAAGACCGCCTTGCCTTCCATCACCGGCTTGCCGGCCAGCGGACCGATATCGCCCAACCCCAGCACCGCCGTACCATTGGTCACCACCGCGACCAGGTTTCCGCGGGCCGTGTACTTGAAGGCATCCTCGGGGTTCCTTCGGATCTCCAGACAGGGTTGGGCCACGCCCGGGGTGTAGGCCAGACTCAGGTCGCGCTGCGTCTCGCACGGTTTCGTGGGAGAAACTTCGATTTTTCCCGGGCGCGCGCCGAAGTGATAATCAAGCACCTGCTGTTTCGTAACCGCCATGAGTGCCTCCTCCTTGCGTTAACGACCAAATTATCGGTGATTTCGAGGGGTCTTTCCAGGCGCCGAGTCCCAGATCGAACCGCCATGAGATTTCAAGTGCCCTCGCGGCCGTGAGTCGATTATCCAGCCAAGCGAGGGGTGAAGAAGTGTTTGAGATCACATCGATTTGTGACGAAGGCCGCGGCCTCGGGTGCAAAGCTCTGAAAACAAAGGGCTGGCTAGCCCGTAGCCGGCACCTGAGACTCGGCCGCTTCCACCACTGCGTCCAGATGCTTGAGCGTCTCAGCGATTGTAAGCGAGTACATCTCGCGGCCGGCGCCTTCGCCCGATTCCAGGGCGGTCTTCAGGAAATGGCCGGCAATTTCCTTGGCCAGGGCGTCGGTGATCAGCCTGCCGGTCCGGTTCTTGTACTCGACCCAGGCGGGATGGGGCAGGGCCACCCAGACCGAGCGGCCGCCGACCAGGAACTTGATGTCCACCGCGTCGGCATGGCGGGTGGCAATAGCAACGATCAGGACCTGGTAAAGGCAGTGGACCGGCTTCTTGGTCCAACGGTCGGTGGCGGTGAAGTTGGTGAACATGGGCGTCATACAGAATATATCTCCTGGACCCAGCGTCCGGCAATCGAATCGGGCGATAGCCGCCTTCTTGACGCATATACCCGGCCGTGCGGTACAGTTCAAGTTCTTCTTCCCGGGGGAACACCCAATGTTGAGAATCGCGTTTCAGCGGCTGGCATGCCTGCCGGTCCTTCTACTCACCCTCAGCGCGGCGGCCGCCAATCCCAAGCCGCAGCCCCTGCAGTTCGAAGTTTCCTTCGGCAAGGATCTGAGCCTAACGCCGCTCGATGGGCGCGTGCTTCTGCTGATCTCGCGCAACAATGATCAAGAGCCGCGTTTTCAGATCGACTTCGACGCCACCGGATCGCAGCAGATATTCGGCGCAGATGTGGAGGGGCTGGCGCCGGGGAGCGTGGCCGTGGTGGACGCGACGGCTCTCGGGTATCCGCTGGTGAGTTTGAGTGAGCTTCCGGCGGGCGACTACTGGGTGCAGGGACTGCTGAACATCTACGAGACCTTCCATCTGGCCGACGGCCGCGTGCTGAAACTTCCGCCGGACAAAGGAGAAGGGCAGCACTGGCAGATCAAGCCCGGCAATTTCTACAGCAAGCCGCTGAAGGTGCACCTGGATCCGATGAACGGGCAGACCATCCGAATCGCCCTGACCGAGAGGATCCCTCCGGTAGAGCAGAACGGGGAGCAAGTCGATTCCGTTAATGACTGGGGTCCAGCTTCCGGTGAAAAGCGCGATCTCAAAGACACCAAGTGGATCCGGCACGAACGCCTGCAGAGCGATGTACTCACAAAGTTCTGGGGGCGCCCGGTGTACCTCGGCGCAATCGTGCTGCTCCCCGATGGGTGGGAGGAGCATCCCGACGCGCACTATCCATTGATTGTGGAGCAGGACCATTTCCACCGCGAGTTGCCCTTCTGGATGGCGTTTCAAAGCCAGCCGCCTTCGGACAAGGTCAAAGATGGAGCACGCCGGACGCAGGAGATGGGCTACAAGCTCTATCAGGATTGGACCTCCGGGCGCATGCCGCGCGCCATCATCATCACCATCCAGCATGCGAATCCGTATTTCGACGATTCGTATGCCGTGGATTCGGCGAACGTCGGTCCCTACGGAACCGCGATCACCCAGGAGCTGATCCCCTACATCGAAAAGAAATACCGGGCGATTGGGCAGGGCTGGGCGCGCGCCGTCTTCGGCGGCTCGACCGGGGGGTGGGAAGCTCTCGGCTCACAGGTGTTCTATCCGGAGTTTTACAACGGCGCCTGGGTGTTCTGTCCCGATGTCGTGGATTTCCGGGCCTACGTCACGACCAACCTTTACGAAGACCAGAACGCCTATTGGAAGGACGGCCAGTTTGGGCGTGTGCTGCGGCCCTCCATGCGTCAATCCGACGGCCTGCTGCTTTCCACCATGGAGGCGATGAATCGCTACGAACTGGTGCTGGGGACCAAAGGGCGGTCGGGGGAGCAGTTCGACATCTGGCAGGCGGTGTTCAGCCCCGCCGGAAAAGATGGTTATCCGGCTCCGATTTTCGACAAAAGTACGGGCGCGATTGACCACGAAATCGCAAAGTACTGGAAGGAACACTACGATTTGAGCAGCATCATGCAGCGCGACTGGAAGACTCTGGGGCCGAAGCTGGCGGGCAAGTTGCATGTCTACGTCGGCGAGGCCGACACGTTCTATCTGGACCGTGCCGTCCACCTGATGAAGGACTGGATGGAGAAAACGACCGATCCCTACTACCGCGGCAGCTTCGAATTCGGCATGCGGAAACCACACTGCTATACGGGCGAATACGATCACGACATTGGGATGGTCGAGCACTATCTGCCGCAGATGATTCAGCACATGGAGGCGACGGCGCCCCAGGGCGCCGATGTGAAGAGCTGGAAGTATTGACGCGCTGCTTGCTCACCACCGAGACACGGAGGCGTGCAGTCAGCGCGCGACCTCGGCCGCTGCCTTTTCGAAAGCCTGTTTTCGAGTGATGAGAAAGTACAGCGGCACCAACAGCCCAACCAGGCCCGCACAAAACCCGATAATGAAGAATCGAGTGGCATCGAAGGGGAAGCCGGTCTGGTTCGGCCATGGCTGCGCCCACGGGAACATCGCTTGTGATCGCTGCATCAAGTCCAGCATCCGCGAACGCCCGCCCGGCGCAAGATAGAAGACAGCCATGTTCACGAACATGAACGCGTAATATGCGACGCCCACGGTGCGGGCCGCTGGTTTCAAGCGAAGCAACCCAATACCAATGAATAACTGCAATGTGGCAAAAGTGAGGAAGTACAAAGCCGCTGGCCAACCGGTTAGAACCCTCGTAAGAAGGATGGCGGGGTAATGTAGCAAAAGGCTTATCGGAACGAACAAGCAACCCACGAGCAAAAACCAGGCCAGAATCGTGAGGCTCAACAGCCGCTCCGAGGCGCTCGCCGCAGGCGCCATCACCGGTGAACCGGGCATCGCGTATGCCGCCTCAGCCTGCGGGCCGGCAGCAAACGCCGGCTGGGCGGGCATAAACTGCTGCTTCACTTTCGCACGATTGAAGAACACCAGCCACCAGATTCCCAGCCCTAGCAACGCCAACCAGAACGCCGCCATAGCAACGCGTATGCCAGCGAAAATCGACGGATCTACGGCGCGATCGGCCGTAGCGGGAGGCAAGGGGATCAGCAACGAGGTGAGTCCCGCGAACCCGCCCATGAGAATCAGAAAAACCGAGAAGACGATAATCGAAATGCGCGCCCAGTTCTTCAGCCGGAACAGACCAATACTGGTCGCAATACCCCAGACGGCCGGA
>Ga0187804_10000277_pt1 | contig 12070 bp, 12 predicted proteins | sample NC_wetland_sal_i_3_FD_132961 | JGI IMG/M metagenome (GOLD analysis project Ga0187804, IMG submission 132961) | Wetland sediment microbial communities from Neuse River Estuary, North Carolina, USA - Control_4 | ecosystem: Environmental > Aquatic > Freshwater > Wetlands > Sediment | place: USA...
CAGATCGCACACGAGAGTCCAGACGGCACGCTTGACCACTCGGGAATTAGAAATCGCGCGCGGCTCCTGGGCTGGACGCTTGCGCCCCTGCGGATGCTCGGCATCCTGGAAAAAGCTGGACCGGGCCGAAAGGGAGGCCATGTCGGCATCTCTCGAATGCGCGACGTGGGAGCCGTCGCGGACGCGCTGACCGAGCTCGGGTACGACGTGCACGCTCCGTTGGCGGGCGACTTCTTTGCCCAACATAAGAAGTGGTTGTCGTCGCGCCTCCTGAGCGGAACAACCGTCAATAGCCCGCCAAGAGGGTGATCGCATGGTCAGTGACGCGCTTCGTAGGTAGACCGATGACAAGCTTCAGATCCTGAACATCATGGCGGCTGCATTTCGCGACCGAGTTCGCGGTGCCTAAAGGATTAACGACTTATGGCGAAAACGGGGAATCGCAACACGAGTGATGTGGCCGGGCTGCTCACCGATCTTGTCATTACACAACTCGCGTTGGCCGGCGTGCAACAACAGACCATTCGCCGAATACTCGGCTGCGACATCCGCCGAGTAAGTCGAATAGCGAAGCATATCAACGCCGCCCGGAAGGACGTGGCGGCGCGCGAACACCGATCGAGTTGATTATCAGGTATATACGCGCATGAAATCCAATGAAGACAAGATCGTCGATCTTCTCAGCCAGATCCTTCGAGTAGAGGCGCTGCAAGCAGCCGGCAGCAAGAGCATCACCGAAGGCGCACGGCTGCTTAAGCTTGCCGGCCTCGACAACCAGACAATCGCAGAAGTGCTAAACACCTCGCCAGCGACGATTCGAACATTAACAGCGAACCTACGTCCAAGTTGGGGTTCGACGGTTCGACGCGCGCGGAAGAGGTCAACGTAATGGAAAGCTCCGATCGTCTTGAGAGGCTCCTAGCCCTTCTCCTCGTACATGAGATGAAGACTCAGCGTGACAAGATCGCACAGTTAAACGTGGCCGGGTTCACGAACACTGAAATCGCAGATCTCCTGCAGACAACTTCGGGCGTTGTCGCATCGGTCCTGTACGAGAAACGTCGAGGAACCAAGCGCAGGAAATCCGCGAACGCGAAGGTCCGCCGCTGAGAAGGCATGCCGAAGGTCGCCGATTTCAGAAACACCGCGTTCAATCGCGTGAGTCTAGATGCATCCGGCAAGGACCTCGGACGAAAGGTCTATTGGAAGCTCTATGCGATTGAGAATCTGGTCCGCATTCTCATACATTCGATTCTCACGGCTCAGATCGGCGGAGACTGGTGGACCACTGCGGCAGATAAGGCACTTCAGGGTCAAGTCATATCGCGCATGGCGGACTACCGCAAGCGACCGTGGCACAGTAGGCCCGGGAAGCACGAGGTGTACTACATATTCTTGTCGGATTTGAACAAGATCATCACTCCCCACAGCCACTTGTTCAAACCACACATTCCGGACATTGACACGTGGATTGCGCGAATCGAGGAGATCCGGCTACCTCGAAACATCGTCGGCCACATGAACTGGCTCGAAACCGTCGATCGCAATCGAATCGATGTGTTCTATGCGGATCTCCAGCACCTAGTTGCGCAGCTCGCTACTGACCCGACATTAACCTTAACGATCCCATAGGGACCGTGACAGGCGAAAGTCGTCTTTGAGCGCGCAGCCCTCACTCCGCCTTCTCGCGCGCCACCGGCCCCTAGTTGCCTCGCAAAGGGGCGGGACGAAGGATTCCGCATGCTCTGCTCCCAGACCGGCCGGACGTGATTGCGCGCGACCTCGCCGCCGGGCACGATCGGCGTGATGGCGCGGAACCCCATCAGCGAGAAGGCACCGCCGCGGAGGGTGTCGTGATGAGCACGGCGGACGATCGCACGCGGCGAATTGAAGCCGCGCTCTTCCTCATTCCGTTCGTCAGCTACGCCTATTTTTATCAGGGCTCCGATCAGAGCACCGCCGCGCGGTTCGACCTGATGCGGTCGATACTCGAACGGCACGCGCTCTGGATCGACGGCTTTTGCGGCTTTAACACCGCCGACATCATCAACTTCGGCGGACACATCTACTCGGTGAAAGCTCCCGGCACGTCGCTGGTCGCGTTGGTGCCGTGGGCGGCAATACGGCTGTGGTTGTCGCCGCTGATGACGCGCAACGAGCCGCTTTACTGGGCGCTGACGACCTACCTCACGATCGTTCTTACCGCCGGGCTGCTGGCCTCGATGCTCGCGGTCGTAATGTACCGGTTCGCGCGGTTCCTGGGCGCCTCGGATGGGCGAAGCGCGGGGCTCGCGCTGATCCTCGCCTTCGCCACGATTATGTTCCCGTACGCGACCGAGATGACGGGCGAGCCGTTTGCCGGGGTGCTCGCATTCATTGCCTTCTACCTGGTCGCGACGTTCGCCAATGATCCCGGCCCGTGGCGCGGCTTCGTGGCCGGTTTCCTCGCAGGTCTCGCGGTGGTGAACGACTACCCGGCCTTCCTGATCGCGTTTGCGATCGGGATTTACGCGCTGTTCAGGCTTCGGTGGCAGCTACCGGCACTGCTGGCCTTCTCGGCGGGAGCGGCGATCGCCGCGGCGCTCTTGCTGGGTTATAACTGGGGCGCATTCGGTAGGCCGCTCTTCTTCAGCTACCAGGCGTTCAAACTTCCGGGTAACACGCAGTTCCCCGAACAGGCGAAAGGGTTCGTTGGTCTGACTTATCCGAAGATAGCCAATCTTTGGAACGTCCTGGCCGACCCGCAGCGCGGCCTTTTCTTTTGCAACCCGGTGCTGCTGCTCGCGATTCCCGGCGCCGGATATTTTTTCGCCGAGCGGCGATGGCGCGCGGAATGCGCCGTGGCGGTTTTCGCGTTTGCCGCGATGATCCTGTTCAACGCCTCCTATGGCGAATCTATCGTGTCGTGGGGCGGCGGCACCGCGACCGGCCCTCGCCAGATTGTCGCCGCGATTCCGTTCATGGTTCTCACCCTCGCGTTTCTGCCGAAATCATGCGACTGGTTGACCGCCGCGCTCGCGGCGGCGTCGGTGTTCATCATGCTGATGGCGACCTCGACCAATCCGCATTTTCCCTACGAGTACGAAAACCCGGTGCGCGACTTCGCAGCGCAGCAATTTTTCCGCGGCGATCTGGCGACCAACCGCGATGCTTACTTCGGCGGCGGGATGATCGTCCGTGACTCCGTCGCGTTCAACCTTGGCAAGCTGGTCGGCCTCCCGGGACCGATCCAGCTATGGCCGCTCGGGATATTCTGGATCATCGGCGCACTCGAGCTGACCGACGCGCTCGCGCTGTTCGCCCCCGGCTCTGCCAGCCGGTTGGGCCCCGCGGCGATGTGCGCCGGCATCGCTATCATGTTTCTCGCGCCGCTAAACGGCCGGATCGCGCAGCCGATTCAACTTCGCGCGCATCAGGGACTGCTGGGGCGTTATTTCGTCGGCGATGTCGCGGGCGAGACGCCGCCGCACATCGTGCGAATCGATCGCGAGGTGAACCTGGACAATATCACCGAGATGGGCGCGATGCCGTTCCCGTCGGTCGCGCTGTGGACCGGCCGGATCATCGCGCCGGTAAGCGGGCAGTACAATTTCGTGGTCGATGCGGACGATTGCGGATGGCTCACGCTGGACGGTCAGACGCTGATCGCCGACCCCGGGCCGGTCATGCGCGGGCACGGCGAGGCGACCGTCTTCGTCCGCGCGGGGATTCATCGTATCTTAGTCGGCGAGCGCAATCTCGCCGGTGATTCCTCAATCCACTTTTACTGGCGGGTGCCCAACAAGGATCAGGAGATCGTTCCGGCCGCTGCGCTGATTCCAGATCAACCGTAGCGGCGTCAGCCTGGCTGGGGCTGGAGGCCCGCGCGCACAACCTCGCAATCCCGAGTGGAGTCGCCGGCGATATCGCTACTTAAGGATGCGGCTGCGGCAGGAAGTCCGGCTTGAGAAGGGTGGGGCGGCCGGATGTGAGCGGCAGTGATTCGGCGCTGAGCGGCGGCGTTGCGAATCCGGGCGGCGGGGTCGTCGCGGCCTCGCCCGGCTTGCGATACGTCGGCGGATGCGTCTGGAGCGCCTGCGCGAGGACCTCCCGGAGGAGATGCGATTCCTGAGTGCCGCGCGAAACACATTCGATATCGCGCACCGGACGCAACGGCACCCTTAGCGGCGAGTCGAACGTCGCCCGCACCGCGACCGAACTGGACTCGTTGCCTACGGTGTTCAGCCGAAAGTTGTACACCGCCGACGCATCGGCTCCCGGCTCGACGGCATACGCACCGATGACGCTCTCGATCCTTCCGCAGTCGGCGTCCTGCAGCGAAAACCCCTTGCCCTGCGCCTCGATGATGCCGTTGACGGGATCTTGCACCTGGACGCGCATCCCGTCCTGGCTGATCACGTTGCCAACCGCCTCCCAGGCGAGGTCATAGGGAAGCTTGATGACCGCGGCGGTCTTCGCCTCCGGAGGCGGCTGAGCGATTGGCGGATAGAAGCAGCCCGCCGTCACAAACACCATCCCCGCGATGGCCGAGCACTTGAGAGCCGTGAAAATCATTCGAGCCCAGCCGGTCATAATATCAGACGCTTTCGGAGATTCGACCACTGGGCCGCGATCCGCAATCGAAAGTACCGCGCTCGGCCAGATGTTCCCCCACGACCGCCGGTTTGTGATAATGTCCCCACGAGTGCGCCTCCGGCGGCGCGGTCTAAGCCATGTCGGGTCATTCCAAGTGGAGCTCGATCAAGCATAAGAAGGCCGCCCGCGATGCCAAGCGGGGCAAGGTCTTCACAAAGCTGATCAAGGAAATCACGATCGCCGCGAGGCTCGGCGGCGGTGACCCCGACGCGAACCCGCGCCTGCGCGCCGCGATCGCCGCGGCCAAAGCGCAGTCGATGCCCAATGACAACATCGACCGCGCCACCAAAAAGGGCACCGGGGAACTCGGCGGCGTTCAGCTCGAACAAATCACTTACGAGGGCTACGGCCCAAGCGGCGTCGCGATATTGCTGGAGGCGCTGACCGACAATCGCAACCGCCTGGTCGCCGAATTGCGATTCATGTTCTCCCGCCATGGCGGCAACCTCGGCGAGTCGGGATGCGTCGCGTGGATGTTCCACAAGCGCGGCGTGATTACGATAGAGAAGGGCGCCGTCGACGAGGACAGGCTCCTCGAAGTTGCGCTCGATGCCGGAGCGGACGACGTGGCGAGTGATATCGACAGCTACCAGGTGATGACCGCGCCCGACCGGCTCGCCGCGATTCGCGACGCGATCGAGAAGGCGAAGATCGCCGTCGCTCACGCGGAAGTCACCATGGTCCCTGAGAACACGGTGTCGGTTTCCGGCCGTGCGGCCGAGCGGGTCCTGAAACTGGTCGAAGAGCTTGAAGACCACGACGACGTGCAGAGCGTCGCGGCGAATTTCGATATCAGCGACGAGGAACTGGCGCATATCTCCGCGGCGTGACGATACCTCGTGCGCGCGCGGTGGCTCGGTGGAGGTGGAGGATGCGGGTACTGGGGGTGGACCCCGGGAGCGCGGTAACCGGCTTCGGGATTGTGGAAGGCCGGCGCGGTAATTTCCGCTTTGTTGCGGCCGGCGTCATCCGCACCAACTCGATTGAGCGCGCCGCCAACCGCCTCCGGCGCATCCACGAGCAGCTCCTGGCGGTGATCGACGCGCACGTCCCTGACGCGATCAGCCTCGAGCGCAGTTTCGTGGCGGCTAACGTTCAAAGCGCGTTTCGGATCGGAGAGGCGCGCGCGATGGCGATGCTCGCTGCGGCGGAGCGCGACCTGCCGCTTCAGGAGTATCCGCCCAACCAGGTCAAACTCGCGGTGACCGCGTTCGGTCACGCGGACAAGTCGCAAGTCAAATACGTGGTCCGGCGGACGCTGGGACTCGCGGCCGAGTACGAACTTGCCGATGACGCCGCCGATGCGCTCGCGATTGCGATTTGCCACCTCGGACGCGCCGGCAGGCCGCGGCCGGTCGATGCCGTCGAGCGGCCGGCGCACCCGGCCAGGCTGAGGCGCCGATGATCGCAACCCTCAGCGGGACCATCACCGTTCGCGAGGCGAGCCGCGTCGTGATCGAGACCGGCGGCGTCGGCTACGAAGTCTTCATCCCGCTCAGCACGTATTACCGCTTGCCCGGAATCGGCGACCAGGTGCGCCTCGAGATCCGCCAAATCTTCCGCGAAGACGCGATCACGCTCTACGGATTTTCGCAGCCGGGCGAGAAGCGTGCATTCGATTTGCTCACCAGCGTTCAGCACGTGGGGCCACGCCACGCGCTTTCGATATTGTCGGTGCTGACCGTCGACGAACTCGCCTCCGCAATCGGGCGCGAGGATGTCGAGCGCCTCGATGGGGTGCCGGGTGTCGGTCCGAAGGTGGCTGAGCGGGTCGTGCGTGAGCTTCGCGACCGGATTTCAGAACTGCGACTCGTAGGTCCCGGGCCGCCCGCGGCCAACGGCGCCCCACGGGCCGGCGGCGACGGGGAGGGAGGCTCGCGCGTTCTCGACGATGCGACTTCCGCATTGATCAATCTCGGCATCAAGCCCGCGGAAGCAAAGCGCGCGGTCGATTCGATAGTGGCCCGCGATTCCGCCGCAGCCGAGGATTTGGAAATGGTGATTCGCAGGTCACTGGCGGTGCTGCTTGGCGAAAAGTAAAAATCCTTCCGCCCGCAAAGACGCCGCCCGCCCCCAACCGGCGCCGCGCGCTGGTCCGCCCGTCGAGGCCGAAGAGGACCGCAGGGTCGATCTGTCGCTTAGGCCGCGCTCGCTCGTTGAATTCATCGGGCAGGCCAAAACCAAGCAGATCCTCGGGATGTCGATCGACGCCGCGCGAGGGCGCGAGGAAGTTCTCGATCACGTGCTGTTCTCCGGACCGCCCGGACTCGGCAAGACCTCGCTCGCCCACATAATCGCCCGCGAACTGGGCGTGAGCGTGCACGTAACCTCGGGACCCGCGGTCGAACGCGCCGCGGACCTGGCCGCTATCGTGGCGAACCTCGAAGAGGGCGACGTGCTCTTCATCGATGAGATCCATCGCCTGCAGCGCCCGGTCGAGGAGCGGCTCTATTCCGCGATGGAGGACTTCGAGTTCCATATCGTGGTCGGAGAAGGAATGGGCGCGCGCACCATGAAGCTCGCGGTGAAGCCCTTCACGATGGTCGGCGCGACGACCCGCTCGGGTCTGTTGAGTTCGCCGCTGCGCGACCGCTTCGGGCAGCATTTCCATCTCGACTTTTACGACAAGGCGGAGCTGACCGAGATCGTGCGGCGATCGGCGCGCTTGCTCGGCGTCGCTACCGATGACGACGGCGCAATCGAGCTTGCATCGCGCTCGCGAGGCACGCCGCGAGTCGCAAACCGGCTGCTGCGCCGCGTGCGCGACTTCGCGCAGGTCAACGAGGCGCCGGTGGTCACCCGCGCGGTCGCTCTGGCAGCACTCGACCTGCTCGAAATCGATGCGGCCGGGTTCGACAAGATGGACCGCGCAATTTTGACCGCGATCATCGACAAGTTCGATGGCGGCCCGGTTGGCGTCGAAAGCCTGTCCGCCGCGGTCGGCGAGGAATCCGACACGATCGAGGAGGTGTACGAGCCCTACCTGCTCCAGGAGGGCTTCATCGCACGCACCGCCCGCGGGCGTGTCGCCACCCAACGCGCGTACGCACATCTCGGCCGCTCGCGGCGCGGCGCGCTGCTGTGATGGCGGGGCGATCATGGCGAAAATCTACGTGCTCCAGCACCATCCGGTGGAAACCCTCGGCCGGATCGCGGACGCGCTCGAAAATGCCGCGCTTGCGTGGCAGTACATTCGGACTTTCGACGGGCATCAGGTGCCGCGCGACATCAAGGGCGCCGGCGGGCTCATCGTGATGGGCGGTCCGATGGGCGTGTATCAGACCGGGAAGTATCCATTCCTCAGTGACGAGATGGCGCTCATTCGCAGCGCGATCGAATCGCGGCGGCCGGTGCTCGGGGTGTGCCTCGGTGCGCAGATTCTCGCTGCGGCTCTGGGAGCCGAGGTCGGCCGCAATCCGGCAGGCAGGGAAATCGGTTGGCATCCCGTAAAGCTCGCGCCCGCGGCCAGGGAAGATCGGCTGATGCGCGGTTTACCGCCCGCGATCACGCCGTTTCACTGGCATGGCGATGTATTCGGACTGCCCACCGGCGCTGTGTCGCTCGCATCCTCGGACAAGACGCCGTGTCAGGCGTTTCGCTACGGCGACAATGCGTACGCGCTGCAGTTTCATATCGAGGTGACGGGCGAGGCGGTGGCGGCGATGGCGCAGGCGTTTGCGGGCGAGCTTGAGCGGGAGAAAATCTCCGCCGATGAGATGATCGCAGCGTCGGAAAAGTACCTGTCCGACCTCACCCGGCTGGCTGAGACGGTTTTCTCGCGCTGGGCGGCTCCCATCCAGGGGACGTGATCGCCTCCGGCCGCGCTGTTGAGCGTTTCTCAATCGAGGAAGCTTGCTGAGGAGCGTCGCTCATCGGCGCGGTGGTACGGGATATTCCACTGGCGGCCGCGGCCAGCTGAATAGGAAAACGCCGACTCCATGCACGACCTTCCGGTTCACCACGCGGTAGCGCGAGTACAGGAGTTTGGTGACGTTGCCCAGTGCTCCGAATGGCGGGAAAACGCCCCAGGTCTTCATATCAATTATAAACCACAGGCGGTGGCCGCTGTCCGCCGCCGAGCTAATGCCTTGCATCAGGTCCACCGCGAGCATCGTCTTGGCATCGCGATCGGTCGTGTAATAGCCATCGATTTCGAAATTAGCGTCCCAGGCCGGATAAATGACGTCGAAAAATCCCAGCCCAATGTGCATCCGCTTGAGGTAGTAGTCGAGCGCCCATCGGTTGGGAGCGTAGTAAACCGCCACCGCATCACCGGCCATCCCTGCAAACCGCAGATTGACTGCCGCTGCCCGCCAGTCTTGCCTGCGAAAAGTGGTTGAGAGCTGCGTCTGCTGCCATAGACCTGCGAGTACGATCGCAGCGATCAAGCCGGCGTGCAGAAGCCCGCCGCGAATAATCCAACAGCCTGCCGCGCCGAGCAGGCACACCATCGGCAGACAGATAATCAAGTACCTGGCGACCAGCACTGGCTTGAAGAACGATATAGCCGCCGTCAGCGCGAACGGTACGAGGACCGCGCAGATCGCGAACAAGTAGGGCGCGGCCTCCTGGCGCGATCGTCTCCAGGCCGTGAAGAGTCCGACCAATCCGAGCAACACCGCAATTCCGTACGCGGCCGCGACCGCATCGCCCGAGCCATCGAACACCATCGCGCCGGTCATAGCGAGCAGCTCGTGGCCCGCATCAAACCAGCTCAGCCGAGCGATCCAATCGAACTGGCCCGCGTCGCCTCGCAAGAGCAGCAGGACCAACGGCAGCACCAGCAGCCCGACCAGCGACGCGCCTGCGAGCAGACGGAACCAAGGTGCGTCCTGCCGTCGCACAATGAGTAACGGGGCCAACTGTGCCGGAATTATCAGAACGGCCAGCGAATGCGCATAAACTGCAATCGCTGTCGTTAGAATCCATCCGGCGAGATTGCCGGCCGAGCCGCGATCGATTGTTCGCAGGAAGAACAGCCAGGACGCCGCCACTAGCATCACCTCGATACTGTAGCTGCGAGTTTCCTGCGCGTAGGTGATGCTCAGCGGATTAGAGGCGAGGAAAAAGGCGGCCACCAGTGCGATGGGAGATCCGAATAAGCGCCGCCCGGTGAGATAGAGCAGAGGGATTGTCGCGATCGAGGCAATCGCGGAAGGCAGCCGCAGAATCGACTCCGTGGTTCCGAGCGCCGTCCATGCGCGCATGAAAAGAAAGTAGAGACCCATGTTGGTCTCGCGCGTGTACAGCACGTGTTTCATCGCCGGCCACGGCATCGTGGCAAAAGCGACGGTCGCAGCCTCATCGAGCCACAGGCTCTGTCTGCCCAGATGATACAGGCGCACCGCGGCCGCGAACGCGGTGATCGCCGCCAGGATCACCAATGGCTGCTTGCAGAACTGGACCACGCGGCGGGGCTGGGTCGTCGCGATGGCTCGCGCGCCGGCCGCCAGAGCGGAAAGGCCTCGCACCGCGTCAGCCTTTGGGCAGCTTGAGTACCCGCTCGCCGATGATGTTGTGCTGGATCTCGTTCGATCCCGCGGCGATCGTGGGTCCCCGCGCGGCCAGCGTCCGCATCGCCCAACGGCCTCCCTCGACCGCTCCAAGCGAGCCGTGCTCGAGACCCCCGTACGGTCCGAGCAGCTCGTCGGCGAACATCGCGACGCGCAGGTTGAGTTCCGTAGCAAACAGCTTGCCGAACGAGCTTTCCGGTCCCGGCACTTTGCCCTTGAGCTGCGAGGTCATCGACCGATAGCGGCTAAGCCGCAGACAGCGCGCCTCCACTGCGAACTGCGCCACCTTCTGGCGAACGTAGGGATGCGTGGACGCCGGAATTCCCTCGAACTTGAGCCCTTTTACGAGCTCGGTAAGCTCGCCGATGGTTCGCTCGACCGGATGGCGGGTGCCGCCCGAGACGCGCTCGTACATCAGCGTTGCGATCGACACCTGCCAACCCTGGTTAAGCTCGCCGACCAGATTTTCCTTCGGCACCCGGACATTTTCGTAGAAGACCTCATTGAATCCGGCGTCGCCGGTAATCTGGACGAGCGGCCGAACGGCGATGCCCGGGCTCTTCATGTCCACGAGCAAGTACGAGATGCCCTTGTGCTTCGGCGCCTGCGGATCGGTGCGGACCAGCAGCACCTGCCAGTGCGCGCGCTGCGCGAGGCTGGTCCAGACCTTCTGGCCGTTGACGACGAAGTAATCGCCCTCGAGCACCGCGCGCGTCTGCAGCCCCGCCAAGTCCGAGCCTGCGTTGGGCTCGGAATAGCCCTGGCACCAGATTTCCTCTCCCGTGAGCATCTTGGGTAGGTATCGCTTGCGCTGCTGTTCGTTGCCCATGAGCGCGATTGTCGGGCCGATCCGGTCGAGCGCGAGCTGATTGCATCCGTAGAGCGGGAGCCCGAGCCGCAGGACTTCGTCCTGGTAAATGGCTTGCTCGATTAAACTGGCGCCGGAGCCACCCCATTCCTTGGGCCAGTGCATCGCGGCGTAGCCGGCCTCATAGAGGCGGCGGTGATACTCGAGCATCTGCGTCCAACCGTCGCCGCCTTCGGCGGATTGCCCGATACTGCGGCGCCCGCCGCCGAAGACCTCGGCGGAGTTTTTCTCGAGCCATGCACGCAGTTGGGTGCGAAACCTTTCCTGTTCCGGCGTGTAGCTGAAATCCATTGGCAGCCCTGCGAGATTGACGATTTCGGATCGGTCCGCAGTATAGCGCCGCGATGCGCCGCGCGCGAAGCGCCGCGGGCGCTCTTTTCGCTCCCGCGGCGATAAGTGCCGGCCGGGAGATCCGAACTGCTGGCATTGCCCGCGCGTTCCTGTCACATTAGCAGGATAAATCGGTCGCGCGCGGATGAATTAGCCCGCCTTCAGAGCGGGTGCACGCGCGGACCAGCGAGGAGAGCTACAGGCAAATGGCGTACAAGGACATCAAGGTTCCCACTGACGGCGCAAAGATTTCGCTCGGCGCAAACCGCAAACTGAATGTTCCCGACCACCCAATCATCCCGTTCATCGAGGGCGATGGCACCGGCCGCGACATCTGGCGCGCTTCGCAATACGTCTTCGACAACGCGGTCAAGAAGATCTATGGCGGCAAGCGCAAGATCGCGTGGATGGAGGTGTTCGCTGGCGAGAAGTCTTACCAGAAATTCAACACCTGGCTGCCCGACGAGACGGTCGAGGCGTTCCGCGAATTCCTGGTCGGGATTAAAGGTCCGCTGACCACTCCGATCGGCGGTGGAATCCGCTCGCTCAACGTGGCGCTCAGGCAGATGCTCGATCTCTACGTATGCCTGCGTCCGGTGCGCTATTTCCAGGGCGTGCCGAGCCCCGTGAAGCATCCCGAGAAACTCGACGTCATCATCTTTCGCGAAAACACCGAAGACATCTACGCGGGGATCGAGTGGCCCGCCGAGTCGCCCGAGGCAAG
>Ga0187804_10000278_pt1 | contig 12049 bp, 7 predicted proteins | sample NC_wetland_sal_i_3_FD_132961 | JGI IMG/M metagenome (GOLD analysis project Ga0187804, IMG submission 132961) | Wetland sediment microbial communities from Neuse River Estuary, North Carolina, USA - Control_4 | ecosystem: Environmental > Aquatic > Freshwater > Wetlands > Sediment | place: USA...
CACCTTCGCAATCTCGCTTGTGTCGGGCCAGCGCGACGGATTGTCGACTTCAACGACGGTGCCGTCGGTCTTGGTCACCTGGTAGCGCACGCCGGGCGCGGTGGTAATCAGGTCCAGGTTGTACTCGCGCTCCAGGCGCTGCTGGATGATCTCCATGTGCAGGAGGCCGAGGAAGCCGCAGCGGAAGCCGAAGCCGAGCGCGGCGGAACTCTCCGGCTCGAAAAAGAACGACGAATCATTCAACCGCAGTTTCTCCAGCGCTTCGCGCAGCAGCGTGTGCTCGTGCGCATCCACCGTGTAGAGGCCGGCGAACACCATCGGCTTGATCTCTTCGAAGCCGGGCAGCGGCTCCATCGCGGGCCGGTCGTCGTCGGTGATGGTGTCGCCGATTTTCGTATCCGCCACATTCTTGATATTGGCCATCAGGAAGCCGACTTCGCCCGCCACCAACTCGTCAATCTCCACCGGCTTCGGCGTCAACACCCCGAGCGTTTCCACCTCGAACACGCGGCCATTCCACCATAAGCGGATCTTTTGCCCCTTGCGCAGCGTGCCCTGGAAGACGCGGGCCAGCACCACGACTCCGCGGTAGGGATCGAACCAGGAGTCGAACAGCAACGCCTGCAGGCGGTGGTCGGGAGAGCCCTTCGGCGGCGGGATGCGCTTCACGATCGCTTCGAGAACATCAGGCACACCCTGACCGGTTTTCGCGCTGATACACAACGCATCCGACGCGTCGAGCCCCACCGCGCCTTCGATCATCTCCTTGGTGCGCGCGATGTCGGCGCTCTGCAGGTCAATCTTGTTGATCACCGGGATAATTTCCAGCCCGTGGTTGATGGCGAGGTACGAGTTGGCCAGCGTCTGGGCTTCCACCCCCTGCGACGCATCGACCACCAACAGCGCGCCTTCGCAGGCGGCGAGCGAGCGCGAAACCTCGTAGGAAAAATCCACGTGGCCGGGCGTATCGATCAGGTTGAGCTGATATATCTGGCCATCCCGCGCCGGATACACCATGCGGACGGCATGGGCCTTGATGGTAATGCCGCGCTCCCGCTCCAGGTCCATCGTGTCCAGAACCTGCTCCTGCATTTCGCGCATGGCGAGCGACCCGGTCAGCTCCAGCAGCCGGTCGGCCAGCGTGGATTTGCCGTGGTCGATGTGCGCGATGATCGCGAAATTGCGGATGCGGGCGGCTTCCATGGGGACACTTCGATTCTAACAGGGGGTGCGGGGCGGCTCTTTTGTTCGCCCAGCTCCTTCCCACACTGGGATTGTTGTACAGACGTATTCGCCAACATAAAATGTTCCACGTCGACCATTTTCTCATTTTGGCGGGCGACCCTCGCGCGTAGAAGGCGGCGAGAAAACTCAAACTTCGCCGTGAAAGGGAAAGGGTACGAGTCTACTCGAGATTGTCACTTTGACGCAAGGTGAGTAGAAGCGTACCCTTGCGCTCCAGGGCGCAGGAGGTATGCGAAATGGAATTGGAAAAGACTATCGGGCGTGCCATAGACTGGTTGATTCGTGGTCATTTCGTGGTTCAGTTATTGATTGGCCTGGGAGTAGGAAAACTCGTGCAATGGATAGTTACAAAGTACGCGCGAATCTCACCATCATTGGAAACCGCCATCTGGTTGCTTACGACTGCCATTGTACTCTGGATACTCATCACTGTTTTCGAGAAGAAAATCTCTTTACAGCAGCCGATTCCTAAGCCTGAACCCGGAGTTCAGGTTGTTGCCACTACCGCTCTCGGCGGGGGCACGGCGCAATTAAATATACGAGAAGCTTTGCAGAAAGCATACAACAGCGTGCTGCAACCAGAAGTGGAGACTAGCTTTCGCAATGGGCTAGCTGCGTATCCGGCCAACGAACGCGAAGCCGTAACTATGCAGCTGCTGGCAACGGGGCTAATTTCGTATATGTATGACAAGACCTGGTGGAGTATCTATAAGAGTCGACTTTTAGCGTTGCAAGAGCTAAACACCCAAGCACTTCGCATGGAGGATCTAAAGGTATTTTATGACAAAGCAGCAGAACAATCTCCTCAACCCTATGCTAACTATTCATTCGAGCAGTGGCTTGGATATATGAAGAATGAGGTTCTCGTCCTAGATCAACCCGGCAATTCCATCGGTATAACAGTTCGGGGCAAGGACTTCTTGAAGTACCTTTTCCATAACGGATATCGACTTAACGACAAGGTCTTATAAATGAAGACCGTTACGCTGCATTATTTGTTAGCTGCCCATACTCGACGTGCTCCGCTCCCAGCTCTTGTGTCAAGCATATAATCTCGAGTTTACTCGTGCCGCTAAGCCGTCGATAAGTATGCTGGCGCCTTAGCGCCTGAGGTCTGTTTTTGTTGCGCTCTCGATTAGTTTTTCCGCCCGCCTAGGCGCGGGCAGCGTCGGCCACCGCGGCGCCCATCTGGAGCGCGGGCAAACGAATCTCAAAGGCCGCCCCGCCCTCGGGACGGTTGCAGCACGTGATCTCTCCCTTGTGATCCTTGACCACCCCATAGGTAGCGCTCAGCCCGAGCCCGGTGCCTTTGCCCACCGGCTTGGTGGTATAGAAGGGATCGAAAACGCGCTCCGGATTGCGCATGCCCGGACCGGTGTCGGCAAACTCGATGACCACATGCTGGTCTTCCCGCCGGAGTGAGATCAGCAGGCGGCCTCCGCCCACTTCATGCAATGCGTCCGCCGCGTTCTCGATGATCTGCAGGAACGCCTGCAGCAATTGATTGAAATTGCCCAGCACGCGCGGCAGAGGATCGGCGCTCTCGACCGCGAGATGGATCCCCCGGTTTTCCAGTTTGAACCCTTCCATCTGCACCGCGCGCTGCACCAGCGGCTTCAATTCCAGCGGGGTTTTGTCCCCCGGCACCTGCTGCGCGAAGCTGAGCAGGTCGTTCACCAGGCCGCGCGTGCGCCGCGCGTGCCGGCCGATTTTTTCGGCAGTCGCAAGCTGTTCCGCTTTCAGGTTGTTGCTCGTGGCCAGCCGCTCGGAACTCTCCAGGATACCGGCAAGCGGGTACTCCAGTTCACTCGCTGCCAGGGCCACCAACTCCCCCAGCGAAGCAAGTTTCTCCTGCTGGATGACTCTTCCCTGCAGGTTTTGCAGGTTGTCATAGCCGCTCCGCGACTGTTTCAGCAGCCCCACCAGCCTGCGATCGAGCAGGTGTTGCTTCAGAAACACACAGAAGGCGAGGGCGGCCACTCCGCCCATGGCAACCTCGAGCCTCACCTGCCGTATGCGCGCCGGAGCAGCACTGAGAAACAGCGCCCAGTACCCCATGATCGGCAGCGAAAGCAGGGCCAGTTTGGCCAACAGGGGAGCGAGAGCCGCTCCTGCCGCCTGGGCCGAGGGCACCTCCTGCGTCGTCTCCAGAGTCTGGCGTCCCGACAGAGCGACCCAGAAGAAACCGAGCAATGCCGCTAGAAAGGGAACATCCCAGGGTCCGCCGGTCACGTAGGTGTTCCGGGCAATGGCGGCATTCATCCCTTCCGACGCGCAGCTATAGACAATACTTGCCAGAAGAATGCTGCGGTATAACCCGCGCCACGGCCCCTGGCTGGCGAAGAACGCCCATCCCGCGAGGCCAATCAGCATAAGTCCTTCCAGGGCGTACAGAATGTCCCAGTTCAGGCTGTACACCGGCACATTCAGTACCACGTATTGGTCGGGAAAAATCACGAAGGCATAAACCACTACCCACCACACCATCAGCAAGAGGACGTTGAACATGCTCAACAGCACGGGCTCGCCCGCGGCCGCTTCCTGCGGACGCAGCAACACCGCCGCCATCATCGGTACCATGTGAAGGTACAGCACCACATCGCCCACGTTCGGATCGGGCGGCGGTTGGCGCAGCCACAGCTCGTACCAGGTCCAGCTGGCCTGGTTGAACCACCACATGCTCATCGCCGCCGTCATCAGGCACCAGAAAAGCCGGGTGTGGCCGCGGCTGTCGAGCGCGTTGCGCAGGGTGACAACCATGGTGGCGGTGATGACCAGTAAGGGCACCAGGTCGCCCATCGCAGTCCGGAAGAAGGCCCCCGGAACGACCAGCGGCGCCAGTGCAAAAGCCACCAGCAAGCCCGCACCGCACACCCACGCCGAGATGTGATGCGCACGCATTTCTTCCCCATCATCATAAGGGCTGGCCGGTGTTCTGTTCAGGTCACGAGGTGGTTACTTCGGGGTACGAAGGTAACCGAGTCCAAGGAAATAGGAGTCGGGAGCCGACGTCCGCCGTGATACGCAATCCTGTTTCTCGGAAACAAAAAACAGCTCCTTCCGCTTGAAAACAATCGACCTTGTGACCGGGCGCTGGGTACGGGCGACTGGGTAATGGGCCGCTTTGAAGGAACTACAGATGGCGTTTGGAGTTTGGAGGAATCGGTGAGATTATTGGCCAGAGAACAGTAAGAGCAGCATGAAATACCGAATTGGTATCTGGGCGAGTGCGGGCTTTCTCATTGCGGGCTGTTGGGCACTTTATGCCTCCGCAAGGGCAATTCCGATAACTTCAGCCGAACCGATTGTGTACACTCTCGCCCGTTTAACTCAACCAGTCGTGCTTGTTGGTTTTTATTTCCATTTCGGCCTTTATTTTTATTGGGTTATTCTTGCGAATGCCGCCACATATGCGATGGCCGGTCTGATCGTGGAGACCCTGCGCCAAGAACTAAATCAGGCAAAATAATTCAAAACAGCCCACTACTGGCGACTGGGTGCTGAGAACTCTGTCTGCCGCCTGCTAGAATCTGGCCATGGCATTCCCCATCACCCGTCTCCGCCGTCTGCGGCGCACCGAATCGCTGCGCTCCCTGATCCGGGAGACTCGCCTGACCCCCGAATCGTTTGTCTATCCCCTGTTCATATGTCCGGGATCGGGAGTCCGCAAGGAAGTGCGCTCCATGCCGGGTGTCTTCAACCTCTCCGTGGACGAGGCGGTGAAAGAAGCACGTGAAACTCACGCGCTGGGAGTTCCGGCCATCATTCTCTTCGGGCTGCCGGAGAAAAAAGATGAAGTGGCGACCGGCGCCTGGGCGGAAGACGGAATCGTGCAGCGGGCGGCACGCGCCATCAAGAGCGGGGTGCCGGACCTGCTGATCATTGGCGACGTATGCCTGTGCGAGTACATGTCGCATGGACATTGCGGAATTGTGCGGCCCGCAGCAACTCCCAGATCGCTGGGGGCCGCAGCAAGAGGCGCGACGAAGGCGATGGCGGTCAGGAGTCCTGCGGAAAAAGAAAAAGCCATCGAAGCGTTGGCCGCGGCCGCGACCCGCACCGCCCCACTGGAATTTGAAATCGACAACGACGCCTCGCTGGAACTGCTGGCCCGCACCGCTGTCTCGCTGACCCACGCCGGGGTGGACATCATCGCTCCGTCCGACATGATGGATGGGCGCGTCGGCGCGATCCGCAAGGCTCTCGACGACGCCGGTTACCTGAATACTCCGATCCTGTCGTACGCCGCGAAGTTCGCTTCCGGCTTCTACGGCCCCTTCCGCGAGGCGGCCGATTCGGCGCCGCAGTTTGGCGATCGCCGTTCCTACCAGATGGATCCGGCCAATGTTCGAGAAGCCTTGCGCGAGATCGAGTTGGATGTCGAGGAGGGCGCGGACATGATCATGGTCAAGCCCGCCATGCCTTACCTGGACGTGATCGCCGCCGCCCGCGATCGTTTCGATCTGCCGCTCGCCGCCTATCAGGTCTCCGGCGAATACGCCATGATCGAAGCGGCCGCCCGCAATGGCTGGATCGACCACGACCGCGTAATGATGGAAGCGCTGCTGTCGATCCGCCGCGCCGGCGCCAGCATCATCCTCACCTACTACGCCAAACAGGCCGCCCAGTTGCTGGGGTGAGTTCTGGGTTGCATCGTTCTGGCAACGGCATCGATTTCGATCCGCCCGCGCCGCGCGGCAGGCGCACCCTTCCTCTGTGCACTGCGCCTGCCTCAGGCCGCCAGCGTCCGCTCGGGCGTCCTCACCACCAGGAAGAACAGAAATATGGCGCTGGGCCATACCTGCAGAAACAAACGGTTCAACGAAGATCGCAGATGCCAGTGGATGTCATACGGTGTGATCAGGTAGACGGCGAAGTATCCAGCCAGTGTCAACCCCAGGGCAAGGACGGATATCCTGATCCCGTCCTCGTAGCTCCCTACTTCCTTGCCCACAATAAAGTAGTAGCCTGCCAGCAAAACTGTCCCCGGGATCAGCCACCAGTGACCGAACCGCAAGAGCTCTTTTGCGTACCATTGGAATGTCGCCCAGTACCTGGCCGGATCGAGTAGTTTGTGCCACAGGCTGGCCGGACTCGAAAACAGATCTCCGGCAGGCGCCACCCGGACCTTGAAGTATGCGATCACCAAAAGGACTGGCAACGCGGCCAACAGCATCGGCAGCGTCTGCCTGCCGCAGAAGATCCAGCCTTCATGCCGCGCCAGAATCACCACTCGCGCCAGAACAATCGCACCCAGGAAGAGCAGCCCTTCGTTCTTGGTCCACGCCGCAAATCCGGCCGTCACGCCGGCCAATGCCAGCAGGCCCGGGCTGCGCATCCCTGAATCATGAATGCAGAGCAGCACGATCGTGGCCAGAAAGAAAAACGACAGAGGCACATCCGCGTATTGCGACGTCCCCTGCTCCACAAAAAAAGGAGTTGCGAGCAATACGGTTCCGCCCAGGAATGCCTGGTTCTGTCCGCGCAAGATTGACAGCCCAGAGAACAAGAGTCCGACCGTACTAAAGGCAAAGATGAGCGCGATCACAGAAGGAACGATCCAGCTTTCGCTGCCCAGGTATCTCCAGAAATGTGCGATAGCGGCGGGAAGCAGCAACGGGTAGTCGGGGTGGGACCACGGAATCAGGGGGCTAAATCCGTCTTTCCAGTGCGGCCCGCCGCGGAATAGAAAGCGGGCATGAAGATCCCAGATGGCGAACGCGTCCCAACCGTCCCCGTGCGGATGCGCTACGGCCCGGACGGCCGAGGCGTAGGCCGAAGCGATTAGAGCGAGAGCAAAGGCGGTTCCGAGCGCGGGACGAATCCGCCCGCCAGGCCCATCCACCGCGACTCTCTCATCGGCCACGCTGTCTTCGGCGCTGCGCCGAGTCCGGGACCAGATCAAGACTACCAGCAACACTCCAAAGACTGCGGCATCAGCCAGCATCAGACGCGAGAGAGAAAGCGCCGGGGAGAAAAAGAAAACCAGCGAGAAGATCCCCAAGCCACAGCCCCCGCAGAGCGAGGTCTTCAGCGCCAGGTTTGAGCGGAGCGGCGCCGGTTGAGGCCACGCCAGGCAAACCAGCACGAATCCCGTCAACCCACAAAGAACAACCGCGAGTAGGGCCGCCATCTACTTGTTGTCCTCTTTGGCCAACAGCAGCACTCCATTGCCGAAGTCCTTCACCAGCACCAAGCCCTTTACCGTCGCCGGCGGAGAAGCGGGTTGAGAGGCAGGAAAGTTTCCGATGACGAGTGGATGATCCTGAGAGCGTTCGACCACCAACGGAGCCAATGCGTATTGAGCGAGGTAATAGTCAGCCACTCCGGACTCGGCGGCTTCTCCGACATACCCCACAACGCCGCGCCCCGGCAAGGCCCGACGCAGCTCGGCAAATCGCTGGTCGGAGTGCTGGGCGACGGCGCGGCTCATGGCTTCTAGTTGGCGGGGACGGGGAGCTTCGATGACCACGCGCAAGCTCGACAGCAGACACAGCATCAGCGTCAACGCGACCGTGATTGTGATTCTCCCCTGATGCTGCAGTCCGGCTGGCGCACGCGCGGTCTGGCCAGGCTCGATAGGCGATCCCTGCATAGGCAAAGGTTCAGGTGCGAACCCGGCTGAGATTATACTTTGCTGGTCAGACTCCGCTGCGGGTCGCGCGGACGTGATCCTGTCCTAATTAAGCCAAAGAAGCTGCCCAACTACTCGCCTGATTTCCAAATTCGTAACAGATTTCTCCTTCTTGCAATATCTTGCAATAACTTGACCACGATGTCATAGAATACTCCCTCCTCGGGTAGGCAAGCGCTTTCCCCAGCCGAGAGTAGACCATTGGGCTCCTATTCGTCTTTTTCCCCAGACGACCTGGTCAAGGCGTGTGCCGGGTCGAAGAATCCGGCCGCATGGGAAGAATTCATCCGGCGATTCCATCCCGTCATCGCCAGGGTCGTGTTGCGGACTGCCCGGCGATGGGGTGAACCCTCCCGCCAGGTTCTGGACGACCTCATTCAGGAGACCTATCTCAAACTGTGCGAGGACGATTGCCGCCTCCTGCGCTCCTTCCAGCCGCGCTTCCCCGATGCCATTTTCGGATTCCTGAAAGTTGTGGCGGCCAACGTCGTGCACGATCACTACAAGTCCGCGTTGGCCGAGAAGCGGGGCGCAGGCCAAACCGACGCCCTGTCGGAGGCGGCTCGGCCTGCCTCGGCCTCGCCTGCCGTGGGCAGCTTTGACGCCATGGAGCGCCACATCTTCCTGCAACAGGTGGATGAGGTTCTGACCCGCTCTACTGCCGGGGAGGAGCAATTAAGAAATCGCGCGATCTTCTGGCTCTATTACCAGCACGGCCTGAGCGCCATCGCCATCTCCTCTCTGCCTTCCATTGGCCTGACCACGAAGGGCGTGGAAAGCACGATCCTGCGAATGACGCGCATGATCCGGAGTCACATGCTGGAATCCCGTGGTTCGGCCGCGCGACGGCGAGCTGGGTGAAGGTTTTGGACGCGTAAAATCGTTATAAATCTTTGGAGACCAAAGTTTGGACAGAGCCCCCAATCTCCATTTACAAGCGCACGAGCTGGTCGAGTTGTACGAGCAGGCTCGGCGGCATGCCGACTTCGCGCCAGATGCGACCCAGATCCACCCTCACCTTGCCTCGTGTTCTGTTTGCCGGGAGCTATTTCAGGAACTGTCGGTGGTGGAGAACCGCCTTGCGGGCCTACGCTCCAGCCAGCCCGGGCAACGTCAGGCTGAATGTCCTGATCCCTCCGCCTGGTATGAGATTGCCGCCGGAATGGCGCCACCGGCTGAGGCCCTGGCCCATGTTCTTCACGCCAGCCGCTGCGATGCCTGCGGTCCATTGCTGCACGAGGCCATCGCCACCCTCAGCGGCGAGATGACCGAATCGGAAGCTGAGCAGATTGCAGCCCTCGCCGGCGCACGCCCGCAGTGGCAGCGGAAACTGGCGCAACAAATCACCGGCACGGTGATGCTCGCCCCCGCCCCTCTCTCCCGGTGGAGGAACCCGTGGATGACCGCGCCGCGTCTGGCAACGGCCGCCGCGGTACTGTTGGCCCTGGCAAGTCTGGCATGGTGGGGAACAGCCCGCCGTAACCGGCCCCTGTCCGCCGACCGTCTGCTCGCCAGTGCTTACGCCGAGCAGCGCACCCTGGAATTGAGAATTTCAGGAGCGCCCTACGCTCCCTTACGGGCGCAGCGTGGAGCCGAAGATTCGTTTGTGAACCGTCCCAAGGCTTTGTTGAGTGCCGAGGCGCTCATCGCCGGGCAGCTGGCCTCTCATCCCTCCGACCCGTACTGGCTGCAGGCGAAGGCCCGGGCTGATCTGCTCGAAGGCAAGTACGAGCCGGCGGTCGATTCCTTGCGCCGCGCCCTGCAACTGCAGCCCAATTCTCCGGGTATCCTCACCGATCTCGCGTCGGCCTATTTCCAGCGCGGGCAGGCCGCCGACCGGCCAGAGGATTACGCCGCCGCTTACGAGCACCTCAGCCAGGCGCTGGCCGTCGCTCCCGACGACCCGGTGGCATTGTTCAATCGCGCCATCGTTTCCGAACGCCAGTTCCTCTACCATCAGGCTCTAGATGACTGGGAGCACTACCTGCGCATCGATCCGCGCTCGGAATGGGCCGACGAAGCCCGCAAACGGGTCGATGCCGTGCGCGAGAAGCTGAAGGACCACGAAAGTCAGGCGGCGCCGCTGTTATCTCCGTCGCAGGTGGCGGGACTCGCCAGTAGCCCGGGCTCCGATTCCAGCCTGGATCAGCGGATCGAAGAATACCTTCACGTCGCGGCGGGCTCCTGGTTGCCGCAGGCCTATCCCGAGGCCGGCCGCGCCGACCCGAGCGCCATGCAGGCGCTTTTTTTTTGGCCGACCTGACCAACCAGCAGCATAGCGATCGCTGGCTCTCTGACCTCCTCGGCGGTTCCACTTCACCAAGTTTCCCGCAGGCCATCGCGGCGCTGGCCCGCGCCATCCAGGCCAATGACGCGGGCGAGTACGACACATCCCGCCAACAGGCCGCATTCGCTGTCCGCCTGTTTCGCGCCTCGGGCAACCCTGCTGGCGTGCTGAGGGCGCAGTTCGAGCAGACGTTCTCCGCCCAGATGTCACGCCGCAGCGAAGCCTGCCGCAGCCAGGCCGCCGCTGCCCTCACTGAGTCCGAGCGATATCCGTATCCCTGGTTGCAGGTTCAGCTTGGGCTGGAAGCGGGCCTCTGCTACGGCCTGATGGGTGACATTGGCACGTACGAAAAGGCCACCCGGCGTGCCATGGACCGGGCGCAGAGGAATGAGTACGGAGCCCTGTATCTGCGGGCGTTAGGATTCGCTGCGCGAGACGAGTTCGAAGCCGGCGAGCAGTCTGGCGCCTGGAGGCTCGCCAACGCGGGTCTGCAGCGCTACTGGTCGGGACGATTTCCAGCCATGCGGGGGTACAACCTTTACACGGAGTTGATCTCCGTCGCCGAAGCGACCGGCAGGACGAATCTGCAGGTGGCGATCTGGCGCGAAGCCGTGACGCTCATCGACGCCGACCAGGACCTGCGGTTGCGCGCCACGGCCCATAATTCAATGGCCAATGCGGCCACGGCAGCCCAGCAACTCCAAGTTGCCGAACAGCAGTACTCGGAAGCCTCCCGGCTTTATGCCCTGGCCCCGCGAACCGAGGCTGGCCTCAGCGACGCTCTGGAGAACGAGATCCGGACGGCTCAACTGGAGGCGACCCTGGGACATTGGGATGCCGCCATCACGCGCCTCACCTCCGTACAGGATCAAGTTCGCCCGCTTTCGAACAACTATCTCGTGCGGATGTTTTATTCCACCCTGGGGGAATTACAGCTTCGCAGGCATCGTGCGGCGGAGGCCGAACAGGCCCTCCGGCCAGCGCTGGCCTTGGCCGAACAAAACCTGGAATCCCTGGGTTCCGAGGCGGAACGCATGAGCTGGAGCAAAGAGGCGGCTCCGGTGTATTTGGCGCTCGCCGAAGCGGAGTTGGCACAGGGTCGTCCGCAAGAAGCGCTTGAGATATATGAATGGCACCTGGGGGCGTCGCAGCGGGCGGGATCAAATCCTCACTCTCGCCGATCGATGAAAAATCCGCCGGTGCCGGTTCCGTCGGGGCTGGCCTCTCGCCTCCCTCTTCTCTCGCGGGAAACCGTTCTCGCCTACGGACTGCTGCCGGGGGGCCTTGCCATCTGGATCTATGACGATCGCGGAGTGAGCACACAATGGATTCCGCAACCGACCCAGGACCTGTTGGAGCGGGCGGCGAGGCTTTACGATCTGTCTTCGGATCCCAAATGCGAACTCAGCGCCTGGCGCCGGGACGCGCACAGCCTGTACCAGTCCCTAATTGCTCCGGTAGAAAGCCGACTGGCGCCCGGGCGCACGCTTGTGATCGAAGCGGAAGGACCGCTCGCGCTACTACCATTTGAAGCGCTATTGGATTCGAACGGCCACTATCTGATCGAACGCTGGCCCATTGTTCACTCCCTTGGGCTGGATTCGGCTGCGCGGTTGCGCAACCTTGGCCCCATCTCGGCGGACTTGCCTGCCGTAGTTGTGGGCAGCACAGCCTCTTCGCCAGCGGATGGACTCATTCCTCTTCCGGACGTGGCCGCCGAGGCCGATGAGGTGGCCAGTAATTTTCATTCGGCGAGCGTGCTCAAGGGCGGCGAAGCCTCCTTCAACGCAGTCCGGAATGAGTTGCCGCGGGCAGCGGTGTTCCACTTTGCCGGCCACTCGCTCGCCACGCCCGACAAGGCAGGATTGATGCTGGCAGGCGGA
>Ga0187804_10000279_pt1 | contig 12038 bp, 23 predicted proteins | sample NC_wetland_sal_i_3_FD_132961 | JGI IMG/M metagenome (GOLD analysis project Ga0187804, IMG submission 132961) | Wetland sediment microbial communities from Neuse River Estuary, North Carolina, USA - Control_4 | ecosystem: Environmental > Aquatic > Freshwater > Wetlands > Sediment | place: USA...
TGACCATGTGAAGCACGACCGTCGGATGAAAGCTTTGCCGCGCGCAAATCAGTTTCAGAGCCTCGGCCTGCGGCAGCGTCCGCGGAAAGCCGTCGAACACGAATCCTCGGTCACAATCCGGCCGGCTGACGCGCTCTTCGACCATCGCCAGCACGATCTCATCCGGCACCAGCTCGCCGCGCTCCATCAGCGGCTTCGCCTTCCGGCCGAGTTCGGTGCCGCGGCCGACGTTCTCGCGGAACATGTCGCCGGTCGAAAGATGCGGCATCCCGAAACGCTCGGCAATCCGCTGCGCTTGCGTGCCCTTGCCCGAGCCCGGAGGCCCCAGCAGGATGACGGCGAGCCGCGTCCCGGCGCGGCCTCCCCCGGCAGCCCGATCATCCGTAGCGACGGCCACGGAGTTTTCCCTTTTTCACGAAGCCTTCGTAATTGCGCATCACAAGCTGAGCTTCGATCTGCTGGACCGTGTCCATCGCCACGCCTACTACGATCAAAAGAGACGTCCCGCCAAAATAAAAATTAATCTTCAACCCCTCGAGCACGAATCGCCACATGTGATTGTCAAACCAGGTGCCCACGGCTCCGGGCAGGTGCTGCAGGTGAATCCCGGAGATCAGCCATTCGGGCATCAAGCAGACCGCCGCCAGGTACACGCCGCCGACAAACGTCAGCCGGCGGAGGATGCGGTCAATGTGCTCGGAGGTGTTGCGCCCGGGACGAATTCCGGGAATGAAGCCTCCGTATTTGCGCATATTGTCGGCGAGTTCCGTGGGATTGAATACGATGCCGACATAGAAGAATGAAAACAGCATAATCATCGCGACGTAGACGACCGTGTATAGCGGCTCGCCCCAGTTGAGATGCGTGGCCACCCAATCCACGGCATGATACTTCCGGCCGAAAAACAGGTTGATCGTGCCGGGAAACGTGAGCAGCGAGCTGGCAAAAATCGGCGGGATGACGCCGCCGGAATTGACGCGCAGCGGCAGGTACGTCATCTGCCCGCCCATCATTTTCCGGCCCATCACGCGCTTGGCGTACTGCACCGGTATGCGCCGCTGTCCGCCCTCGAAGAAAACGATGACGCCGATTACCACCAGGAACAGAGCCATCAGGAAGATCAGCGCGAGGCCCGTGAATGGCCCCCAGGCCGCCTGCACCATTTTTTGCCACAAGCCGATGATCGCGCGCGGCAGGCCAACCACGATGCCGGCGAAAATAATCAACGACATCCCATTGCCCACGCCGCGCTCGGTCATCTGTTCGCCCAGCCACATGATGAACGCCGAGCCGGTGGTAAGCGTGAGAACGGTCATCAGCGTGAAGCCCCAGCCGGGATTGTAGACCAGCGCCTGATTGCCCGGACCGCCCGAGCGCTCCAGAGTCGACGCGATGGTCAGCGATTGCAAGATGCTCAGAAGGATCGTCAGGTACCGCGTATATTGCGTGATCTTCTTCCGGCCGAGCTCGCCTTCCTTTTGCAGCCGCTCCAGGTAAGGCCAGACCACCTGCATCAATTGCAGGATAATCGAGGCCGTGATGTAGGGCATGATGCCGAGGGCAAAAATCGTCATGCTGCGGAACATGCCGCCGCTGAACAGGTCCATGATCCCCAGCATCGAATTCTGGTTCTGCGAAAAAATCTGCTCCAAGACGGCCGTGTTGATTCCCGGCGTCGGCAGGAACGCCCCCAGCCGGTACACCCCCAGCATCGCCAGCGTGAACAGCACACGCTTGCGCAGGTCCGGAATCCGGAACATGTTGGCGAAGGCTTGGAGGAACGTGTTCATGACAAAAGTTCGAACTGCCCCCCGGCGCGCGTGATTTTTTCTCCCGCCGATTTGCTGAATGCGTGGGCTTTCACCTTCAGCGCCGCTTTCAACTCGCCGTCGCCCAGCACTTTGACCGGCGCGTCCTTGAGCCGCACCAGCCCCCGCGCGCGCATCAATTCCGGCGTCACCTCTTCGCCGGCCGCGAAGGCGTTGAGCGTCTCGACGTTGACCACGGCGAATTCGCGGCGGAACGGATTGTGAAACCCGCGCTTCGGAATCCGCCGGTGAAGCGGCATCTGCCCGCCTTCAAATCCCGGGCGGCGCGAAAACCCACGGCGGGATTTCTGGCCCTTGTTGCCCGCGCCGGAAGTTTTGCCGAGTTTGGACCCCATGCCGCGCCCGACGCGCACCTTGCGGTGCCGCGACCCGCGCGGCGGCTTCAAATTGGAAAGGTTCACAGCCATGTCTGCCTCACGCCTTTTCCGGCGACTCGTGCACGATTTCGACCAGGTGCCGCGCCTTGGTGATCATACCGCGGATGGCCGCGGTGTCTTCGCGCTCGACTACCTGCTGCATTCGGCGGAAGCCGAGGCCGCGGACAGTCTGGCGCATGTCCCGCGTGCAGCCGATGAAGCTGCGCACCCACTTGATCTTGATGGTGCCCGCCTTTTTCTTCGTCATTCCCGCCCGCCTCGCCGGCGCTAGGAGCGCCCGAGCTCCTCGACCGTCTTCGACCGGGACTCGGCGACTTTTCCGACGTCCTTCAGCCGTAACAGCGCATCGAATGTGGCCTTAATCACGTTGTGCGGATTCGAAGTGCCGATTGATTTCGTCAGCACGTTTGAGATTCCCGCGACTTCCATCACTGCGCGGACCGGCCCTCCGGCGATGATGCCCGTGCCGTCCGGCGCGGGTTTGAGCAGCACCTGACCGGCCCCGTAAAAGCCCACCACCTGATGCGGCACCGTCGTCCCCTTCAAGTTCAGGTGAATCAGATTTTTCTTGGCCTGCTCGATCGCTTTGCGAATGGCCATGGGGACTTCGCGCGCCTTGCCCATTCCGAATCCCGCGTGGCCCTGCTGATCGCCGACGACGACGAGCGCTGAAAAACTCAGGTTCTTTCCTCCCTTGACCACCTTTGTGACGCGCTGGATCGCGACCACCTGATCCTTCAGGTTGTTGGCGTTGACCTCGAAGTGCCGCCGCACGGCCAGCGTTTCTCTGAGAATGTGTTTAGACATAGCCTAGAATTTCAACCCCGCTTCCCGTGCCGCTGCCGCCAGCGCTTCGACGCGGCCGTGGTACATGTACCCGCCGCGGTCGAATACAACCTTCTCGATGCCGGCCGCGCGGGCGCGTTCGGCGATTTTCTTGCCTACGATTCTTGCCGCCGCCACGTTGCTTCCGCCTTTCATGTCCTTGCGCGTGTCCTTGTCCAGCGAGCTGGCCGAAGCCATCGTCTTCCCGGCGCGGTCGTCGATCACCTGCGCGTAGATGTGCCCATTCGAGCGGTACACGCACAGCCGGGGCCGCCCGGGCGTCCCGGTTACGCGCGTGCGCACGCGCAGATGCACGCGCTGCCGATGGGCATTGCGCGAAAGTTTCCGGACTGGTTCGCTTGCCACTTTGCTCTCCTCGTGCTATGCGCCCGTCTTGGCGGCGCCTGCCTTTCCGGCTTTCTTCTTCAGCCGCTCGCCGGTGATGCGAATGCCCTTCTGCTTGTATGGGTCCGGCGGCCGCAGCGCGCGCAGGTTGGCCGAAACCTGCCCAACCTGGCCGCGGTCCGCGCCTGAAACGGTGACGTGCGTCATTTTCTCGACGGCGATCTGAATTCCCTCGGGAATCGGAAACACAATCGCGTGCGAATAGCCCAGGTTGAAGTTGACCGTCTTGCCCTTCACTTCCGCGCGATAGCCCACGCCAACGATGTCGAGCTCCTTCTTGAATCCCTGCGTCACGCCATAGACCGCATTTGCGACCAGCGCGCGCGCCAGACCGTGCAGCGCCGCCTGCTCGTCGGTCGACCGCAGGGCGTGCAGCTCGTTTCCCTTCTGCTCCATGCGGATGCCGGGCGGCAGCTTGACCGTCATTTTCCCCTTCGGTCCCTGTACATCCACTGCCGCCGGCGCGACTTGAATCTTCACACCGGTCGGAATCGGAATCGGCTTTTTTCCTATGCGCGACATGTTCGGTTCATTCTCCTACCAGACCTCGCAAAGCACTTCGCCGCCAAGACGCGCCTTGCGCGCCGCTCGGCCCGTCATTACGCCCTTGGGCGTAGTCAGAATATTGATGCCCATGCCGCCGACCACCGGGCGAATCTCCCTCGCGGCAAGGTACCGGCGGCTTCCGGGCCGCGACACCCGGCGCAAGTCGGTGATCACGCTGCGGCGGTCCGGCGTGTATTTCAAAAAGACGCGCAGCGTCTTGCGCGTCTTGTTTTCCTCGACCAGCTTGTAGGTCGAGATAAAGCCTTCTTCTTTCAAAACGCGCGTAACCTCGACCTTGAGCTTCGATGTGGGAATGTCCACGCGCGCATGGCGCGCCCGCACGCCATTGCGGATGCGCGTCAACAAATCGGAAATGGGATCAGTCTGCATCGTCGTTGTTCGTCCTCACCAGCTCGCCTTCACCACGCCGGGAATCTCCCCCCGCAGCGCCAGCCCGCGGAAACAGATGCGGCACATCTGGAACTTGCGCAGGTAGCCGCGCGGACGGCCGCAGATGCGGCAGCGGTTGCGCACGCGGACCTTGAATTTCGGCTTCTTGCGCATCTTGGCGAATTGACTGTCTCGCGCCATTGCGTTTTCTCCCCGCCCTTCGCGCGGCTTAGCCGCGCAGAGGAACCCCCAGAAGCTTGAGCAGCTCGCGGCCCTCTTCATCGTTTCGGGCCGTGGTCGTCAGCGTGATGTTCATTCCCTTGATCTTGTCCACGCGCGTGTAATCAATTTCGGGAAACACGAGCTGGTCGCGCAACCCGAGCGTGTAATTTCCGCGGCCGTCGAATGAGTTTGGCGGCAGCCCCTTGAAATCGCGAACGCGCGGCAGCACCACGTTGCACAGCCGGTCCACAAATTCGTACATGCGGTCGCCGCGCAGCGTCACGCAGCAGCCGATGGGCATTCCGCGCCGGATCTTGAAATTGGCGATGGACTTCTTGGCGCGCGTGATCACGGCTTTCTGCCCGGTGATCTGGCCCAGCTCCGCCACGGCCACGTCAAGCAGCTTGATGTTCTGGCTGGCTTCGCCGAGTCCGATGTTCACCACGACCTTGGCGAGCTTCGGCACCGCCATCGGATTGGTCCGCCCGAACCGCTTCATCAGCGCGGGCACGACCTCCTTGCGGTAGCGTTCGTTCAATCGGCTGATCATATTCTCGCTCTTCGAATTCTCCGCGCCTGCCCTTACTCCATCGTCGCGCCGCAGCGGCGGCAGACGCGCACCTTGCTGCCGTCGGGAAGCACATTGTGTCCGAGCCGCGTGCCCTTGTTGCACGACGGGCAAAGCAGCAGGACATTGGACAGCGACAGCGGGGCCTCTTTTTCGAGCACGCCGCCCTTGACGTTCTTCGACGGGTTCGCTCGCGTGTGCCGCTTGATGATGTTGGCGTGCTCGACCGTCACCTTGCGCTGGCTTGGGTCGACGGCCAGCACGCGGCCGGTCTTTCCCCGGTCGCGCCCGGTCATTACGCGCACCTGGTCGCCCTTCTTGATTCCCGCGTTGCTCGGCGTCATTTTCGGCTCATTGTGCATCGCGCTCACCACACTTCCGGCGCCAGCGAAACGATCTTGGCGAATTTTTTCTCGCGCAGCTCGCGCGCCACCGGGCCGAACACGCGCGTGCCCACCGGTTCGTTGGCTTCGTTGATCAGCACGGCGGCGTTGTCGTCAAACCGGATGTACGTGCCGTCCCTGCGCCGAGTCTCTTTCCGCGTGCGAACCACGACGGCGCGCACAACCGAGCCCTTCTTGACCGGGCTGTCCGGCGCGGCTTCCTTCACCGCCGCCGTAATGATGTCGCCCAAACCCGCGCGGCCGCCTGTGTCGCCGCCCACCGGGAGAATGCACGTCAGCTGGCGCGCGCCGGAATTGTCGGCCACAGTCAGCCAGCTTCTCATCTGAATCATCGCAGTTGTCCCTGTCCTGTTCCGCTTGCCCTACGACACGGCCGTTCGGCGCGCCACGACCTCGGCCAGCCGCCAACGCTTCAGCTTCGACAGCGGCCGCGTCTCGACGATTCGCACCGTGTCGCCCTTGCGCGCTTCACCCTGCTCGTCGTGGGCGTAGAATTTCTTCGTCACGCGCACCACGCGCTGATACCGCCGGTGCTCGACCAGCCGCGTGACCTTTACAACGATCGTCTTCTGCATGCTCGCGCTGGTGACCACTCCAGTCAGTGCCTGCCGGACGTGGCGCGCGTCGCTCGATTCAGTTGCCATTCGCCTTCCTCAATTCCCGCTCGCGCAGAAGCGTCTTGATCCGCGCCAGATCCTTCTTGGCCAAGCGCAGCTTGGTGACCGCCTCAGGCTGTCCGGTGGTGAGCTGGAAGCGCAGGCGGAACACCTGCTCGGCCAGCTCCTTCTCGCGCGCCTGCAGTTCGCTGGTGTCCTGGTCGCGCATTTTTTCGATTGCGCGCGGCATCAGAGCGCTCCCGCGCGGCTGACAAACCGCGTGTGAATCGGCAGCTTGTGCGCGGCCAGCTCCATGGCTTGCTGCGCCGTGGCCAGGTCCACTCCGGCCATCTCAAACAGCACGCGCCCGGGCTTGACTACAGCCACCCAGCGTTCCGGAGCGCCTTTGCCCTTGCCCATGCGCGTTTCCGCCGGCTTTTTTGTGAACGGCTTGTCCGGAAAAATCCGAATCCAGAGTTTCCCGCCGCGCTTGATGAATCGCGTGATGGCCACGCGCGAGGCTTCAATCTGCCTGTCTGTGATCCAGGCCGGCTCGAGCGCCTTCAGGCCGTATTCGCCGAAGGACAGCTCGCCCCCGCGCCACGCCTTGCCGTTGCGCCGTCCGCGCTGCTGTTTCCGGTACTTCACCTTCTTTGGCATCAACATCGTCGTTGTCCCTTGCGCGCTCCCGAATCAGCTCGCCGGCGCCAGCTCGGCTTTCTTCTGCCCGCGCTCGGGGATTTTTTCCCCCTGATACACCCAACATTTCACGCCGATCACGCCGTACGTCGTGTAGGCCTGCGCGAATCCAAAATCAATGTCCGCGCGCAGGGTTTGCAGCGGCAGACGCCCCTGCAGGTACCATTCCTTGCGCGCGATTTCCGCGCCGTTCAGCCTCCCCGCCACGCGCACCTTGATGCCTTTGCACCCGAACCGCAGCGCCGAATCCACCGCCTTGCGCATCGCACGGCGGAAGGCCACGCGCTTTTCCAGTTGCAGAGCGATTGATTCCGCGACGAGTTGCGCGTCCAGCTCCGGCCGGTGCACTTCCTGAATATCAATGTGCACTTCGCGGTGCGTGCGCTTCTGGATTTCGGCTTTGAGCTTATCGATTTCCGCGCCCTTTCGACCGATGATGATGCCCGGCCGCGCGGTGTACAGCCGGATCACAAGTTTGTTGGCGGCGCGCTCGATGTCAATCGAATTCACGCTGGCCGAGCGCAGTTTATCCTTAAGCTGCTGGCGCAGGACGACGTCTTCATGCAGCAGGTCGGCGTAATCCTTGTCGGCGTACCACCGCGACTTCCACGGCTTGTTGTAGCCGAGCCGGAATCCGTAGGGATGCGTCTTCTGTCCCAAAGCTTCCTCCTACTTCTTTTTCTGCCGGACCGTCTGTTTCTTGCCGGTGATCACCTGCCGCGCTTTTTTCACCGCGCCCTTGACGCCCTTTTGCGATTCGGCTTCGGCGGCGGCCGCGGCCACGCGCTCCTTCGCGGCGTGATGATGCTCGGTGACGCCGACGACGATGTGGCTGGTGCGCCGCTGATAGCGGAACGCGCGGCCCATCGGCGCCGGACGCAGCCGCTTCCAGCGCGCCCCTTCATTCACGAAGCATCGCGAAACCCAGAGGTGATCGACGTCGAGCGGCGCGCCGGAATCTTCGGCCTTGCGTTCGGCGTTGGCCACCGCGCTGCGCAGCACTTTTTCAATGTCGCGCGACGCGCGCTTTTTTGTGAAGCGCAGAATCTGCAGGGCCTCTTCGACCCGCTGCCCGCGGATCAGGTCAATCACCAGGCGCACCTTTTGCGGCGACATGCGCACGTGGCGCGCCATGGCCAAGGCTTCGATTGCGGATCCGATTGCTGGTTCGTTGGCCATCGCTTAAGCCTTCGGCGCTGCTGGTGCGCCGCCTCCGCCCGGTGCTGCCGCCGGAGCCGCGCCGCCCGCCGGAGCCGCTCCTGGAGCGCCCGGAGCGCCCGCCACGCCCGCGGCCCTCTCGAGAGCGGCCTTGACGGCATGTCCCTTGAAGGTGCGCGTGGGGGCGAACTCGCCGAGTTTGTGCCCCACCATCTGCTCGGTGACGTACACGGGAATAAACTTCTTGCCGTTATGCACGGCGATCGTGTGGCCGACCATCTCGGGGAGAATCGTCGAGCGGCGCGACCACGTTTTAATCACTTTCTTTTCGTTTCGCGCGTTCATCCCCTCGACTTTGACCCGCAAATGTTCGTCTATGAACGGCCCCTTTTTGAGCGAGCGTGCCATCTTCTCTCCCTGGTCCCTTACTCTTCCACGCGGCGCAGCTTCACCCACTGCGCGCGACGCAGCTTGCGGAATCCGCGCACCGGCCCGGGGACGCGGTGCGAGATTGGGCAGAACGGACACACAAACCGCGTGCCTTGCGCATTCGGAACCTTCTCGACCGTCACCGCCCAGCCCGGTTTGCACAGCCGGTACATCACCTGCACGGGCGCTGCCGCGACAAAACGTGCCGCGGGCTTGGCTGGCTTGACCGCCCGCGCGGGCTTGCGATTGCGCGCCAGCCGCCGCGACGTCGCACGGGACCTTTTCGTTCTTGATGCGCTCATCATCATTCTCTCAAAAACCCGCCGCGCCGGGGGCATTGTGCTTCTCCTGCAAGAGCCGCATGACGGCTCCGGACTTCAGTCTATTGCAACAGCCTACGGCTTGCGCCGCTGAACAATCTGTTTGTCCGAGCGGCGATTGCGCCGCGTCTTCGCGCCCAGCGTCGGGAATCCCCACGGCGTTTGCGGGTGATTGCCCTTGACGCGGCCCTCACCGCCGCCGTGCGGATGGTCCACCGGATTCATGGCTACGCCGCGCACGGAGGGCCGCACGCCGTGCCAGCGGGAGCGTCCCGCCTTGCCGTACGTCACGTTCTCGTGGTCGAGATTTCCGACCTGTCCAATGGTGGCCATGCAGTCGAGCGCAAACTTCCGTACTTCGCCGGACGGCAGCTTCACCAGCGCGATCTCGCCTTCCTTGCTCAACAGTTGCGCAGCTCCCCCCGCCGCGCGCACCACTTGGGCGCCCTTACCGGGCTTGAGCTCCAGATTGTGCACCTGCGTGCCGGGCGGAATGAACCGGATCGGCATGGCGTTCCCCGGCAAAATGTCCGCGGCCTCGCCGGTCTGCACCGTCATGCCGACTTCGAGCCCAATCGGATGCAGGATGTAGCGCTTCTCGCCGTCGGCGTAGTGCAACAGCGCCAGGCGCGCCGATCGGTTCGGGTCGTACTCGATGGCCGCGACCTTCGCCGGAATTCCCTTTTTGTCGCGGCGGAAATCAATCACGCGGTATTGCATCTTGTGTCCGCCGCCGCGGTGCCAGATGGTGATTTCGCCGTGCGCGTTCCGCCCGCCTGTGCGCTTTTTCGGCTCGACCAGGGATTTCTCGGGCGTCTGCTTGGTGATCTCGCTCTTGTCGAGCATGGTCACGAAGCGCCGCGACGCCGTATACGGGTTGAAGCTTTTCAGTGCCATCGTTTTCTCTCTTCCAGGCACGCTCCGCAGGTCCCCGCTCCGCCGCGCCCGGTATTGTGCCGCGCGCGGGGCCGAAACCCCGGGCTAGAGATTCTCCGCGTACTCGATCATCTTCTCGCCGGCCGCCAGCTTAACGTAGGCCTTCTTCCAGTCGCGCCGGAACCCTTCCGCGCGGCCGCGCCGGCGGAATTTCCCATGAAAAATCGCGGTGCGTACCGCCGCGACCTTCACCTTGAAAATCTTCTGCACCGATTCCTTGATCTGCGTCTTCGTCGCGCTGGTCGCCACTTCAAACACGACCGTTTGCTGGGTCTCTTTCACACCGAGACCCTTCTCGGTAATGATGGGCCGCCGGATCACTTGATACGCGCTGAGGCTCATGAGTTCGTCCTGAAACTACTTCTTGCCCTTTCCTTTGCTCTTGCGCTTCGGCTTGGCCGCGGATTTCTTCGCCGCTGCTTTCTTCGGCGCAGGTGCTTTTGCCGGCTTCGGTTCCCGCGCCGGCACCGCCGGCTCGATCTGCACCATGGTCGAAGAAGGCGCCGCAGTTCTCGCGCCGAGCGAATCGTTCAGGCGCACCGCCGCATCCTTCGACAGCAGAATATGCTCGTGCTTGAGCAGGTCGTACGGCTGCAGCGTGTGCGGCGCGACCAGCTTCACTCCTTCGAGATTGCGGCTGGCAAGTTCCAAGTTGCGATTGCTTGCCGGCTCGACCAGGAGCATGGATCGCGATTCGTTGTTCAGCCGGTCGAGCGCCTGCCGGAACGCTTTCGTTTTGTGCGACTCCAATTGCCAGGCGTCCACGACCGTCAATTTCTGTTCCGCGAACTTCGCGGAAAGCGCCGAGCGCAGCGCGCCGAGAAACACCTTGCGTGGCAGGCGGTAGGCGTAGCTGCGCGGCTGCGGCCCGTGCACCGTGCCGCCCTTGCGCCAGATGGAACTGCGAATCGAGCCCACGCGCGCGCGGCCGGTGCCCTTCTGCCGCCAGAGCTTGCGGCCCGAGCCGGACACCTCGCCGCGGCCCTTGGTCTTGTGCGTGCCCGCGCGCTGACTGGCCAGGTACCAGCGCACCGTCTCGTGCAGCAGGTGCGGATTCACTTTCGCGGCAAAGACTTCGTCGGCGAGGTCCATCTGTCCGACCGTTTTGCCTTCCAGATTCTTGATCTCCACCACAGCCATCGTCGTCGCGTCCTCAGCTTGCCTTTTTGGCCTTCTTGGCCTTGCGGATCAGGATGTACGCGCCCGGGGGTCCCGGCACGGCCCCGCGCACGAGCAGCAGATTTTCGTCCGCGTCCACTTTCACCACGCGCAGGTTTTTCGACGTCACGCGCTGATTGCCCATGTGCCCCGGAAAATGCTGCCCGGGCCAGACGCGCGAGGGAAACGAGCTGGCGCCAATTCCGCCCGGCGCGCGGTGAAACATCGAGCCGTGCGTGGCATCGCCACCGGCGAAATGCCAGCGCTTAACGGCGCCGGCAAAGCCCTTGCCTTTGCTCACGCCGGTCACGTCCACGAATTCGCCCGGCGCGAAGCGGTCCACTAGAACGCGGTCGCCCGCCTTGCTTTCATCGCCCGAATCCTCGAGCCGCACTTCCCCGAGCAGCCGCATGGGTGCGACGTCGGCCTTCTTGAAATGGCCCGTCATGGGCTTGGAGATCCGCTGCGGCTTGATGAATTCCACAAGTCCGAGCTGCACGGCGTCGTAGCCGTCCTTCTGCTTGGTGCGTCTCTGCACGACCACGCACGGGCCCGCCTGCAGCACCGTGCATCCGATGGCCGCGCCGTCGTCGCCGAACACTTGTGCCATCCCCAGCTTGATTCCGAGTATTCCGTTGACTCCCATCGGTGTCTCTTGTCTTTCCTCGCGCGGGCCGCTTCCGGGCCCGTGCCCGACGCCTACTTCGCTGTATGCTCGCGGCCAAACGCCTTGATCTCGACGTCCACGCCCGGCGGAAGATCCAGCTTCATCAACGCGTCCACCGTGTCGGGTGTGGGTTCGAGAATGTCGATCAGCCGCTTGTGCGTGCGCATTTCAAACTGCTCACGCGACTTCTTGTCCACGTGCGGCGAGCGCAGCACGGTCCAGCGGTTGATCGTGGTGGGCAGAGGAATCGGCCCGGCCACTTCCGCGCCGGTGCGCCGCGCGGTCTCCACAATCTCGCGCGTGGATTGATCGAGAATGCGGTGGTCGTACGCTTTCAGGCGAATGCGAATTTTTTCTCCGGCTGGCATTGGATTACTCGATGATGTCGGCGACAGCGCCGGCGCCGACCGTGTGGCCGCCTTCGCGGATCGCGAAGCGCAGCCCCTTCTCCAGCGCCACCGGCGTGATCAAACTGATTTCCATCGACACGTTATCCCCCGGCATCACCA
>Ga0187804_10000280_pt1 | contig 12034 bp, 6 predicted proteins | sample NC_wetland_sal_i_3_FD_132961 | JGI IMG/M metagenome (GOLD analysis project Ga0187804, IMG submission 132961) | Wetland sediment microbial communities from Neuse River Estuary, North Carolina, USA - Control_4 | ecosystem: Environmental > Aquatic > Freshwater > Wetlands > Sediment | place: USA...
ACCGTCACCTCTCCCGCGGGCGATCGCCTGAGCACGCGGTGGTCCTTCATCGACACCACCAGCAGCGAGCCGTCGGGCATCCAGCCGAGCCCCGAGGGCTGTCGCTGCACGCGCAGCACCTCCTGCGTCGAGCCGTCCGGGGCGACCGTCAGCACCAGCTGGCGGTAGAAGTCCGAGACCCACCAGCGGCCGTCGCGCCAGCGGGGGCCCTCGAAGAACGCCCCGCCCGCGAGCAGCGTGCTCAGCTCTCGCTCCGCCATCGCCACGCAGGTTACTGGTAGCGCGCGAGCGTCGAGGGATCGTGCGAGCAGAGAAGCTCGACGTCCTGCGCGTGGCGCTGGGCGAGCTCGCGCAGGCGCTCGCGGTTCTGACGCCGCGCCGCGCCGTCGATCTGGTTGAGGCTCTGGAAGGCGCGCAGCCCGGGCGGGCAGTGCGCGGGCGTCTGCACCTCGCCGTGGTGGAAGTAGGCGTCGCCGCAGTGCAGCAGCCAGCGGTCGGCCTGCCTGATCGCGACGCCGGTGTGCCCGAGCGTGTGGCCGGGCAGCGGGATCAGCAGTATCTCGGCGTCGCTGCCGGGCAGGATGCGCACGCTGCCGAAGCCGAACCACTCGTCGCCGTCGACGCCGTGCTGCACCCAGCGCGGACCGTGGGCCCAGTGCACCGCGAGGTAGCGCATGCGCTCGCGCCAGCCGGGGTGCATCGCGGCGTCGAGCTCGCGCCCGAGCAGGTGCACCTCGGCGTCGGGGAAGTCCGGCAGGCCGCCGGCGTGGTCGAGATCGAGGTGCGTCGTGACGATGTGGCGCACGTCGCCGGGCTGCAGGCCGAGCTCGCGGATCTGGGAGATCGCGGTCTCGGCGGCGTCGGCGCGGGGGCGGACGATCGTCGTGAAGGGCAGGCCCAGCTGGCGCGGGTTGCGGGTGTCGTCGAGCCCGAAGCCGGTGTCGACCAGGACGAGTCCCTCGGCGCCCTCCACCAGCAGGCAGTGGCAGACGAGCCGTGCACTGGCCAGGAGCCCGCCCTCGCCGGCGAGGAGACGCGCCCCGCGCGGGCACATCGTGCCGCAGTTGAGGTGATGGATCGCGCGTGGAGCCGTGTTCACCGGCCGCAAGCCTACCGGGTAGGCCTGGTGCGCGGTTGGCGCCGGTGCGATACAAAGCAGGGATGGCGCCCCGCAGTGCCCGCCCGGCGGGCCTCACCGTCGCGGTCACCGGTCCCACGGGCGAGATCGGCCAGGCGGCCGTCGCGGCGCTCGAGCGCTCACGCGAGGTGGGGAGCGTGCTCGGCATGGCGCGGGGCGCGTTCGACCCGGCGAGGCGCGGCTGGAAGAAGGTCTCATACCGGCGCGGCGACGTGCTCGACAGGGCGGCGGTGTCAGAGCTCGTGAAGGACGCCGACGTCGTCGTGCACCTGGCCTTCATGATCATGGGCTCTCCGAGCGAGACGTCCAAGGTGAACCTCGACGGCTCGCGCAACGTGTTCGAGGCCACGGTCGCGGCGGGCGCGAAGCGCCTCGTGTATGCGTCCTCGGTGGCCGCGTACGGCTTTCACCACGAGAACCCTCAACCGCTCACCGAGGAGGTCCCGGCGAGCGGCACCGCCAGCCACTACTACTCGGCCCAGAAGGCGCAGGTCGAGGCGCTGCTGGCCGAGACGCTGGAGCGCGGCTCGACCGCGGCGTACGTCTTCCGTCCCTGCATCGTCGCCGGGCGCGAAGCGCCGCTGCTGATCGACAGCCTGCCCTACACGCAGATCTCCGAGCGGCTGCCCGCGCCGGTCATGCGCCTGCTCGACGGCGTGCCGATCCTCAAGCCGGTGCTGCCTGATCCAGGCGTGCCCTTCCAGCTGGTGCACCACGACGACGTGGCCAGCGCGATGCGCGCCGCGGTGCTCGGCCGCGGCACGCCGGGCGTCTACAACCTCGCGGGGCCCGGTCAGCTCACCGTCTCAGAGCTCGCGCGCGAGCTCGGCTGGTACTCGATCCCGGTGCCCGAGCTGGCGCTCGACGCAGTCGCGGAGATGGTCGGGCGCCTGGGCTTCCTGCCCGCACAGGCCCAGTGGGTGGCGGCCTTCCGCGAGCCGATGATCATGGACGCCGGCAAGGCCAGGCGCGAGCTGCGCTGGCGCCCGAAGCACGACGCGCTGGAGACGCTGCGCGAGACGATCACGGCCGCGCGGATGGGGCGCTACGTGCGCTGAGGCCGGCGGCCGGCCAGGCCCGTCGCGCAGCGGCCGGCCAGGCTGATCGCGCAGCGGCCGGCGCCAACCCTCGGCGTATGCGGGAACGCCGTGGGAAGGACGCGGCAGGCGCAGTGTCTACGCGGGTCTGCGCATGCGCCGCGTCCTGCCAAGACAGGCCACACCGCCGTCCGCGACCGCCTCCACGGTCGCCGCGATGAGCCTGGCGCGCCGGGTATCGGGCGAGAAGGGGCCAGCCGCGCGGCTGTTTTGCGTCGTTGCGTCCATGATGCCCCCTTCCCTTCCCTCCATCGTCCCCTCTCCTGTCCCCTGCGCGCCTTCCCCGAGACCGGCTACAGCTTGTGGGAAGAGATGAGAACACATCCCACCGAGTTTGTCAAGAGCCCGATAGTTCTTTGACGTCAACCCCCATTCGGCGGGGTCTTGGGCGGTCGGTGCGACCGGCGGTCCCACGAGTGTGGCCTGTCTTGGCAGATCAGTGGTCACGCGCGCGGGGCTGCCGGAGGGTTCCTTCCACGAGCACTTCGCAAGCACCGAGGAGTGCCTCCAGGCGGCGTTCGATGAGGGGCTGAGGCGGCTCTCCGAGGTCGTCGCGGAGGCGGTCGGGCGCGAGGAGCGCTGGCTTGCGCGGGTCCGGGCGGGCCTGGTGGCGCTGCTGGGCTTTCTGGATGACGAGCCTCGGTGGGGACGTCTGCTTCTGGTCGATGCTCCCGCGGGAGCCGAGCTCGGGTGCCGGCGGCGCGTGCAGGCGCTGCTGGGCGAGCTGCTGGACGAGGGGCGTGCGCAGGAGCTCGCGGGCGACGAGCCTGCGGGCGCGGCCGAGTCCACGCGCGCGGAGTCCGCGCCTTCGCGCGAGCTGCTGAGCGAGCTCGTCCTCGGGGGCGTGTTCTCGGTGATCCGCGAGCGGATGACCGAGCGGGATGGCAGTCCGCTGGTGGAGCTGGCGCCGGCGCTGGTGTCGTTCATCGTCACCTCTCACCTCGGTCGGTCCGCCGAAAGCACAGCGCTCGCGGGTGCGCCACCTGCCGCTGGTGGCGAGCCAGCGGGTGGGCCGTACCCGCAGCCTGCTGAGCTTCCGATCCGCGCGACCTATCGCACGGCGTGCGTGCTGCGGGCGATCGCCTCGGCGCCGCGCTCGAGCAACCGTCAGATCGCGCAGGCCGCGGGACTCGCGGATGAGGGGCAGACGTCGAAGCTCCTGGGTCGTCTGGAGGATCGCGGGCTGATCGAGAACGTGGGTCTCGGAGCGGTTCACGGTGAACCGAACGCGTGGCTGCTGACGGCCGATGGACGGCGTGTCGTTCAGGCGATCGGTCACGGCTTCGCTCTCGGAGCCGCTGTCCATGGGAGCCGCAGGGTGAGGGGGGCCGCATGACTTATGAGCCGGCTCATCTGCGCGCCGGACAGGCGTTGCGCAGCGATGAGGCCGGCCGTGGCGGCGGGCCGCGCGTTGAGCGCGGCCTGACCGCTTACGAGCGTCCGTCGGGGTGGGCACCGCTGGTGTCCGTGCCGGTGACGAGCGCGTATCCGTGCGGGACCAGGTGGTCTCTGTCGGGCGCGCTGTCTCAAACAGGCGGCGCACGGTCCTCTCTAGGAGGAGAGGTTCCGGTGCCGTTTGACCATAAACCGAGAGGAATAAGGAGTAGTGGACAAGTGAGACATGTAAGGATGCTAGGGCTCTGTCTGGTCGCGGTGTTCGCGGTCTGCGCGTATGCGGTGTCGAGCGCGACGGCTGGGCCGACGTGGGTCAAATGCGAAAAAGTGGGGCCCGGTCACAACTACACCGGACCGAACTGCACGAAGGCTGAAAAAGCCAAGCCAAAAGGCACGGGCGAATACGAACTACGTAAGGCGCCGGAAGTGTCCGCGAAACGCGTAGCGGAAGGCAAGAGCGCGAATATTCCGTTCTCGGGTGGAAGCGTAGGCGGCGGCGGCGTTCTAACCACCGGGTGGTGGAACTGCCTCGCAACGAACGGAAACAACGTCCCAGGAGAAACGCAGGAAATCGGCGAGACTCGCCAGCAATGCGCCGAAGGCAAAGGCGAATATAAATACGCAGAATTCGCGGTTTTCGTCGAATGCGAAAACGAGGCGAGCGTCGGTGAAGTGGAAGGTACGAACAAAGTAGCCAACGTCCACGTTACCTTCAAAGGCTGCAACGCTTACGGCATCGTACCCTGCACCGGAAGCGGCCTCGCGGAAGGGGAAATCAAGACGAACACGCTCAAGGGCGAGCTGGGGTATCCCGAACCGAAAGGAAAAGAAAAACACGAAGCCGCAATCGTTCTCGAACCGGTTCACAAAAAGGGGCTGTTCACGTCCTTCATCTGTCCGGGTGTCGGGACGTCCGTCGAAGTCGGCGAGGGGGGCGTGAAAAACGTCAACAACAAAGGTCGCAAGCAAAACGTCTGGTACACGGGGCCGAACGGTGAATACACGGGAGGCACAGAAAAAAATGGTGGGTATGACCAGATCATTTCACCGATCACACCCACCAACGAAATGACCAGCAAATTCAGGCAGGTGTACTCCACGGAAGAAGTGGCCCATGGAGTGATTGAGAACATTCCGAGGAAATTCGAAGGAAAGCACATCAGCCAGCTCGAAACCGTCATTTACAGCGAACCCGGTACGGGGACGACTGGCGGTGTGTGGGGGTCTGCTGGTGAGGCGATCACGAACGAAGTTACCTCAGAAGAAGCCGGTGAGATCGAGGCGTAGTTAAGTCCTGCCATAGTGACGAGTTGTGCGTGGGGTTCTCGTGAGCCCCACGCGCAGCCCATATCGTTGGGCTTGTTAGCGAGCTTTGAGAGGGAGTCATGAGAGTGGGAGCGAAATGAGCGTGTGGGGTCGTGGGAGCGCCATCGTGCTGGCTACCTGGTTGAGGGGGTTGTTTGGGGTGGTCGCAGTGGTCGCCGCGGTGCTGGGTTGTGGCGGCTCGGCGTCTGCTTCCACGGGTCATGAGTTCCTCGCGAGTGTGTCCGAAGCGCCGTTGGGCACGAGCTTGGTGGAACCGGTGACCGTGGCGGTGGACAATGCGAGCGATCGGGTTTTTGTCGGGGATTCGCTGGCTGGCAGCGTGGACGTGTACGATTCTGCCGGGGAATATGTGGGGCAGTTGGGTGATGGCGCGCTGAGTCCGGTGGGTGTCGCGGTTGACGAAGCGAGTGGGGACGTATATGTCGCAAACGCGGAGGCCGGGGTCGGCGTGACTGTCTACGAGCCTGACGGCGAAGATGGCTATCGACCGTTGAAGGCCTGGTCTGGGGAAGGCATGCCAAGCGGGGCGTTTGGGGAAGTGACGGGGGTGGCGGTGGATGACTCGAAAGGCCCGTCTGCGGGGGATGTGTATGTGGTCGAGGCGAAAGCGGTGGGCATCGAAGCGGGCGCGGTGGATGTGTTCAAGCCGGCGCCCAATCCGGCAGGAGACGAAGCGGGTGAAGAAGGGAAGTTTCTGAAGCGCCTGGCGGGGCCGGGCCTGCTGGCGCCAAACGGTGTTGCGGTGAGCTCTGCGACGGGCCGGGTGGCGGTGGCCGACAACGTCTTGAACGCGGTCTATGCCTACGGTCCCGAAGGGACTTTTGAAGGGAAGCTGACCGGCAAGGGTTCGCCGTACGGCGCTTTTGGCAAGGAAGACGGAAGTGATGATGTCGCGGGCGTGGCAGCGGATGGTGCTGGCGGTGTGTTGGTGGCCGAAGCGGGTCGGCACGCGGTCTCGCAGTACGGTCCCGCCGGTGAATGGGAGGGCTGGATCACAAGCACGCTGGCGGGAGATCTGGGCGAACCGCGCGGCGTGGCGGTGAACGCGTCCGGTGAAGTGTTCGTCGCGGATGCGGGGCATGCGGTGGTGGATCGTTTTGGTGCGGGCGTGACCGTTGCGAGCGTGGCAACGGGAAAGGTCGCGAAATCGGCTTTGACGCGTACCACGGCGCTCTTGCCCGGCACCGTCAACGGCGAAGGCAAACCGGCCGAATACCGTTTCCAGTATGGCGAAACGACGGCGTTGGGTTCTGAGACCGCCAGCCACGCGTCAGGTGGCGGCGCGGAAGCGGTGTCGGCGCTCGCGGAAGGGTTGCACGCGGGCAGGACCTATTTTTACCGGATCGTCGCTGAGGATGAAGACGGCGCTAATTATGGCGCGATCCGTGAGCTTCAGACGCCGCCCGCGGTCGAAGCCGTGCTCACCGGGGCTGTCAAGGGCCTGGCGCCGGAAAGCGTGACACTGACAGGATCGCTGAAGCGCGGTGGTCTTCAGACGCACTACTATTTCCAGTACGGCACGAGCGAAGCGTACGGGAAGCAGAGCCCCGAACCTCCGGCGGAAGTGGCTGCAGCGGCAAGCGAAAAAGAAGAAAAGCAGGCAAGGACGCTGGAAGCGACCGTCGGCGGTCTTCAGCCGAACACGCGCTACCACTATCGTCTGGTCGCGGAAAACCAGGAGGGCTTGAGCTACGGCGAAGATGCGACCTTCACGACATCCGGCCCGCCGCGCATCAACTACCAGCCGGCAAGCGCCCTCGGCCACGAAGAAGCAACGATCAACGCGAAGATCGATCCCGACGAGCTGGCCACGCGTTACCGCTTCGAATACGGCGAAACGAGCGCGTACGGCATGGAAGCGCCGCTTGGAGGAGAAAGCGTCGGGGCGGGCGGAGCGCCTGTTGCGGTGTCGGCGACGCTGTTCGGCTTGGAGCTTGGCAAGACCTATCACTTCCGGGTCATCGCCGAAAACGAAGCGGGCATCGCCATCGGAGACGATCAGACGTTCACGACCGTCCCACCGGCGCCCGTCGACGCGGCCTACGTGACAGGGGTCGGTTCGCGTGTGGCGACTCTTCACACACTGATAAACCCTTTGGGGCACGATACGCGCTTCTATTTCCAGTACGGCACGGAACGCTGCGCGGCGAATCCCGGCGCTTGCATCGATGCGCCTGAATCGCCGGGGCAGGACATCGGCGCGGGGAGCGAAGACGTGGCCGGCGAAGTCAAGCTCAGCGGGCTCACGCCGGGCACCACCTACTACTATCGCGTGCTGGGCTCCAACTCGCTGGGCCTGACCAAAGGCGCCGAACAGACCTTCACCACTCTTCGGGAAGGTGGTTCCTCGCCGCTGCCCGACCATCGCGCGTGGGAGATGGTCACGCCGCCGGACAAGGGCGGCGCGCCCGTGGAAGCACTGACCCGTGAAGGTGGGTTGATCCTCGCTTCAGAACAGGGCAGCTCGCTGGCGTACGTCGTTGACGGGGCGCTTGGTGAAGAAATCCAGGGGAATCGCAGCCCTGAAATGCAGGAGGTGATCGCCACGCGCTCTCCCAGTGGCTGGGTTTCCCGCGACATAGCCACGCCGAGCAGCAAAGCCAAGGGCGTAGCGCCGGGCAATCCGTCGGAGTACCAGTTCTTCTCGCCCGACCTCGCCACGGCGCTCGTGGACCCGTTCGGTAAGGCCGCGGAACCGCCGCTCGTGCCCGGGGTCACGCAGGCGACGTTGTATCTGCGCGACGACGCGACGGGCACTTTCGCGCCGCTCGTGAGCGAAGCGAACACCGCTCCCGGAACACGGTTCAACGGCGAGGTCGGTTTCGTCACGGCGACAGCGGATCTCAGCCATGCCGTGCTCAGCTCGGCCATCGCGTTGACGGGGCCCGGCTCGTCGCGGGGGCTGTATGAGTGGTCGGGCGGCCAGCTTCACTTCGTGAGCCGGTTGCCGGATGGCAAGCCGGCGAGCGCGGCCGAACTCGGTTTCTACGGGCGCGTCCTCTCGCGTGCGATCTCCGCTGACGGGTCGCGGATGATCTGGACCGTGAAAGCGGAAAATACGGGCGGGGGCCATCTGTACCTGAGTGACACGACCCGGGGGGAAACGTTGCAGCTAGACGCGGCGCAGGGCGTGGCCGAACCGGAGAACGCTTCGGCGCAGTTCCAGTCTGCGAGCGCCGATGGGTCGAGGGTCTTCTTCACCGACAAGCAGAAGCTGACGCCGGACTCGACGGCTGAACCGGGCTCTGGGACCGGTAAGCCCGACCTGTATGAGTGCGAGATCGTTGAAGTGGCGGGCAAGCTCACGTGCAGCCTGAGCGATCTGACTGTCGACAGCAACGAAGGTGAACATGCCGCTGTGCAGAACTTTGTTTTCGGCACGGGCGAAGACGGGTCGAGCGTGTATTTCGTAGCGCAGGGAGTGTTGGCTGAAAACGAGAACGGAAACGGCGAAACAGCTCAGCCCGGGCAGGACAACCTGTATCTGTTGCACTATGACGGTTCGCGATGGTCGAGGATCTTCATCGCGACGCTGTCGAGCGAAGACAGCCCGGAGTGGGAAGGCGGCACCACCAAAACGGACACCGCGTTCTCGACTACTCGTGTCTCGCCCAACGGACGCTACTTGGCGTTCATGTCGGCCGCGCCCATTACCGGTTACGACAATATCGACGCCAGTCCCGCTGCTAAAGGCGCACGCGACGAGGAGGTCTACCTCTATGACGAGGCGAGCGCGAGCCTGCGCTGCGTGTCGTGCAATCCTTCTGGTGCACGTCCCGGTGGGATCCTCGACACTGATGAATCCGGTGAAGGTCTGGGGCTGCTTGCGGATCGGCGGAAGGTGTGGGCCGAATTCGGACACGAACACTGGCTCGCGGGCAACATTCCGGGCTGGACCGCGCAGAGCCTCGTCGGTGCGGTCTTCCAGCCGCGCTACCTATCTGATGAAGGACGTCTCTACTTCAACAGTCCCGACGATCTGGTGCCGGCGGCGGAAAACCACAAGGAGGACGTCTATCAGTACGAGCCCTCGGGGGTCGGCAGCTGCGAAAGCCCCTCGGGTGGATGTGTGTCCTTGATCTCGGGAGGAACCTCCACGCGCGAATCGGCCTTCATGGAAACGACTCCCGATGGCAGCAACGTGTTCTTCATCACGGAGGCGCGATTGTTGCCGCAGGACACCGACAACGCGGCGGATGTCTACGACGCGCGCGAATGCACCGCGAGCTCGCCATGCCTGAGCCCGCCCGCACCGGCCCCGCCCGGTTGCAGCGAAACGGAGACATGCCGTCCCGCGGCGCCGGCTCAGGCGATCCCCGGTGGACCCGGTGGCAGCGCCACCTTCACGGGTCCCGGGAACGTCGCTCGGGGAGCCTCGCCCACACCGAAACAGGGCGTCGAAGCCAAGCGGATCGTCAGACCGCTGACGCGCGCGCAGAAGCTCCATCTGGCGCTCCGGGCCTGTCGCAAGCGCTACGCGCATGCCAGGACGCGCCGCGCGGTGTGCGAACGCAACGCCCGCAAGCAGTACGACATCAAGAACCGTGGGAGACGTAAAGCGAAGGGCCGCGCCCAACGTGCTCATGAGAGCAGCGGAACGTCAAGCCGTGCAGGGAGGGGCCGATGAGCGTGTTGGCATCATTGATGAGACGGCTGGTGCTCGCCGTCTTTGTGAGCGGGTGTGTGCTGCTGTTCACGGGAGCAGCGCCAGCGTTCGCGCTGGCGCCCTGGTGGCATCTGTACTCTGAAACGACTCCCACGAATCTTCCGCCGGGTGGAGAAGGAGAGATTATCGTGGCGGCGAGCAACCTGGGTGACGCACCAGTCGAAGGCGCCAAGAGCCAGGTCGTCCTCGCCGATCAGCTTCCGCCCGGACTCACGGCGACTGGGATAAGCGCAACTGGGAAAAACAAATCTCCGGTGAGCTGCGTGCTCGCGACGTTGCGGTGCACGTTCAGCGGGGTCCTCTACCCGTATGAAGAGATCTCCGCTGCAATCACGGTGCGCGTTGAAGATGAGCCCGCGCCGGGCACGGTCGCGCATCTGGCTGACCAGGCGAGCGTCGAAGGTGGAGGAGGCGCGAAGGCCTCCAGTGCGCTGCAGATCCCTGTCAGCGACCAGACCGCAGGGTTCGGGGTGGAGAGCCTCGAACAGGACCCGTACAACGAGAATGGCAGCCCGGCGACAGAAGCCGGTTCTCATCCCTTCCAGCTCACGACGACGCTCGTGCTCAACCAAACGGCGACGATTGATTCCACGGAACAGCGGTTTCCGGTGAAGCTGCCGAAGGACCTCAGCTTTGCGCTGCCGCCTGGGTTCCTGGGCAACCCGAACGCGCCGGCGCAGTGCTCGCTGGCCGACTTCTTCGCGATCTCGCTGGAAACGAACCTGTGCGCCTCAGACACCGTGGTGGGTGTCGCGACCGTCAGCGTTCATGAACCGCTGCTCGCCCAGTTTCTCACGGTAACCGTTCCTGTGTTCAACCTTGAACCCGCCCAGGGTGAGCCTGCCCGGTTCGGGCTGGAGGTGATCGGCAAGGTCCCGATCGTGATGGACACCTCGGTGCGCTCCGGCAAGGACTACGGCGTGAACGTGACGGTCAAGGACGCGACGGAGACAGCGGGTCTGCTCTCCAGCCAGGTCACCTTCTGGGGTGTCCCGGGTGATCCGCGGCACAACAACGCCAGGGGCTGGGAATGCGTCGAGGGCGGATTCTTCTCGAACAAGGTCAAAAAACCATGTCCGGCAACGAGTGAAGCGCCCCAAAAGCCGTTCTTGACGTTGCCTACCTCTTGTGCGGTGAGTCCGCAAGCAGAACCTGTCGTGTTCTCGATGCAGGCCGACTCTTGGGCGCAGCCCGGCGTCTTCTTGAGCTCGGAATACGCGTGGATGAACGATGAAGGACGGCTCCTAGGGTTCGAAGGGTGCGGCGAACTGCCGTTCAGTCCGGCGATCGATGTCATACCGGAAGAACGCACCGCGGCCACGCCAACGGGCTTGAATGTGGATGTGACGGTGCCTCAGAAGAGCACTCTTGAAGCGGGCGGGCGTGCCGAGGCCGACGTGCGTGACACGACGGTCACGCTGCCTCAAGGCGTGCAGCTCAGCCCGTCGGCCGCGAACGGTCTCGAAGGCTGCTCTGAGGCGCAGGTGGGCTATACCGGCTTTGACCAGGTCTCCCAGACGGATGAATTCAACACCGCGCCCGTATCCTGCCCTGGCGGGTCGAAGATCGGGACCGTCCGTATCAAGACGCCGTTGCTGGGTCACGAACTGGAAGGCGCGGCCTACCTGGCGACACCCGCGCCGAATGGGGAAGCGGGAGAGAATCCATTTGACTCGCTCATCTCGCTCTACATCGTCGCCGAAGACCCTGTCTCGGGGGTCCTCGTGAAGCTCGCCGGGGAAGGCCAGATAGATGAAGGCACGCTGCGGATCGCAACGACGTTCAAGAACGCGCCGCAGGTGCCGTTTGAAGAATTGAGCCTCGAGCTGTTCGGCGGTCCGCGGGCATCGGTGACGACACCATCGCTGTGCGGCTCCTACGCGACGAGCGCGGTCTTCACGCCGTGGTCGGGCACGGGTCCTGTGAGCGTGCTCTCCCCGGAAGCTGACTTCGTGGTCTCCTCTGGCGTGGGAGGCGCCGCGTGTCTTTCGGATGTCCCATTCTCGCCGGGATTCACTGCCTATAGTGAGAGCACACAGGCGGGAGCGTTCACCGGCTTCAATGTGGAACTGGCGCGTCCGGATGGCGATCAGGCGCTCAGCGGGCTGTCGACGCATTTGCCCCCGGGTGTCGCGGCGCTGCTCTCGTCGGTGGAACTGTGCTCTGAAGCGCAGGCCGCGACGAGCACGTGCCCGGCCGGTAGCGAAATCGGACAAGCCACAGCGGTCGCGGGGCTCGGTTCAGAACCCTACGTACAGAGCGGCGGTCGCGTGTTCATCACCGGCCGTGACGAAAACGCTCCCTTCGGCTTGGAGATCGTGACCCCCGCCAAAGCTGGCCCCTTTGATCTGGGGTACGTGACGGTGCGTTCGAAGCTGTATATCGACCCGAACAACGCGAGCGTGACGATCG
>Ga0187804_10000281_pt1 | contig 12018 bp, 9 predicted proteins | sample NC_wetland_sal_i_3_FD_132961 | JGI IMG/M metagenome (GOLD analysis project Ga0187804, IMG submission 132961) | Wetland sediment microbial communities from Neuse River Estuary, North Carolina, USA - Control_4 | ecosystem: Environmental > Aquatic > Freshwater > Wetlands > Sediment | place: USA...
CTTTGTCGTCGATCTTGAGCGCCTGCTGCAGGTTCTCGGCGGAGTCTTGATAGCGCCTCATATAGAAGTAAGCCGCCCCCAGGTTCCCGTAGGATTCAAACGAAGGACGTAAGTTGCTGGATTGCCTCAGAAGATCCACTGCTTCCGCATAGCGGCCAAGCAGAAGATAGATGGCGCCCAGGTTGGAGTATGCGCTATAGTTCAGCGGCGCCAACTGGATCGCCTTACGAAACTCTTCGGCCGCTTCCGTATAGCGCGCCTGGTTGTAATAGAAGCTTCCGAACGCGTTATACACGCCCCAGTAGTTGGGACGCAGGGAAACCGCTTTGCGAAACGCCTCCTCCGCAGCAGGGGCGTTCCCCGTCTTCTGATATGCCGCCGCCAGCAAGCGCAGCGTCTCATCGCTCAAGTGGTCCAGATCGAGCGAGCGCTGGAATTCCTTGACCGCGTCATCGTAGCGCCCGGTCGAGAAATAGACGTTGCCCAGGCAGGTGTGTCCCTCGGCCAGTTGCGGGGTAATGGTGAGCGCGCGCTCGCAGTGACTGCGGGCTTTCTCCAGCCAGTCCTTGCCCTGATTCTTCTGCTGAAAACCGATGGCGTACGCCATGCCCATGGCCGCATGGGCGGGCGCGTAATTGCCATCCACGGCAAGCGCGCGCTCGAACTGGGTAATGGCGTTCTTAAGGTTGTCGAGATTCTGGTCCTCCAGGTAGCCGCGGCCGCGCAGGTAAAAGTCGTAAGCGGCGGGTTGCGTATCCGGACGCGCCCGCAAGGCTTGCTGACGGAAGGGTTCGACCTCCCGTGGTAGCATCTCCAGCACCTTCTCGAAGAGCCGATCCTGCAGTTCGAAGATCTCGGCCGCGTTTCCCGTGACCTCGCTGGCGGCGAATTGCACATGCGTTCGCGGATCCACCAGGCTGCAGGTGATGCGAATCTGATCTCCGGACTGCTGCAGGCTGCCTTCCAGCACCAGGTCGGTCCCAAACTCCCGCCGCGCCTGGTCGGCGGTCTTGACGCCCTGCGCCACCAGGTCTCGCGTTGACACCAGCTGCAGATGCCCGCCGTCGGTCGCCTGCACCAGCTTCGCGGTTACCGTTTCCGTGAGCCCCAGGCCCAGTGCGTTGGTCGGAGCATCGTTGGCCACGGATTCGAACGGCAGAACGGCCATCATCCTCTCTTGGGGAGCCGAGGTTCCGCCGCGATGGCCCCACCAGGTTTCGCCTCTCGTCCGCCAGATTGTCACGCCCGCCAGTACGACTGCCGCCGCAATCGCCAGCCACCACCGCCATCTCCGTCGCGGCCGTGGCTTCGGGTAGATGGGCATGGTGCCAGTCGCCAGGTTAGCCAGGTCGATGCGCAGATCGCCCGCGGATTGATAACGCTCCTGTGGATCTTTCTGCAGCGCCCGCAGGATCACCCTTTCCAGCCCCTCGCTGACCTTCGGATTCACCAGCCGCGGCGCCGCCGGTTGCTGCTCCAGGATGGCCGCGATCAGTTGCGGACCCCCCAACTCGCCGAACGGATGCTTGCCCGTGCTCATCTCGTACAACACGGCGCCCGCCGACCACACATCGGCGCGCGCATCGGGCGTCAGGCCTTTCAACTGCTCCGGAGCCATGTAGGGCAGTGTTCCCGCGTCGGAGTAGCCGCTGGTCAGAGACGCAGTGGTGCTTGTCTCTGTCCCCGATGACCGCAGGAGAAATGCCAGGCCGAAGTCCAGGATCTTCAGCCGGCCCTCGGGCGTGACTTTCAAATTCCCCGGCTTCAAATCGCGGTGAATGACGCCTTCGCGGTGCGCGGTTTCAAGGCCGCTGGCGAGCTGCTTTCCCAGATTCAGAACTTCGCCCTCGCGCAGCGGCACTCCGGCAATCCTGGCGCTGAGTGTGAGTCCCGGTACGTACTCCGTGACCAGGTAGTCAATTCCGCTGTCGCGTCCGAAATCGAAAGCCATGGCCACGTTGGGATCGGTGATGCGGGCCAGGCTTAACGCCTCGCGGCGGAACTGGCGGCGTGCCGCCTCGCTCAACAGTCCCAGTTGGGGCAGGGTTTTGAGCGCGACATCGCGGTCGAGCTGCTCATCGTGCGCGCGGAAGACCACTCCCATGCCGCCCGCGCCAACCTGTTCGAGGATGCGGTAATGGCCGAGGACTTGTCCGATGCTGGGAGTGGTTGCCGCCATGCAGACCGGATACTAGGCGCGCCTCCCGCAAAATTCAACCCGCGGGATGCCACAGAACAAGATACTCACTCGTCGTCGCTGGACTCCAGGCCGGCGCGGCTGAGCATCCGGCGCAGACCCCGCTCTCCACTCGCTCCCCGCTGCTCGGCGGCAACGTTGCCATCGCGATCGACCACGACGTAGATGGGATAGGAGTTGGCGGAGTACATCGCTGCCAGGTTGGTGTCCCCGGTCAAAACGATGCGGCACTTGCGGGGATGGTCTTTCAGGTACTGCTGCACGATTTTCTTCGACTCGCCGACATCGATCGCCAGCACCACCAGTCCCTTGCCGGCAAACTCGGTGGTGATGTCATTCACCAGCGATTCCTCGCCCTTGCAGTACGGGCACCAGGTCGTCCAGAACTGAAACAGGACGACTTTTCCTTTCACCGAATCGTTGGTGAACTGCTCGCCCTCGAGCGTCTTGGCGTGAAACCGGGGAGCCGGCTCGCGATCGTCCGATCCCGCAAAAGCCAGAGAAGCGGCCAGAATAACCAGCCACAACATCCCGCCAGCGAACGCGCGCTTCCTCAACATGGCCGCAGACTATAGCACGAACCCGGATGGTTGTAAGTTACCCGGCGCACCGTTTGGAGTTTGGACGAATTGGTGGGACTATTGAACACTGCGGCTAATGAGGCGGTGGCGGAATGTTCTTAATCGCGAAGATGGCTCTTGTGACTTGCGCGTTCTACATTGGAATATCTTTGCCTCTAGAAGTTGCATTGCTACTTGCGGCCAAGACGGGTGGCATTCTTTACACGCTTAATCCGGTGGCGTGGGCTCTCGTGTCTGGCGTCGCGTGGTTTATCTCTTTTGTACTGGCGTGGCGTGTCTTTATGGTTCCGTTCATCGCCAGTTTTCCAAGGCCACCGTTCAGATAAAGTTCAAACTGACCACTACCCTTCCTTTACGCTTACCTGCCGCGCGATCTGGAACGCGGTTCGGCTTGCTCCCTGGATGCGGTTTCGGATGCCGCCGGTTTCTTGGTCTGGGCCAGGCTTTCTTTCAGCGCCGCCATCAGGTCAATGACCGGAGCCAGCTTCCTCGGCTGTTCTACCGCCTGCACCTCCCCGCCCTCGAGCTTGGTTTCGATCAGCTTTTTCAGGTTTTCCTGGAAGGTGTCGTGATACTTCTCCGGATCCCACTCGCCGGCGAGCGCTTCGATGAGCTGGTGTGCCACCTTGATCTCGGCGTCCTTGATCTCGACGTCGGGGGCCCCAAACGATTCCACCTCCCGCACTTCTTCGGCGTAATACATGGTGTGCAGCATCATTCCGCCCTTGTGCGGACGCAGGAACACGGTGTACTCGCGGTTGTGCATGGTGAGCTTGGCGATCGCCACGTATTCACTTTCCTCGAGCGCCTTGGTCAGCAACGCGTAAGGCCGGCGGCCCGCCTCTTCCGGAACCATGTAATACGACGACTCGAAGTACACGGGATCGACTTCGCTCGTCTTGACGAACTCCAGGATCTCCATGGTCTTGGCCGTCCGGGGCTCGATCTTCTTGATCTCTTCCGGATCGATGATCACGTATTCGTCTTTGCGGTACTCGTAGCCCTTGACGATGTCGCTGCGCTCAAGGACCTGGTTATCCGCCGGGCAAATCAGCTGCTGCTTCACTCGATGGTGGTCCGTGCGGTGAAGCTGGTTGAAGGAAATTCCGCTGCTGCGCGCGCCCGAGAACAGACGCACCGGCATGGAGATCAAGCCAAACGTGAGATAACCGGACCAGACCGAAGCCGCCATCGTTTCACCCCAACAACTTCAGATGCTTCCCGTAGAGACGAGGCTTGCCTCGTCTCATAACCGCGGGAAACCCCCACTCCGAAACCCTAACCCGAGACCCACCCACCCGCGTTTCTGCAGACAGAGTCCCGCCGAGCGTACAGCAGTGTAACCTAATCGGTGGCCCGGCTGCCGCCAGATTACGGGGCGAATCCAAAGAAAAAGCCCAACCGGATGCGGTAGTCCGGCACCGGACCCCGAATATAGTGTTATCGACCACGGATCAGGCAGTTCAGTTTGCTGCCGTCAGCTGTCAGCCGTCAGCCTTAACGTCAATGCGATTCGACTGATAGCTGAGAGCTGACAGCTGAGAGCTGGCTTGGACAATGCTAAACCCTCTTCTAATACATGCCTGGGCCTCGAGCCCGGAACGGCTGGCGATCGCGGGAGCGGTCACGCTCGGCTTCGCAGCGCTGGCCCGCGCCTTGCGGGGAGTGAGCCGCTCCGGAATGCTGGCCGGAGGGTGCGCCTGCTTCCTGCTGTTCGCAAGCGCCGGGCCGGCAGCTTTCGCCGCCCTGACCGCGCTGTTCGTGCTGACCTGGGCGGCCACCCGCCTGGGATTCCGGCGCAAGCAGGAGTTGGGCGTCGCGGAACGCGGAGACGGCCGCAACGCCTGGCAGGTGCTGGCCAACCTGGGAGTGGCCGCACTCGCCTCGGTCTTCTTCAGCGCGACCGGAAATTGGGCATGGCTGGTGGCCGCGTCCGCCGGCCTGGCCGAAGCTGCGACCGATACGGTGGCCAGCGAGATCGGTCAGACGCACCCCACCGCTCGCCTGATCACGACCTGGGAGACGGTGCCGGCGGGCACCGACGGCGGGGTGACGCCTCTGGGCACCGCGGCGGGAGCCTTCGCAGGCCTGCTTGTGGCCGTCATCTCTGCCGGCGCAGGAATGATTCCGCGCGCCCATCTTTGGATTCCGGTCGCCGCCGGATTCGCCGGAATGGTCATCGACAGCCTTCTCGGCGCCACCGTGCAACGCCGCGGCTGGTTGAACAACGAGGCCGTCAACCTTATGGGCACCCTGACCGCCGCCGGGTTCGCTTTCCTGATTGCCAAGTAATGATGAAGGCATCTCACCCCAGAGACACTGAGTCACAGAGCACCCGCTGTTAGCTGTCACCTGTGACCTGTCACCTGTCAGCTGCCAGCTGCGAGCTGCCAACTGACTGCCTCACGTGCGCTGCTTGAAGCGGTCGAGCACGGCGTAGAGTATGACTCCCAGGAAGGCGTTGGCCAGGCCCGACCACAGCTCGTGCTGCCAGCTCCACTCCATGTGGAGGCTGACCAGGCCCCGGGCAATCAGGAAATAGACTACCTCGTGCACCACGTAGAAGAACAGCGTGAGCAGCAGGCGCGCGCCGGCGTTTTCTGCGTCCAGCTTGACGCCCAGGGAAGAGGCGCCATAACCCACGACCGTTTTCGAGAGTCCATAAAGTCCGATGGGCTGGTGGGTAAGCGAGTCCTGGAGCACTCCGATCAGCGCGCCCGTAAGCAAGCCTGCGATCTGGCTGCGCCGCGCCATGGCGAAAAAAATCGTGATCAGGAGCGGAAGATCGAAGATCGAGAAAAAATGAAACCGCAGCGGTACCCACGCCTGCAGAAACACGGCGATCAACGGGATCAGGATGGTCGCCGGCAGGCTGAAACGGTAAACCTCGACTTGCTCTCCGGAAGTGTAAGTGATCGCCACGTTATTGAGGATTATCCTCGGGCGGAGGTTGAGGTTTGGGCTCGGCGGGGGGTTTGGCGGTCTTCTGCGAGATCTTCACTTGCGGACTGCCGCCCGCAGTCGACGCGCCCGGCCCGGTCGCAGCCGGTTTCCGCGCTACCGGAGGCCCGCCACTGGCGGGAGCAGGGGTTTTCGGCTTGGCATCTGGGCCAGCAGCGGAATTGGCTCCACTCACCGCCGGGGCAGCAGTGCCGCTCAAGGCCGAGGCGGAGGGATTCTGGGTGGTTCCTGGTGGCTTAGCCGTTGCCGTTCCGGCAGGCGCATTTTCTGGCTTGGGTGGCACGCTCGGCAGGCGCTCCGCCAGGATATCCACCGCGCGCATCGGGCCCGACTGTTCCGGCTCGGCCTGCCTTTCGTCAATCCTGGTCACGACCAGAACTTCTTCCAACTTGCTCAGGTCGGCCGCTGGTTTCACCCGAATAGTAAGGAAACTTTCACTGCCAGGAACAACCCGCGTCACCGTCCCGATGGACAGGCCCTTGGGAAAAATACGATCTCCGCCGCTCGTCAGCACCGGTTCGCCAGGGAGCACGGTTTCATCGCTCATGATTTTTTCCAGGGTCACTTCCCCAGCGGGTGTGCCGCGAAGAATGCCCTGCAACCGCGACTTTTCCAGAATGGCGCCCACCCCGCTCGACTGGTCGCTGATCAGCAACACCAGCGACGTGGAACCATACACGTGCAGCACCTTGCCCACCACCCCATCGGCGGTGATCACGGCCATGTCAGGCTTGATCCCGTCCTTCTCCCCTTTATCGATATAAACCGAGCGCGACTGCTCGCTGCCGCTCAATCCGATGACCTGCGCCGCCATGGTCTGGGAAATGAACTGCTCCTTGAAGGCCAGCAGAGCTTGCAGACGCCGGGCCTGATCGGCGTCCTGGCTCAGGCGCACCTGCTCCAGGCGCATGCGTTCGATCTGTTCTTTCAGTTGGCGGTTCTCGACCCGTACCCCGCGCAGGTAGAGGTAGCTGTGCCAGAGGTTTCCCGTGGAGCTCTGGATCCAGACCAGGGCCTTCTCGAAGGGCGTCACCGCGCCCACTGCCCACACCCGGATCAGGCGGCTGGACTCGGGGTCGGTGCTGCGCTTCACCTGCACCGCCAGCCCCAGGATCTGCGCAAACAGCACCGCCGCGAGGACAATCAGGTTCTTGTAGCGGCCGAGGACGTCCATAACGTCAGTACCCAGTACCCAGTTGCCAGTACCCAGTTCCCTTTCTTTTTATCAAGGTTGCCCGCACTACCGATGTTCTGGGTACTGAGTACTGGGTACTGAGTACTGGCCCTATTCGATCGAGATCTTGCGCAGCAGCTTGAAGTCCGAGAGCATTTTACCGGTGCCCAGCACCACGCTGCACAGCGGATCGTCGGCGATCGAGACCGGAAGCCCCGTCTCCTCGCGGATGCGCTTGTCGAGGTTCTTCAAGAGCGCCCCGCCACCGGTAAGAACGATGCCGCGGTCGCTGATGTCGGCGGAAAGTTCCGGCGGCGTACGTTCCAGGGCGACGCGAATCGCGTTCATAATGGTCGAAACGCACTCGCTGAGCGCCTCGCGGATTTCGCTGTCATCCACGGTAATGGTCTTGGGCACGCCTTCGATCAGGTTGCGGCCCTTGATCTCCATGGTCAGGGGCTTGTCGAGCGGATACGCGCTGCCAATTTCGATCTTGATCTGCTCGGCGGTGCGCTCGCCGATCAGCAGGTTATATTTCCGCTTCAGGTAATTCATGATGGCCTCGTCCATCTGGTTGCCGGCCATGCGCACGGAACGCGAATACACGATGCCGCTGAGCGAAATCACCGCGATGTCGGTGGTGCCGCCGCCGATGTCCACAATCATGTTGCCGCTCGGTTCGGTAATGGGCAGCCCGGCTCCGATAGCGGCCACCATGGCCTGCTCGACCAGGTGCACTTCGCTGGCCTTGGCGCGGTAGGCGGAGTCCATCACCGCGCGCTTTTCCACCTGCGTGATTTCCGAAGGCACCCCGATCACGATCCGCGGATGCACCAGCATCTTGCGGTTGTGTGCCTTCTGGATGAAGTAGTTCAACATCTTCTCGGTGACCTTGAAGTCGGCGATGACTCCATCCTTCATCGGCTTGATGGCCACGATGTTGCCCGGCGTGCGCCCCAGCATTTCCTTGGCTTCCTTGCCGACCGCTTCCACCTCGTTGGTGTTCTTGTTCAGCGCCACGATCGAGGGCTCGTTGACCACGATGCCTTTGCCCCGCGCGTACACCAGCGTGTTGGCAGTGCCCAGATCGATCGCCAGGTCGCTGGAGAACATGCTGAACAGGGAACGCAGGTTGTGGAAGCGCGATGCGCCGTTATATCCGTTCTTTGACATGGCAATACTTCTCTCTCTCGGGACTTCCGCCTCGCCCGGAATCGTGCCGGTCGCTTCCGCCGCCAGACGCCGTCCCCTTGTACTCTCTATCCTATTGGATGTTCAGCTAATCTGCGCGCAAGCTTTGCGCCGGCTGGTGCCGAACATCGCATCCTACTGAATCACGACCTTTTGCTGGCGGGTATTGACCCCGCCCTTGGAATTCTGCGCCGTCACCGTGATCAGGCTTTCGCCGCCGGGCAAGGGCGGCGTGAAATAGTGAAACGTGCCGTCGTCGGCCACGATCGCCACCTCCCGGCCGTTCACCATCACCCGCGCGCCCGCCTCCGTCCGGCCCGTCACTTCGATCACGTGTCCGTGCTGGATGAACGGCTCGAGCGCGAGTGCCAAATCCACCTTTTCCTTGCTCTTGGAAATGATGGTGAAGCGGTTCCTTTCGCTCTCCATCGACTCCTTGCCGGCCGCGTCATACGACTGGATCACCCAGTAGTAGGCGCCTTCTCCCAGGCCGGTCACCACCACGTTGGCGCTCTCAATCTTGCGGTCCACCAGCAACGAGAAAAAATACGGGTTGTGCGAAATGCGCAGCCGGTAGCCGGCCGCGTTGGTCATCGGCGTCCAGGAGAATTCTACGTCCTTGGACTTTTCGCCGGCGTTGACGAAAATCGGCATCATGTTCCCCGGCGTGATCGGGGTCGGCGGCCCGATTTCCTTCCCCCGTTCCATGCTCTTCGACTCGCTCTGGAAACTCACCTTTTCCCAGTTCGACAGCCGGACCACCTCGCCATTGCGCTCGATGTCGCCGCTACCTTTCTTCATCAGGATTTCATGCTGGTCGGCGCGCGGGTCGTTGCGCACCTGGGCTGCCGATTCCGGGGCCAACGAGGCTTTCGCGCCCGCCACAATCACCTGCGATTTCGAACCCTGCACATAGGTGGCGGTGGCCAGGTCCACCGTGCCCGTCGTCACCGCCACCGACACGCTGGTCTGCTGCTGTTCGTTGGCCGAGTTCTCTTCGATGACGATCAGGGAATCCTGCTTGACGGTGTAGTTGGTGCCGTCGTTGAAAACGATCTTGGCCATGCCCTCCGCGCCGGTCTGAACTACATCCCCTTTTTCCAGCGGCACGTTGTAATCGGCATTGACCCAGCTGTTGCCATTCGCCTTTTTCACTCGGATCGTGCCGTCCAGGGCGGTGAAGTGCGCCTGTTGCGCCACGTTCCCTGAGGACTTGTCGATGGCCGGCGTCAGGCCCGCCACTCTCTCCAGCAAGCCCGTCGTATAGTGCCCCGCGGCCTTGGCCGTCGAATCGGTGAATTCCGGGAATGCCAGGTGCATCACCGCGGCGAAGATGAGCGCCACCCCGAGCAGCATCAGGGCCACGCTGCGATACGTCACCGCCTTCCATGCGACGTAGAGACCCGGCTTGGGCTTATTCGACACGAGCGCCGCCAACTTCACCCGAACTCTTTAGAAGATGGGATGTTTCTTTAACTGTGACCATGATATGCCTGCTCTGTCGGGGAATAAACTTGGGTCATGACCGCCAGCGTTACGAAAGTGACCAAGGCGCGGCTGGCCGAACAATGGGCGCTCCTCTGGTGCTGGCGGCTCGACCAGAGTCCGGACTAGCCAATGGCTGACCCTGAGTGCTATCGCCTTGATTACGCCAACTGCCTTGGTAGTTGCCGGGGCGTGCGAGGGCGGGAAGCACAACGTGGGGAAGATTGGATTGGGGCGCGAGCAACTTTCCGCCATTATGCGGTACGGTCCTGTGCGGGAGGGGCAGACTCAAAACCAGTTGGTTCATCGTCCCGGTCTTTCAGAACTTGTCGAATCTTGCAAATCAGTTCCTCGGGCAAAAAAGGCTTTTCGAGAAAAGCCGTGCCTTTCTGCAGAATCGTGGGATCTTCGACCACGTCCTCGGCATAGCCAGAGATGACCAAGAATTTCGCCGTGGGCACCAGAACGGCGACGATCTCCTTCAGTTGAAGACCATTCAGTTTGGGCATCGCCAAGTCGGTTACCACCATGTCGATGGGCTCAGCCCAACTCCTGCAGATCGCTACTGCCTGCTCACCATCCTTCGCTTCCAGAACCTGGAAGCCTTCTCCCTCCAGCACTTTCACCATGAGCCTGCGGAGGGCGCTCTCATCCTCCACGAGCAATACAGTTTGTCTTCCGGGTTGACTGGATTGCACGCGCGGGGGCTGCGGGAGAGCATCGGCTTCCGCCAGTTTGGGTAGATAGACGCGGAACGTGGAACCTGTTCCCGGAACACTGGCCACGGTGATGTGCCCGCCACTCTGCTTCACGATTCCGTAGGTGGTTGACAAGCCCAAGCCAGTTCCCCGGCCTTCCTCCTTGGTGGTGAAAAAGGGTTCGAAGATGTGGGAGAGAGTTTCCTTATCCATCCCGAGGCCTGTGTCGGCCACCGAGAGCATCACGTATTGGCCGGGTTGGACGTCAAGCTGGCGGCTGGCGTATTCCTGGTCGAACTCCACCTCCGCCGTCTCAATCAAAATCTTGCCGCCATGGGGCATCGAGTCTCGCGCATTGAGTACAAGATTGATGAGAAATTGCTGGACCTGAGCTGGATCGGCTTTCACTTTGCCCAGTTCACTCTGAAGTTTCGGGATCAGTTCAATGGTCGCCGGAATCAATCGGCGGAGCAGCTTGTGGGTTTCCCACACGGAAGAGTTGAGATCGACTTCGCGAGGCTCGATCACCTGCTTCCGGCTGAAAGCCAGCAACTGCTTCGTCAGGGAAGCGACTTTGTGGCTCGCGTCTTTGATCTCGGAGAGGCTCAGTCCGAGGGACTCGTTGCCAACCATCTCGCGTTCGAGCAGGTCGGTGTATCCCATGATAATGGCGAGGTAGTTGTTGAATTCATGGGCGATGCCCCCGGCCAGATGCCCGATCGCTTCCATCTTCTGGGACTGACGCAGTTGATCCTCGTTGCGTTTGCGCGCACTGATGTCACGCAGGATCACCGTGTAGAGATTCCCGGAAGGGGCCGCTACCTGGGAAATCGAGGCCTCGATCGGAAATTCCTCACCATTCGACCGTACGGCGACGAGCGTTAGCGGCGAGTACATGGAACGGGAACTCGAGCCGGTTTGTCCGAAGTTGCGGATATGCTGTTGATGAAGGTCCCGAAGACTTTCCGGAATGAAGCGATCGATGGATTGGCCGATCACTTCCGCGGCGGTGCAGCGAAAAATTTCCTCGGCGGCTTTGTTGAACACGATGACCTGCTGCTTCTCGTCGACCGAAATGATCGCATCCATCGCCGATGTGATGATGCCGAGCAGGCGTTCCTGGCTATCGCGAAGGGCATCTTGAGCGCGCTTGTGAGCCGAGATGTCGACCATCGTGCCCATGATGAGCGCGATATTGTCCTGCTCATCGCGGATTAACGTGACGTTCTCGACCACCCAGATCACGCTTCCATCCTTCCGTCGGAGCCGCAGTTCCGAGTTGACCAGACTCCCTTCCCGTTGCAGATCGTTGAGAAACTGGTCGCGCTCCTCGGCAGAGAAGTAGAACTGCTGTGTCTGGCAGCCGAGCACCTCCTGCTGGGAGGAATATCCCAGCATCCGTGCGAACGTGCTGTTGCAGCCAATCACTCGGCCATCTGGCGTGGCGCGGTAAAAACCTGCTGTGTTCTGGTCAAATAGGATTTGGTACCGGCTCTCGGGACCGGAAGGTGTTGAGTTGAAGGAGGTGCGCCTTAAATCCAGTCGAAGAGCGATCGCATGGGCGAGAGTCTGTAAGATCCTCCGATGGCCGCGTGGTAGTGACCGGGGCAAATGATCGAGCACGCTGAGAGCGCCCAGAACGTAGCCCTCTTTTGTGACCAGAGGGGCAGCAGCATAGAAGCGAATGCCTGATTGCGTCACCCAGGGATGAGAGCGAAATCTTCTGTCGGC
>Ga0187804_10000282_pt1 | contig 12013 bp, 10 predicted proteins | sample NC_wetland_sal_i_3_FD_132961 | JGI IMG/M metagenome (GOLD analysis project Ga0187804, IMG submission 132961) | Wetland sediment microbial communities from Neuse River Estuary, North Carolina, USA - Control_4 | ecosystem: Environmental > Aquatic > Freshwater > Wetlands > Sediment | place: USA...
ACCAGCGGCGCCTCACGGTCCGGTCGGGCAGCTTCAGATGGGAAAAGCGACGGTCCAACCAATGCGATCAAACAAACACAGCGCGCCTGCGCCCCCATGCAGGGCACATCGCACTGCAACAAAAAACACGTCGGAAACCGGACTGTGGGTCTTTCAAGAATCACGCGAACTGCCAGCAACTCTGGGCAGCAATCACCGTACTGAGCAATCTATCCCGGTATTAGCGATTGAACCCAAAAGTCGTTTCTTTTCAAAACCTAACTCTCACGAGCGCAGCACTCATATGAAAGTCTCTCTTCGCAAATGAGATGTACTCAATTTTATCCGATGAATGATGCTCATCATAACAAGGAATAAATAACAGCAGTACCTGTTCTAGTCGGCACGGCATTACGACTACCGCCGCTCAGCGGTCTGCGTCTGTTCGAAGCGGCCGCGCGCTGCGGCAGCTTCAAACGCGCCGCGCAGGAATTGAACCTGACGCCTGGCGCGCTCAGCCATGGCATTGATTCACTCGAACAATGGCTCGATGTCGAGCTGTTCGAGCGCAAGGCCCGCGGGGTGATCCTGACCCCGGCCGGCCGCCAGTACCTGCCCTATATCAGCGAAGCTCTGTCGATGATCGCGACCGGGACGCTGCGGCTGCCCAGCCGCCGCTTTGAGGACCGGCCGTCGATCAGTTCGACCAGTTTGTTTGCTTACAAGTTGCTGCTGCCGCGCCTGCACAAGTTTCGGGAAATGTATCCGAACATGGTGGTGACGGTGGAGGCCAGTCGCCAGATCGTCCAGCTGCCGTCCGATCAATTCGATCTCGCGATCCGCAATAGCCGCGAACCATGGCCGAAACTGTCGTGCGATCTGCTCGGGCGGATCAGATTCGTACCCGTCGCATCGCCGCGTTACATCGCCGATCTCACGCGCGACGGCGCACTCGACTGGTCACGCGCCACGCTCATCCACACCGCGGCAGCGAGCGAAGACTGGGAGACATGGTCCAATCATAGCCAGACCGATACCTCGTCCGCCCGCAAATTTGTCGTCAGCAGTGCGCAATTGGCGCTGGAAGCGGCCGCGGACGGAATTGGCCTCGCCACCGGCCGATTGCCGATCATCGACGACGATATCGCCGCTGGTCGTCTTGCGATCGCGGTCGATCATGTTGTTCCGGTCATGAGCGGCTATTGGCTGGTCAAGCCGCCCGGCGTCGAAACACGCCGCGAGATTGTTGCCTTCCGCAATTGGCTGCTCAAGGAAATGTCGCAGCTGAGGTGGAACGGCCACGGCGAAGGAAGAGCCGTCTCGCAGTCGGCGTAAGCCAGGAAACCGGGTGAGGGGGCGTGCCCGCGAGTCTGAGCCTGGCGGTAACGCCCCCTCATCCCAACCTTCTCCCCGCACGCGGGGAGAAGGAGCGCGCTGGTGCATCGCGACTAAGATGTCCTGCGATCCCCTCCCCCACTGTCGTGGGGAGGAAAGGATGCTCTAAACTCGGGCGGCATCACATAAACGGAGGTGCGCCATGGACTTGGCGATGAGGGACAAAAAAGCGATCGTCACCGGCGCCAGCGAAGGCATCGGCAAGGCGATTACACGCGCGCTCGCCCGCGAAGGCGTGGATGTCGCCATCTGCGCGCGGCGAAAGGAGCCGCTGGAAAGAACCGCAGCGGAAATCGCCAAGGAAAGCGGCCGGAAGATTTTTCCCATTCCCGCCGATCTCACCAAACCGGCGGATGCAGAAAATTTCGTCAACGCGGCGCATGCGGCGCTCGGCCGGATCGATATCCTTATCAACAATGCCGGTTCGGCGCCCGGCGGCGTGCTGCAGCATCTCAGTGAGGAGGACTGGGCGCAGGCGCTGCAGCTCAAATTCATGGGCTACGTGCGCTGCATGAAGCACACGCTGCCGATCATGCAAAAACAAAAGAAAGGCCGCGTCGTGAACCTGATCGGCAATGACGGGGTCAAGGTTTCGTACTGGGAGATTGCGCCGGGCGCCGCCAATGCTGCGGGACAGAATCTCACCAAATCGCTCGCCAGCCAGTACGGCAAGGACAATATCAGCTTCGTGGCCGTCAATCCCGGACCGGTGCGCACCGAGCGATGGAGCGGACTGGTCAAAGCGATGGCGCGCGATATGAAGCTCTCGTTCGAACAAGCGGACAAGCTCGCTCCGGCAAGCATCCCGCTCGGGCGGATCGCCGAATCCGAGGAGGTCGCCAATCTGGTCGCTTATCTCGCCTCCGACCTCGCGTTCTTCGTCAACGGCACGATGATCGAGATCGACGGCGGCCAGGACAAGGTGCTGATGGACCGCATGCGCGACCGCTGAGAATAATTATTCGCGCGTGTGTTGCACCGTTATTTTTTCCCTCCCCCGCGAAGCGGTGGGGAGGGTCGGCGAATGTCGCGTCAGCGACATGAGCCGGGGTGGGGGGTAAGCTGAAAAAATTCCCCCACCCCTGCCCCCTCCCCACCACGCGCTGCGCGCGTGGGCGGGAGGGGGAAGGCCCAGCCGCAACACCGCGGCTCGCTTGGCAAGCTGTGCGCTCACATTATAGTTCAGATGATCAAAAGGCGGCGGGTCAAAGATAGCCGCACGACCAGGGGGATAACCGCCATGTCTTCTACACGCGCAAAGTCTTCTACACGCGCAAAGACTTCTACACGCGCAAGGACTTCTCCACGCGCAAATCGCCGCGTTAGCGCATCTGTCCCCCCTCACCGGCTCGTGATTGCGATCGCCGCCACCCTCGCCTGTGGTGTTGGTTGCGGTCTTGGCGCGCTTCCCGCGTCGGCCGCGGATTTCGTGATGAAGTTCGGTACCGCGACGATCAACGAGACCCAGCACCAGTTCATCAAATTCTACAAGGACGAGGTCGAGAAAGCCTCGAACGGCCGCATCGAAGTCCAGATCTATCCGGCGAGCCAGCTCGGCCCGATCCCGCGCGAGATCGAAGGCGTCCAGCTCGGCAATATCCAGGGCTATATCGGACCAGTCGACTTTTTTGTCGGTGTCGATCCGCGCTTCGGCGTGTTCTCCGCGCCGATGCTGTTCCGCGACGAGCCCAACGCCGCAGCGACCGTCCACGATCCGGCCGTACAGAAAGCCACGTTCGACCTTGCCGCGCCGAAGCGGATGGTTGGCATCGCGACGCTGGACCTGGGCTCGTCCAATTACGGCGCGAAAAATCCGATCCTGCGGCTCTCCGACTTCAGCGGCAAGAAGCTGCGCATAAACGGCACCGAGCTCGAGCGCCAGAAAATGGCGAAGCTCGGCGCAACCGGGATTGGCATGCCGCTTTCAGAAGTCGTCCCCGCGCTCGACCAGGGCACCATCGACGGCACCATTTCCGGACTTTCCGTCTTCGTGTCATTCAAGATGAACGATCTTCTCAAAGTGGTGACCGTCACCAACGACACATTCATCATCTCGATCGCGGTGCTGAGCAAACCGTGGCTCGACACACTGCCTGCGGATTTGCAGAAGGTCGTGCTCGACGCCGGCGCGGCGGCGCAGACCAAGGCGCAGGCGTGGGAAGTCGATTTCACCAAGAAGCTCGCAAGCGACTGGACTGCGCTGGGTGGCACCGTCCAGACGTTGCCGACCGAGGATCTTGCCCGCATGAAGACGCTGCTCGATCCGGTGGGCGACGAGGCCACCAAAGGCCAGCCGGCGGTGCACGACATGCTCGAAATGGTCCGCGCCGCCGCGGCCAGGAACTGAGCACCTTCGCCCCGGCATGAAGGACGCCCTTTCGCGCGGCGCCAAGGCGCTCATCGCGGCGCTGCGATTCGCGGCCGGCGCGATGCTCGCCGCCAGCGTGGCCATCAACTTCGCCAACATCATCGGCCGCTATTTTCTTTCCGTGTCGCTGTCGTGGGCCGAGGAAGCGATGCTGTTTCTGATGATCGGCTGCGTCTTCCTCGGCGCCGGTCCGGTCGGCTGGGCCGGCCGCCATATCCGCATGGACGTGGTTGTTTCGCTGTTGCCGCCGCGCGTGCGCAAGGCGTTCGACATTTTTTCCGACCTGGTGACGATTGCGACCTGCCTTGCGCTCGCGATCTTCGCCTGGCCGGTCATGACCATGCTGGCCGAACTCGACCAGCGGAGCCAGTCGGCCAATATCCCACTGGTCATCCCGCAGGCGGCGCTGCCGCTCGGTCTGTTGCTCATGGCGCTCTTAATCGCGGTTCGTCTGTTCGTGCACGGTGCGCGCCACGACGAGGTGGTGTCGCCCGAAGATTTTGGACATTGAGATGAGCAAACCCGGGCACCGCGCATGCTAGCCGCCTTCGTCTATTTCATCCTGCCGGCGATCTTGCTGATCCTGGGGCTACCGATCTTCGTCGTTCTGATCCTCACTTCGCTCGCCGCGATCCTGTTGATCGCACATGTGCCGGTGCAGGCGATGCAGACCTACATGTTCGGCAGCCTCGACAATTTTCCGCTGCTCGCGGTGCCGTTCTTCGTGCTTGCTGGTGAGATCATGGGCCGCGGCGGCATCGCCAATCGCGTCGTCACCTGGGTGGTATCGATCATCGGCGGGGTGCGCGGCTCGCTCGCGGTGACGACAGTCGCTTCGTCGGAATTGTTCGGCGCGATGGCGCATACCTCGGTTGGTACCGTCGTCGCTATCGGCCGGCTATTGTTTCCGTCGTTGACCAAGCACGGCTATTCCGAACGCTTCGCCGTGAGCCTGATCACCTCGTCGGGCGCGGTCGCGGTGATCATCCCGCCGTCGATTTCGATGATTCTGTATGCGATGACCGCGCAGGTCTCGGCCATCAAGCTTTTCACCGCCGGCATCCTTCCGAGCATCCTGATCGGCATCGTCGATGCCGTTTATGTATTGATCTATGCGCGCATCAAAATGGTGCCGCTGTCGTCACCGGCGCGCTGGAAGAATATCTGGGTCTCGACCAGGGAAGCGAGCTGGGCGATCGGCACGATCGTCGTGATTTTCGGCGGCATCTATGGCGGCGTGTTCACCCCGACGGAGGCAGCCGGCGTTGCCGTCGTCTATTCGCTGTTCGTGGCAATGTTCGTCTATCGTGAGGTCGATCTTGCTGCGCTCGGCCGCATCATCGGGAGCTCGGTCGTGCTGATCTCGCAAATCCTGATCATCGTCACCGGCGCCGGGATTTATTCGTGGCTCATGACCACAAGCGGCATTCCGCAAAATTTGATCAACGCGGTGAGCGCACTGCACTTGCCCAACTGGCAGACCCTGTTGTTCGTCAATGCCGGGCTGTTGGTTGCCGGCAGCTTTCTCGAGCCGCCGGCCGCGATCCTCATTCTCACGCCGCTCTTACTGCCGGTCGTCGAAGCGGCCGGCGTTAACGCGCTGCACTTTGGAATCATCATGGCGGTCAATTTGAGCATCGGACTCTATATGCCGCCGTTCGGCTTAAACCTGTTCGCCGCACGCGCCATCTTCAACGTGCCGATGGGCATGATCTATCGCGGCGTGCTGCCGTTCATCGCCGTAAATTTTATCGCGCTGCTGGTGATTACCTACGTGCCGGCGATCTCGATGGCGCTCATCGGCACGGCGCGTTAGCCGCTGTGCGCGTGCTTGACCCGCTTATTAAAAGGTTGCGCTGTTTGAAATAGACACGTGGATAGCCGGAACAAGTTCGGCCATGACGAATAAAATTGTAGTGCGTTGATTAAACCACGTTCTTGTTGAAGTAGCTCGAGCCCCAGATCACCAACACCCAGATTGCCAACAGGACCGCCAGCGCCAGAATGACTTCCATCGCCATCTCTCCTCGGTCTCGCGCAAGCGCTCGCTTGCGCTTTGGCTCATCAATCCGTTTCCCGCGGCGTTGCGATGACGCTGTCGCTATCAGCGCAGCGGCGCGTCAATTCTCTCTGCAGCCGCTCGGCCTCGTCATCCATTCCCATCCAGCGCAATTTGCGAATGCGCTTGACGAGCTCATTCGCCCCGCTCTCGCCCTCCGCCGCATCGTCGTGCTTTGGCTGTTTGAGCGTCATTGGCATGGCTGTCCTCCCGCATTCTTTTTTGGCTTTATCGGCCTACGCCGAACGCAACGTTCTTACGTCGCGGTTTGGCCTGCCGATCGATCGCGCGCCGTTTTACGGGCGCAAGTCGCGCCGGTCTCGCCAGACCGTCAGCTTTGACCTATTGGCTTGCCTGCGCAAGGGTACAGGCGTGCGCCGCAACATATTGCGGCAGAACATTGGCTAGTGCCGCGAACCCGAAGTTCGCACAACTTTACGGAGCCCTCCGATGCGAACTTCGGATTCAAAAGCGGCACTCCAGGATAAACTTGCTAGCGTCCTTATCGATTCCGAAGTTCGCACGAGTGCGCCGTAAATGCCTGCGAACTTCGGAATCGGGACACCACTTGCGCGCCATCGTCGAGGAAATCGGGGTAACAGACCTCGGGATAAAATGCGATAGTCCGGCACCACCCCGACATAGCCGCGCCGCGCCAGCGCCTTGGCTACATAGCGATACAGTTCCTTATAGCCGCTCTGCCAGTCGCCACCGTAAAAGAAAATGATCACCGGCGCGGCCACCGCGTCGCGCGAGCCTGTGCCGCGAGCGCTCGGCATAGGCGATGGATTGGGTCAACTGAATGCGGAAAACCATTACCGCCCGCATGGAAACAGCGCTTCCGGACTAAATCATGGCGCTAAAGTCTCTGGCGCTTAACTTTCGGGTTACGTCGTTAGCCCTAAGTAACCGACGGCGAACGAGACGCGACGGTTAATATGATCGCCTGCGGAACCGCCCCCGCGATGATGCGTTGTCTGCATGCCAGCCAAGAGCGGCGCCAAGGCCGATCGTGTCTGTGGTTGTTGGGTGAATTAAGCGTTCCAGGCGACCTCATCTCAGTGCACTGGAGCAGCGTCCTGCTCGGAGCCGCCGTGATGGTGTTTTCCCTCCTTGCGTACTTCTTCTCAATGGTGGCGGCTTTTGCGATCGTGATGACGACGCTGGTCAGTTTCGGCGATTCACAACTGCGCACGACGCGGTCAACGCACTCGGCCGTCTCGATCATCGCAGGTTCCGACCGCGATGCGCTCACAAACCCCGACAAGGCCCAAGAGGCGCAAAAGGCCGCGGAGGCGCGCAAAGCTTTGGAGGAGCAGCGCGCCGCCGAAGCGCGCGAAGCCGCCAAGAAACTTGCGCGCGCCAAGGTCGCCCGCGAGCGCAAGCAGGCGGCGCTAGCGCGCCAGCGGCAAGAGCGCGAGGCGCGCGACAGCGCCTTGGCTTGGGGCTCTCCAGGCCAGTATTCCGGCGACGGCCGGTTATATTCTTACGCGCCGGGCTTCGAACGCTGATCGGTGGCACGCGGCTATTACATTCGATTTCACATTTATTAGTCGGCTTTAGTCGACTGCCGGCGCCGCCGGAAGCCAAAGACATTTCTGATCCGCACCGGCTCCGCCAATTCCTCCTCAGTGAGCGCATCCGCTATCTTCGGCAGCGTCAAATACCACGGCACGGCAATGACGGCGACCCGCGGACCGCCGTATTCGAGGACGGCGTTGCGCAATCGACGGGCGCGATGATTGCTTAGCAAATGTTCCCACCAGTGTCGTTTAACCAATTCGGAAATCATCACCGCAATGGTTCGTTCAGGATCTTTTTGTTCCAATTCGTTGATCAGTTTGAGAAGCGGCGCGTGAATCCGCCGAAACGGCGCGCTCAGAAAAACGAGCCGTGGCGGATTGGACGCCTGTGCCGCGACCGCGGAATCCTCGACGCCCCTCGCCCACTGCTCACGTAATTTTCGCTCCTGTTCGCCGATGTCCGGACCTTCCAGCGCCGCCAAATGCACCGCAATGACATCGGGCGACAGTTCCATCGCCAGCGAAAGCGCGCCTTATCGGTCAGACGATCCCATTGCCTGGTCATAACCAGGACGAACGGCGGCTTGCTTGGACGGAATTGCAACTGATCGTCGTCGCGCAACGCCGCGTCGACATTCCCGTAATAACGGTGAATGCCTTTCAGGAGCACGATGACGCAGGGAATGGCAACGATGGTGATCCAGCCGCCTTCGTTAAACTTTGCGATCACGATGACCGCAAGCGCCGTTATCGTGGCGACCGCGCCGACGCCATTGAGAAAAAGCTTCACCTGCACACGTTGCCGCTGCCCGCGCCCGCGTTTGCCTCGCAGCACGTTGCGCCAATGCGCTACCATGCCCGTCTGCGAGATCGTAAACGTCGTGAAAGCGCCGATCGCAAACAACGGGATCAATCGATTAGTGATCCCGTCAAACGCGATCAACAGAAATCCGGCGGTTAGCGTCAGGTAGAGGATCCCGACGGAGTAGACGAGGCGCCGGCCGACCGTCGCAAAAGGCCGCGGCAAGAATCCATCCTGCGCCACGATCCGGCACAGTTGCGGAAAGCCCACGAAACTGGTGTTGGCAGAGAGACAAAGAATCATCAACGCACTTGCGATGGCGACGTAATAAAACACGCCGCGCCCAGCCACCGCACCGACCAGCTGCGACAACACGCTTTGATAGCCCGGTTTGGTCTGATCCATGGCCATGACGCCGTAGCTCATTGCCAGATAGGCGATGCCGGCAAGGAGAATGGCCAAGACGGCAACGACGATGCTCAAAGTGAGACGGGCATTGCGGACTTGCGGCTCACGGAAGGCATTCACCGCATTGCTGACCGCTTCGACGCCGGTCATCGCCGTGCAACCGGAGGCAAAGGCGCGCAGCAGCAGCCACAGGCCGAGCGCCTCGACCGGCGCCGGCGACGGCGGCGGCAAGATCACTGGTTGCGGATGGCCGCCGCTTGCGATCGCGGCATAACTGCCGATCGCAAGCACGGCCACGAAACAGGCGACGAACAGATAGGTTGGAACCGCAAACAGCCGCCCGGCATCGATGGTGCCGCGTAGATTAACAAGCGTGAGGACGACAAGAATGCCGAGGCAAAGCGGCAGCGTATATACATGCAAAGCCGGCACCGCCGAGACCAGCGCAGCAACACCCGCGGATATGCCGACCGCAACGTTGAGGACGTAATCGATCATCAAGGCCGCGGCGGCGAGCAAACTTGCATTCACGCCGAGATTGGCTTGCGACACGGTGTAGGCGCCGCCGCTCTTGGGATAAGCCTGGATCGTTTGCCAGTAAGAGATGAACAGGACGCCAAGCAGCGCCAGGATCGTCAGCATCACCGGCCCGAGACTGGCTAAGCCCGCCGCTCCCGCCGCGGAGAGAATCGTCAACGCCGCTTCCGGTCCGTATGCGGTCGAGCTGAGACCATCCAACCCAAGCGCCGGCACGCCCTCGGCGGGGCCGATTTCGCGGGCCTCCATCTCGCGATTGGCGAGCTGGCGGCCGCGGACAAATCGTAGGCAAGCCGTCAGCGGCGATACCGAGGCGCTGTCATCGAGATTATGTTCGTCATGTGACGCCATCGATAATGCTCGCGCCCGTCTTGGTCACAACCGGATACGATCGATAACTCGCCAGGAAGCGAATTGCGGCAAATCGCCCTCAGTGCGCTTGAGCCGCGCGGCGATGGCTTTCTATTTCACCGGCGCCGCATCGGGAATGAAACGATGTCCGAACGCCGGCTCCTTGTGCGCCGTCGGGGGTAATTGCCAGGCGCCGGTCGAAGGCGGCCGGACTTCGGCATCGACATGAACGTCGAGGAGAAATGGCCTGTTCGCCGCTATGGCGTGTTCGAGCGCGCCGCGGAAATCCTGTGATCGCGCCACTGTGAACGCATCGACGCCGGCTGCCTTCGCCCAAGCCGCGAAGTCAGGATTGTACGGTTTCTTGTTGGCCCCTTGGTGAAACATGGTGCCATGCTCGCGGCCGCCAAACATGCCGAGCTGAATGTCCCGAATCGACACCCAACCGAAATTGTTCCAGATCACCCAGACGACCGGAATGTCGTATTCAACCGCAGTGCAGAGTACATGCGGAACCATGGTGAAACAGCCGTCGCCGGTCACCGCGACCACCGGGCGATCCGGAGCCGCAAGCTTTGCGCCGAGCGCGCCGGCGGCGCCGAATCCCATGCCGGAAAAGCCCCAGGAATTGAGCATGGTCTGCGGGCGGCGCGCATTCCAGAATTGCATGTACCAATTGTGGCTCACTCCGACGTCGCAGCAGATGATGCCGTCCGGCGGAATGACAGCCTGACAATCGGCGACAACGCGTTCCGGCCGCATCGGCATCGAGTGCATCGCAAAATTCGGGCGCACGAATTCGTCCCAAGCCGCACGCCATTGCGCGATCTGCGTCAGCCACTCCCGCCTCGCCGCTCTATCGCCGTTGCCTGATCGACGCTCCAGCTCGGCAAGGAGCTGGCGCAACAAGGTTCGCGCGTCGGCAACAATGGGCAGATCGGGCGGATAATTACGGCCGAGTTCGGCGGCATCAATATCGACGTGAATGAGTTTGGTAACGGGAAAATTCCAGGAATATCCCGGTAGCCACGATGAGGCCGAGCGATCGTCGAATCGAGCCCCGATCGCGAGTACAAGATCGGCGCGGCGGCCGGCCTCGTTGGCGGGAAAGGCGCCGTTGCGGCCGATAAAGCCGAGCGACAGCGGGTCCGTCATATCGATGCAACCCATGCCGTTGGGCGACGAGATCACGGGTATGGCGAGCTTCTTCGCAAACTCCGTGAGTTCGCGGCTCGCCTGCGACAGCGCCACGCCGTGGCCGATGAAGATCACTGGCCGTTCCGCATCGAGAATCATATCAAGCGCGCGCGACACTTCCTCAGGCGAAGCGCCGCTTCGTTGCGCGTTAAGCGGCGGAGCGGGAGGCGGCAAGTCGACCTCGTCTTCCTCCTGAAATACGTTGAAAGGAACATCGACATTCACCGGCCCGGGACGGCCCGACAGCATCGCTGTCATCGCCTGACGTAAGGCGAGCGGCAGCATGTCGACGCGCGTCGGCTGGAAGCTGCGCTTGACCACAGGGCGCACGATGTTGACGAAATCGGCCTGGTAATGCCGGTTGATCTCCTGAAACGGACTGCGATTGAACTGCGAGGTCGGCACATTGGCCGTGATTGCCAAAAGCGCCGATGAATCGGTGAGCGCACAAGCGAGCGGCATAACGATGTTGCACGAACCGGGACCGCAAGAGGTGAGAGTCGCAACCGGCTCGTGGCGCACGCGGAAATAAGCGTCGGCCATGTGCGCGGCGACCTGCTCGTGGCGGGGCGATATCAGCTTGATCCGGTCCCGCGCCTGATATAGCGGATCGAGCATGCCGACATTGCCGTGCCCGCAAATACCGAAAACGTAAGGGATACCGTTGGCAATCAGATATTCGGTGATCAGCTCGGCGCCTTTCATGCGTGGCATCGGTTCACCCGTATTGGTTGCTGATAACGCACTACTATAATGTGCCGGCCACAGCGCTGCGCGCCGATATGTTAATCATTATCTGCGGCACAATCGAGAGCCGCATCGTGCATTCATGCTCAGTATCGGGTCGAATCTGAAAGGATCAATCACGATTATTTCCGATTAGCTAGACGCTTCATCCCGCAGTCCGGATTGCTGCAGCAGCGGATAAGTCACATCGCGGAATTCACGCATCCCGTCGATATAGCACGGCCAGGAGATCAAGCCCGGTCTTGGACAGCATCGCAAGCCCATCAACGACCTGCTCTTTGGTGCCGATAAGGGGAAAGCCGCCCCAGCCAGCGATCATCATCTCGGCCATGGCGTTGCGGCGCTCTTGCGGATAATCACGCTTGTTGATCTCGGCCGCCATCGTGTCGATGACGTTACGAGCCGCGACCCAGTCGCCCTTCTCGTGCACATAATAATGATAGAAGTCGTGAGCTTCCTTCTCCGTCTCGGCCTGCACGATGGTGGCGTTGCCCCATACCCGCACCTCGCGGCCATAAGTTTCGCGCGCCAGCTTATGATAGGCCGCGATGTGGGCCGCATTGGTCGCGATGTCGTGGGTGCGGATATTGGTAAACACAAGATCGCAGTGCTGACAGGCGAAACGGCGCCCGCGCTCCGAAGAACCG
>Ga0187804_10000283_pt1 | contig 12008 bp, 11 predicted proteins | sample NC_wetland_sal_i_3_FD_132961 | JGI IMG/M metagenome (GOLD analysis project Ga0187804, IMG submission 132961) | Wetland sediment microbial communities from Neuse River Estuary, North Carolina, USA - Control_4 | ecosystem: Environmental > Aquatic > Freshwater > Wetlands > Sediment | place: USA...
CAAAAACAGGGTGCCGAACTTGGCCTCGCAGATGCGTGTGGCATTCTCCAGCATGGCCTGAAATACCGGCTCCAGCTCGCCGGGCGACGAGCTGATGACTTGCAACACTTCGGAAGTCGCCGTCTGCTGCTCCAGTGACTCTGCAAGTTCACGCGTGCGCTGCTGCTCGGCCTCGAACAGCCGCACGTTTTCAATGGCAATCACCGCCTGGTCGGCGAAGGTCTCGAGAAGCGCAATCTGCTTATCCGTAAACGGATTAACTTCGGCACGTCGAAGCGCAATTGTTCCGACCGCCACTCCCTCGCGCAGCAGTGGAACACCAACCGTCGTCCGGTGTCCCAGCCGCTTCGCGAAGGCGCTTCCCTCGGGAAATTCCTCCGCCTCAGCCTGGAGGTCGATTATGTGGACAGGCCTTCGCTCGAGAACCGCGCGGCCTACGACATGCTCACGCGAGCACGGGAAACGAACGTCGACATCTTGCGGAACGGGACCCCAGTGGGCGACCGCGCGTAGGTCCTGCCCGTCGAGTTCGAAAATCGTCACGTCATCGGCTTCGCAGAACCGCGCCGCACTCTTGACGACAACCTCCAGCACGGACTGGAGTTCGGTTGGCGAAGCGCTGATGATCTTCAGAATCTCGGTTGTCGCCGTCTGCCGTTCGAGCGCCTCGTCGCGCTCGCGGGTGAGCCGCGCGACCTCCGTTTCCTGGCTAGGAACGGAAACACTGCGATTGCGCACGGCTTTTGGCGCATTGCGGCGCTTCAGCGTCACCGTCTTACGGCGTCGCGTTTTAACTGGTTCGCCGCCTGCTCTGGAGCGCCGTCTCATTGCCCCCTCGGCTCAGGACAAGGCACGGTAACTGGTCAAACCTTAACACACCAGAAGTGGCCGCGCGGGCTGTAGACACAGGTCGTTGAGTGGCCCGCCCATGTCGCAGTTGGGTCAATCGCTACATAAATTTAAATCCGTACATCCGCTATTGTCTCTAAGCGGACATTCCAAGGCGCTTACTTTGGTGGCTACCGCTATCCCCCCACAAAAGTAGGGGAGGATAAACAGGTCTCACTCCGCCTTAATCCCCGCAGCCTTGATGAGCGGCCACCATTTCTCCACTTCGCCTTTTTGAAAGGCATAAAGCGCTTCGGGCGTCTGCTGCTCGCGCGGATAAATCACTTGCGCGAGGTCGAGGAGCTTTTTGCGCGTGTCCGCATCCGCAAGCGCGGCGACGATCGCGGCGTTGAGCTTGGCGATGATCGGTTTCGGCGTGCCTTTTGGCGCCCACATAGCGTGCCAAAACGAGAAATAGAATCCCGGCAACCCCGCTTCGTCGGTGGTGGGAATATCCGGCGCGACCGCAATACGCTCCTTGGCGGTCACCGCATAAGCCTTGAGGTCGCCGGATCGCACATGCGTGAGTGAAACCGCGGGCGTATCAAGCTGGATATCGGTGATGCCGGCGAGCAGATCCTGCGTCGCCAGACCCGCGCTGCGATACGAGATCATCTGCCATTTGACGCCGACCAGTTGCTCCATCAAGACGCCCGCTACGTGGCTTGGACTGCCGACGCCGGATGTTCCCATTGTCGCCTTGTCGGGATTGGCCTTAAGCCAAGCGATCAGCTCTTTTAGATTGTTGGCCGGCATGGTCTTACGGGCATCGATCAGGAACGGCTGGGTGGCGACGAGCGCGACCGGCGCGAAATCGTTCAAGAGATCAAAATCAAGCGAGTAGATCGCGCCATTGGCGACATTGGTCCCCCACATCCCCCATAGCACCGTGTAGCCATCCGGCGCGGCGCGCGCGGCGCGGGTCACACCAATCGTGCCGGCCGCGCCGGCGGTGTTCTCAACAACGACGGGCTGCCCGAGCGTCGGCCGCATGCCTTGCGCGATGATCCGCCCCAGTGTGTCGGTCGAGCCGCCCGGCGCCAGCGGCACCACCATGGTGATAGGATGTGATGGATAATCATCGGCGCATGCCGCCGGCATCGCCATCGCCGTTGCAAAGCAAATGGCGGCCGCTGCAACAGCCGAAACATGCTTGATCGTCATCGGCGCTTCTCCCTCCGCGGCGCATGCGTCCACCATGCCATAGAGGACCCGCACCAAAGTGCAAATCCATCGCACCAGGCGCCGAACACGTTGCCGCGCGTTGTGAATCGTGGTTCAGTTGTTATCGCGTTCTTGGATCCCATGCCTTATCGCCGGACGGAAAATGTCGAGCGCCGGCTTGCGGCCCGGCACGCCGCCATCATCGCTGCGGCGCGCGAAGCAGCAAGCGAAGGCGGTATGGCGGCGGTGCAAATCGCTCCGGTGGCGCAGCGCGCCGGCATCGCTGCCGGGACGGTCTATCGCTACTTCCCCGGCAAGACCGATCTGATTGCAGCCGTGCTTGCGGAAATTTCCGAGCGTGAGATCGGCGCATTGCGACGCGCGGCTGCTAACGCGCCGGGTCCCTTATCGGCGCTGGCTTGCGTGATCATGAACTTTGCGGCGCGGGTGCTGCGCCATCGCCGGCTTGCTTTCGCGGCGATCGCCGAACCGGTCGACGCCGCGCTCGATCCGATCCGGCTGAAATTCCGGAAATTGCTGGCTGACGAATTCGCAATGCGCATCGCCGCCGCGATCGCGAGCGGCCATTTGCCAGAACAGGACGTGGCGCTCGCCGCGGTCGGCGTACTCGGCCTCCTGGTCGAGGGAACGATCGGACCGCTGGCGCCACAATCCGGCGGGCGCGAGCATGAATTGGTGCAATCGCTCGCCTTGACCGCTTTGCGCGCGCTCGGCCTTGCTGATCCGCGGGCGCGCGGCTTGGTCGTGCAAACGACGGTGACGGCCGAATAAAGCGAAACGACAATGATGCGTTATGCCCGCGAAAAAGACGTGGACGGCCGGAGCAAGTCCGGCCATGACAGCGCTTAATGCGACATCAACACGGGCACGGTCATCGATTCGAATATCGACCGGGTCACCCCGCCGAGCACGAATTCACGCAAACGCGAATGGCCATAGCCGCCCATCACCATGAGATCGGCGCCGCTGTCGGCGGCATGCGACAATAGCGCGTCGGCGACATCGATGTTGCCGCCGGAAATGCGGTGGACGTCCACTTTAAGTCCGTGGCGAGCGAGATGCTGGCCGATGTCGGCGCCCTCGATTTCATCTTCCTTGCCGCGTTCGTTGGTCACGATGACGATTTCGACGCGACCGCTGTCGCGGATGACCGGTATGGCGTCGGCGACGGCCCGGGCGGCGGTGCGGCTGCCGTCCCAGCAAATCATGACATTGTCGGTTTTGAACGGCGCCTTCTGAATGTAAGGCACCATGATCATCGGCCGGCCGGACTCGAAGAGCGTGGTTTCGCCGATGATCTGCTCCATGCTGCTGATTTCCGGCTGCGCTTGGCCGACAATCGCAAGATCGAAGCGCCGCGCCATGCGGGCGAACCGATCGCCGGCACCGGCGAGGCTGGCGCTCGTCGTCAGCGGTTCGGCGGAAATTCCGGCCTGGTCGGCGGCGGCGGTGAAACTCTTGATGGCGGCTTCGGCGGCGGTTTCGTTGTCCTCGCGCTGAGTTTCAATGACCTCGGCCGGAATGTAGCCGGCGCCGGAAATCGGCACGACGGGATCGTAAATGAACGCGACGCCGGTCAAGTGCGCTTGCAAAGCGGCCGCGACTGAAACGGCGTATTTTCCGACGACGCTGCCCTCCTTGGTGACGCTCAGATTGACGATGATGTCTTTGACCATGGTGGCGTCTCCTGCCTCGGCATGTTGAGCATAGTCTATCGCATTAGCCCGCGCGCATTTTGCGCCGGATCAATGCCCGATTGGCAATCTTTTTCTTGCTACTTCTTGACCTCGCCATCGGCGTCGAATTGCTTGAGGTAAGCCCACAAATCCTCGCTCTCCTGCGGATTGGTAATGCCTGCGAACGGCATCTTCGTGCCAGGGATCTTGGCCTGCGGGTTGTGGATATATTCCTTGAACGTCGCCTCGTTCCAGACAATTCCTGAATTCTTATTGGCATCGGAATAGTTGAAATTCGCGACCGCGCCGGCGCCGCGGCCGTCAAGCCCATTGAGCTCGGGACCGACCTTGTTTTCGGCGCCGGGCCCGACGGCGTGGCAGGGCAGGCATTTGTTGAAGGAGCGTTGGCCTTTCTCGACGTCCTGCGCTGCGGCTTTTTGCAATATCGCGAAATTGGCGGTCGCGGCGATAAATGCGGCCACCGCAAGAAACGTGCGTGTCATTCAGTATTTCCCTTTTACCAGATGGGCCGCCGAGGCGATCGGATGCGGCAGATGCGTGTCGCCAGTGTATGAAGCGAGCCTAACGGAGCCTGTCAACGGCGCGCGCGGCACGGCTGACCGCCGCTGCATGCCTGTCTTGCCGCGTCCCAAAGCACCAGTCTGGTCATGCGCCGCCCTTCGGCATCGCGCTATAATGCCGGCTGTAACGCTTGGAGGAACCGATGGCGCTTACGATGCCGCAGTCCGATGCCGCCGTCCTTAAGCGCCGCGCCGAGATCGTCGCGGCGCTCAAGCGCATTGTGCCCGGCGAGGGCGTAATCGACTCCGAAGCGGCGATGCGGCCGTTCGAGAGCGACGGCCTGACCGCCTATCGTCAGCTGCCAATGGTTGTGGTGCTGCCGGAAACCACGGCGCAGGTGGCGGCTGTGCTCGGTTTCTGCCACCACGAAGGCATTAAGGTCGTGCCGCGCGGCGCCGGCACCTCGCTCTCAGGCGGCGCCTTGCCGCTCGGCGACGGCGTGCTGCTCGGTCTTGCGAAATTCAAGCGCATTCGCGAGATCGACTACGACAACCGCGTCGCGGTGGTGGAGCCCGGCGTCACCAATCTCGCAGTGACGCAGGCCGTCGAGGCTGCCGGTTTTTATTACGCGCCCGATCCGTCGTCGCAGATCGCCTGCACCATCGGCGGCAATGTGGCGGAAAATTCCGGCGGCGTGCATTGCCTTAAATACGGCATGACGACTAACAACGTGCTCGGCTGCGAATTGGTGCTGATGACCGGCGAGATCATCCGCCTCGGCGGTAAGCATCTCGATTCCGGCGGTTATGATCTCATGGGCATCGTCACCGGCTCGGAGGGCCTTCTCGGCGTCGTCACCGAGGTGACGGTGCGCATTCTCAAACGGCCGCAGACCGCGCGCGCGGCGATCATCGGCTTTGCCGCCTCCGAGGACGGCGGCGAATGCGTGGCCAAGATCATCGGTTCGGGCATCATTCCCGGCGGGATGGAGATGATGGACCGGCCGGCGATCCATGCCACTGAGGAATTCGTGCATGCCGGCTACCCGCTCGATGTCGAGGCCTTGCTGATCGTCGAGCTCGACGGCCCGACCGCCGAGGTCGATCATTTGCTGGAACGCGTCCAGGAGATTGCCCGACAATGCCGGGCCACCACCTGCCGCATTTCCAATTCGGAAGCGGAGCGGCTGTTGTTCTGGGCCGGGCGCAAGGCGGCTTTCCCAGCCGTCGGCCGCATCTCGCCCGACTATTACTGCATGGACGGTACAATACCGCGCGCGAAACTGCCGCTGGTGTTGCGGCGGATGCAGGAATTGTCGGCGAAATACGGCTTGCGCTGCGCCAACGTGTTCCACGCCGGCGACGGTAATCTGCATCCGCTTATTCTCTATGATGCCAACAAGCCGGGCGAGCTTGAACGCGCCGAACAATTCGGCTCGGACATTTTGCGGCTATGCGTCGAAGTCGGTGGGGTCTTGACCGGCGAGCACGGCGTCGGGGTCGAGAAGCGCGATCTAATGCCGACGATGTTTTCGGAGACCGATCTCAATCAGCAGCAGCGGCTCAAATGCGCATTCGACGACAAGAGCCTGCTCAATCCCGGCAAGGTGTTTCCGACGCTGCACCGCTGCGCCGAGCTTGGGCGCATGCATGTGCATGCGGGAGGCGTCGCCTTTCCCGACCTGCCGCGGTTTTGAAGTTTTTTCGAGTAAGGCAACGAGTACTCCATATGAAATTCGGTCTGTTCACGTCGGCGCAGGCAAACAGCGGCGATCTCGGCCCGGAGACCGGCCAGGGCTTCCGCGACTATCTCGACTTCAATGTCGCGGCGGAGCGGCTTGGTTTCGTCTCGAGCTTTCTGGTCGAACATCATTTCAGCGGTTGGAACCAGGTCTCGGCGACGCTGATGCTGTTGACGGCGCTCGCCATGTGCACCACGCGATTGCGGCTTGGTTCTGCGGTGATGGTGCTGCCGTGGCACAATCCGGTGCTGCTCGCGGAGCAGGCGGCAACGCTCGATCTGATTTCCGGCGGCCGGCTCGATCTCGGCATTGGCAAAGGCTATCGCCACAGCGAATTCAAGGGCTTTCAGATCGCGCCCGAGGAGGCCGAAGCGCGTTTTGACGAAGCCCTCGGCCTGATGATCCGTGCCTGGACCGAGCGCCACCGGTTCTCGCATCGCGGCCGGTTCTGGCGCTTCGAAGATATCGTGGTCGAGCCACCACCGGCGCAAAAGCCGCATCCGCCGCTATGGGTCGCCGCCGGCAGCGCCGCTTCGATCCGGCGTGCCGCGGCGCGCGGGTTCAACCTGATTCTCGACCAATATGCCGGGCCGGAACTGATCGCCGAGCGCATCGCTCTCTACAAAGCCGAGCGCGCATCGCACGGGCTTTCGTTCGATCCGATGCAGGTTGCGGTGGCGCGTCAGCTCTATGTCGCCACGGACGAAGCCGACAGAGCGGCGGCGTTGGCGCGCCAGGCCGCTTACACCAGACGCACTGTAGAAGTGTCACGTCCGCCTGCCGATGCATCCGCCAGCAAGTCGGGTTCGCATGTGCTTGCCTATGCCGATCGAGCCGGGGGGACTGAGGAGCACGCATTGTTTGGCACGCCGGACCAAATTTGCGCGATGCTCGAAAGCCTGGAGCAAGCCGGCGCGCATTATGTGCTGCTCACATTCGCGGGCGGGATGACGCAGTTGCAACGTTTCGTGCGCGAGATCATGCCGGCATTCTCCAGCGCTGCCGCCGCGCCGTGGGCGGCCGAGTGAGTGTCCGCGATGAGTGAGCCGCTGCGGCCGCGCGACCCGAAGCAAGTCGAGGAAGCGATTTCCTGGGCGCTCGCGCAGGACAAAACGCTCGAACTGATCGGCCACGGCAGCAAGCGCGCGATCGGCCGCGCCGCGCAATGGGACGCGACGCTCGATTTGTCCGCGTTGAGCGGCGTCACGCTCTACGAGCCTGAGGAGCTGGTGCTCTCGGCCAAAGCCGGCACGCCGCTTCACGAGATCGAGGCTTTGGTTGCGGACAAACGCCAGGAACTTGCATTCGAGCCGATGGATTATGGGCCGCTGCTGGGCGGCGACGCCGGCGCCGCGACCATCGGCGGCGCGATCGCGGCCAATTTGTCCGGCCCCCGGCGCATAAAGTCAGGCGCCGCGCGCGACCATTTCCTGGGTTTTTCCGCAGTATCCGGCCGCGGCGAGACATTCAAATCCGGCGGCCGGGTGGTCAAGAACGTCACGGGCTACGACCTTTGCAAATTGATGGCTGGCTCCTGGGGTACGCTTGCGGCGATGACCGACGTCACCATTAAGACGCTGCCGAAAGCGGAGACCGAACAAACCATCCTCGTCATCGGCGGTGATGCTGCGGCCGCCGGCAAGATCATGGCTGCCGCAATGGCCTCCTATGGCGACGTCTCGGCGGCGGCGCATTTGCCCGTGGCGATCGCCGCGGATGTGGCCGAGACCGCTTCGGCACGCAGCGCGGTCACGGCGCTGCGGCTAGAGGGCGTGACGCCTTCGGTGGTGCAGCGTAAATCGCTCTTGGAAAATCTGCTCGCCCCGTTCGGCGCGCTCGCGGGCCTTGAGGAAGCCTCGTCGCGGGCGCTGTGGCGCGCGATCCGCGACGTGACGCCGTTTGCGGCGAAGGGTCGAAGGGGCGGCGCCGATATTTGGCGTATATCGACGGCGCCAGCCTGCGGCGCGGAGATCGGCCGCGCGCTCGCCGATAAAGCCGGCGCCGAAATCCTCTACGATTGGGCCGGCGGGCTCGTATGGGCGGCTTTGCCGCGCAGCGATGACGCACGAGCGCCGCTGGTGCAGGCGACCGTCGCGGCGGCTGGCGGCCACGCCACGCTTATTCGCGCGCCGGTCGCCGTCCGCGCCAAGGTCGATGTGTTTACGCCCGAGCCGGCGTCGCTTGCGGCTTTGACACAGCGCGTGCGCAAAGGGTTCGATCCGCGCGGTGTTCTCAACCCGGGCCGCATGTGGGCCGGCGTGTGATGATGTAGCTGAATTATTCGCGATGCAGACTAACTTTACCCTCGCGCAGCTTGCCAATCCCGACACCGCGGAATCGGAAAAGATCCTGCGCGCCTGTGTCCATTGCGGCTTTTGCACCGCGACCTGTCCGACCTATGTGCTCGATGGCAACGAGCTCGATTCACCGCGCGGCCGCATTTATCTGATCAAGGACATGTTGGAGCACGATCGGCCGGCCACGGCCGAAGTCGCGATCCACATCGATCGCTGCCTGTCCTGCCTCGCCTGCATGACGACCTGCCCGTCAGGGGTGCATTACATGCATCTGGTCGACCATGCGCGCGCCCACATCGAGCAAACCTATCGGCGGCCGCTGGCGGAACGGGTCATGCGCGCGCTGCTCGCCAATATCATGCCCTATCCGCGCCGGTTTCGGCTCGCCGCCCTTGCGGCGCGGTTTGCCAAGCCGTTTGCGCCGCTCGCCGGTGCGCTGGGGTTCGGGCGGCTTTCGGCCATGCTGCAATTATCGCCGTGGCGGCGGCCACATCCGCCGCGGCCGGCACAGACTTTTCCGGCGGCGAGCCCGTCCGCCCGCAAGGGGCGCGTGGCGCTTCTCGCCGGCTGCGTCAGCGACGTACTGGCGCCTCAAATCAATGGCGCGGCAATCCGGCTTCTCACACGCTTTGGCATCGAGGTCGTGATCGCCGAAGGCGCCGGCTGCTGCGGCTCGCTCGTCCATCACATGGGACGGCGGGAAGAGGCACTGGCGCAAGCGCGCGCCAATATTGATGCCTGGAGCGCGCTTGGCGATCTCGACGCTATCCTGATTACGGCCTCGGGCTGCGGCACGACCGTGAAGGATTACGGTTTCATGCTGCGGCAGGATCCCGACTATGCCGAGCGTGCCGCGCGGGTGGCGACACTCGCCAAGGACATCACCGAATATCTTGCCGCGCTGCCGCTGGCGCCGGAACAGCACGGCACGAAGCTTGTTGTCGCTTATCATTCGGCCTGTTCTATGCAGCACGGCCAGCGTGTCGTCCGCGAGCCCAAGGAGATTCTCAGCAAGGTCGGTTTCGTCGTGAAGGACATCCCCGAAGGTCACCTATGCTGCGGTTCGGCAGGGACCTACAATATTCTGCAGCCGGACATCGCAAGGAGGTTGCGCGAGCGTAAAGTCAGGACTATCGAGAGATTGCGACCTGATGTGATCGCAGCCGGCAATCTCGGTTGCATCATTCAGATCGCAGCGGGCACGGAGCTTCCGGCGGTCCATACGGTCGAGTTGATCGACTGGGCTACTGGCGGGCCTTGTCCGCCGGTGCTGCTGAAGCATCGCCCGGAGGCGGCGACGAACCCGGCGATGCACCGGGCGACGGCAACCGGCTGAGCAGGACTGCTGAGTAAGAGCTTGGCCGAGGCTTGGATGCGGGGTGTCACAGCGCGCGTCAGATGCCGGGCACGGCGTGGAGACGGCACGAGTTTTGAACCTTACAAGGATCGGGAGGTCCATCATGGCGAAGAGGACAAAGGCGAAGAAGCGGTCCACCAAAAAGAAGAAGAAGGCCGCTCCGGCCCGGAAGAAGCGGAAAACGATGAAGGCGTCAGCGAAAAGGTCGACCAAGAAGAAGTCGGCGCGCAAGGCCGCCCCGAAGCGCCGCTCGGCGCCAAAGCCCGCGGCTCCTTCAATGCCCGAACCGGCGCCGATGCCCTCATGGAGCCCGCCCAGCGACTTCGGCGGCGGTGGCGATACCGGCGCCTAACGTCGATCGAGCAAACGCGGAGAGCGGCGGCGCCTAGTGTCTCGATTCCGAAGTTCGCAGCCTTTGTGGGCACGCTCTCATGCGAACTTCGGAATCAACGGGACACTAGCAAAGTATACAATTCTAGTGCGGGTTTTGGATTTGAAGTTCCTATGAGAGCTTCCGACTGAACTGTAGGAACTTCAAATCCACCGCACTGGCGCCGCCGCCTGCATTGCATAGCCCCCTCGGGGCCAATAGCATTCATGGAAAAGCAATGATCGGCGGCGATCGGGCGGCCGATCGTGAGCTTTACGAGAACGGGTCATTTCGTTTCGAGGAGGTGCGTTATGCCGGCGACCTACAAAATCCTGATCATGGGTGCGTCTTACGGTTCGCTTCTGGCGTCCAAGATTCTGTTTGGCGGACACAAGCTGCATTTGGTCTGTCTTCCGGCGGAAGCCGATCTGATCAATAAGGAGGGCTTTCGGGTGCGATTGCCCGTGCGCGGGCGTAAGGATCCAGTCGAACTCGACTCGCGCAAGCTGCCGGGCAAAGTCACGGCCGGGCCGGCAGCGGGTGTGAACCCCAAGGACTACGACCTGGTCGGCCTCGCCATGCAGGAGCCGCAATATCGCTCTGCCGGCGTGCGCGAGCTTCTCGATGCGGTCGGCAAATCGCGCGTGCCGTGCATGTCGATCATGAACATGCCGCCGCTGCCCTATGTCAAACGCATCCCGGGACTCGATTACGAAGCGCTCAAGCCTGCTTATACCGATCCGAGCGTTTGGGATTCGTTCGATCCCGCGACCATTACCTTGAACAGTCCCGATCCGCAGGCGATCCGCCCGCCGGATGAGAAGGTCAATGTGCTGATGGTCACCTTGCCGACAAACTTCAAGGTGGCGCGCTTCAATGACGAGAAATCCACTGCGATATTGCGCCAGTTGCAGGACGAGATCGAAGCCATTCGCTACGATGCGCCCGAGGGCAAGATCGAATTGCCGGTCAAGCTCAAAGTCTACGACTCGATCTTTGTGCCGCTGGCTAAATGGGCCATGCTGCTCGCTGGCAATTACCGCTGCGTGACCAAGGATGGCATGCGCACCGCGCAAGAAGCGGTCCACAGCGACATCGCCACGTCGCGTTCGGTTTACAACTTCGTCGTCGATCTGTGCGTCAAGCTCGGCGCCAAGCCCGAAGATCTCGTGCCGTTCGAAAAATACGCCGCTGCGGCGCAATCGCTGACGCGGCCGGCTTCCGCGGCGCGCGCTTTGCAGAATGGGGCGCCGTTCATCGAGCGCGCCGACAAGCTGGTGCAACTCATTGCCAGGCAAAAGGGCCTGAGCCTTCCGGCCATCGACGCCCAAGTCGCCTTGGTCGACGCCAGGCTTGAGGCCAATCGCAAGAAGCAGGCGGCTTAAGCAGGCAGGGGTTCTAGCTCAGCTAGGCCCTAGACAACCTCGACGTCCTGCCAGAAGCCGAATCGTCCACCGACCTGCTTCATCTCGGGTCGCGGCGCCTCGTAGCTCCAGGCCGCCCGGCTGTGCCGCTTGCCGGCAACGACCACGTCATAAAATTGGACGCCGTGCGGGCAGGCGCGGTCGTCCGCGGTCTTGGTCGCCTTTTCGAGCCGGTCGAGGCTCACGGACTGGGGCGGAAAGTATTGATATCCTTTGCATTCGATGACGTCGTCGCTATCCGCGACCACTTCGCTGTCCACTATCGCCTTCATCGGCTTTGCTCCTCGAATGACGCCCTTTGATGCCCCTTCGCCCTATATAGGCGCTGGCTCTTTCAGCATGTGTCGGCGTGAATAAGAACGTTCGCCAGAACGATAAGACTCTCACACATCAGGTGTATCCCGGCTGCCACAGTTTTTGACAAAGTGTGAAGTTTTCCAACGAAAGCATAAAAAGACAGCATTTGCCCTCGATTTAATCTTGGCTGTTCCGTAACAAAATTGAAAAAATCGCGAAGTTTCAGAGCTGCGCAAGTCGGGGCTGTGCGG
>Ga0187804_10000285_pt1 | contig 11964 bp, 14 predicted proteins | sample NC_wetland_sal_i_3_FD_132961 | JGI IMG/M metagenome (GOLD analysis project Ga0187804, IMG submission 132961) | Wetland sediment microbial communities from Neuse River Estuary, North Carolina, USA - Control_4 | ecosystem: Environmental > Aquatic > Freshwater > Wetlands > Sediment | place: USA...
ACTGAGCTGAATTTCCAGTCTGGTCCGCTCCCCGCACTGGTCTCTCCGCTCAGCGCCGCCCTGCGCCTTAGCGCCGACAAATTCCCGGAAGTGGCTCTGTCTCTGCTGTTAGGCCAGGAGCTCTGTGAGGCACTCTCCAATCCTCCAGCTCCAGAGCCGGAAATCGTCGAAAGCCCTGCTGTCCAGGAGGTTTCCACTGAGCCTTCTCCGGTTGCTCAGCAAACCTCGACCGCTCCCGAACTTCTCCCTTCTCACGAAGCCCCACAAGCTTCACTAGCGGCCACACCTTCAAACCTCGATCTTCTTCTCGATGTCGAGCTCGAAGCCACCATTCGCTTCGGCCGCCATGAAATGCTTCTCCGGGACATCTTTGGGCTCATGCCGGGAGCTGTCGTCGAGCTCGATCAGATGGTCAACGAGCCCGCCGAGCTTCTGGTCGCCGGCCGGCTCGTGGCTCGCGGCGAAGTCGTTGTGGTGGATGGCAATTTCGGCATCCAGGTCACGCAGGTGGCCAGCGCCCGCCAGCGCGCCGAAATTATTCAGGCGTGAGGAAAGGAACAGGATTTATGAGCGCACCAGGAATCGCGCTTCTCCCGCAGTCCTCCGGATCATCGCCGAATCCGCGCTCTTGGCGCATTCGCTGGCTGAATCGGCTGGCTCATCGTTGCGCCAGTCCGCAGTGCCCTCATCGCGCGGCCCTCTGGCCTTCCTGGCTCCGCGGCGCCTCCGGAGTTGAATTTGAAGGCCGCTGGTATTGCGGCACGAATTGCCTCAGGCCCATCATTGGCCTCCGGGTGCAGAGCCTCTCCTCGAGTTTCGTGCAGGAGAAGCCTCGCAACTTTCGCATCCCACTCGGCCTGCTCCTCGTGGATCGCGGCGCAATTTCCCCCGAGCAAGTCCGCATCGCGCTCCAGCGCCAGCGAGATACCGGCCGGGGCCGTATCGGTGATTGGTTCCTTCAACTCGGCATGGTCACCGACCAGCAGCTCACTCATGCGCTCGGCCAGCAATGGGGCTGCCCAGTTTTTCCTCTTGAGCCCCAGAAAGCCAAACTGAGCTGCGCGGATCTCGTGCCGCTCCCGCTGCTCGAATCCGCCTTTGCCGTTCCGGCCCACGCCTCTCCGGATGGCCGCAATCTTCATATCGCTTTTGGAAATCGCGTGGATCACACCTTGCTCTATGGCATGGAACAGTTGCTCGGATGCCAGACCATCGCGTGCGTGGCTTCGGGCAAGGCCATTGCGCAGGTTCTCGATCATCTCCGGCGGAACGCCACACGGGAAGAAACCTGCTTTGAAAACGTTCGTGATCCGCGCGAGATGACCGCGGCCATTTGTAGCTACGCCGAGCACCTGCGCGCCCGCCGTGTCTCAGTCGCCCGTGCTGCCGCGTTTCTCTGGGTTCGCTTTCACGGCAGCCGTTCCTCGCGGGACCTCCTCTTCCGAGTCCTGCAAGCGCCTCAGCAGGAACCAGCGGATCTCACGCGCGATTTTCCTAATCCACTTCCGGATTCTGCCGACAAGGGAAAGGATGGCGTCTCCGACGCTTCGTCACCGCTATGAATTCACCTGCCAGTCCTGCAAATCGCTATTCGAATTTCAGCTCGGCATTGGCCCTCGAACAACAGGAGCGCCGCAAACAGCGGCTTCTCGGCATTCTCAGCAAGGGCTTGCCCACGCTGCCGGCCTATGTGCTCGATCTCAACGCGCTTCTCAGCAGCGCCTCTGTAGACCTCAAAAAAGTCGGCAACGTCATTCGAACCGACCCCAGCCTGAGCGCGCAGGTTCTCCGGCTATGCAATTCCGCGCTGTTCGGTTTGCGCCGCCGCGTCATCAGCATCGAACAGGCGGCTATTCTCCTCGGCACCGAGCGCCTTCGCACGCTCGTTCTTACGTGTTCGGTCATGCAATTTGCCGGCAAGCGGCTGGCGCCGGCACAGCTGATGGCTTTCTGGCAACATAGCTTTCTCGCCGCTTTGCTCAGCGAGCGCATTGCCCGCCAGCTCGAATATTTTGAGAAAGAGCAGGCCTACCTCGGCGGTCTCCTTCACGACATCGGCCAGCTTCCCTTGTGGATTCTAGTGATGGAGGAGGAAGCCAAGGGCAAGCCGCTGCCTCCTGCCGACTGGCCGGACAACGCAGCGCTCGAATACGACTACTTTGGCATGGACCATTGCAAGGTGGGACGCTGGATGGCCGTCGCGTGGAATTTCATGCCCTCCTTCATCGACGTGTTCGAACACCATCACGCTCCTGCGCGCGCGGAGCATGACCCTTACCTCGTCGGCATCGTTGCTGCCGCGGATCAATTTCTCCTTACCCAGGCCGAGGTTCCGCTTCCAAACGCTGACAGCGAAACTCCGCTCTCCGAGCCCTCCCCTCGCATTGATTCCGAGGGCCCATCCTTCATCCAGCAATCTCTTCCTCTCCTTTCAGAAACCGAGCGCCAAGCGCTCATGGAGATGCTGCAAACCGAATACATTCACCTTTTGCCGCTGGTTCAGTTGGGTCTCGCCAGCGCTGCCACGGGGACCGCGGAAACCGCACTTAGTCAGAAATCAGGGGGAGAGCAGTGAAAAAACTTAAAGTACTGATCGTTGATGATTCATCGGTGATGCGCAAGATCGTCGAACGCTCACTCCGTCAGGCCGGCCTGGACCTCGGAGAAGTGCTCGAGGCCGGCAATGGGGCGGAAGCCCTCGTGGAGGTCCAGAAAGGGTCGCTCGATCTGATCCTAAGCGACATCAACATGCCTGCCGTGGACGGCCTTGAATTTCTCAAGAATCTCGCAGGCGTGGAAGCCGCCAAAGGAGTTCCAGTGGTGATGATTACCACCGAAGGCAGTGAGGCTCGTGTTGTCGAAGCTCTTTCGGCCGGCGCCAAGGGGTACATCCGCAAGCCGTTCACGCCGGAGCAAGTCAAGGAGCGCATCGCCCCTCTTCTGGGAGGTCTACAGTGAGCACGACATTCCAGTCTTCCGGTCAAACTCCAGTTCGTCCAGAACCAGTCTGGAAAAGCATTCTCGAGTGTTCGGCGATCGAGGTGTTTAACCTGATGGCCAACGTTCATCTTACGCCCGCTCCCGCTGCTGCGGGAGAGCCGCACGGCGATCGCACTGCCATGGTTGGCATGGCGGGGGCCTTGTGCGGCATGACGACCATTCGCTGCTCGGGGGAAATCGCCGCCAAGCTTGCGACCCAAATGCTCGGGGCCGACGCTACTTCCAACCCTTCGACCGTTTCCGACGCTCTCGGTGAGCTTTGCAACATGGTGGCCGGCAATTTCAAATCGAAGATCAGCAATCTTGCGGATCACTGCATGCTCTCCGTTCCCACGGTGATCAGCGGCGAAGACTACACTCTGGAGCCCGCTAGCCCCGTCGAAAATTTCATCGTCGACTTTGAGTACGACGCGGCCACAATCTGGATCTGCTTGACGGTCCACGGCTAACCACCGCTTCTCACAATTATTTGGGAGATTGGCTGGTATTGTTTTGGCTGATTGCTTTGGCCTGCTAGGCAAAACTTTCCGTTTCGCCCGTTCTCCCGGCAAGAATGACCGCAAGCTGCGAGTGTGGGCTTCTGCGTTCTTTACCCGCGCCAGTAAATGTAATTTCTCCAACAAATGTGCCGTTCTTACAATTCCCTTAGATGGCTTCCGGTGTGCATCTATCTTTCGCGGAGGTAGCGCGATGGATAGCGGCTTCTATTCTGCTTTTTCCGGCCTCGCGGCACGCATGGATGCCCTGGATCTCGTTGCCAACAATCTTGCAAACGCCAGCACCGTCGGTTACAAGGCGCAGCACGAGTTTTATCGCTCGCTTTCCGCGTGGCTTCAACCGTCGCTCTCCACCCCGATCAACGACACCGTGAATCATTTCGGCGTCCTCGGCGGAGCGAATCTCGATTTATCTTCGAGCTCTCTCGAACCTACGGGCAATGACACCGATGTCGCCCTGGAAGGTCCTGGGTTCTTCTCCGTGCAAACCCAGAACGGCCTTCGTTACACGCGAGCAGGCAACTTCAGCTTGAATGCCAAGCGGCAGCTGGTTACCGTAAAGGGCGATCTGGTTCTCGGCGACCAGGGCCCCATTCAAGTTCCTTCGGGCACGCTCTCGGTCAGTCCGGACGGCACGCTATCCGTGGATGGCACTCTGGTCGCAAAGCTGAAAATCGCTGATTTCACCAAAGACACGCAGCTCACGCCCGAAGGCAGCACGTACTTCACGGCCCCGCAAGGCGCGGCGAAAGCCGCGGCGGATGTGAGCATTCGCCAGGGAAACCTGGAAACGTCGAACAGCGATCCTGTCCGTAGCACTGTCGCCCTCATCGAAGTGCAGCGCACCGCGCAGCTCATGGAGAAAGCCCTCTCCATTTTTCACAATGAATTCAATCGCACCGCTACCACGCAGATTCCGCAGGTCTAGTTTTTCAAAGGAGACACGCAACCATGGATCGAGCACTTTATACCGCCGCAAGCGGCATGCAGACCCAGCAGACCAATCTGGAAAACGTTGCCAACAACCTGGCCAACGGCAGCACGACTGGTTTCCGCAGGCGCCGCCTGCAATTCCAGGATCTGATGTACCAGAACATGGTCTTGCCCGGCGCCGCTTCCACGCAGCAGACCACTTATCCGACCGGCCTGCAGATCGGTCTTGGCGCCCGCACTGCCGCCTCCGAAGTGATTCAAACGCAGGGCGACATCGAGGCCACCAACAATCCTCTCGACCTGGCCATCCAGGGCCAGGGATTCTTTCAGGTTCAAATGCCCAGCGGCGAGATCGCCTACACGCGCGCCGGCTCATTTCATTTGGATTCCACTGGCATCATCGTCACCTCGGATGGCAACCAGCTCCAGCCGGCCATCACCATTCCTCCGAGCGCCACGAATATCACGATCGGCACCGATGGCACCGTCAGCGTTCAGCTCCCGGGCCAGGCGCAGGCCCAGCAGGTCGGCACCATCCAGCTCGCTACGTTTGCCAATCCCGGCGGCCTGAACAGCATCGGCAGCAATCTTTTGCTGGAGACCACAGCTTCTGGGAATCCCATCGTCGGAACCGCGGGCGGTGCCGAAGGCCTGGGCACGATTCAGCAAGGTTATGTTGAGAACTCCAACGTGGATGTGGTGTCGGAATTCATCCAGATGATCCTGGCGCAGCGTTCCTACGAAGCGAACTCCCGCGTCGTTCATGCCTCGGACCAGATGTTCCAGACCGTCAATCAGCTGACAAGCTGAGTGGACCAGTTATGCTGCGACTTGCCATCTCTTTGCTCTTCTTGTCTTGCTTGGCGTTCTGTGGCGTCTCTGCGCGCGCGAGCGGGCTGCGCATCGAGATTCTCGCGGATGCCGATGTTCGCGGCGATTCCATTTCCCTTGGAAATCTCCTGCCGGAGTCTGCGCCACGCCTCATTCGAGATGCGGCGAAAAACGTCTCGCTGGGAGCCGCGCCGCAAAATGGCGCGACGCGCTCCATCTCACGTTCAACGATTCTTAGCGCGATTGACGCGCTTGGCCTGCCCGACACGGCCTTCCTTATTCCCGATACGATCGTGGTCCGCCGGGCTGCTCATCTAGTCACTCGAGAAGAAGCGTTTGGCGCCATCGAGAGAGCACTGTCGAAAAGCGCTGTCTCGGAACTTCCCGCCTTTCGTCTCGATGATGTTTCTCTGGATGCGGCAGTTCTTGTTCCGCAGGACAACCCAGAGCTCGAGGTCACGCAAATCACCTTCGATGAATTTTTGGGATGCGCGCGTTTCCGGTTGTGGTCCAAGTCCGCGCCGACAGTGCATCCGTTTTACGTGACTGCCAGAATCCCGTCAAGTTCGGAAGGGAAGTCCGGTCTGATGCCCGCTTCCTTCGCTGCGGCTGCGGGTTTCACCCAGGCAAACCGCCAGCAACTCCTGGCCTCGCCGGTTCTCGTGGATACCCGGCAATCCGTGCGTCTCTATCTCCACTCCACAAACTCCAGCATGTTGCTTGAAGTAAAGCCGCTTCAACGCGGGCGTCTCGGCGACACCATTCGCGTGCGCCTGCCAAACAACGGCAGAACGCTTTTGGCCCGCGTCACGGGAGCCGGATCTGTCGAGGCCAGTTTTTAGGAGGTCGCCTATGCCTTCGAACTTCTTTCGTAAACTTGCCGCCGGCTTTCTGCTTCTCGCTGCTGTCCCATTCCTGTCGCACGCGGGCTCGAGCAACAAAAAACAAAAACCCAATTCCACGGATAGCTATCTCGAGGAGTACCTCAAGCGGGCGCGCGCCATGAATCCTGCAACTCCGGAAACCGCCGGCAGCTTGTGGGTGGCTACCTCGCCCTACTCCGTGCTTACCAGGGATTACAAGGCCCGCAACGTCGGCGACACCATCGTGGTCAACATCGCCGATACTTTCACGGCCGCCACCAACGGCGAAAACAGCCAGGCGCGTCAGTTCACTGCTAATTCCAGCGTCACCAGCTTTCTCGGAAAGCTTGCGGCCAGCAATTCGCTCCAGAACCTGCTCAACGGCGCCTCTGGTAACACGCTCGACGGCAAGGGCGCGTCCACCATGAGTTCCAACGTTTCCCTGAATCTCTCGGCCCAGGTCATTGAAGTTCTTCCCAATGGGGTTCTCGTTGTTCAGGCTTCCCGCGACATTACGCTCGGGAATGACAGACAAACCGTGGTGCTTCGCGGCCTGGTGCGCCCCGGCGATCTTTCTATGAATAACACCATTTCCTCCGCTTCCATCGCTAATCTCGAAGTGGAAGTGAAAGGCAAGGGCGCGGTCGCCGAGGCTTCGCGCCAGCCCAATATCGTCGTTCGCACGCTCCTGAAGCTCTTCACGTTCTGAGGAACCCATGATTCCGCCACGTCTTCGAACTTTACTCAGCTCGGTAATAGCCGCGAATCTCGTTCTTGCTACCCCAGCGCTCACGTTGGCCTCCGATGATCCTGCCCCGGCGACTCCTGCTCCCGTTGCTCCGCCCCCTCCTCCGCATTCCGCGCGCATCAAAGATGTCACCACCGTCGAGGGCATTCGCGAGAACATGCTCATAGGCTACGGTCTTGTTGTCGGACTCAACGGCACCGGCGACAAGCAGCAAACGATCTTCTCCATCCAGTCGCTCGGCAACATGCTTCAGCGGCTTGGGGTCAACGTCCAAAACCAGATCACCAACATTCAGGTTCGAAACATCGCCGCTGTTTTTGTGACTGCGACGCTTCCGCCGTTTGCGCGCCCGGGTCTGAAAATCGACGTCACCGTGTCCTCCATCGGAGACGCCAAGAGCCTCGCGGGGGGCACGCTGTTGCTCACTCCGCTGGCCGCAGGCGACGGTCAGGTCTACGCTGTGGCCCAGGGATCTCTGGTCATCGGCGGCTATAGTGCAGGAACTGCGGCCAACTCGAAGGTCGTCAATCAGCCCAACGTCGGCCGCATTCCGCTAGGAGCGCTCATCGAGAAGGATTCTTCACTGAACCTGACGCAGATGCACTCACTTTCGCTGCTGCTTCGGGACGATGACTTTGATACCGCCACGGAGATCGCCACCAGCATCAACAAGGAACTCGGCTCTTCTGCCGCCCATGTGGTGGACAGCAGGCGCATCGAAATCCCCGACCTCAAAGCCGCCGGAGGTGATGTCCCCGCGCTCATGGCTCGCATCGGCAATCTCACGGTTCACACCAAGCCCGCCGCCAAAGTGGTGGTCAACGAGCGCACCGGCACCGTGGTCATGGGCGGCAACGTCACGATCAGCGCCTGCTCAATCCTTCATGGAAACCTGTCGATTCAAGTCAGCACCGAGTTTCAGGTCTCTCAGCCCGCGCCCTTCTCCAAGACCGGCAAGACCGAAGTCGTTCCGCAAACGCAGGTGCAAGCGCAAGAGGCCCCCGTCCAGGTTGTTCAGCTGAAGGAAGGAGCCACGGTGGAAGAACTGATTCGCGGGTTGCAAACCATGGGCGCGACCGCTCGCGACATTGTGGCCATCTTGCAATCCATCAAAGCTGCCGGCTCTCTGAATGCCGAGCTCGAGGTACTCTAATGACCGCAATCCAATACAACCCCACGCACTTGACCGACCTCGCTTCGCCAGCGCCATCCCATTCCGGGAAAACGAAACCATCCTCCGAATTGCTCAATTCCCCCGAGGATAGGAAACTCCGCAAAGCGGCTACACAATTCGAATCGCTCCTCCTCTCCACGCTCTGGAAGTCCATGAAATCCTCGTTTGCCTCGGACGACGACTCGACCGATCCCGCCCATGACACCCTCGACCAAATGGGCATCGACGCCATGACCGGTGCGGTTGCCAAAGCGGGTGGAGTTGGTATTGGTAGGCTGATTTTAAAGCACTTAGAGCCAAGGCTGGCCGAATCCCAAAATGGGAATAATTCGGCCGCGGGTAAAGTTTCTCCACCTCCTGCCGATATTCCTAAGTGAGTAGAGTTGGAGAAACGGACACGATTAAAGTTTCTTTAGATTCTGCCGATAGGAACTGAAATCGCTCAGGAATGTAAGGCCCGTTATGCCGGCCTCAGGTGCTTAGGAGTTGGCCATGAAAATCGACCCAAGAATTCAATCGCTCGTCGGCTCGCAACCCGAGCGCGTCAAGAACGCGGGCAACGGCAAAGCGAAATCCGATGGCTCGGCAAACAGCTCCGGGATCTCCTCGACTCTGGGAGAAGACACCGTCAAGCTCTCCAGCACGCACGGCGATGTGCAAACGCTTGCCGCCGGTTTGGCCCAGGTTCCCGAAGTCCGCACCGATCGCGTCCAGGCCCTTCAACAACAGGTTCGCAACGGAAGTTACAGTCCCGATAGCCAGAAAGTTGCTGACGCCATGATCAAAGAACATGGCCAGCTTAACGTGAAGGCGTAACTGTGGTGGCCTTCGATGGAAAATCTCAGTCCATCCCGTATTCAGCCGCTTTCGTCAGGAGAGGAAAATAATCGCGACCTTGCGAGGCCAAAGAAGCAGGTCAAGTCCGCCGCGGCTCTGCATGCTGCGTCCGGTCACCCGCCCGTGGAGGCGGAGAACGAAGAGAAACACCAGCTCGATGAACGGGCTTAACACGTGACCGCCGAAACCCAACGCTACCTTGAGCTTCTCGAGCAGCGCATCGCGCTCCTCAACAATCTGGCGCAGTCGATTTCTGCCGCAAGCAACGGCTTAGTATCCTTTGATCTCGACACCATCGAATCAAGAATCGCTGAGCAGGAACACCTTTGCAGAGATCTTCGGGCTCTCACCGGACAGATCGACCGTATCCAGAAGCAATGCGCCTGCCACTTGGCCCCATCTTCTGATAAAGCTGCCACCGCCGCCTCCGATCCCGATACTCTCCGCCTCCGCGACACCTTGGCTCGCCTCGGAAAAGTTCAAGCTTCGGTTAAGCAGCTCAATGACGCCCATCAAATGCTTTTGCGCCGCTCCCGCCGCACGGTTGGTGCTCTTCTCAATTCCTATCATTCTTTTGCCATGACTTACGCCAACCCTTCTGTTTCCCGCGCCTCGGCCGGAGAAAGGCTCTAGCCATGGGCAGCCTCAACGCCAGTCTCAACATCGCCTTGCAATCGATGCTCGCCGAGCAAGGCGCGATCGAGACGACTACCAACAACATCGCAAACGTCAACACACCTGGCTACTCGCGCGAGCGCGCAGACTTCGCGGAGACCCCTCCGCTGCATATCGGCGACATCACACTGGGGACCGGCGTCACCCTAAGCGACGTCCAAAGCCTTCGCGACTCCATCCTCGACCTGCGGGTCAATCAGGAAACGCAACAGCAGGGGCAGCTCAATGCCTTCATTAGCGGCGGCCAGCAGATTCAGACGCTTTTCAATGAAACCTCGGGCACCGGCCTGCAGGCCCCCCTCACCGCTTTCTTCACCAGCCTTTCACAACTTTCAGCCAATCCCAGTGATCTAAATACGCGCCAGGGCGTCATCACCGCCGCACAGAATCTGGCCAGCGCCTTCAATCAAACTTCCACGAATCTCACGAACTTGCAACGCAACGTCGATCAGTCCGTAAGCCAGTCCGTGAGTCAGATCAACACCCTTACCTCGCAAATCGCCGCAGTCAACATACAAGTTCAAAGCGCCAGCACCGGCGGGCAGAATCCCGGTCCGTTCATCGACCAACGCCAACAGCTCATCAATCAGCTTTCGAACCTCGTGGACGTTTCGGAGATCGACGCCGGCAATGGCAGTCTCACGCTCACCACCAGCACCGGCGCGCCTCTGGTCGTCGGGGGCCAAAGCTTTCAGCTAACCACGCAAACTGATTCGACGACCGGGATGCAGGACATTTACTCGCAGGGTTCGAACATCACTTCGAAAATCTCTTCCGGCCAACTTGCCGGCCAATTGCAAATCCGCGACCAGGAAATTCCTTCGATCCAAAATTCCCTCGACACACTGGCAAGCAGTCTCGCCACTTCGGTCAACTCCCAGAACGCTAAAGGCATCGATCTGAACGGCCAGGCTGGCGGCAATCTCTTCAACCCTCCGCCGGCAGGCGTGACCGGAGCGGCGGCTACTCTCAGCTTGGCCACCACCGATCCCACAAAAATCGCCGCAAGCGCTGGCCCGGCTCCGGGCAATGCCGGCGACAATACCAATGCCAACGCTCTGCTCGCATTGCAAAACCAGACCATCATCAACGGACAGACTCCGCTCACCTACTACTCCGGACTGGTTTTCAAGATCGGCAACGATCTCTCGAACGCGCAGACCAGCCAGCAATCGGGCGGCCTCGTCCTTCAGCAGGTTCAAAACCTTCAAGGAGGCGTTTCGGGAGTGGATATCAACGAGGAATCCGCGAATCTTATCCGCTATCAAAACGCGTACCAGGCCTCCGCGCAGGTTTCGTCCATCATCAATACGCTTCTACAGGACACCATCAACATGGTGCAATAACCCATGAGCATACGACTAAATCCAAATCTTCTACCCGACCTGCTGCTCTCGATCCAGCAGAGCTCCCAGAACCAGAATATCGCCACCCAGGAACTCGCTTCCGGCAAGGCCGTCAACCAGCTTTCCGACAATCCTGCTGCTGCCTCTGCTCTCGTTCGCAATCACGATCAGACCACTCAGGACGATCAATTCCTCCAGAACATCACCACGCTGCAGACGCGCTTCCAGACCGCCGACTCGACGCTCGGCAATGTCGTCGACATTCTCACCCGTGCTATTTCCCTTGGGACGGAAGGCGCCAACGGCACCATGACCGCTTCGGATCAGGCTGCCATCGCGAGCGAGGTCCAGGGTCTGCAAACTCAGCTCGTCGGTCTGGCGAACACGAGTCTTCAGGGTACCTATCTGTTTGCGGGCACCGCGGTCAATACCCAGCCTTTCACTCTTAACCAAGCCACCGGAGCCGTCACCTACAACGGCAACAACGGCGTCGTATCCAGCCAGCTTTACACCGGCGACAGCATTCAAACCAACGTTCCCGGCAGCCAGCTCTTTCAGAATGGCGCCGGGGACGCGTTCGCAGCTCTCCAGAATCTCGCCAGCTCGCTCACCTCCAACACCAACATCGGCGCTGCCCTCACCCAGGTCCAAAACGCTCTTAGCCAGGTCAGCGTCCAGCGCGTCTTTTACGGCAACGCTCTCAACCAGGTCAGCGCGGGCGAAAATTTTCTCAATCAAGACAAACTCGACCTCAGCTCTCAGGAAAACACTCTCGCAGGCGCCGATCTTGCTGCTGTCGCTTCGAATCTCTCACAGGCGGAAACCGCCAACCAGGCTACGATCGCGGCTACCGGGCGGATCCTCAGCCAGCCCAACCTCCTCGATTTCATCACTTCAGCTAACTGAGCATCCCTAATTCGTGAGCTTGCGGCCGTAGTGTGTCGTCGGTGCCCATATGGTTCATGCCCACCAGCTCCCAAGCGCCAGCTGTGGCCAGGCTCAGGCTGGTTTTTGACGGCTAATGCTGCCTGCCCCAAAAAGAATTACCAGTTTTGATCAA
>Ga0187804_10000286_pt1 | contig 11956 bp, 23 predicted proteins | sample NC_wetland_sal_i_3_FD_132961 | JGI IMG/M metagenome (GOLD analysis project Ga0187804, IMG submission 132961) | Wetland sediment microbial communities from Neuse River Estuary, North Carolina, USA - Control_4 | ecosystem: Environmental > Aquatic > Freshwater > Wetlands > Sediment | place: USA...
ATTGCGGAGCCCAGCTACGTCGAGACTGTGTTGGACACTATTGTCCCACTCACAACTGTCAGTGGCAATTTGGAGTAGATTGTTGCGCATTTTGGAAAAAGGAAAAGAAAAAACCATGCAAAAAGACCATTACTTGAAAGAATATCGCTGCGGACCTTGCAAGACTACCGAGATTCTTACTGACCAGTCACTCGGGAGCCCGGCTGATGGTCAGAAGTGTACCAAGTGTGCAACCCGGATGTTACTGATCAGGATTCAACCCATGGGATGTGTTACAACGTGGGAATTCACAGGCTCCAGGTTAGAAAAGAAACCGCAAAAAGGTGATTTTAATTCGCTGTGGGAACTCGGTGCTCAAGCTATGAAAGGTATTAGTTTTATAAGAGCCGAAAACGCCATGCCAATTACCCAACAAACTCAGGAGCGTATCGTATCGGATGTGAAAGTCGGCAAGTTGAGTTATAAGCCGGTGCCGTGCTCGAATTGCGGTATCGAGTTGAGTATCGAGTCTTTTATGCGCAATGAAGGTCTGGGCAACGATGGGAGCCCGGAAAAGCCGCGATACTGCGATGTCTGCGACTCTATTGTGAAGTCCGTGGCGACATGTCCTGGACTCATTGAGGCTCACGAGAAGTACGAGACTGATCAATTTCGCAAGAGAGGACTGATTGAAGGCCGATGAGAAAATTTCGATTGCATTTTAACCGAATCAATATGCAGCGTGGCAATCCGAATGTGTGGACAGTCCACATGTCTGGAGTATGTCATCAAGTCAAGCTCGTTAAGCCTTATGTTCCGATGGAGACCCGGTATGTTCCTAATGGTCCGCAGCCGCGAGCGTATTTTGTTGGGCGTGGGTATCTTTATGTTCGCAAAGGCGTAGCTTATATTCTTGATGACAATGCTGTCGCACATATGCCAACCCGGATGTATTACAAAATTATTCAAGGGTCCTAGTACGAAAGTACTATTGCATTCAAATCTGGATTTGATACACTGATCCCGTGATCATCACATACAACGAAGATCGCCAACGCTTCGAAGTCCAGTCGAGTTACGCGGAGCGTAACGAAGTCAATCCCTTGGTCAAGGGCGCGGGATTTTCTTTCGACTTCGATGGAGCCCGTGTATGGCACTCACAAGCCTACCCCGATAAGCCCCAGCGCACCTGGCTGCAGCAAGTCGCGGTAGCTGGCAAGCTTTTTACCTACCTGGATTTTAACGCGAAGGCCAAGATTGCAAATGATGCGGACGCGAATCTTATCGTCATCAATTTGCTGGCGAAAGAAGTAGAGAAAAAAGAATCTCTGAATGAGTCTCGCGCCACAGATGCTGAGATAAATATTCCCCGTCCTGAAGGTCTCGATTATCTTCCCTTTCAAAAAGCCGGGATTCGATATGCTTTACGAATTTTTGGAGACGTTTGATGCAAGTCTGGATTATTTGTACAGTTTGTGAATTACCGTTTCTTGTGCGTAAAAGTCGCATGAATTCAGCCAAATATTGTGTTTACAAATGTCATCAAATCGGCGAAGGCCGCAAGGGTGGTTCTGTTAGGGGTACTCAGGTTCACCAATCTTCTGAAAAGAAATTTTATCCTAAGAGCGCAGGGCGGCATGTTCATCGCCAGGTAGCAGAACAAAAAATAGGTCGAACCCTGCTGCCCGGAGAGATTGTTCATCATCAAAATGAAAATTCCCAGGATTACTCAGCAGAGAACTTACAAATTTTAAAAAATCAGGCTGAGCACGCTCGGCTTCATTTAGTAGAGCGATGGCGTAAATGGAAAGAGGCGGGGCACGCAGGGAGATTGCAAGATGGGAAATAGTGTCCTTATTGCTGATGAGATGGGCCTTGGGAAGACGGTGCAAGCAATCGGCATTTGTAACGCTGTTCCAAGTATTCGTCGCATCCTGGTGATCTGCCCAGCGAAGCTCAAACTAAATTGGATGAAGGAATTCATCAAATGGGATGTTTTGAATCGTACCGTCGCGGTTGTGACTCGCAACAATCGTAAGGCTCGCAAAGCAGTTGAATACTATGGCAAAGGCCGCGCTCAGATCATAAGCAAAGAGGGTCCGTTTACTGCGAACCTGGTGATCGCTAATTTCGATGTAGTTTCGGATTGTGCCGATCTTCTCCGCGCCGAGCACTGGGATGTTCTTATAGTTGACGAATGCCACAAGGTCAAGAATCCTAAGGCGCAGCGAACCCAGTTTATCCTCGGCCGTAAAGAATCCAAGAACAAGAAAACCAAAGAAGTGATACCCGCCATCGAGCCCATCGCTGCGGATCGCAACCTGTTCATGACCGGGACCCCGATTGTGAACCGCCCCCTGGAGATGTGGCCGATTATTCAGCGTTTCGATCCCGAAGGCTTGGGAGCCAATTTCTTTAAGTACGCGATGCGTTACTGTGGCGCAACGCACAACGGCTTTGGCTGGGATTTCAAAGGCGATTCGAACCTGGATGAATTGCAAGACTATCTGCGCTCTTGTTTCATGGTGCGCCGTCTCAAGTCTCAGGTCTTGACAGAGTTACCACCAAAACGCCGACAGGTCATCACCTTCGAAGCCGATGAAGACATCGATGAGATTCTCCAGAAAGAAGCTGCGGAGTTTGACGAGCTTACTGCGGACGGTCTCAGCTATGAGGACATCCCGTTTACCGCGATGTCCGCGAATCGGCAGGAAGTAGCGATTGCAAAAATTCCTCAGGTCATCGAGTTTCTTGAAGACACTCTCGAAGAAGTTGACAAAGTTGTGGTCTTCGCTCACCACAAAGAAGTCATTCGCCAGATTAGTGAGAAGTTCGGCGATGCTTGTGTTGTAGTCAATGGAAACAGCACGGATGTGGAAGCCATCGAAGCTCAGGATCGATTTCAGGAGGACCCAAACATCAAAGTTTTTGTTGGCTCTATTCTGGCCTCAGGAGTCGGCCTCACTCTGACCAAATCGAAGACCGTAGTCTTCGCTGAGATGGATTGGGTCCCTGGCAACAACACTCAAGCCGAAGATCGTTGCCATCGTATCGGCCAGCTTGATGGTGTCAACGTCTATTACCTGGTACTTGACGGTTCCGTGGATGCCCGCATAATCGAATTGGTTCTGGAGAAACAAGCTGTGATCGATAAAGCCCTGGACCAGGAACACGCTGCGAAGCCAATGCCTGAAGTTGGGGTTCCCGAGCCGAGGCAGACAAAGGAATGGAATGTTGAGGCAGTGCGAGAACTAGCAAAGCAGGCAGGCAATACGCAAGTCGAGGAGTCCCGTCTTGATCAGGCCACAGCAAAGGCTGTTCATGCCTGTCTTGCTTTCCTGGCCTCTCGATGCGATGGAGCCTATGCAATCGACGGCCAGGGCTTCAATAAAATGGATTCGAGTTTCGGCAAGAAGCTTGCCAGCACGTTTTCTCTTACGCCTAAGCAGGCTGCGGCCGGCCAGAAGCTTGTGCGGAAGTATCAACGTCAGTTGCCAGTTGATATGCTCAGGGCTGCGGGTATTGAGCCCAAGGAGGCCGTGTGAGATGAAGTTTAAAGCATTGCGCAAAATCGATCCGACGCTAATTGCTATCATTGATTTACAACACTATCGCCTCACATCGGTAGAGCAAAGGCCACTTTTTAAACGTAGATTCAAAGGTGTTGTGACTTTCATTCCACCGATTCGATGCGCATACTGTGGATGTGAATTACGAAAAAAGATGCCCGGTGTCGGTAAGTATTTACATAAGCATTTGCATACTAAAGATCACGTGATTCCTCGCAGTCGTGGCGGAACAAATCACCACAAGAATCTCGTGGATGCTTGTATGGGATGCAACAGCAGGAAAAGTAACATGACTGTTGAGGAGTTTAGGGCAAAATTCATTTTTGGAACTTTTTACGGAGAATACATCCAACATGTGCAAACGATGCGAAAGGAAGATCAGCAAAATTCCTGGGATGACTCCGATGATTTTCGAGGCTATTCGCAATATCGGCAAGTGTCCAGCGATGCAAGCCCTCGAAGGTCTGACTCCGATGGGCTCTGAGTATTGGGAGGACCCAGAGTTTTGTGCTATTAGGATTCGAGAAACTCGGGACAAGTTGTGGGAACTTCTGAAGAAGAAAACGATTGATTACAAGAATCTACTTGACTCTCGTTCAGGAGTGTGATATCTTACTAACATGAGACAGCAACTCAAATTCGATCTGCATTTCACTGACACAAAGCTTTTTTGGTACACCGGGGCTGGTTTTGTTTTTTACCGTGATTTAGATGCAACGGTTCCTGAGCCCACTTCAGATGTTTATGCTGCAGCTCTCGAAGCCGGTCTCACGGTCTCCTTCGAAACTGCTGCGGTTCGAGATAAGCTTACTTCAATCCAAATCAAGGAGACTACTTAATGGCGGCTCAGCCCATAATTCTCTCCGAACACCCTGAAGTTGTGGAGACCCTTCGCAGACCCGTTCTTCGTTTCAAGACCGAGGCTGAAATCCAAGCCGAGCGGATTTTGGACTCTTGGGAAGATGATCGCAATCGAGCTTTGCTTCGGGAATTCAATGGTCACTATTGTGCCAATGTCCAAAACGTGATGCTCCACGACAGCAATTTTTTCGCAAGAGAGGACGAGACAGACGAAGAATTTGAGGGCCGCTTGATTATGCTGGGTCTTAAGCGTAAGCCAGATCGGGGATCACGACAGCGCAAATCCAGTAATCATAATGAACGCTGGCAAGATTTTCGATTCGGATGGGTTTCAGCCGGCTTAAGTCGAGCCCGAGGCTGTGCTGGAAAAGGCCAATAGTCGATAATTGATAAAAGGAGGATCATGCTGCAATCAGGAGAACGTGGTTATCTGGACGGCACCGAGGAAGTCGAGATTCGCTCGGTGAACGAGGACGGTAGCCGGATCACGGTTCGAGAAATCGCTACCGGGGTCTGGTGGTATGGCATTAAGGTTGAACGATTTTTACTTGAGCCCAAGGAGGCGCGATGACACAGATTCGAAGTGTTGCAGTGTTGAATGCAGTGAACGCAGCCGCAGCAGTTCTCAAAGCTTCTCCTGAGATTGCGAAGCCAATTGAGCAGGAACAGTCACCCACTCCTCCGGCACCAAAGAAAGTGCTTACGGCTGCAGAGCGCCGGCCCGATCTATACATCCGCAATCAAAAGCTGGACAAGATGAGTAACAGGCAGCTTCGCGGGGAACTCAATCGTCTGGATCGACGCAACCATTTGCCCCACGAGCTTCAGATCAATGAGAAGACCGGGGCTGTCAAAGGTATCAGTCGAGGGCCGCTCCTCGATGCATCTTTAGCGGTCATACTCAGGATAATGCTTGACAACCACGAGCGTGGTATGTCATCATTCCCTCGTTAGAACATTTCTGAAATGAGGAGGACTGGATGGCCGTTGAAGCGCGTCGTGGTTGTGGATATCGGAAAGTTGGAGGCACGTATTTGGTCGGCGGCGGTATCGGAGTGCCGTGCGACCGGATGCCCTTTGAGCTTGGAATCTGCCCTTGCTGCAGCGCGGGCATTAAACCAGCGTTGGGCTGGACGTGGATCAGACCGGGATTACTTTTCCAGGGTCCTCATCGGATAGCAGCCCAACTTACCAGTCCAAATAGTTTGGAATGGTGTCTTGACACAAAAATAGGTTGTTGGCTATGCCAGTCTCCTGGTCAGTTTGAGAAAGCCGGTCTGCTTTGGATCGGCGGCAGCTTCTATAAGTCGCCGGCCGAGTTTCTCCGGGAAGGCATAGGGATGGGTTTCAGCCGTCGCATCAAGTCCATCCCTCGTGGCTTCAAGATCGGGACCCCGGTATTCCTGGCACATCGCAAGACTATCGAGCGCCCTGTGACGCTGGAGGACATCGAAGCCAATCCGAAGCTCAAGGGTGAACTCATAGGCTCGTTTCCAGGCATCTTTTATGTCTGGATTCCCCAGCGCATTGAGAAGATTTTCAACGAGAGCGAACGCGGCTCCGAGGATGTCCAGGACGCAGAGAAGCGTGGCATCGTGCCGATCTTCGTACCGGACGATGATCCAGATCATCATGGTACGGTCTATGACAAGGAGAAGGAGGAAGAACTATGACCGAACCTGAACTTAAAAGGAAGGCTGAGCAAGAAATTCGTGATGTTTTTGAAACTCGTATTGGGGAATTTGTTCAAGAGATGAGGCTGGCAACTTACGAAAATGTGGATTTAACTGATTGGGATTTTTGGTCTGAATTTCAGGAATGGTTAAGCTATCAATGATCAGACTCTGGCGATGGTTTTATCGTCCGCGACCGCTGCTTTATGGGCGGATCGCGGCCTGGGTTGGGCAGATGAGGCGTAAAGATCGCCCCGAGCCCTGGGATGAGTGAGTTTTACCTACCACGTAAAATCTACACGAAATAATTCGCGTGCCTATTGAGACATCTCTGGGATGAAGGTTCCGAGCGCAGATTACTTACGTCTTACGTTTCTCATGACGCAAGACGAGTGGATACTAATCTACAGATTTCAGAATGGTCTCTGCCCTGGTTGTGGAGAACCCCTCCCTGACACCTGTACTCTTACCGATCATGACCACAAGACGGGTCTCGTTCGAGGCTTGTTGTGTTTCCGCTGTAACAAACTTATCCCAGATTGGGTCACAATCGAACGTCTAGAGAATATCCTTAGGTATGTGAAGAATCCTACCGCTACTCAAGCCTTGGGTCATCCTCATTTTGGTCTTCCTCATCGAGTCGGAACCAAGGCTCAGCGCAAGGCTCGTAAGAGATTACTGAAGGCCCAGAAAAATCGCGTGCCTATTGGGACATCTTTGGGGAGTATCAAGTGACACTCGACAAACATCATATCACGCTTTACATCGCGGCCTTCGTTCTTGCCTTGGGCCTCACGTTCAGTGTTACCTATTTTGTCGAGGCCCGAATCGCGGATGCCAACGCATCCAAGCTCGCGGTTATGCAGGCTCAGTCTGTTCTGAAGGATCAGCAAAATATTCAGTTCCAGCAACAGATCGCGGCCACAGTCAAACAATTGCAAGATACGACAGTCGTGCTTCAAGCCACTAATGCACAGCAAGTCTCGACAATCAGTTCTTTGAAACAACAACTTCAAGATCAGAAAGGAAAAGATGCAACACTTCCACCTACTGATTTGGCGAGTCGTATCCAAACTTTGGCTCCCGGTGGAAACGTTGTTGTGGATACTACTGGTTATCATCTGGATCAAGCAGAGGCTGTTTCCGTTGCTCAAGTGCTTGAAGAACCGCCTATTCTCCAGCAAGAGTTAGCTTCCGATCAAACTATCATCACCAATGATGCTGCAATAATTTCCAATGATGCAAAGGTCCTCGACGCCGAGAAGCAATCTCATGTGAGCGATGTTGGTGCTCTCCAATCTAAACTCGACACCGCGAATCAAGAAATAAAAACAGTGAAGGCCCAGGCTCGGAAGGGAAAACTTAAGTGGTTCGGAATCGGCTATGTTGCCGGCTTCGCTTCAAGTGCTATCCTTAAAGCCTTTGCGGTTAATTTCCCACTGTAATCCACACGTTTTCCTGGAGTCCCATGGTTAAAAGTACGCCTGCTAAGATTGTATTCGTGGATATTGAAACAGCACCAAGTCTCGGATGGGTATGGGGTAAGTGGCAGCAAGATGTAATCGATTTCAAAGCAGATTGGTATGTGTTGAGTTTCGCAGTAAAAGAACCAGGTAAGAAAGTCAGAACCTACTGCCTCGCTGATTATCCCGGTTATGAAAACGCCAAGGATGATGACAAGCAATTAATTAAAGAACTCTGGAAAGTCCTTGACGAAGCCGATATCGTTGTGGCTCACAACGGTGATCGATTCGATGTACCCAAGATCAATACAAGATTTTTGATTCACGGTCTAAAGCCGCCGTCACCATACAAGACGGTTGACACACTTCAGGTTGCACGCAGAGTCTTCAAGTTCGACTCCAATAAGCTCGATGAAGTTGGTCGCTGCCTTGGGATCGGCCGTAAGTTGGCTCATACTGGTTTCCATCTTTGGCAAGCCTGCATGCAAGGTGATCTGAAAGCTTGGAAGACAATGAAGCGGTACAACGGCCGAGACATAATTCTTCTCGAACGTGTTTACTTCATGATGCGGCCTTGGATGAAGAATCATCCGAACGTGAATCAAGGTGAGATTTACAACTGTCCGAAGTGCGGATCGGATAAAGTTCAGAGACGTGGATGGGCATTCACACTGCTTCGAAAAAAGCAGAGATTCCAGTGTCAGCATTGCGGAGGCTGGTTCGAGGGCTCTGCAGTTAAGGTGTAACGTGGCAACAAAACTCTGCCAACAATGTAAAACAGTGCACCCCGGTCGAGAATGCGACTACGATCCTCAGACTGGGGATTGCGCGGAGACAAAAATGAGAATACTTCACATGCTCCATTCACTTGATTGTGAGAGGGGACAATTCGGCAGCACGGTTCGCAAAGGTAATAAATGGGCTGATGCCTTCGGTCTAACTCTCCAGCTTTGTGTCTGCACGCAGACAGGCGTTATAGAGAGTGAAGGTCCCGATCCAATCGCAGTTCCAGTCCATACTCACGAAATCAAAGGTCACGGACTGGTGACAGATATCTGGCAAGGAAAATTTAAGGATGTGCCGGCTCGGTATTTGGAACTTGAACACGAGATTCGGTCGCGTCAGTATTCCGGGCTCCTGGACTCGATGCGAAAAGCTTACGGCGAGGATTTTAGCATCAACGATGAAGTCGTGGTTTTGGTTTACCTTCGAGAGGACTAATGTTCAAGAAGGGTCAAGTCGTAGCTATTAAGAGTAAAGACTATCTGTTGGATTTAACAATCATTGCTCAGTATCAGCGGATTGACCGTATCATGCCTCCCGTTCCAGGAACACTCGGAACTACGCGATATTATCTGTCCGAGGATGCGCACGAAAATGATCCTCGATTGTTCTATAGTGAAGATCAGCTTCGTCCATTAACCAAACAGGAGATTGAAGGTGTCTGAATTCAAGGATAGCGGGGAACGAACAACGTTTCAGACCGGGGCTCAACGTGACCGGCAAAGGGGGAAAGGTAAGCCATCGTTATTCCCGAACTGGGTTATGTGGTTGGTTTCGTGCATTTATGAGGACGGCGCAGTTAAGTACGCGGCTCGTAACTGGGAACACGGAATGCCCTGCAGTCAGTATTTGGATAGTGCCGAGCGTCACTTGGCTAAACTCAAGGCCGGTTTACGAGACGAGCCTCATGCAAGCCAGGTGATCTGGAATATGGTCGGCTATGTCTTCACGTCCTGGCTCTCCCGGATCGGAGCCCGCCCGGCCCAGTTGTCGGATATGTGGGATCAGATCAAGGATGCGCCGGCCGAACCCCTGGCTGAATACGAGTACACTCGGCTTCGAGATTTCTTCGGAATATCACAGGAGCAATTTGACAATGTCGGAAATCCCGGAACTCAAAAATAAAGAACGTCAAGATTATCTCGTCAATGAGATGCAAAAACAGATCGATATGTTTGCGTCAATCTGGCATTTCTTCGAAGAGACGACTTGGCAAGTCAACGAGTCTCATGGTTTTGAGGACCCTCATCAAAACTTCGGTGAGAAGATTGCATTGACTCACGGTGAGTTGAGCGAAACTCTGGAGGCCATGCGGGATGGCAATCCGCCAAGTCAGAAGATTCCCGAATTTAGTCATGCCGAGGAAGAGATTGCGGACGCTATTATTCGTCTCATGAACATAGCTCGTAATAAGAATTGGAATATTCCACAGGCCATGATGGCGAAGACAGTTTACAACAGCAAGAGACCTTGGAAACATGCGAGGAAATTTTGAAAACTCTTAAGATTTATCTAGCCGGTGCCTGGTCCCGTCGAGATGAACTTGCTCAAGTCGCCGAAGAATTGAAGGCGATGAACATAGGGTTAGAAATTACCAGTCGTTGGTTACGCGAACCCACAATGTTCGATGCTAAGAAGTATCGTGGCGAGAGTTTCCGACGACGCCGAGCCCAGGAAGATGTTGCTGACGTTCGTCGGGCAGATATGTTGGTTCGATTCACTGATGATCTGAGCGGATCACTGGTGCCGGCTAAGCTGGCTACCGGAGCCAGAATGTTTGAGATGGGGTTGGCGTATGAACGCGGAAAACGAATCGTTGTGGTTGCAGGCTATCAGCCAATCTTTGATTATCTACCCGGCATTATTCACTTGCGGCACCTTGGTGAGCTTAAGTCTTATCTGGCTGGCGTACAACGAACCGTTAGACGAAAGAGAACAAAGAAATAATGCCTCACATTAATCAAAAACTTCGAGACCAACTGGATAAGCTCGGTGTGCCCCCGATGGTTGCCGGAGAACTCAACTATCGATTCTCTACGGAAATCATCCGATATATCAAGAACCAGGGGTTGCGGTACCAGACGATTAACGATGTGATGGGAGCCTTGGTTGGAGCCCTACTTGAGTTTTACTTTGAAGTGGCAAAACCATATGAGAATTTGAAGATAAAGGAGAATGGAAACGTTTATGAAGAAATTATTTCAAGGGCGGCTGGTGGAAGCGGACCTAGCGGCTTCCCCGGAAGTCTACGCCAGGAACCGGGCCGAAGTTTTGAATCTGGTGCGCCTGGAGATGGAACGAGCGGAAACTCAATGGGGTCATGAATTCGATAATCGAAATAGCTTGAATGATTGGGCTGCCTGCATGGTGATCTACTTAGGCAAAGCTCTTGAGATGGGAGCCACGCCTGAGACAGTTATGAAGAATCTTCATAAGGCTGCTGGTATAACTCTCGCCACAATTGTTCAGTACGAAAGTGCAGGAATTGCTGCCCGCCATTATGACGGACAGGATAGACCACAATCTCTACCAGAGATAAAAAATTAAGGAGAAAGACCGTTGGCAATTACAAATCAAGTTGTTCAGACAATCAAGTGTGATGCACCTGGTTGTGACAAGCTCGTAACATTTGCTGTATCTCAGACCGAGGAGACTATCAAAAATAATCCTTGGCTCAAGACTACTCGTCTCGTTCAGATCATGCTGAAGGAAGGTCCACAGGTACCTGACAAAACCTTTACTTATTGTTCCGATGTTTGTGAAGTTGAAGGAATCAAGACCCTCAAGCACAACTTCGAAGAGAAGAAGCTTATCCAGATGCCTACTGGTGATCAGTTAGCTGCAGTTCGAGCCGCAGCGCAGGCTGCCGAAGCCGCACGTACCGCTGATGCCGCACTTCGGGAGGGAACGGCTACAATTCAGCCGGCTACACACTAATGCCAAACTTCAAACCACTTGGTGATCGCATTCTCGTTAATGTCCTTCCCGAACGGGAAGTCACAAAGGGAAATCTTCTCATCCCTGATATGGCTAAAGAACGACCGATGGAGGCTGAAGTCCTAGCTGTAGGCCGTAGAGACCTTAGTGTCGAAGTCGGCGATCATGTTTATTTTGGTAAGTACAGCGGCACTGAAATTGAGCTTGAAGGCGAAAAGTATCTGATCCTCAAGGAAGACGATATTCTCGGAAAGGAAACCAAGAGTGAGCGTTCCCATCCCTGAAAACATCAAGAAAGACCCGCCAGCATTCGACGCCTGGGTTGAGTTTATCGGCTATGTGAGAGAGCCGGCACTCTTCCCAGGCTCTCCTTCTACAGTCGTGGAAGGCAACATCTATCATTGCCCAAACAAAGCCGGTCTCATTAACGATGTCAATACACGCATCATAAATATCGGGTTCCAGCGTGGCATGTTGGCTTTCAGACCTGAGTTTATGAACAAAGTCTTGACACCAGAGCAACTTTTGGACCCAACTCTTCGATTCTTTGCCCCGATGGAAAATCTCCGATACGTGGATATAGTGATTAAGCCCATGACAGAACTTCCTCGGGTTGAAGAGCCTGGCGTTCCCCTCACTGGTCAGGGTTCTCTTGAGACTGTGGAGCACAAGCCCTCATGATTCTTCTCAG
>Ga0187804_10000288_pt1 | contig 11942 bp, 9 predicted proteins | sample NC_wetland_sal_i_3_FD_132961 | JGI IMG/M metagenome (GOLD analysis project Ga0187804, IMG submission 132961) | Wetland sediment microbial communities from Neuse River Estuary, North Carolina, USA - Control_4 | ecosystem: Environmental > Aquatic > Freshwater > Wetlands > Sediment | place: USA...
AAGTCTGGATTGCATCGCGTGGTCGATCTCGGCAAGTGGTGGCAGCGCGTCACCGGACTGCCCTTGCCCCTCGGCGGGAATGCGATCCGCCGCTCGCTGGGCCCGGAGACGATCGCGAGTGTGACCCAGGCGCTTCGCGACAGCATCCAGTACGCGATGGATCATCGCGAGGAGGCGCTCGCCTACGCCATGCAGTTTGCCCGCGACCTCGACACCCAACTCGCCGACAAATTCGTCGGCATGTATGTGAACGAGCGCACCCTCGACTACGGCGCCGACGGAAGGGAAGCTGTCCGCCGCCTGCTCGATATGGGACACAAAGCCGGCATCATTCCCCAAAGGCCGAGGGTGGAATGGGTGTAAGAAGAAGCTGCTAGCTGCTGGCTTCTAGCTACTGGCGATCCGGATGCCGGGGTCGAGCGGGTCCAGGAAAGCACCCTCACTCCTCTGTCATGCTTCGGAGTTGATCCCACTCGTCGCAAAGTGTGCGATGAGCGGCTAGGCTCAAGGAATTCATGATTGGAGATCAGCCCAGCAGGACAGCGGACCGCGTGGCCCTGCGCAGAGCGGCCCATCAGCTTTGGGACAGTCCGCTCGTGTTCGATGATCCCCTAGCGTTGAAGATCATCGGCCCTGAAGGAGCGGCAGAGCTGGCGCGTTCCAGGCCGGCTGAATCGGCTCCCGAGCGCTCTCTCCGCGCGTTCCTTGTGGCGCGCAGTCGGTACGCGGAGGACCAACTGGCCGAGGCTGTCGCGCGAGGAGTGAAGCAGTATGTGGTCTTGGGAGCGGGACTGGATACATTTGCCTGCCGCAATTCCTTTGATGGCCTTCGAGTTTTTGAGGTGGACCATCCGGTCACGCAAGCCTGGAAGCGTATGCGTTTCAAGTTGGGTGAAGTTTCCGTGCCCTCATCGCTGACCTTCGCGCCGGTGGATTTCGAAAAGGAAACGTTGGCCCACGGTCTTGACCGTGCCGGCTTCAGGGCAGACCAGCCGGCTTTTTTCTCATGGCTGGGCGTGACCCCCTACCTGGCTCGTGAAACCGTACTGCAAACTCTGCAATGCATCATTTCCATTTGTTCCCGCAATGGCGTGGCTTTCGACTATGTGGTCCCGCGCTCTTCCCTCAGTCCTTCCCGTCGGCGGGCTTTTGATGACTTGGCGAATCGCGTGGCGGCAGCCGGTGAGCCGTTCGTTGGGTTCTTTGATTCCAAAGAACTGGTGCGTGAGCTGGGAAAAATGGGTTTCGCACAGATCGAAGGCCTCGGTTCCAGGCAGATCAATGCCCGCTACTTCAGTCACCGCACCGACGGGTTGCGGGTGGGTGGCGCCGGACGGTTGATGAGGGCGCGTGGTTAAGCACTCAAGTCGCGACGGATCGTCGGGCCATCAATGATTTGCTCGAGATGTAGCTGGCGAGATCGGCCATCTCGATCAAAAGCCGCGGGGAGTTGCCCCATGATCCGGCCCAGAAGTGTGCCCCGAATTACGGCCTATACGGAGGGGTTCGCTCTCGTAGTCGCATTATTTCACCCTGTCGCTGAACGAAAACACCGGATCAATATCCACTGGCACATCCGCTGCCGCCTTCAAGGAAGTCTTTAAGTCTTCCGGCATATCGTCATACTTCTTGAACCAGTTCTCCGCACGCTGGCGGTCTCCAGTGGCCTCGATTTCGAGCAGTTCTTTCGCCAGATCGGCGACTGCGCCGGGAATCCTCTCGTAGTCAATCGCGTAACGCCCATTGGCATTCCGCCGGACTGCACCGCGTTCGGAGAGATAGTTGAACTCCATCATCTCCGCTTGGCCATGGGCCTCAGCGGTGCCGAAGCGGACGGTGCGAAACAGCCCTCCGACATATGACGCGTAGTACTCTTCCAATTTTTCTTTGGGCAGCGCGCCGTGATCCACCAGCCATTTCAGCGCGAACATGCCGACCGCATCCGCTTTGGCTTCCTCCAGCCCACTGAACTGGTGACCGATTGCCTCGCGGATGCTCACTTTGCCCGCCGGCGTCCGCGCGAACGCCGGACCCAGCCCGTGACAAATCTCGTGCAGGATTGTCCCGAGCAAGTAGCTTTCACCCGTGACTTTCGCCGCCTGCTCCGGTTCCATCAACTTGCGCGCTACCGGCAGGATCACGTAGTCCACCCGGGCATCCATGAAATTCTTGAAGAAGAGTTTCTTGCTGCCCTTCTGTTCGTGCACCCGTGGATCGTTGGGCAGATTGTCGGCCACCGCCTGGTACCCGTGCGTCAAATCGCCCGCGCGGAACGGAGCGTCCATCACCTCCATCGGCGTTTCCAGTCCATGTTTCGACGGCCGGTCCTCGGCAGCCAACGGCAGCGCATCCTGAATATCGGGCACATATTTCTGGAACAGCTCGAGCTTCTTGCTCTCGCGCTCGTTGCGTACCAGCACCGCCGCTCCGTACGAACCTTTCACCCCGAGCAGGCCGTCAAGATAGGTTTCATAGGGCGCGAAGATGATGTCGAACTTGGGATTCTTCAGGTCTAGCCACGCCAGATCGCTTTGGAAATAGTTGTCGGTTAAAAGGGCGTCGGCCCGCAGTTGGAGGAACTTGGCAAATGCCGGATCCTGACTCAGCTTGGCCGCTTCGCGCAGAGCCTGGGCCGCCGGCTCCAGAAAAGACCGGTAGGCGAGGTGGTAAGGAACCGCTTCCAGTTGCCGGTTGTGCCATCGGACGATGGTGAACTGATCGTAGAGCGCCGCCTTCTGCTCCGGATGTTCTTTGACGTACTGCTCGACCTGCTCGCGCGTCAGGTTCGCGGGATAGAAGCCGCGACCGGGCGGCATCGTGTCCGTGCCGACGAATGGCTTGTTGTTGTCAATCAGATCGAAGCGCGAGGCGTTGATCTTGAGGTAAGCCCGCAGTTTCAGGTCGCGCGGATTGGTGCTTGATGCCAGCGACTGGTACAAGGTCAAACCCTCGGGATCGCTTTGCCGCCAGAAGATGCTCTCCAGATAGCCGCAGGCCTCGACCAGCTTGCGCACCAGTTGCTGCTCCCGCGCGCTCAGACCGGCTGGCCGAAACGGCATCTGTACTCGCCGGAACCTGGCCAGGCGCTGGTCCAGATCGGGCGTCATCTTCAGCCCCGCCGAAGCGGAACCTTTTGCCGCCGAGCCAGTCATCACCCCGGACTTCGCGCCGGGCTTCCGCTGCTGCGCCGATCCCGAGACTGGCATAAAAAGAAGAAGAAGGAGAACTAGGACGACCCCAGGGTTTTTCATACCAAAGAAAATCTTATCAGAGCGGAGACACAGCCCGAAGCCGCTATCATACTGGGATGCGAGGAGAGAATGGCGCCCAGGCGCTGCTGATGGATGCCGATGACACGCTCTGGGAAAATAACGTCTATTACGAGCGCGCGATCGCGAAGTTCATCTCACTCCTCGACCACCGCCAGCACTCGCCCGAGCAGGTTCGTGAGGTGCTGAATGAGGTGGAGCGCGGGTCCATTGTGAAGCACGGATACGGCCTGCACAGCTTCGCCCATTCGCTGGTCGAAACCTTTGAGAAGCTCTCGACTGATCCCGTCACACCCCTCCTGCACGAACGCATCCACAGTTTTGCCCACCAGATCGCGGACCACCCGGTGGAAATCCTGCGTGGCGTGCCGGAAACGCTGCAGTACCTGGGCGAGCGCCATCACCTCATCATGATGACCAAGGGCAACTTTGCCGAGCAGGCGGGGAAGGTGGAACGCTCCGGCCTGAAAGAATATTTTTCCGCTATCGAGATCGTCGCCGAGAAAGACGAAGCGACGTTTCGATCCGTGATTGCCAAGTACGCGCTCCCGGCCGACACCACCTGGATGATCGGGAACAGTCCGAAATCGGACATCAATCCCGCGCTGGCTGCCGGTCTGCACGCGGTCTTCGTGCCCCACGACAACACCTGGATCCTGGAGCACGACGAACTGGCGGCCGCGCCGCCGCCCCAGCGCCTGCTGGTGGTGGAGGAGTTCGGCGATTTGCGCAAGTACTTCTAGCCCGGCAGGCCCGAGAATCTGTCGGTCGCCTGCCTTACTGCACCTGGAAATTGACGCTATTCGAGTTCATGCCGCCGGTGCGCACGTAAACCGAGACCGTGCCAGGATTCATGATATCGGCGGCGGGGATCTGGGCCGTTACCTGGTTGCCGCTCAGGTACATTGTGCTTTGCGGGGTTGTGCCCCAGTACACGACGGCGTCCGTGCCGAAGCCGGAGCCATTCACGGTCAAGGTAAAGGCCATCCCGCCCGCCTTCATATTGGGGGGCGCAAGCTCGGTGATATTGGGCGACCCAGTTCCACCACCACCACCACCGGCCATATATTTCGACCCATAACCGCATCCCGCACTGAGGAGTGCGAGCGCCAGGATAAACCAGAGACTGAGACGGGACATAAGCACCTCCGATGCCTTGTTTTGCGATCTGAGCTCAGCCTAGCAATGAGCAGGAGACACGATGTCATGGGCTAGTCAATTTCTTGCATGAAAACGCGCTAAGCCGAACACGGGAATCCTGCTCCCGCCTGGCTTTGAGCCTGGGAGACGTTTCTTGGCGATCTTGAAACACGCAGGCCGGGAATACCGGAATTGCTTCCGGTCCCGGCCTGCGCTTCGTTCAACTTGAGCGTGGCGTTTAGTTCGTGGGCACGGGGGCAGCGTTCGCGGCTGTCTGTGCCGTCCCGTTCGCGACCGGCGCATTGGCGCCATAGCGCGAGAGCCGCGGGTAAAAAGGAGTGACTGCAAACGGCATCTTGTCGCGGGCCGAGGTGATGGCCACCGGCTGCGCCTTTACCATCTCGACCTTGTTGTCCCAGGCATTGAGCTTGACCCGCCCGCCCAGGGGGAGCGCCGCGATCTGGTCCAGCTTGTTCCAGTCGAGCGCCGGGGCCGAGTTGGCTAGCTGCGCCATGCGGGTGACGGTTCCGTTCTCCGTCATGTTGTTGCCGAGGTGCGCCTGCAGCAACGCTCCCAGTTGCGGAGCGCGTACCTGCAGGGCCTTGATGAACAGGCCGGCCGTGTCCAGCTTCTGCGCGTAGGGCGAGTTCTTCAGGATCTCGATCGCTTTCTTGTCGGCGGCCGCTTCCTCCTCGGGAATGTGTTTGAACCCCAGATTCTGGTAAGTCCCCTCATCGGAGAACAGCATGCGGTCGTTGAAGGCATACTGGCTGCCGAGGTTGTGTCCGAGCACGATGTGGGCCAGTTCGTGCGAAAGCACCATGGCCAGGCTGGCCTCGTCGGGCAGCACATCGATTAGCCCGCGGCTGACGACAATGGTATTGCCCACGCTGAAGGTTTCCAGCGGCGAGGTGATCAGCACGCGCGTGCGGACTGGCCGCGGCAGTTCGATGTTGTTGGTGATTTCCAGGTTGTTGACCACGGTCTGAAGGACTTTGTCCAGATCGCCATCCGGAGCCAGCAGGCCGGAGCGCTCCAGGCGCTCAAGCACGTTGTCTTCCGCCTGCTGTTGCCACTCGCGCTGCGCCGCCAGCGGAGACGCATCCTGCGCCGCCGGCGTATCGTCTTTCACGCTGTCCACGCGAATCTGCGTCAGCTCGTCGTTTACCGTCCCGGTCTTCAGGTTGTAGCCCCACATGCGGGTCTGGGCCTTAAAGGCGAGCTTGTTCTTGGCCCCGGCGGTAAAGTCGCCTTCTTCGCTGTAGATGTAGGTGGGCACCCAGTATCCGGGCACCAGATTCAGCCGCCAGCTGTCCATGTGGAAGAAGTAAGTGTTGCGCGACGCGTGAGTATACGTGCCGTTCAGGCGGACAATGTTGAAGTCCTGGTCTTCCACCCAGATTCGGCCCAGGAAACGGCCCCGGCCGGCGTCCTTCTTTGGCGTCACATCAAACACCAGGCAGCGGACGTCGCCCAGGAATTCGCGGCGTGCGTAGCGGAACTCGTAATGCTGCCGGTCGAAGTCGTTGCGGTCGGCGTAAATCATCCAGGAAAAGCCGAGAGGCTGGTACTGAAACTTAAACAGCTTGCTGAAACCGCCCAGCAAGTGCTTTTCCATCCCTTCCTCGTCCTTGTCTTTCTTCAGATAATCGGAGCGGTCAATGGAATCGCTGAGGTCCATGCGCCCGAGGAAATAATGATCACTCTTCGGGATCGGGCCGAGCTGCGGATCCTGCGTGAGGTCCTGCAGATAGGTCTCGACCACGGGCGTCCGCGACGCCAGCATCTTGATCAATGCCTTCTCGCGCTCCACCACGCGGTCCACCACCTGATCCATGGTGACGGGCGTGGCCGGCGCGGGTTGGGCCGCGGTGACCGGCTGCGGGTTCTGCGGCGCGGGTGCCGATTGCTGAGCGACGGCCGTCATTGCGAGTACCAGGACGGCCAGGACGATCCAGTTCAAGTTGCGCATGACTCTCATCTCCGAAATCTCCAAAATTCAGTACGCCAACTGGAACACCACATGCACGATTGCCGTGGAATCCAGGGGCTGTCCATTTCGCATGGCCGGCTTGAAACGTATCTTGTTGGCGGCTGCGATGGCGGCCTCATCCAGCCCGTGGCCCAGACCGCGAACCACCTGATTAATGTGCAGTTGCCCGTTGGCGCCGAAGCTGACCTCCAGAAGTACCTCACCTTCCAGCTTCAGCCTGCGGGCCTCATCCGTGTAAACGGGGTTTGGCTTGTAGGTGATCTCCACCGCGGTGGCAGGCGGGCCACTATCCAGGCGCTGGGCATGGGGCGTGACTTGCGCGATCTCCTGCGCCCCAAAGCCGGCGGTCTGCACTCCGCGACCACTGCTGCGACCATCCCCGCGTCCGGGGGTCGCAATCCCACTTCCGAAATCGGCGCTGGCTACCGTTCCCCGGATTCCTTTTGCGCCTCCCGAGCCGTTTCCATAGCCGGGTCCTGCCGGCATGTCGAAGGAGCCGACCGCCGATGCCACCAGCTTGCCGCCGGGCTTACCCACGCCCGGCTTCAGGCCATTGGGGTCTCCAAATCCCCCGGTCTGCACTTTCTGGATGGGAGCATTGACTGTGGGCGTCACCGAGCTGCCTTGAAAATCGCCAGTGTGGATCAGGACCGGACGGGCCCCGCCAGTTGTCTTCAGCACCGCGGGAGCGAAATTGTTCAGCGCGACCTTGGGCGGCTCGACCTCTTGGGACTGCGGTTTGGGTGCGCGCAGCTCGCGCGGAACCACCATCTTCGGAGCCTCGAAAACCGGCGCCGGGGGCAGCAGTTTGGCATGTACTGGCAGCGGCTTGGGCGCGGCAGGCCGCTCGGGAATCAACGCGGGCATCGGTATGAGTTCGGTAACGTGATAATTCGGCTTGAGTTGCAGCGTGTCAGGCACGATGACCCCGAACATGATGAAGAACAGAACCAGGGCGGCAACGAGCCCGTAGCTGGCGGCAAACGTCCGCCAGTCCCACTTCTTTTCGGGCAGCAGGCCCAGTTGAAAGCCGCGTGTGTACGTAGGCATTCCTTGACTCCAAATGGGGACCCGGGCAGGGGAGGCGCTCGGGGCTGGAGTCTTCACCTTAGGGGAGAATAGACAGGGGGTAAACGTGTCGCATGCGCGTGTCCTTTGGTAACCGCCGGCGGCTAGGTGGTGGTTACTTTCCGGCTACGGGCCTACGCCCGGCAAAGAAATAGAACACCGGGATCCCGGCCAGAATCGCCGCGGTTCCGGCAGCAGAATTCCGCAAATCATTGGTAAAGGTGTAGTAGAGAAGCACCGCGGAAACCACTACGAATAGGGCTGGAACCAGGGGATAGCCCCATACGCGATAAGGGCGGTCGGCCTCCGGTTCACGGCGACGGAAGACGAACACCGTGCTGCCCGCGATCATGTAAAACAGCCACTCGGCAAAGATCGCGAGCGAGAAGAATTGCCGGAAACTTCCCCCTAGCAGCAGCAGCACGATGGCGAGCCCGCACTGCACCACGATGGCGACCGACGGGGTGCGGAAGCGCGGATGAACCTCGGCAATCGCCTTGAAAAAGTATCCATCGCGGGCCATCGCAAACGGCACGCGCGCGCCGCTCATGATGGTGCCGTTCAAAGTCACCAGCATCGAAACCGCGATGCCCGCCGATACCAGGCTGGCGCCCGCGCGCCCCAGCGCTAGCGCCACCGCGTCCGACGCCGGACGCTCGGAAGCCGCCACCGCCGCCGCCGGCAGCACATACTGCACCGCCGCGTTGACCAAAATGTACAGCGCCCCCACCGTGGCCACGCCCCAGATCAGCGAGAGCGGGATGTTGCGCTGCGGATTCCGTATCTCGCCCGCCACCATGTTCAGATCGTTCCACCCGTCGTAAGCCCACAGCGCAGCCACCAACGCCGCGAAAAATCCCGCCACGCCGCCTTTGGCCCCCGTGAACTCGGTCGCGAAATTCGCCCACGTTCCTCCGCCATAGGAGAATCCCACCCCCACGATTCCCAGAATGATGGCAACTTTCAGCAGGGTGAACAGAAACTGAAATTCTCCCGCGCGGCGCACCCCGATATAGTTCAGCCACGACACCAGAACCGCTGCCGCGACCGCCACCAGTTGCCCGTAGTTCACGACGAAAGGATGCGTGATACAGGCGTTCGAGAAGAAGAAAAAAACGGGAAACGTCCCGAGAATGCGCACCAGCCCCGTAGTCACAGTTGCGATCGAGGCCGGCTTGGCGATCAGGAACCAGGTCCAGGCGTAAAGGAATCCAGCGAGCGGCCCGTAGGCGTCGCGGACATACACATACTCCCCGCCGGCTTGTGGTTTCATGGCGCCGAGTTCAGCGTAGGTGAGCGCTCCAAAAAACGAGAGCAGCCCGCCGACGATCCAGACCAGATAGACCAGCCGGGCCGACCCGACGGCCTGCACCATTTCCGCCGGAACCAGAAAAATCCCGCTCCCGATAATCGTGCCGACTACGATCGCCCCGGCGTGCGAGAGGCCGAGGTCGCGGGCGAGTTCGGGGCGCGTGCCGCTTGTCTGAGTCATCGCTGTGTGCAGAAGCTCAAGATTCTAACCGCAGAGTGCGCAGAGCGCGCGGAGAAAACTGGCATCAGGAAATCACCGGCATCATCGGAGAGGATTTGACCAGTTTCTCTCTGCCCGCCTCTGCGATCTCTGCGGTTCAAGCCTTTGATTCAGTCCACAAAACGCTCGCCGCATATCCCACCACAAACGTCACGCACGTCCCGATGGCCACCCACCATGTCCAGGGGACCTGCGAGCCGAGCCATAGGTACAGCTCAACCGCGAATCCGCACAACATCCCTACGATCGCGCCATTCTGATTAGCGCGCCGGGTCAGCACTCCCAGCAGAAACACACCCAGCAGCGCGCCATAGGCCACAGACGCGATCTGCAGCCCGACTTCCACCACGCGCCCCACGTGGTGCAGTGCAATCACGGCCAGTCCGAACAGCACCAGCGCCCAGGCCAGGGTCGCTAGCCGCGCCAGCTGCAGCCGCTTCCGCTCGTCGACCTCCGGACGGAAGCGGAAATAGAAATCCATCATGGAACTGGACGAGAGGGAATTCAGCGCCGCACTCAGGTTCGACATGGCCGCCGCCAAAATCGCCGCAATCAGCAGCCCCGCAATCCCATGCGGCATCCGGCTGACGATGAACGTCGGGTAGATCCGGTCCGCTCGCCCGAACGTCGCCGACGGAACCTGGTAGTAGGCAAACAGCATCACGCCCACGATCAGAAACAGCGCAAACTGAAAGAAGATAGCCACTCCACTCGAGAGCAGCGCCAGCACCGACTGCCGCTGGTTGCGCGCCGCCAGCAGTCGCTGCACGATCAACTGATCCGTACCGTGGCTGGCCGTAATAAAAAATGTCCCGCCAACAATTCCTGCCCATAGGGTGTACGGCTTCACCAGGTTCAGGAACGGCCAGTGCCCCACAGTCGCCAGATCGAAGACCTGGAACTTGTGCAGGCTTCCGCCAATTTCCCGCACCGAATTCCATCCTCCGGGCACAAGGTGCATGATCGTGACGAGCCCGACGATTGTCCCGCCGACGTAAATGAACGTCTGCACCACGTCGGTCCAGACCACGGCCGCCAGCCCGCCCTCGAAGGTGTAAATCAAGGTCAAAAGGGTGATGATCGCGATCGAGGCAACCTCGCCCGTGCCCAGCGTGATCGCGACAACAATGGAAACTGCGTATACCCTTACTCCTTCCGCCGCCGCCCGGGTCAGCAGAAACAGCCCGGCGGTCACTGTGCGCAGACGCGGGCCAAATCGCCTTTCGATCAGTTGATACGCCGTGTAAAGATCGCCGCGAAAGTAATGCGGCAGCAGGACACAGCTGATAACGATCCGACCCACCAGGTAGCCCATCACGACCTGCAGAAACGTCAGGTTGGAATCGTAGGCGAGCCCGGGGATACTGATAATGGTCAGCGTGCTGGTCTCAGCCGCCACGATCGAAAGCGCGATCGCCCACCACGGAATGTTGCGGTCGGCGAGGAAGTAGTCTCGCATCGTCCGCTGCCGCCTGCGAAACCGCAGCCCAAACAGCGTGATCCCCGCCAGGTACGCCGCAATAATCAGCAGGTCGACCCGATTCAATCCCAAGCGCGATCCCTTCTCTTAGAGACGCGGCTTGCCGCGTTGGCAGCTTCCCGTAGAGACGCGGCTTGCTGCGTCTCCCCGCGTCCGCAGCATTGTACAAGCATGTTCTGCGCGACAAGCCCGGGCAGTGCCTGTGATAGAACTAGCCCGATGGCGTTCTATCTGGGAATCGACGCCGGCGGTACCAAGACCCGTTGCGCCTTGGGCGACGGAACCACCGTTCTCGCCACCTCGGCCAGTGGCGGCAGCAACCTAGTTCGCACGGGCGCGGCGCCGTCGCGGGATGCGCTGCACGCTGCGATCCGCGAAGTCTGCGCCGCCGCGAACATCTCTCCCCATCAAATCAGGAATGTCTGTATCGGAGCGGCTGGCGCTGCCCGGCCCCAGATCGCAGACCAGATACTCGGCATCCTGGCCGAGCTGACCACGGCAGCGGTCGAAGTTGTCGGTGACATGGTAATCGCGCTTGAGTCGGCTTTTGGTTCCGGCCCCGGCGTGCTCGCGATCGCCGGCACCGGTTCGATCGTCTATGGCCGCGATCCCGCCGGACACACCGCGCGTGCCGGAGGCTGGGGATTCGCCGTCTCCGACGAAGGCTCCGGCCACTGGATCGGGCGGCGCGCCGTCTCCGCCGTCCTGCGCGCCCACGATGGAGGCGGGGAAACGGCGCTCACCACCCTGGTGCTTCAGGCTTTCAATGTCGAGACTCTCGATGAGCTCATCCCTGTAGCAAACGGACTCCCTCCGCCGGAGTTCCCCCGCCTGTTCCCGGTCGTCCTGCGCGCGGCCGAGGCAGGCGACGGGCTGGCGCGCTCGCTCCTGGTTGAGGCGGGAGCCGAATTGGCCGCCCTTACGGCCATCGTCATCCGCCGTCTTTTCCCCCAACCGCCTCATGCACCAGTGGCCATGACAGGCAGTGTCTTTCGTCAGTCGGCCCAGGTGCGCCGGGTTTTCTACAATCGGTTGCGAAAGGGTTTTCCCGACCTCGAAGTCCGGCCCGATCTCGCGGAGCCGGTTGAGGGCGCGCTCGCGCGGGCAAGGAAGGCGGGACAGAGCAAGGCAGGATGAGTGCATGATCCGCGAAGACGAAAACGTCGAGGCACCTATCGCTCCGGCGCCCGCGGCTGGATCGCCGCTCGAAGGCTCAATTCACAGCGCGTTCCGCGACGACCTGCTGCGCGCCGCCGCCGATCCTGCCCTGACCGGGGACCTAGCCCTGGCGCTGCTGAAGCGCGCCGACCTGCCGCCCGAGGTCCTCGATCAACTCTCGAAAAACGGCAACGCCCTCAAACTGCGAAAAGTGAAGGTGGCGCTGGTCAGCCATCCGCACACGCCGCGCCATGTCTCGGTGCCGCTGGCCCGCCAGTTCTACACCTTCGATCTGATGAAAGT
>Ga0187804_10000290_pt1 | contig 11922 bp, 8 predicted proteins | sample NC_wetland_sal_i_3_FD_132961 | JGI IMG/M metagenome (GOLD analysis project Ga0187804, IMG submission 132961) | Wetland sediment microbial communities from Neuse River Estuary, North Carolina, USA - Control_4 | ecosystem: Environmental > Aquatic > Freshwater > Wetlands > Sediment | place: USA...
ACCTCAGAGGTTTTCTCAGCGGCGAGTATCCTCTTCAAGAGTTCTGGGTCGATCAGTTCGATGGAAGCAGGAGCGAGCTTGGCGCTTTGGATTGCCCGCAAGAGAGAAAGCGCGTCCTCGGCGGCGCGAAACGAAGCGACGAAGCCGCGGCTTGCCGGCGCGGCGGGAAACGTGCGGAAGTTCAGCCGCGTAATCACCGCGAGCGTCCCGACCGAGCCGATCAGTAGTTTGTGCAGATCGTAGCCGCTGACGTTTTTCACCACTTTTCCGCCGCTCTTGCACTGCTTCCCGGTTCCGTCCACAAACTCAGCGCCGATGAGAAAATCGCGCGCCGTGCCGTACGACTGCCGCAGGCCGCAATCCACGCCCGAAGCAATAATCCCGCCGATGGTGGATTCGAAATAGAACGGCACGGACAAAGGGAGAAATTGTTTTTGATTGTAGAGCGGCACGGCGAAATCGTTGAAACTGACGCCCGCGTCCACGCTCAAGGTGAGATCGTGCGGGTCGTAGTTGGCGATTTGCTTCAGGCCGGTCATGTCGATAGCCACGTCATAACGCGCTGGCGGCGCGCCGATACCAAGTTTGGTCCGATTGCCGCAAGGAATGACCGCCAGCTTCTCGCTCACGGCAAAACGCACGACCTCCGCAACTTCGGCCGCAGAAGATGGTTTGGCAACGGCGGCGGGAGCACTTTCATCAACGGCGTACTCCGCACAAAGCCCCGGATCGGCGATAACACGGGAATCTCCAAGAATGGACTCTAGCCGAGCGGCGAGATGGGAGGATGTGACGGTCATGTGTGAGCCACAGCGGCGCCCACCGGCTTGCGGACGCGAATTTCCCCGCAGCCTTTGCTAAGCGGGAATATTTTCCCCGGATTCAGTAAGGAATCCGGATTGAACGCATCGTGAATCCGCCGCATCAGATCAAAATCGGCGTCCGAGAAAAGCAACGGCATAAGTTCGGATTTTTCCATTCCGACGCCGTGTTCGCCTGTGAGCGTCCCGCCCACTTCCACGCAATAGCGGATGATTTCGTTGGCGGCTTCCCGCGCGCGTTCGAATTGCGCATTGTCGCGAGGATCGTACAACACGATAGGGTGCAGGTTGCCGTCCCCGGCGTGGAAAATGTTGCCGATTTGAAAGCCGAATTGCACGCCGATTTCTTGAATGCGGCGAAGCGTCTGCGGCAGCTTCGTGCGCGGAATCACTCCATCCAAAACGTAGTTGCTAGGCGCGAGCCTGCCGAGAGCGCCAAACGCATTCTTCCGGCCCTTCCAGAGTAGCTCCCGCTCGGCGTCGTTGCGAGCGACGCGCACTTCACGGGCCTGATGCGCGTTGCACACCTCGATGATCGCCGTGGCCTGCGCGGTGACAGCCTCGGTGAGCCCTTCGACCTCGATGAGCAGAACCGCGGCGCTGTCCATGGGGAAACCGGCATGGATGTAATCTTCGACGGCGCGCAGCGTCCAGCCATCCAGCATTTCGCAGGCGGATGGCGTAATCGCGCGCGCGGTGATATCCACCACGGTTTCGGCCGCCGCATCCACGGTATCGAAGATCGCCAAAAGTGTTTTGACGGCCTCGGGTTTGCGCGTGAGCTTGACGGTAATTTCGGTGACCAGCGCGAGCGTGCCCTCGGAGCCGACAAACAGTCCGGCAAGATCGTAGCCCGGAGTTTCGATATGCGCGCTCCCCACGCGCACGATTGCGCCGTCGGGAAGAACGAGCTCGAGCCCGGTGACATGATTGGTCGTAACGCCGTACGCCAGCGTGTGTGGGCCGCCTGCGTTTTCCGCCACGTTGCCGCCGATCGTGCAGGATCGCCCGCTCGAGGGATCGGGCGCGAAGTAAAGTCCATGAGGCTCGGCGGCGCGTGTCAATTCGAAGTTCACGACCCCGGGTCGAACCACCGCGCGCTGATTTTCCACATCCAGCTCGAGAATGCGGTTCATTCGCGCAAACACCACCATGACGCCGCCGGTGCGCGCAATCGCGCCGCCAGAGAGGCCCGTTCCCGCGCCTCGTCCGACGACCGGAACGTTGTATTTGGCGGCAAGTTTCATGATGCGCGAAACCTGCTCCGTGCTTGTTGGAAGAACCACCAGATCGGGACGGCCTTTTTAGATCGAGCCGTCGTATTCGTAGAGAAGCAGATCCTCCGCCTGGCTCAACACAGAGCCTGAACCGAGGAGCTTTTCAAGTTCTCGAACGAGGCCGCTGTCCATTTTCATTCCGCGAAATCAAGCACTGCGGCCACTATAACCGTATTCGTACGCATGATTCCAGTCTTGTGCGGAAAGTACCGGGTAGAAAAACTGCGTGTGGTTTCGCCCTTGCCAATCGGGTCAACAAAAAGGAAATAGTAGCTTGAAAGGCAAGATACTAGGGCATAGAATCAACGATACTTGATACCGCGATCGGAGGTGACGATCATGCGGATCCCGCACTCGGGTTTTCGGTCTCTCCTCAACACGTCAATCAAAATCGTGTGTAGTTTATTCGTTCTGTTCCCGGTCATACCCGCTCTCGGACAGCAGGATTTTCTGAGCAGGCCATCCTATCTTTGGAACGAAGAGGATGCGCTGAAGGTGCTCAACAATTCGCCGTGGGCACACTCCGTCACAACTTCGACTCAGGACGCGGCTTGCGGATATAAGAATCCCGCCTTTCCTGGTGAGATAGCCCCCGAACGGGCAGAATTGCTTGAAATGGAAGCTCCCACCCCACCTTCCTCGGAAGTGAAGCCGGACGGCGCCGAATATTTGATTCGATGGCTTTCGGTCAAACCTGTCCAGGATGCCATTCAGCGGTTACTCGTACTTGACGAGAAGTGGCGTGCTTATGGCTGGAACTTCCACCGAAACGATCGTTCATTTGGACCAACAGATGTTTCTCGGGGCCACTATAACTTCAACGATATGCTCACCGTTTCCATCATTTTGTTGAAACCTGGCCCAGGTGGCGCGAGCTTTATTGACTATGCCTTCAGGGACTCTGGGAAGCTCTATCCAGCCAAGGGGCTTCACAATTTTATTTGTGCTGGTCTGCGGACTGCCAACGGCGTTGTGTATGCGCATGTCGGTGGGCCCATGGGCGAGCCTCCCGATCACTCGGCAATCACCATGTCCTTTCCAAGCCAGATCGAGGGAAGGCCTTTGATCACCAAGGCTGATGAACAAGTCGAGTTCCGATTCGTCGCTATGCAGCGGGTTTTCGAGACGACATTTACAATTAACGCGAAAGATCTGCTCGACGGAACGCAGGCAGGCTTGTACTCTCCGACGGCGGTGACCGACTTAAACGAGTACTCCCGCTCCTCAGTAGCTGCAAATCAGTAGCGCACCAAACAGCCCTTGCCGCACTGAAGGTCAAGTTGTCTAGCTCCTTACCAGACTGACCCAACCGCTGAACCTGTGTTAGTGTACTTTTCCCGAATCAGCAGTGAGGACGAGATGGCGAAACCGAAGGTGTACGCGACGCACAGCTTGTTTGCTGCTGCGCGGCAGATTCTGGAAGAAAGCTGCGAAGTGGAATACTGGACCGATCCGGAGCGCCCTCCGCGCGAAGAAGTGTTGCGGCGCGTGAAGGACAAAGAAGGGCTGGTTTGCTTGCTCACGGAAAAAATAAATGAGGAGTTTTTGCAAGCGGCGCCGAAGCTTCGCATCGTCGCGAACGTCGCCGTGGGCTTCGATAACATTGACGTGGCCGCCTGCACCAAGCGCGGCGTCGCGGCGACCAACACTCCCGGAGTGCTCGACGAAACCACCGCGGATTTTGCCTGGACGCTGCTGATGGCGGTAGCCCGCCGGCTGGCGGAGGGCGAGGCGCTGGCGCGCTCGGGAAATTGGAAAAACTGGAACCTCGATCAATTGGTCGGCACGGATGTTTGGGGAAAGACGCTCGGGATCGTGGGATTTGGACGAATCGGCCGCTCCGTGGCGCGGCGCGCCGGCGGCTTCCAGATGAGAATCATCTACACGGACGCTTTGCGTGCGGCACCCGAAGTCGAGAAAGAGCTGAAAGTGGAGTTCCGAGAGATGAATGCGCTGCTGGCGGAAGCCGACTTCATCAGCGTCCACGTGCCGCTGCTCCCGGAAACGCGCGGGCTGTTTGATAGTTCGAAATTTCAGCGCATGAAGCGGACCGCTTTTTTGATTAACACATCGCGAGGGCCGGTCGTGAATGAAGCAGCGCTGGTCGCGGCGCTCGAAAGCGGCACCATCGCCGGGGCGGCGCTGGACGTCTATGAAAACGAGCCGCTCATCCATCCCGGATTGAAGCGCACCAACGTGGTGCTCGCGCCGCACATGGCATCGGCATCGCTCGAAACACGCACGAAGATGGCCTGTATGGCCGCGGGGAACGTGGTCGCTCTGTTCAAGGGGCAGCGGCCGGCGAACATTCTAAATCCGGAAGTTTTGAAGTCTTCATGAAGAATTCCACGGCAAACGTCCCATGCCGGAACTGAAGCAAATCGCGCGTCAAATTTTCCTCGAAACACTGGCGGCCATTGATATTCCCGCATCCATGCAGCGCAAGCTCCGGCGCCGGGGTTCCCGGCTGCATTGTGGGAATACCGTCTATGAGCTGAGCGCGTTCGAGAAAATTCTCGTCGTTGCTCTTGGCAAAGCGGCGCATGCCATGGTGGACGGGCTGGGGCTCGTGCTGGCGCCTTTCGTTCGCTTCGAAGGCGTGGTGTCCGCCCCGACGCCGCCGAAGAAGCCCGTCGCGGGATTGAAATATTTTGTGTCCGGGCACCCGGTGCCCGATCAAGACAGTTGGAAATCCGCCGAAGCCATCCTATCGCTGCTGAACAAATGCGACGAAAAGACGCTGGTGTTTTTTCTGCTCTCGGGCGGCGGCTCAGCGTTGGTGGAGCTGCCGCTCAATCCGCATCAGACTCTCGAGGATGTGCAACAGGTGAACCGCGCGCTTGTCACATGTGGCGCTCCGATCCATGCGATCAACGCCGTGCGAAAACATTTCTCCGCCGTCAAGGGCGGGCGGCTGGCGGTTGCGGCCGGACGCGCAAAAAAACTAACGCTGGCCATCAGCGATGTGCCGCAAGGCTTCGAAACCGCTTTGGCCTCCGGGCCGACTCTTCCCGATACCACCACGGTCGCCTTCGTCCAGAACATCATCGGCGAATACAAGCTGAACGAGAAGTTTCCTCCTTCCGTGCGCCGCTGGCTGGCCGAAAAGAAAATGCCGGAATCGCCCAAGGAAGGGCATCCGGCATTTGCCAATTCCCATTTTTCACTGCTGCTTGGCATGGATGATCTCTTCCATCCCGCGCATCATGCGGCGGAGGCCAGAGGCTTTCTTACCTGCTGTGACAATTCGACCGACGATTGGCAGGTGGAAAAGGCGGCGGAATTTCTTTTGGGGCAATTGCGGGAGCTTCGGTCCATCCATCCGGGCCAGCGCGTCGCTTTGATCGCTGATGGAGAAATCAGCTCACCGGTGACGGGTGGCGGAGTCGGCGGAAGAAATTCGGCTTTCGTTCTGGCCTGTGTGGAAAAAATTGCCGGCGAGAAAATCGCCGTGCTGAGCGCGGGCACCGATGGGATCGACGGAAATAGTCCCGCTGCGGGCGCGATCGCGGATGGTGAGACGCTCTCTCTCGCTCGTACGTCAGGCCTCGATCCCGCGCGGTCCTTTCAAAAAAGCGAAGCCTTCTCCTTCTTCTCTCAGCTCGGAGACGCGATCATCACCGGGCCAACGGGGAACAATCTCCGCGACCTCCGCATTCTTCTTGCCGAACCCTGAAGCTGGGGACTCTTTGTTTTTGGCGATTTCGTCTTGTAGATTCTCTCTTAGTCTGCAATCAGTTCGGCGCTGCAGCTGTAGGGGCGCGCTTTAGCGCGTCCCCTTTATTTGTGGACCGGGGCAGCCTCTCTGCCGCCTTATTCCGAACCTTCCGTTGTAGGGGCGCGGCACTGCTGCGCCCACTTTTAGCAAGACCGTCCGCACAAAGCAAAAAAACTGTAAGGGCGCGCGCCTTAGCGCTTCCCCAGCTCCCGCTTTTCCTTTACCGTAAACTGCCGACTCTCAGCCTATTCTTGGTTAGAATTTGGAATGAACTCGTCCTTCAGTAAATGATTAATTCGCCGCGGCCCCGCTCTTCACCGGCGGCAAGCGGCTCTCGATGGCTTTAAGCCGTTCGTTCATTTCCCGCACGAGCCTTTCGAGTTTTTCCAGCCGTTGTGTGACGTCGGAAGTTTCTCCATTTTTTCCGCTGGAAACCTCGCCTTCGTCATCGGCTTCTTCACTCTCACCTCGCGCACTGGATTTTTCTCCCGCCGGCTTTTTCAGCTTCGCGATTTGCGCATGGATCATCGGCACCATTTCGATACTGAGGTCGTCGCTTTTCAGCAAAGATTCCAGTGCAGGTATCGCGGAAGCGTCGCCGCGCCAGCCGAGCGCGTAGATGGACGCCATTCGCACGGGGAAGTGTGCCTCCGTCAGATACGAGGCAATCTGTTGCGTGATCTCCTTGTTGTCCTTCTCAAGACGAGCGAGGCTGTAAATGGCCGACGTGCGAGAGTCAATCGGCTTGCCCACGCTGCTCCACTCCAGCAGAAGCGGCACTTCTTTATCGTTCCCCAGCGGACCGAAGGCGCGAAGGGCCGCTTTCCGCAAAATAGCATCGGGTGAACTTGCCGCAACCGCAGCCTCGAGCATATCCGCCGCATGGGGAGTCTTCAGATGGCCCATCGCTTGAAGCGCCGCCGCTCGCGCGCGATAGGAGCGGTCGTCCTTGGCGATCCATTCAAGTTTGTCCATGACCTGAGCGTTGCCGGAGAAATTATCCAGCGCCGAAACGATTCGGGAACGCAGCCACGGCTCGCTGTTCGATTCGAGCGCTTCGAGCAATAGTCTTGCCGCAGCCGGTCCGCCAAGCGACCCCAGCGCGTCCGCGGCGTTCGCGCGTATGCCCCAGAATTTGTCGTTTCGCAGCGCCTCGCCGAGCGCCGCAAGCACCTCGTCGTCTCCCTTGATCTTCCCCAGTGCGCTTACCGCGTCCGCGCGATCGCCGATCTCGGCCGCATTCTTCACCTGGTACAGCCATTCCTTCTTCTCTTTGTGGAAGTTCGCCGACTTCAAAATCTGCCCGCCCTTGTCGAACAGAACCATCAACGGCGCGCCCTCGGAGGGAAACGCAAAAACCTGGCTCGGCTTCGAAACCGTCATGGGGTAAAGCTTGGGTCCCGCCGTCGTGGTGATCTCCACATCGACCGGCATGCGGAAAATCCCCACGCGCCCGTCCACTTTCTGCGTTTGTTTGACGGTCAGCGCGACTTGATGTTTTTCTGCGTCGTAGGTGTAGCCCAGTTCGAATCGCGGCGCGCCGGCGCCGTAAATCCACTGGCCCAGAAACTCGTCAATGTTGACGTTTGTGGCTTCTTCAAAAGCCTTGGCAAAATCTGCCGTCACCGCGTTCTTGCCGCGATTCACCTCGAGATAGTGTTTCAATCCGGCGTAAAACGCGTCTTCCCCCACCTGCTCGCGGAGCATGCGCAGGACCCAGCCGGCCTTGCCATACGCATTGTCGTCGAACTCATCATCGCCTCGAAAATCCCGCCGCACGATGGGCTTGTCGTAGAGATCGATTTCTCCAAACCACTCGCGGTAGCCTCGCCAGCGTTCGTAATCGGCCTGGTTTTTTCCATAGTGTGATTCGGTCCACAGTATTTCACCGAACGTGGCAAATCCCTCGTTCAACCAAACATTGGCCCAATCTTTGCATGTCACCAGGTCGCCGAACCATTGATGCGTCAATTCGTGAGAGATCAGCACGTCCTGACCCGTCAAGAATTCGGGCGCAAGCTTGGGATCGACGAGTGAGCCGGAGTTATTGGTCGTGGCGCTGGAATTTTCCATTCCCCCGGCGACAAAATCATCCACCATCACCTGCGCGTATTTTTCCCAGGGGTACTCGACGCCAAATTTCCTGACGAAGAGGTCCATCATCTCCGGCGTGCGCCCGTAATTGACGGGCAGCCGGTCGCCTCGGCCTTTTGGCGCGTAGTAGGTAAGTGGAATACCGCGCCAGGAATCCTTCACCTCTTCGAATTCGCCCGCAACCACGGTGATCAAGTACGTCGAGCTGGGCACCGATTCCTTCCAATCCCAGGTCTTCAGCCCTTTCCCCGCTTCCGTGACGCTGATCAGCTTACCGTTCGAAACGGTCACCCACGACGCGGGCACCGTCAAAATCGTCTCGGTCGTCAGACGGTCGTTCGGGTAATCGTAGGTCGGCAGGTAGTAGCGCGTGTCTTCCGATTCGCCCTGCGTCCAGATCTGCTTTGGACGATCCGGATAATCCTTGTCCGGCAGGATGAAATACATTCCTTTGCTCGGTTTTCCGTCGTAGCGGATGTTGATTTCAAATTTCTCACCGGCCTTCGCGGTGGTTTTCAGCGGAATGATCAGTTTGTCTGCGGTAGTTTCAAATTTCGCGGCCGATTTATTGACGCTCACGCTGTGAATCGTGAGGCCCACGGAGTCTAAGACAATTTTTGCGGTGCCGTCGCGCAGAATGCTGACGGAGTGCGTCACGTCGCCGATCACTTTTTTCTGCGCCAGGTCAAAGCGCAGGGCGATCTTCGAGTGCTGCAAATCGTAATCGCGGCTGCGCGCGTAGGGCTCATCGGCGCGCAGCCCGGATCCCGCGAAGAAGCTCAGTATCGCGACGAGGAGGAATGCCATCGCGCGGTCACAACAAGTTTTAGTCTGGTGGCCTTTCATTCGTAGAAAAAATCCAGAAATCATTCTGTCTTGCTCCTGTGAATCGTGTGGCCCGCTCGTTCGAGGGCCGCCATCGCGGCCGACAGCGTGGATGACGCTACGAGCAGGTAGTCCGTATCAAACGTGGAAATGGCAAAGAGGCTGATTTTTGCCTCCGCGAGCGGCAAAGCCAGCGCGGAAAGCACGCCGATCTCCGACAAAATAAATGGCCCGTGCACTTTGAAAACGCGCCACCCCGGTTGCGAAGCCACCCCTACAGGCACGCGGGAAAGCTCGGTGACAATGGAAAGCTCATCGCCGGTGCGTGTCACGGAAAAAAACGGGCCTTGCGTCGCCCACTCCGGAATGGGCGCGTCGGCCGCGAGCCGCGATATTGCAAATCGCTCGGCAAGCAAAGTGAGCTCAAGGCGTTTGGCTTCGGCAACCATTTCGGCTTACAGGAGGCTCCTGACCAAGCCGCCATCCACGGCGATCGATACGCCGTTCACATAGCTGGCGCGTTCGGACGCGAGAAAAGCCACCACCGCGGCGAATTCTTGTGGCGTTCCCAGGCGCCCCGCGGGAATCTCGCGTTCCCATTTGGCGAAAACTTCTTCCGGCTTGGTTCCGGTGCGGGCGGAAATCGTCGCCGCCAATCCGTCAAGCCGCGCCGTCCTCGTGTAACCCGGACAAACGTTGTTTACGGTAATACCATCGGCGGCATATTCATTGGCCAGCGTGCGCGCCAAACCCGCAACTCCCGCGCGAATCGAATTCGACAGCAGCAATCCGTCCACAGGCTGCTTGACTGCGGACGAAGTGATAGTAATCAATCTTCCCCACTTCCTCTTCTGCATGCGTGGCAGAGTTTCCTGGGCGAAAAAGACCGTGCTCATCAGAAGCTGGTCGAGGGCCGCGCGCCAGTCTTCTTGTGTGGTGCCCTTAAACACATTAGACGGAGGTCCGCCGGAATTGGTAACGCAGATGTCAATCCGCCCGAAGCGTGTTTCCACCGCCGCCACAAACTCCGCAACCGCCTTGGAATCAGTCACATCCAAAGCCGTATGGAATACCTCAGTTCCTGAAGATTTCGCGATGCCCGCGGCCGTTTCTTCCAGCGTCTGCGCCGTTCTCGCGCAAATCGCCACATGCGCCCCTTCGCGCGCCAGTTCCTCCGCAACGGCACGTCCCAGCCCCTTGCTGGCCGCCGCCACAATCGCCACTCTTCCTCTGAGCCCCAGGTCCATTCCGCCACCTCATTCAAATTTTCCATCCTCTCGCGAAATGCACAAACGCGTCAATGAAGCGATTATGTGCCGAATTTTCAACCTCATGGTGTATAACTCAGCCCAGGAATAGAGCCGCTGGGGCAATCGTGAAACCAATCAAGTTCTTCCTGCTTCCTTTCGCTGCTGCGGCCTATCTTGGCCTGGCCGTTCTTGGATGGGGTGGCTTTGCGGCATTTTTCTCTCACCCGGCGCTGACCGCGCTTGTGATTCTTTTCTTCGCTTTTTCTGTCGTTGGACTTTTCGCCGGCGCCAATCTGAGTCCCGGCGTGCGAGAGGATCGTTCCAATCGCTGGGTCATTGCAGTCTTGGCGGTAATCAGCTTCCTGAATGTCTATTTTCCCGCCTACACCGATCGTAAGGGATTCTGGACCATCGACGCTGACACCACTCGCTGGTTCGGAGTGGGTATCTTCGCGGTTGGTGCGGTCTTGCGGCTTTGGCCGGTTTTTGTGCTCGGACGCCGGTTCAGCGGCCTGGTCGCGATCCAGCCTGGCCACACCCTCGTCACCAATGGAATCTATAGCGTCATCCGCCACCCCAGCTACCTGGGACTGCTCGTCGCCATGCTGGGCTGGGGCTTGACCTTCCGTTCAGGAGTCGGCGTGCTGCTCACGGCTCTCATGATCCCGCCTCTGCTCGCTCGCATAGCTTCAGAAGAGCGGCTGCTGCGGTCGCAGTTTGGCGATGAGTACGATGCCTACCGCGCGCGCACCTCGCGCCTGATTCCCGGCATCTTTTAGCCTTTTCGCCGTCCCCTCGGCTTGCTCCCCGCCTAGTATTTTTCAATTATGGCGCGATTTTTTCCGCTGGCTACAATACGCGGATATTTTTACCGGTGCGCCTCGAATCGCAGCACGGTCCTTACGAGGCTTTTGAAAATCGTCACGTCGAGAAGTTGCGGCGGTTCGCTTACGCTCGAGCGAGTTCGCGGCGAATCGCACCCAGGCTCTGCCCGAGTGCGCTGCCTGGAATCCCCGGAGAACTGGAGATTCCGTGAAACGACTTTTCGCCTGCTTTGCACTGCTCTTCGTCGCGACGGCCATCCACGCACAAGAGCCCGCCTCCCAACCCATCGAGATCGGCGGCGTCACCTTCTCAGGGAGCGTCCGCGAACGCTACGAAGCCTGGGACTGGTTTGAGCCCGCGAGCGGCAACAACCTCTACGGCTTCTCTGGCACCGTTGTCCGCTTCGGCTTCTCCCAAAAGCACGAGCACTACGACTGGAACATCGAGTTTCTCTCGCCCATTCTGCTGGGCCTGCCCACCACCGCGGCAAACGCCGCTCCGCTTGGCCAGTATGGCCTTGGCGGCTCCTACTACGCCGCCAACGACAAAAATCAAAACGCCGCGTTCATCAATCTCAAGCAGGCATTTCTTCGCATCAAGGGCGAACACTCCAGCCTGCGCATGGGCCGCATGGAATACGTCGACGGCAGCGAAGTCACGCCCAAAGATCCCACTCTCGCGTACCTGAAAACCGACCGCATCGACCAGCGCCTCATCGGAAACTTCGGATACTCCGATGTCCTGCGCAGCTTCGACGGCTTGCAATACCTCTACACCAATGGCCCCTGGACGCTCACGGCTCTGAGCGCCATCCCGACGCGCGGCGTGTTCCAGGTCGACGGTTGGGGCTGGGTGAAAACGCCAATCACCTACGCCGCAATCACACACCAAACACAGTTTGGCAAAAGCCTCGCCGAGTGGCGCGCCTTCGGCATTTACTACAACGATGATCGCCCCATCGTAAAAACAGACAATCGTCCCGTCGCCGTCCGCAACGGCGATCTTGGCGGCATCGATCTCGGCACTTACGGCGGACATTTCATTTTGGCTGCGCCTACGGCGGCGGGCACGTTCGATCTGCTCGGCTGGGGCGCGCTTCAGAACGGCAGTTG
>Ga0187804_10000291_pt1 | contig 11885 bp, 10 predicted proteins | sample NC_wetland_sal_i_3_FD_132961 | JGI IMG/M metagenome (GOLD analysis project Ga0187804, IMG submission 132961) | Wetland sediment microbial communities from Neuse River Estuary, North Carolina, USA - Control_4 | ecosystem: Environmental > Aquatic > Freshwater > Wetlands > Sediment | place: USA...
AAGTTCGCAAGCCAGCCAGTCGTCCTACGAATCGCCCCAGCCGGCGAAAGAGAATCTCGATCTAACTATGTACCAGCGAATTCGCGACGAGGGCCTGGGTCACTCGCACGTCATGGAATACGCTTCGGCGCTGGTGGACGGGATCGGGCCGCGTCTGACCGGCTCGCCCAACATGAAGCGCGCCAATGACTGGACGCGCGATCAGCTGGCGGCCATGGGCTGCAGCAACGCGCACCTGGAAGACTGGGGCGAATTCGGCATGGGCTGGCAGCAGCTCAACACCTGGGTGCGAATGGCGTCGCCCGATGCTGCCGTATTCATTGCCCAGGCGGCTCCCTGGTCTCCGTCGAGCCATGGCGCGGTGCAAGGGCCGGCGGTCTGGATGGACATCAAGAAAGAAGAAGATCTGAACCCGTTCAAGGGGAAGCTCAACGGCAAGATCGTTCTGCTCGGCGAAATGCGGGAAGTGAAGCCGGTCGATAAGCCGTTGTTTGAGCGTTCTGACGACAAGGACCTGGCCAAGATCGTGGAGTATCCGCTGAATCGCGAAGATGAGTTCGCCCGGTTCATGCAGGATTTTGCGAAACGGATCGAGCTACAAAACAAGATTCGGGACTTTTTCGCTTCCGAACACGTGCTGGCGGTGGTTCTTCCCAGCCGCGACGGCAGAAATGCCGGCGGTTCCGGCGGCACGATTTTCGACGACGGTGGCCTGGGCGGGACCAGCTACAAGCGCGAAAAGGCGCTGCCGGTCCCCGTTGTGGTCACCGCAATTGAGAACTATGGACGCGTGTACCGCCTGCTGAAGGCCAATGTCCCGGTCAGTCTCGAGATGAATGTTGATACCCAATTCACCGGCGATCACGAGCACGGGTTCGATACCATCGCAGAGATTCCGGGCACGGACCCGAAGCTGAAAGATGAAGTTGTGATGGTAGGCGGTCACCTCGATTCCTGGGCTTCCGGAACGGGCGCGACCGACAACGGCGCGGGAACGGTGGTGGCCATGGAAGTGATGCGAATCCTGAACGCCCTGCAGGTAAAGCCGCGCCGCACCATCCGCATCGGGTTGTGGAGCGGCGAGGAGCAAGGCCTGTTCGGGTCCCGCGGTTATGTGAAGCAGCATTTTGGGTTTTCGCCCCTTTCGACGGCGCCCGACCAGCTCAAACTGCCGGAGTGGTTGCGGAAGCGCACCGGTCCGGTCGAGCTCAAGCCGGAGCAGCCGAAGATTTCCGGCTATTTTAATGTCGATAACGGCACGGGAAAAATCCTCGGCGTGTATTTGCAGGAGAACGCTGCGATCGGTCCGATTTTCGCGCAATGGATCGAGCCACTGAAGGATCTGGGCGTGACCACCATCACCATGCGCAACACCGGGGGTACCGACCACCAGTCGTTTGACGCGGTGGGCATTCCCGGCTTTCAGTTCATTCAGGACCGGCTCGACTACGGATCGCGTACCCACCACTCCAACATGGATGTGTATGAGAGGCTGCAGGCGGGCGATCTCGCGCAGGCCTCCACGGTGGAGGCGATCTTCGTTTACAACGCGGCGATGCGCGACCAGATGTTGCCGCGCAAGCCGCTGCCCCATCCCGAGCTGGAGGAGCAGCGCAGAGCGCCTTTGAAGAAATTGATGCCGGGAGCGGAAGACCCGGTCGAAAACGACGCGCCGGCAACATCGCCCGGACCTTGACGCATTTTTACCAGCGCAACCCGATCGTCACCGGAAACACAATGGTCTCGACGTCGCTGTGGTAAGCGCGGTGGTAGCGGCCCTCGGCGTAAAGCTTGGCATGGTGCGCCCAGGGCAGGCGATAAGTAATCCCCCCACCAAAGTTGAAGCCAACCGCATCGAGGGTGCGCGAAGTAAGCGTCTGGGTGGGGGACACAAAACCATTCACGCAGGTGACACCCCACCAGATCCAGGCGGGCTGACAGGGAGTCGTGTCCCCCCCGGTCAGCACCTCGCTCCTGGCGGAAACGCTGCGCTGGTACCAGCCAAAGCCGCCAATTCCGTAAACGCCCCAGCGGTTGTGCAGAGGAAATGTGTAGATACCGTTGAGCGTTACCGACTGCAGATGTCCCTTCGCGCCGGGGAGGGACTGCTGATTGATCACGTTGTCCTTGAATGCGAGGTTGTAGTACATGTATTCGGCGTTGACGCCGAACTTGCGGCTGAGATTCAGCCCCCCGCCGACAACCCCGTTATAAGACGTGCTCGTGAAATTGGCGACATCTCCCCGGCCGATACCGAAGCCACCCCCGGCGTCGAAGTTGAAGCGGCTGAAGTTGGTTTGCGCCGAGGCGGCTGTGATCCACAACCCACAAAGAACGAATAGGGACAGTATGTGCCTGCTCAATCCTGATCTCCTGTCTGGATAGATGTGGTTTCATTATCTCTTTTTCCGCGGAAATGTGGCGCCCGGCAGCGCAAAAAAGCGTGCCCTTCGGCTCCGATTACGGGAACGGCGTTCGCGACCGTGGATCGCATCAGACGATCGGAAGCAACGGGTGGGAGCAAACGCGGACTTCTTACTTCTGCTGCGATTCCAAGTACTTCACCAGATGGTTGATTCGAAGTTGCGCGCTGTCGTTGTGTCCATGAGCCTGGGAGCGGAACACCGGCCCCCAGATCGGCATTTCCCGCGAACCATGCGCCGGTTTCTCGTACTCGCCGTCGATCGCTTCGGATACGCGCATCGCCGGAAAGACGCCATTGTTCTTTTTCGCCAGCTGGGTCAGGTCCGGAGGCCAGGTTTTCAGTTGCGGCGAGAATGGGCCGCCACCTTTTGCGTCACTTCCATGGCAGACCGCGCAGTTGGCGGCGTACAGTTGCTTCCCCGAAAGCACTCCATCTTTCGCGGCAGCGGCGGTTCCCTTGGCGGGGCTGGTCTGCTGGCCAACCGCAGCCGCACTGAGCAGAAGGACGAAGAAGACGGCTCTGAACTTCCGGCGCATTCCAGACTCCTTCCCCGGTCCCGCCCCGGTACCTGTTTCAGACAACCTCTCGATTCCGGGCACCAAGATAGTCCAGCAGTTCCCTCACCGTCAAACCAGACTGCAGCAGCAGGATCATCTGGTCCGGAGTGACTCCGACTTGCTCGCCCAGCAGGACCACCTTGGCGACGGCCCGCTCCAGTACCTGCCTCTGGGTGAAATTCAGGGGCTCGCTGACCGCGGAGCTGGCAAAAAAGGTAGTATGCGCGTGACTCATGTTGTTACTCCACGTGACCTTTCATTCCCGGCCCTGGGGACTCGGCGGACCACATCTTTACCTGGCGCCCGCAATCCAGCCAGAACTACGCTGCGTGTGGTTATCATCGAACGACCTTGCGGGCGGCGCTGTGACGGCGCTTACCTACGATTGTGATGGCAATTTCACTGACCTGCAGACATCCAAGAACCTCAACGGCGATTTCCTGTTTACCTACCTCGTGCATCCCGGCACCGCGGTTTACGTCGGCTACACCAGCAATCTGGAAAACATTCTGGTGGACCGCTAGCAGCGGCCTGCCGCTATCCGATGGGCTTGGCGGCGTGGCCCACGACCCGAGCGGACGCCTGAAGATTGACGGCAGGAACTTCTTCGTGAAGGCGTCGTATCTGTTCCGGTTCTAATGGAGTGTCGGCCAGTTGGGCACTGCATGGCTTGCTTCACAAATCCCTCCCTTCTCGCCAGTCTCTGGCAATCCCAAACACTTAGGAATGTGACTTACGTCACAGAACGTCTGACGTCTTCTCTGATAGGTGGGCTTCCCCCCCAAGGACATTCCATTATGGGGTTACCTGAATATCGGCAGGCCGCGCTAAGTGCCATGTTGGATGCTACACGTCCCCATTCATTGTTTCCTCGAGTTCCCTCCGAGGCGAAGAGCGTTCTGGATGTGGGCTGTCACGCTGGACATATCCTTGAAGCAATGCAACTCCCCGCTGACTGTCGCGTGGTAGGATGCGACATCAACCGGGAAGCATTGAGGTTGGCCCATCGCTGTTTGCCTGGTGCCAGCTTCCTGGCGGCAAAAGCTGAAACGCTGCCCTTCGCATCCGCCTCTTTCGACGTGCTGTTTGCCCGAAGCGTCACCTACGTGTTGGACATTCCCAAGGCCCTACAGGAGTTCAATCGAGTTTTGAAACCAGGCGGTCGGCTATGGCTCAGTCTGCACCAGTGGAAGGATTGCCGCGTCATCCTTAAGGACAACTGGAAAAGGCATCGCCTCAAGGCGATCTCACTCGGAATCTACATTCTGGCCGACAGCGCCTTGCTTCACCACACTGGCAGGCTTTTCCGCTACCCGTTGAATCGTTCCCGCCTCATAAGCTTTCAGACAGAGTCCAGATTTCTGCGGACGCTCCAGACTGCGGGCTTCAGCGACATCCATTTTTCGCGCGACCGTTGCTTTGTAGTGGAAGCAGTAAAGAAGACGTTTTCTCCCGTCGTCCTCTCTCAAGCAGCCTGAGTTGCAGTTGCATCTCGGCTCCGCATCCCTTCGATTCCACTGTCGATTTGCAATCACGATTCGAAACGTAACCGCGTTCTCAATATGCCTTCGCCGGCAGACATGAGATGCTCAACTAGACAGGGAGCGGAATTAGCTTGATGACGATTCAGGAAAACATCCCGCTGGCGCCTCTGACCACCCTGCAGGTGGGCGGCCCGGCGCGCCACTTCGCCGAGGCACAGAGCGAAGACGCCGTCCGCGAGGCGGTGCGTTTTGCGCAGGCCCGGCGACTGCCGCTCTTTGTGCTGGGCGGCGGCAGCAACCTGGTGGTGGCCGATTCCGGATGGCCGGGGCTGGTCTTGAAAATTGCGATCGGTGAAATCAACCGCCGGGCCGAAGGCGGCAGCGTGCTCTTCGACGCCGGGGCCGGCCTCGATTGGGATGACTTCGTAGCTCTCGCCGTCTCCCACAATTGCGCGGGAGTGGAGTCCCTCAGCGGCATTCCAGGCAGCGTCGGGGGAACGCCCGTCCAGAACGTGGGCGCCTATGGGCAGGAAGTTTCCGGGACCATCGAATCAGTTCGCGCCTTTGACTCGAAGAGTAATGAAATTGTGCATCTGGGTAAGCAGGCCTGCCGCTTCCGCTATCGCACCAGCGTCTTCAATACGACGGAGCGGGGGCGATACATCATTTTGCGTGTGACCTATCGGCTGACGCAGGATGGCGCGCCGAGCCTGAAGTATGCCGATCTGCAGAACCATTTTTCCGGATGGAAAAATCCCCCGTCGCTGGCCGAGGTGCGCGAGGCAGTGCGCCAGATCCGCCGCAGCAAGGGCATGCTGATCGTGCCCGGCGACGACGACTGCCGCAGCGCCGGATCGTTTTTCAAGAACCCGGTGCTGAGCGAGGCGCATTTCCACGATCTCACCCGCCACGCCGAGTCGAAGGGCCTGAAGATCCCCAGCTATCCGGCCCTGGAGGCTCAACGCAAAGTCTCGGCGGCGTGGCTGGTCGAGCATTCCGGATTTGCCAAGGGATTCACCCTCGGGGCCGCCGGCATTTCCCACAAACATGCGCTCGCCCTGATCAACAGCGGAAACGCGACCGCCGCCGATATCGTCCGGCTCAAAGAGAAGATCCAGCTCGGTGTTCAGGACACTTGGGACATTCTGCTGGAGCCGGAACCGGTTTTCGTAGGATTTTGAAGTGGTGTCTGATGTCCCGTAGAGACGCCGCTTGCCGCGTCTCCTCTCGCGGAGTAGACGGGGCAAGCCCCGTCTCTACAGCGAAAAAGGGGCGGCCTCATCCCGCAGAAAACGGGTCCCCCATGCCGGCCCAGGGGTGTCCGCTACCACAGGGATCCGCCCCAGCTATGTATCGGCCAGTTCGCGCGCTCGCTTGAAAATCTTCCGGAACATCTCTTTAGTCAGCTTGCCCGTCTGGGTGTTCTGATTGGAGGGGTGGTAGGAGGCCAAAAGGATGCGTCCATCCGGCAGAGCGTATTCCGCGCCGTGACGGAACGGGTACGCTCGCTTGCCCGCGATCAATTTACTCCGCTTCAGATAGTTGAGATAGGCTTCGAACCCGATCCGCCCCAGCGCCACAATCACGCGCAGATTCTTCAGCCCTTCCAGTTCGCGTTCCAGGTAAGAAGCGCAGTTGGCCAGCTCCTGCGGGAAAGGCTTATTGGCGGGTGGCGCGCAGCGGGCCGCCGCCGTGATGTAGACATCGGTCAGCACCAGTCCGTCGTCGCGACCGGTAGCGGTGGGCTGACTGGCAAAGCCCGTCTCGTACAGCACCGGATACATGAAGTTCCCGGAAGCGTCTCCGGTAAAAGGACGTCCGGTGCGGTTGGAGCCGTGAGCCCCGGGAGCCAGGCCCAGAACCAGCACCCGGGCATTGGGATCTCCGAACCCGGGCACCGGCTTGCCCCAGTACGTCCATTCGCGGTAGGCGCGGCGCTTCTCCCGCGCAATCTTCTCGCGATAGGTGACCAGGCGTGGACAGCGGGTGCAGGCGACCACTTCGCGGTTCAGGACGGTCAGCCAATTGGGAGTCATAGGTCGTTCGTTGTTGGTCGTGGGTCGTTAACCGTTAGTCGTTGGTCGTTGGCCGAGACCCCTCTAATGCTCGCGCCCCGGCCAGAGCGATTAAACTTTCCTCCGTGCACCGGCATCGCCAACGATAGGTCCAGTCGGCTACTCTCGCTCTTCGTCCTCGGTCCAAGACGAGCTGCGAACGGTCACAAGCGAACCGCGAACGACCAACGACGAGCGACCAACGACGGGTTTTCCGCGTTTGACGCTTCTCTCCCCCGTCTTTACACTCTAAATGTGAGCCCCACCGAAACCAAAGAGAGCGCCACAAAACGCGAGATTCAGGTCGAGATCCCGGCCGAGGAAGTCTCCCGGCAGACCGACTCATTGATCCAGAAATACCAGAAGGTGGCGCGCCTGCCCGGCTTTCGCACCGGCCATGTTCCGCCGTCCATTATCCGCCGGCGCTTTTCCGAGGAAATCAAAACCGATGTCGTCGAAGCGCTGGTCCCCCGCTACTTCCGTCAGGAAGCCGAGCGGTTGGGCATGCATCCGATCTCGCAGCCCCAGGTCACCGACCTGCACCTCGACGCTGGCGAACCCTTGCGCTTCAAGGCGGCATTTGAAGTTTTGCCCGAGATCAAGGTGGAAGGCTACAAAGAACTACGCGTCGATAAGCCCGAGATCGCCGTCTCCGAGGCCGACGTGGAACAAGCCATGGCCGATCTGCGCGAGCAGCATGCCACGTTTACCCCGATCGAGGACCGGGCTCTGGCGGAGGGCGACTTTGCCCAGATCTCGATGGATGGCGCCCCGCTGGCCGGAGAGGGTCAACCCGTTCACATGGACGAGGTCCTGGTGGAAATCGGCGGCAAGAACACCATGCCCGAGTTCACCGAGCACCTGCGTGGAGCAAAGGTTGGCGACGAGGGCACCTTAAGCGTCAGCTACCCCGAAGATGCCACCGACAAACGCCTGGCGGGCAAGACTTTCAGCTACAAGATCAAGGTTCATGCCCTCAAGCAGAAGGCCCTGCCCGAATGGAACGAGGACTTCGCCAAGCAACTCGGCGATTTCACCAGCGTGGATCAGGTCCGGACCCGCATTCGCGAGCAGATGGAGACCGAGCGCCGGCACCAGGCTGAGCGTGACGCCAAGGAAAAACTGGTGGCCGAGCTGGTCCAGCGGCATGATTTCGAGGTCCCCGAAGTTCTGATCGAGCAGCAGATTGACCTCCGCCTGGAGCGCGGGCTGCGCGCTCTGGCGGCCCAGGGGTTGACCGCCGAACAAATGAAGAAGATGGATCTGCACCGCCTGCGTGCGGGACAGCGCGAGCAGGCCATCCACGACGTGAAAGCTTCCCTGCTGCTCGAAAGAGTGGCCGACGAAGAACACGTCCAGGTCAGCGACGAAGAATTGGACCAGGAGGTGGAGTCGCTCGCAAAACAAACAAAACAGGTCTCGGAGGCAGTGCGCGCGCGTTTGACACGGGATGGAGGGCTGGATAGAATCCGGAACAGAATCCGCAACGACAAGACCATCGACTTGCTGTATCACCAGTCCGCCTAGACGGACGATTTCGATCCTCCCCTGAGCCGCCACCACCGATTTTCAGGGCAGGAGTGTGGAAGGTGAACTTGAACGATCCACGAATGATGCTGGTACCCATGGTCATCGAGCAGACCGGGCGAGGTGAACGCGCCTATGACATCTACTCGCGGCTGCTCCGCGACAACATCATCTTTATCGGCACGCCCATTGATGACAACATCGCCAACCTGGTGATTGCCCAGATGCTGTTCCTGGCCCAGGAAGACCCGGAAAAAGACATTCAGCTCTACATCAACTCCCCGGGCGGGTCCATCACCTCGGGCATGGCCATCTACGACACCATGCAGTACGTAAAGAACGACGTGACTACGATTTGCATCGGGCAGGCCGCCTCCATGGCCGCCCTCCTGCTCGCCGCCGGCGAAGGCAAGAAGCGCCTGGCTTTGCCCAATTCCCGCATCCTCATTCACCAGCCCTCGATGGGCGGACTCTCCGGGCAGGCCACCGACATCGATATTCATGCCCGCGAAATCCTGCGCATGCGCGAGATTACTAATCAGTTACTGGCCAAGCACACCGGGCAGAAGCTCGATAAAGTGGAGAAGGACGTGGAGCGCGATTTCATCATGAACGCGCAGCAGGCTAAGGAATATGGAATCATAGACGATATCATCTATAAGACGAGATGAGGGGTATGATCGGCTTCGCGCCCTTCCCTCACCGCAATGGCGCGAGCGGGGCCGCCTTCCGGCCCGGGCTAGGCGCGAGAAAAGGAGCAAGGCCGAGTGAAAAACCGAACCGGCACGGACGAACTGCTGCGCTGTTCGTTCTGCCACAAGTCGCAGGACGCGGTGGCCAAGCTGATCTCGTCGCCCAGCGACTATCCTCGCGCTTACATCTGCGATGAATGCGTCGCGGTCTGCAATTCGATCCTCGAGGATGACCGCACCGCCACTCCCGCCTCCGCCGTCCCCAACCAGCTTCCTAAGCCGCAGGAGGTGAAGGTCTTCCTCGACGAGTACGTCATCGGGCAGGAGCAAACCAAGAAGAAGCTGGCGGTCGCCGTCTATAACCACTACAAGCGCATTTACATGAACCGGCAGCGCCCCAACGACGGCGTGGAGCTGACCAAGTCGAACATCATGCTGATTGGGTCGACCGGAACCGGCAAGACCCTGCTGGCCCAGACCCTCGCCCGCATGCTCGACGTGCCCTTTGCCATCGTGGACGCCACCACCCTCACCGAGGCGGGCTACGTCGGCGAGGACGTGGAGAACATCATTCTCAAGCTCCTGCAATCGGCCGAAGGCGACGTCAGCCGCGCCCAGACCGGCATCATCTACATCGACGAAATCGACAAGATCGGCCGCAAGGACGAAAACCCCTCCATTACCCGCGATGTCTCCGGTGAAGGCGTGCAGCAGGCTTTGCTCAAGATTCTGGAAGGCACCATCGCCAATGTGCCGCCGCAAGGTGGCCGCAAGCACCCCCACCAGGAGTTCACCCCGGTCGATACCACCAACATCCTGTTCATTTGCGGGGGCGCCTTCGTCGGTCTGGAAAAGATCATCGGGCGGCGTATGGGCAGGAAAGCACTGGGGTTCCGTACGAACGAAGCGTCCGAAAAGGAGCCGACGCTCCCGGCCTCCCGGCGCAGCTTTGAGTTGGTCTCCGACGTGCAGCCGGAAGATCTGATCAAGTTCGGGCTCATCCCCGAGTTCGTGGGGCGGCTGCCCGTGGTCGGCGCCCTCGAGGATCTGGATGAGAACGCGCTGATGGAAATTCTAACTCGTCCCAAGAACGCAATCGTGAAACAATACCAACGTCTGTTCGAGTTCGAGAATGTGCGGCTGAAATTCTCGGACGACGCCTTGCGCGCCATTGCCCGCCAGGCCATGGCCCGCAAAGTGGGCGCGCGCGGCCTGCGCATGATTCTGGAAGAGCTCATGCTGGACCTGATGTATAACCTGCCCAGCCAGAAGAAAGTCAAGGAATTCGAAGTGACGCGGGAGATGGTCGAGAAGCGGGACATCTCGCTGGCGATCATCGAGAAAGCGGCGATCATCGAGAAAGCCGCCAGCTAACCGGGACCAGGAATCGGAGATCGACTTTGTCGAACCCTAAGGAAAAGTACGAATCCAAGAAGCTGCCCATGATGCCCATCCGGGACGTGGTCATCTTCCCCTGCATGATGACCCCGTTCGTGGTGGGGCGGGAATCCAGCGTGCGCGCGCTCGAAGAGGCGCTGGCCGGCGACAAGAAGATTTTCCTCGCCACCCAGCACGATGCCAGCGTGGACGAACCCAAGGCGGCCGATATCTATCAGGTCGGCACCATTGTCAACATCGTGCAGAGCCTGAAGCTGCCCGACGGCAACATCAAGGTGCTGGTGGAAGGCGTGGAACGCGCCAAAATCCTGCAGGTCGGCGATGCCGAGGGCTTCATGCAGGCCACGGTGCGGGTCGCCCGTTATGCCACCGAGGTCACGGCCCAGACCGAAGCCGGCATGCAGCGCGTCACTTCCCTGTTCGAGCAATACGTGAAGCTCTGCCAGTCCCTGAATTACGAAACCATGATCGCCGCCGTGCGCATGGAAGATCCGGCCAAACTGACCGACACCATCGCCGCCAATCTGCAGCTCTCGATCGAGGACAAGCAGGCGCTGCTCGAGATTTTCGATCCCGCCGAACGCTTGAGCCGCATCGGCGACGTGCTCGACGTGGAAATTGAAAAGCTCAACATGGACCGCACCATCCAGTCGCGCGTCAAGCGGCAGATGGAGAAGGCCCAGAAAGAGTACTACCTCAACGAGAAGATCAAGGCCATCCAGAAAGAACTGGGCCGTGGCGAGAAAAGCGAATTCGACGAACTCAAGAAAAAGGTCGAGACCGCCGGCATGCCCAAGGATGTCCGCGAGAAGGCCATCCAGGAGCTCAAGAAACTGGAGGCGATGCCGCCCATGTCGGCCGAGTCCACCGTCTCGCGCAACTACCTCGACTGGCTGTTGGCCGTACCGTGGAAAAAGCGCTCCAAGGAAATCCGTAACATCAGCCGCGCCGAGAAAGTCCTGAACGAAGATCATTATGGGCTGGAGAAGATCAAGGAGCGCATCCTCGAGTTTCTCGCCGTCCGTCAATTGGTGAAGAATCCCAAAGGCTCGATCCTTTGTTTCGTTGGACCGCCGGGCGTGGGCAAGACCTCGCTGGGCATGTCGATCGCCAAGGCCACCGGCCGCAAGTTCGTCCGCATGTCGCTCGGCGGGGTGCGCGACGAAGCCGAAATCCGCGGCCATCGCCGCACCTACATCGGCGCCCTGCCCGGCCAGATCATCCAGATGATGAAGAAGGCCGGCACCAAGAACCCGGTCTTCATGCTCGACGAAGTGGACAAGATGTCCATGGACTTCCGCGGCGATCCTTCCGCGGCGCTGCTCGAAGTTCTCGACCCCGAACAGAACTTCATGTTCGTGGACCACTACCTCGACGTGGAGTACGACCTTTCCCAGGTCTTCTTCATTACCACGTCCAACGTGCTCCACACCGTTCCGCCCGCCCTGCAGGACCGCATGGAAGTGCTGCGCCTGCACGGCTACACCGAGCAGGAAAAGGTCGAGATCGCCAAGCAGTTCCTGGTCAAGAAACAGATGGCGCAGGCCGGCTTGACCACGAAGAACATCCAGTTTTCCGACGAAGCGTTCCAGCACATCATTCGCGCCTACACGCGCGAGGCCGGTGTGCGCAACCTGGAGCGCGAAATCGGCAACGTTTGCCGCAAAGTGGCCCGCAAGGTGGTCAAGGAAGGCCCCAGCTACAACGTGGCCCTGACCCCCGAGAACATTGGCGATTTCCTGGGCGTG
>Ga0187804_10000292_pt1 | contig 11884 bp, 7 predicted proteins | sample NC_wetland_sal_i_3_FD_132961 | JGI IMG/M metagenome (GOLD analysis project Ga0187804, IMG submission 132961) | Wetland sediment microbial communities from Neuse River Estuary, North Carolina, USA - Control_4 | ecosystem: Environmental > Aquatic > Freshwater > Wetlands > Sediment | place: USA...
GTGAGCACGTCATCGGATTCGAAAGGGGACGCGAAAGCGGATTCGAAAGCCCGCCAATGGAATGGATTCTTTTTCGTCTATGATCGCACCGGAAAGGAACTGCTGGTGGCTAAAGCGCTTCTGAGACTGCGTGCGGCTCAAAAAGACCAACCGGCGATTTCACAGATCACACTTGCGGGCGTCCCGGTAACGAAGTCGGAAAGCAAGAATGGCGCCACGTATTGGGCGGAGAAGGGAAAATTTGTCGTGAGCGCGAGTGAGAGTGCGGTGATGGAGGAAATTCTCGGGCGGGTTGGCAATAAACCGTCGCCAGGGGCGTCGTTGGCGCAGTCGGCGGCATACCAGGAAGCACAGCCGGTGGTCAGCGGCGGCATTCTGGAATTCTTTCTGCGCATTCCGGATTTGAAGGATCTGGCCGAAGGTTCGAAAACTGGCGAGATGAAGGTTGCCCCGCTCGTTGACGCGCTTCATCTGGATGCCGTTCATTCCCTAAGCGGCCACGTGACCTTCGAAGGGCCGAAGACCCACGTGCAAGCGGCGATTCTTGGCGACGCCTCGGAGGGAACGCTATTCGACATCTTTGCGAGTGGACAAGCAACGCCGGCTTCCCTGTCGTTCGTGCCCGCGGAAGCCATCTCTTACAGTGCAGGCCAGATCAATTTCACGGGGATTTACAGTGTCGTGAAACGCGTTGCGCGCGCGGCTTTTCCTCAAGGGCAGCAAGGGAATGCGGATATCATCGATACGATGGCCCAGGCGAGGCTGGGAATGCCGGTGACGGATGCGCTCGACTTGCTGAGCGGCGAGTTTGCCTCTGCGCAAACCAGCCCTTCCATGGATCCGGCGAAGCAAGTGTATTTCCTGGGGATTCGAAAGAAACCCGAGACCTTGAAACTCATTCGAGCGCTGTGCGGCGATCGGCTCTCCAGCGAACGGAATGAAGGCGACGTGACATTCATGAAGATCTCGCTCGGCGGAAAGCAGGGCAACGCCGGCGTGGCGCAATGGAACTTCTTCAACCTGGCGGTCACTCAGGACATGATTCTCGGCGCAAGCCGGACGGAAACCCTGCGGGAAACTTTGGCGAACCGCGCAAAACCGGGCACTGCCGCAGGACTGTCGAGCGTGCCCCAATTTCAAGCCGGCCGGTCAAAATATCCGGAAAATCTAACCGGGCTCGGTTACTTCGATTTTCAAAAAGTGGATTGGGCGGCAACAAAGGATCGCTGGATCCAGGAAGCGAAGAAGGCCTCCGCCACCAAGAGCGCCGGGCTGGCGCAAAAACAAGACGCGTCCGTGACGTTCAAGGGGCTCGACTGGCTCGACCAGGTGAATCCGGAAGTCTTCAAGAAGCATCTGCATTATTCGACGAGCGTTTCCTGGAAGGACAGCAAGGGCATCCATTGGGACCAGTGGCTCGAATAAGAGATGGCATGCCGCTTGTTCGTTTTCTTGTTACCGTTCTCGTTCCATTCTTATTGGCTTTAAACCCTGCGGCAGCCCGCCCGCAAGAGCCACCGCAGCCGATCCGCGTCCGAGTGGACCGTGTGAATGTCGGCGCTATTGTCACCGATTCAAGCGGCCACTTCATCGAAGGCCTCCAGCGCGCCAACTTTCACGTTTTTGACAATGGCGTCGAACAACCGCTGACGGATTTCGCGGCGGTGGACGAGCCTGCGCAAGTTTTGCTTCTGCTTGAGGCTGGGCCGGCTGTGTATCTATTGCAGAGCGGCCATTTGCAAGCCGCCCATGCACTGTTTCAGGGCTTGTCTCCCGATGACCGCGTGGCCATCGCGAGATACGCGGAGGCGCCGCAAGCGGTACTGGAGTTCACTAGCGACAAAAACGCGGCAGCCGCCGCGCTCGAACAAGTCCCTTTTAATTTGGGATTCGGAGATCTGAATTTATCCTCGAGCCTCGGGAAGGTGCTCGATTGGGAAGCTGGCGTTCAGGGAAAGAAGTCGATTGTGCTGTTGTCAACGGGACTGGATACTTCCCCCGTGAATGATGCCGGCCGGGTCATGCAGCGGCTGAAAATCGCCGATGTGCGCGTATTGGCGGTATCGTTGGCGGCGGAATTACAGAACGCCGGGCCGGTAAACAAGAAAAAACCCGCAACCGAAAATTCCGCACAGATGGCTCAGCAGTTCGAACAAGCCAACCAGCTATTAAAGGCCGTAGCGGGGGCCTCGGGAGGGCGGGCGTATTTCCCGGCCAGCGCCAAGGAGTTCCGCGAGGCGTATGCGGAGATCGCGCAGCTCGTCAGGAATGAATACAGTCTGGGTTTCGCGCCGCCGGCGCACGATGGACTTATACACTCGATTGAAGTCCGCATCGACGCGCCACAGAATTCTTCGCGCGGCGGTTCACCGTTCCCCTATCGGATTGACTATCGGCGCGCATACCTCGCGCCGCCTCCACAGTGATTGCCCCCTGTTGTCCCGCGCGGATGGAGGCGATTTAGCAGCAGCCACCCGAGGGCATGCCCGATGCAATGACCGGCGGACCAAAAGCCTCTTGCGGAATCGGGGCCCCATGCAGCGTCATCCAGCAGCGGCGCGCCACATTGAAAAGCACGAGCACGACCCCAGTCACGAAAATGGCCATCAAAATGGAATCGAGATATCCCTGGACGCGGAAGCCGGGCTTCGCCGTCAACGGCCAGAAAATGTTTTTGATGGAAAGGACGCCGGCGGTCAGCGTAGTGACTCCGACGAAGAGCATGGGAATCGCCGTGATCCAGGCGTAGCGCGCCTTCCCCATATTGACGAGGAACGCCGTTCCCACTGCGAGCGCAATGGTCGCCAGCAACTGGTTTCCCGTGCCAAACAGTGGCCACAACGTCGAGATGGAGCCGGTATAAATGAGGTACCCCCAGGCCAGCACGACGAAGAAGGTAGTGATTAGATTGCCAGGCAGCCACGCCGTCTGGGCAAAGGATTTGTGAGCTTTACCCATCAATTCCTGAAGAACGTACCGTGCCACGCGCGTGCCGGTATCGATGGTTGTCAGGATGAAAAGAGCTTCAAACATGATCGCGTAGTGATACCAATAACCCATCAAACGCGTCATGCCGGGAATGCCTTTGAAGATCTGCGCCATGCCAACCGCCAGCGAAACTGCTCCCCCGGTGCGCCCGGCCAGCTTTTCACCGACTTCGGCGGAGAAAAGGTCCAGGTTCACCGTGTGCATGCCGAGCCGTGCGAACGCGTCTGGCGGAACATTGATCCCAAAATAGTCGCCCGGGAACAAGGAGCACGCGGCGATAAGTGAGAGCACGGCGACCAAACTTTCCGCGACCATCGCACCGTAACCGATGAAGCGCGCATCGGTTTCCTTGTCCAGCATTTTCGGGGTCGTGCCCGAACCCACCAGCGAATGAAAACCAGAGATCGAACCGCAGGCAATGGTCACGAACAGGAACGGGAACAACTTGCCTTTGATGATCGGCCCGCCTCCGTGGACAAACTCGGTGAAGGCCGGGAAGCGGATATCCGGATGCACGATGAAGACGCCGATGACCAGCATCAGGATCGTGCCGAGCTTCACATACGTGGAGAGATAGTCGCGGGGCTCAAGCAGCAGCCAGACAGGAAGAACCGAGGCAATGAAGCCGTATAGGCACATCAGTATGGTGATCTCATGGGGACTAAATGTCAGTGCCGAGGCCCACGGAGTGTTCGCGAACCAGTGTCCGCCCGCGACACTCGCGAGCAAGAGCACCACCCCAATTGCGCTGGGCACAGCGACTTTGATCTGTCCGGGAGTGCTCTTGAACATGTACAACCCCATAAAGATCGCGATGGGGATGGTCATTCCAATGGTGAAAACTCCCCAAGGGCTGTTCGAAAGCGCGTTGACCACCACAATGCCGAGGCCCGCCAGTGTAACCAGGAGAATCAACAGAACGGCGAACATCGCCACCAAGCCCGTGAACGAACTGACTTCGGTGCGCGCCACATCGGCGAGCGAGCGTCCCTTGTGGCGCAAAGAGGCGACCAACACCGTAAAATCATGCACGCAGCCTGCTAGCACTGCTCCAATCAGGATCCAAAGGAAGCCGGGAGCGAATCCAAACTGCGCGGCAAGGGTGGGACCCACCAGCGGTCCCGCACCGGCGATCGCGGCGAAGTGGTGGCCGAAAAGGACCCACTTCGGCGAAGGCACGTAATTATGCCCGTCTTCGTAGGTATGAGCGGGAGTGGTACGCCGGTCATCGAGGGCGAGCGCCTTGGCCGCAATGAAGGCGCTGTAATAGCGGTAGCCGATCGCGTAAACGCACAGCGCGGCCAGAAGAACCGGAAACGTGTTCATCGATTTTGCCTCATGACATGCTCTTGACTCACTCCATCAGGCGGAGCGAGGCCCCTGGAGCAAAACTGGACACGTTCTATCACAAAAAGAGTCTGCCAGCTTCACAATTTTGGTCCTAATGCGTACTTCGAATCGGGTTAACGTTGCTTTATTGACTAACAGGGAGCGGCATCGGCGCTGCCGGGAAGCTTACTGTTTTCCTGCGGCTTATTCGAATTCCTTTAATGTCTTGGCCATCTTGCGGAGACGTTCATCAATCAGCGCGAAGGCCGTACCCTCTTCGAAGGAGCCATCGTCCTTGCGCTGTCCCGCGACGCAGTCAGTCAGGATTTCAATGCCCTGTTCGACTTTGGCGACGGGCCAGATATGGAACTTACCGGCAGCGACGGCATCGAGAATGTCTTCGCGGAGCATGAGGTCCTCGACGTTCGATTCGGGGATCATCACGCCTTGCGTTCCGGTGAGGCCCTTGATGCGGCAGACGTCGAAGAACCCTTCGATTTTTTCGTTGACGCCGCCGATGGCTTGAATGTCGCCCTGCTGATTGATGGAGCCGGTGACGGCAATATCCTGGCGGATGGGCAATCCGGAGAGAGCAGAGACGAGCGCGTAGATTTCCGTGGAGCTGGCGCTATCGCCATCCACGCCGGAATAGGATTGTTCGAAACAGATGCTGGCGGCCAGCGAGAGCGGCTTATCCTGGGCGAAACGGCTGCGCAAATATCCTGCGATGATATGCACGCCCTTGTCATGGAGGCGGCCGCTCAGATTCGATTCCCGCTCGATATTGATGAGACCTGCTTTGCCGAGCGCGGCCGTCGCAGTAATGCGTACGGGCTTGCCAAAGGAATAGCCGCCAATCTCGAGCACGCTCAAACCATTCACGCGGCCAACCTGCGTTCCGGATAGATCCACGAGAAGCGTGCCCTCCTCGATCATTTCGCGGATACGCGTTTCGATCAGGTTGTGGCGTTCCATTTTTGCGGACAGCGCGCCCCGGACGTGCGCCGCCCGCACAACGATTTCTCCGGCGCCCGCGGCGTTGTAATGCGCTTCGCGAGCGAGGTCGGCGATGTCGATGAATCGCGCGGTGACTTTGTTGCGCCGGCCGGCTTGGCGCACGCCGTACTCCAGCATGGCGGCAAAAGCGCCGCGATCGAACGGATAGAGGTTCTCTTTTTCCGAAAGCGCGCGGAGGCGGCCGGCATATTCGGCGATGACGCCGTCGCTCATGGCCATTTCCTCGTCGAACTCGACACGCACTTTGAAAATCTTGCGAAAGTCCTCTTCATATTCGTAGAGCATTTCGTACAAATCGCGGTCGCCGATGAGGATGACCTTCACGTTGATGGCAATGGCTTCGGGCTTGAGCGCGCTTCCGCCAAAGGGATAAAACATTTCGAGCGGCTGAATTTCCAGCCGGTTGTGGTTGAGGGTGCGTTTCAGGGCGCGCCAAACGCCCGGCTCCGACAGTGCCTCCAGTGAGTACATGATGAGGAAGCCGCCGTCCGCGCGAAGCAGCGAGCCGCCGCGGAGGTCCATGAAATCGCTGGTCCAGCCGCCGCGTGCATCATAGGCGCGCTGAATGGTGCCAAAGAGATTGGCGTACGTCGGGGTCGTTTCGAAGATCACCGGAGAAGCTTCTTCATCGCTGTGCGCGAGAATGACGTTGACGCCGTACACGCGAAATGGATCGCGTTCGGGCGCGCCCATGGATTTCGGCAGACCGTCGGGCGATTCTTCCTCGTGCTCCGCTTCGCCTTCGCGCTCCTTGAAGGGATCGAGATTGTCTAAAAGATGATGGCGGACCTCTTCGAGATATTCGGAGACGCTATTGCCGGGATATTTTTCCTTGAGCTCTTCGATCACGCCGTCCACCAGGACGGAAGCGGCTTCCTGTTCGAGATAACTCAGTTCGCTGGCCAGTTCCCGCGAGAGCGTGAGGGTCTTGCGGTAGACCACGGTGAACTCCTGGCGGAACTGTTCGTATTTGCGCTCGATGTCTTCGGCGACCGGGACTTCGAGCTTGCCCTCGTGGACCATTTTCGAGATGTCTTCGATGGGCACCATCTGGCCTTCCAGCACCGGGAAAATTTCCGGCAGGGCCACGGCGCCCACCTGCATATGACCCAGCGCGAACTGCTCCCGGGCAATGCGGCGCGTGAAATCGTCCATCAATTCCTTTTCGCGAACGGTGAAGCGCTCGACGATTCGCCCCTTCTGACGCTGAAACGGCTCGCCCTCGAAAACCTGCGGAATGCGGCGGCGCAGGAAATCGATGCCGGCCTGCATGTCCTTTTTGAAGGAGTTGGCCTGTCCGCGGGGAAGCGCAAGCAAACGGGGGCGATCCGGCAATTTGAAATTGTTGACGTAGCAGCGGTCGAGAGATTCCTTGGTGGGGGGATTCAGCTCGCCAACCATGCTCGCGATGGTGCCGCCGCGGCTGGTGCCGGCCAGACCGCACACAAATACGTTGTATCCCGGAGCGGAAAGCTCGACGCCCATCTTGAGCGCGCGAAGGGCGCGTTCCTGGCCGATGAAGCCTTCGCGCAGTTCGGCCTGCTCGGTCGTTTCGAACGGAATGCGCGAGAGCTCACACTTCCAGCGCAGCTTCGCCTGGGGCAGCTCGGGATGCTTGGGGGCAGGCTTGGTGATCATGAAATCCTTTGAGCGCGTTACTCTAGCACACCCAACAGACCCTCCAACGGCGGCGAGAAACCGGTGTTACCCAGCGGTAATCGGTGGCCCCTCGGGCCGGTCCATATAGACCGCAAAAACACTCGCGGCCGTCGCAATAAGAATGGGCCCCAGCACCAGGCCGAGCATGCCAAACAGCGCGACGCCTCCAACGACGCCAATGAAAATGAAAAGCGCGCTGATTTCCGTGCGTCCTCCGAGCAAGAATGGCCGCAGGAGGTTATCCACCACAGCGGACACTCCAGCGCAAATCAAGAGAAGCAAGATGGCGCGGCCCCAGTGTCCGGTAAAGCCAAGCCAGAGAGAGGCCGGAACAAAGATCAGCGCGGAGCCAACGACGGGTACAAGAGAAAAGAAGGCCATGGCCACGCCCCAGAAAATCGGATTGGGCAGCCTCACGACGGCAAAACCAAAGCCGCCCAATAGGCCCTGAATCGCGGCAATGATCAGGCTGGTGGTGACGCTGGCCGAGATGAGGTCGCGCGCCTGAGCGAGCATGGATTCGCGATGCTCGGCATCGAAAGGCAAAACAGCGCGGACTCCGCGGATGATCTTGTCGGCGTCGCGAAAGAAATAAAAGAGCGCGAAAATCATGACGAACAGATCGAAGAGAAACTCGGCGATGTTGCGAAGGATGGTGCCGACTCTTTCGGCAAGAAATCCCGCCTCTTTCTTGACGCCGTTACCGATCATGTCGAGGAGGTCGGCGTTGGGGTCCAGTCCCGGAACGTGCCGCGCCAGCCAGCCCCAGGTTCTTGCCACAAGAGGCGCTTGCTCTCCGGTGAGCGAGTGCTGAACACCGCGGGAAATGGAGACGGCTTCGCGAACAAAAAGCGTGGCGACGACGATCGCGGGAACAATCAAGAGAAACGTAACCGCCAGAGTGCTGAAGAGAGCGGCGCGATTGGGGCCGACTCGCCGGAGCAGCCAGCTGTGCATGGGGTGGAAAAAGATCGTGAGAATGGCGGCCCAACCGAGCGCGGCGAGGAACGGTTCGTAAATGCGAAATACCAGATAGATGAGAAGCAGCAAAACGCCGTACGACAGAACCGTGGTCAAACGGTCACTGGTGGAGGCGCTGCCGGGAGGAGTGGAATTCACGGTCATTGTATAATCTTGAAAGGCGAAGCGCAGGCTGGTAGCTTGCGTGTTGGGCTGCACCGGGTCGCGCGCAGGTCACCAGGCGAAATGACGATATCTACAAAATCCGCAGCGCTGTCTTCCTCTCAAATTCGCCTTCTTGCTGTACTTGCTTTAATCAATTTTGTCAACTTCGCCGCGCGCCAAGCCGTTATTCCCCTGATCCCCATGTTGCGCGACCATTTGCATGCGACCGACGCCCAACTCGGCTCGCTGCAAACCGCGCTTCTGGTCGTGCTCGCTGCCGCCAGCATCCCCTTCGGATTCCTTGCGGATCGCTTCAGCCGGAAAGCGATCATCGCCTTGGGAATCTTCTTCTGGAGCGTGGCTTCATTCGCGGGCGGGCTCATGTCGAGTTTTCTCTTTTTCCTGATCGCGCGCGGAATGGTTGGTCTGGGAGAAGCCGCGTACGCACCGGCAGCGCAATCCATGATCTCCGGGGCGTTCCCTATCGAGCGCCGCGCGTTTGCGCAGGCCATTTTTGCTTCGGGGATGCTCCTCGGCGGAGCTACGGGCCAGGCGTTCGGTGGCATCATCGGGCCGGAATATGGCTGGCGTGCTGTCCTGTTCCTCGTTGCAATTGCCGGCCTTCTGCCGGGCCTCGCTCTTTTCGGATTGGAAGAGCCGCCACGAGGTCCGCGCTCAGAAGTCGTGCCTATTTTCCGTCTGCTGAGCGTTCCCGCGTTTCTTTCCATGATCGCCGCCGGCGTTTGCATCACGTTTTCTACGGTGTCTCTACTGACCTGGGGCGTCGACTTCGCGAAGACCTATAAGGATTTTACTCTGCGCCAAGCTTCCGTGCTGCTTGCGCTGATCGCCCTGGTCTGTTCTGTCTTGGGCGTCTTGATCGGGGGCATTGTCGCAGATCGCTTGCACCGGAGCTTCACATATGGCCGGATTATTGCCATCGCGGTGGCTTTTCTGCTCGCGGCGCCGTTTCTGCTGATGGCCATCCAGACCGAAGAAAAAGGGATTGTACTTCTGGGGCTATCCGTCGCCGTCTTTTTCATGTCCTGGTATCACGGCCCGGTCACCGCCGTGCTTCACGACATGATGCCGCGCCGCGCGCATGCCACTTCGGTTGGCGTGTACATGTTTGCCACGCAATTGCTCGGCGGCTTCGGCCCGAACGTGATCGGCAGGATTTCGGATCTTCACGACATGCAGGTGGCGCTACAAATTGCCGTGGCCGTGATGGTTTGCGGGGCGTTGCTGATGTTGCTGGTCATTCATTTCATCCGACGTGACGGGATCAAGCATCCGACGCTGGATGCCTTCCATGCCGAACCGGGCGACTGAACGTTCTAAAAAGGAGTCAGCTCGAGCTGGATCGAGCGCGAGCCGCCGCGCGGATTGCTACTTAATGCCGATTTGCGCGATCAGTCGCAGAACTTCGGCTTCGGGAACATCGTAAAGCGGACGCAGATCCTCTTCCTCCAGGCGTTCGCGCAAATACTCAGCGGCCACGAAGCTCGCTTCACGGTCCGTGAGTTCGCGGCCATTCTTTTCGCGGAATTTCACAAAAGCGGTGTGCGCCAAGCCGACCACGTGCGCGCCGCCATCCACAAAAAATTTGGTATCGATGGTGTCAGCATGGCGCGTGGCGATGCCGTTCCACATATGCGAAAAGCGGCATTGATAGGTCTGGCCGAAAAGCTTCGAAGTGACTTCAAACGCGCCGATGAATTGGCTCATCGCGCCGGCATTGGCAAGTACAGGGCGGGTTGTCACGCAGGCTCCTTCGTTACATTCATCCACAACATTGTACGCTGAGATGCTTCGTTTCGCTCAGCATGACAACGGAGAAACAATGGGCATCACGATAAACCAGTAGCTCCTGCGGTTTTCCCTCGGTATTCAAAGAGGACAGCCTATCGGCTTACGGTCGCCGCGGTTTCCACCTGCATATAGTTGCGGACTGCCGCGCCAACACCGGCGCCGGAAGGCACGCGGAATCCTTGATCGAGTAGAGTCTTTTCGAAAGCCGCCAGGAAAAGCAGCACATTCGCTTTCTGGCTGCAGTAGCCCATCAGACCCACGCGCCAAATCTTGCCTTTTATCGCGCCGAAGCCGCCCGCGATTTCGATGTTAAATTCATCAAGCAGTTGATTGCGGACTTTCACGTCGTCGACGCCGGCGGGAATCATCACAGCGGTAACGGTCGGCAAGCGATCGGCGGGGTTTTCAACCAGGAACTTCAGGCCCATGGCTTCAAGGCCGGCAACCAGCGCGTGAAGATTCGCGCGATGACGCTCCCAACGCGCTTCGAGGCCTTCTTCCACCACCAGTCGCATGGCTTCGCGCAGCGCGAAAATCAAGGAGATCGGCGGCGTGTGATGATAGAGCCGGTCCTTGCCCCAATAATTCATGGCGGTGGTGAGATCGAAGTACCAGCTCTGCACTTTGGTTTTGCGTTTGCGAAATGCTTCCTCGGCGGCGGGGCTCACCGTGATCGGCGACATCCCCGGAGGCGCGCTGATGGCCTTTTGCGAGCCGCTGAAACAAACATCAATGCGCTCGCGATCCACGTGAAGCGGCACGGCGGCGAGCGAGGCCACGGTGTCCACAACCAAAAGCGCTCCCAACTCGTCTGCGACTTTCCGGAATGGCGCGGTGTTCGTCAGCACGCCGGTGGACGTTTCTCCTTGGGCCAAGCCAATCACTTTGATTTTTTTGCCCTTGCCTGCGCGCCGGACATCTTCGGCATCCACGGGCTTGCCGTAAGGGGCTTCGACTTTCGTCACTCGCGACGTTGCGCGGGTGGCGATCTCATACATGCGCTCGGAGAATACGCCGTTGACCGCGATGATGGCTTCGTCGCCTTCTTCGAGCGTGTTGACCACAGAGGCTTCAATGCCGCCGGAGCCGGACGCCGACAGCGGCATGGTGATGCGATTTTCCGTCTGAAAGATTTGGCGTAACAGGGTTTGCGTGTCATCCATGCAGCCCTTGAACCACGGGTCCATGTGGCCCACGAGCGGCGTGGCCATTGCGCGATACACGCGCGGGTCGACCGAAGAAGGTCCGGGAGTCAGCATCAGCCTGACCGGAGGATTGAGTTCACCGATAAGTTGTGTCATGAGTGGCGCCCTTCCGTTCTTGCAGTTACTCCGATTTTTGGAGCAAGAACCTCCCGCGGTTCGTGTTCCGGGGAGCGTTCGGAGTACGGCGGGAAGCATTATCTTCGCGCAATCCTCCCTTGTGCGCAACGGACAAATTGGCACACTACGGCGGTGCCACCCACGATCCGGGGCACTGGAGAGTGCCGGCGTCATCTTCTTCGTCGGCCGGATGCGGGAGAGCAGCGGTTTCGCTTTGCGCGCAGAAAGCAGGCAGAAGCGTCAGCGCTCAATTCGCGTGGTTCTGCGCTACTAACGCGTTGTAGGAAGCGCTCAGGTACTCCTGGAGCTGCTTGACCTTTGCGGGATTCGGTTCGTTTTTGATCATGGCCGTGAGGATGGGTTCGAGGAAGCGACTGTACTTTTCGAGAGTGGCCCTGTCGTGCGCAGCGAACGCCGTCTGGACGGCGCGCTGCGTTGCGGGCGTGACGAGTTCGAGGCGGCCCACAAAAACACGCGCGGTTTGCGCCGGTACAGGCCGGATGGCGAGCGGAAGGATGCGGTTCACGAGACCGGCAGGCACCAGGTACAAGAGCCGGCAACCTTCTTCGAACCAGGAGCCGCGCCAGGTTTCGATCATGGCATGAGCTTCGTCCTGGTAGAGACCCTGAGCA
>Ga0187804_10000293_pt1 | contig 11880 bp, 16 predicted proteins | sample NC_wetland_sal_i_3_FD_132961 | JGI IMG/M metagenome (GOLD analysis project Ga0187804, IMG submission 132961) | Wetland sediment microbial communities from Neuse River Estuary, North Carolina, USA - Control_4 | ecosystem: Environmental > Aquatic > Freshwater > Wetlands > Sediment | place: USA...
GATATCCACTCCCCGCCGCTCTTGACGACGTCCTTCATCCTGTCCCTTATCATCACAACCCCCTTTTCGTCGAGCGCGGCGAGGTCGCTGGTATGCAGCCAGCCTCCGGCCCACAGGGTCTCGCTCTTCTCTGGATCCTTGTAGTAGCCGTCGGTCAGCCAGGGGGCGCGAACAACAATCTCCCCCAGGGTCTTGCCGTCTCTCGGAACGTCTCTCATGTCCTGGTCGACGACTCGTATCTCCACCAGGGGGATCGGGAGTCCGGCCTGAAGCAGGATTCGGTCGAGCTGTTCGTCTTCGTCTAGTGACCTGAGCTCGTCGCGCGGCGTTCCGAGGGTCAGGACCGGTCCAGTTTCGCTCATCCCGTAGCCGGCCATAACTGTCATGCCGAGTTTCCGCGCGGTAAGGGCGAGCCCCTTGGGGAGCGCAGCCCCTCCGATTATGACCTTCCAATGGGAAAGCGCTTCCTTGTAGTTCCCTGCCTCGGGGTGGTTGAGCACCATGTTGAGGACGGTCGGTACCATGTCGGAAATGGTGACCTTCTCCTTCTGCAGGTTCTCCAGGATGTTCTTGGGGTCGTACTTGCCCACGAGTACGAACTTCATCCCCCACATGCCCGCGAGGTAGGGGAACCCCCACCCATGGACGTGGAAGAAGGGGACCAGGGGCATGATGACGTCGTCGGACGTCATCCGGGCAGGGCTGTTGGCGATGCCCGCGGCCAGCCCGATGGTGTGGAGCACGAGCTGCCTGTGGCTGAAGTAGACTCCCTTCGGCAATCCTGTCGTCCCAGAGGTGTAGAACAGGGACGCCTGGGTGTCCTCGCCGAAATCCGGGAACTCGAAGTGTGATCCAGCCAAGACGAGGTCCTCGTAGAAGCGGGTGTTGGCGAAGGGCGCAGCGGGCGCCGACCCCGAATCGCTCATGGTCACGACTCCCTTCAGAGACTTCAGTTGGGGGGTGACCTTGGACGCGAGGGGGAGAAAGTCGTCCCGCACCAGCACGAACTCGTCGCCAGCGTGGCCCATTGTGTAGGCTATCTGCTCCGGGGGGAGCCTGACGTTCACGGTGTGGAGGATTGCCCCCATCATGGGGACGGCGTAGTAAGCCTCGAGGTACCTGTTGGTGTCTACGTCCACGACGGCCACCACAGAGCCTGGTTTCACCCCCATCCCCGCGAGACCCGCTGCCAGGCCGTTCACTCTTTCGTAGAGCTTCGACCAGGTGTAACGGGTCTTCCCGTATACGATCTCGGCGGTGCTCTTCCTGTAAATCGACTGCTTGAGGAGAGAGCCGATAGTGAGCGGATAACTGCTCCGCATGTCAGGGCCGAGGGTGTCGTTCTCAGTTAAGCGTTCCCATGAGGTGCGCCTCGTGCCATCATGGTGAACGGACGCCGGCTACCTCAGTCAGGAAGCTAACTGGGGGTCGGTCCTGTGGGAGAGTTTCTGTCGGACGGGAAGAGGTCTTCGTAGGTGGGGATCTCCGGGAGGCCCTCGCCTCCGGGAAGGCCTGCTTCGGCCCCGTACCACAGGCTCTCCGGGTCGATTCGTCGCCATTCGAGCCCCGCCAGAATCATGCGAAGCCATGGAATGGGTATCTGATGCCCTGCGTACCACCCACCGTTCTCTATCGCTGTCTTCACGATGTTCTTGTAGTATTCTCCGCTGTCGACATCGTTGGTTGTTGAAGGAGGGCCCATTTGCGTCGCGGCAAGTATGACCACACTGTCTGTCGGGAGCTCCGAAGCCTCGGCTGCCTCGGCCTCGACCTCAGGTTCGAGTTCCTGTTCGGTGTCCCACGGGTCTCTGTCGATGGATTTAGCGAACTTTCGCCTTATTCCGTCGATCATCGCGCTAGGTATCCTCCCCTTGGTTATTGAAACGACATTTTTGTAAAGGAAGGGGAAGATTGTTCAGGTATGTTGAACGAGTTCCTGGAGCCCATGGCACCGGCAGCTGCCAGCATCGCCCAGCCGGCAAGAGACAACTGGGAAAGCGGAATCGCTTGTGAAACTGACAGCAGGAGATTGCCGACCTCCTGAAGCAAAGACGCCACTCCCGGGAACATTTGATATGGTGAGGGTGCGTTCAATATATAGCGGGGCGGAAGCTAACGTCTGGACGGAAAGTCCTCAGGTCGGGGGGGACGATCGCAGCTGGTCGGTTACATTGACAGATTCCAATTGGTAGCTTGCGCCGTTGAAGCCCACCACGCTTACCAGGTAGGTTTTCCCCGGGGAGGCGGAGACTGTGGCGGGAAGGGTGAGGTTCGAAATCCTGTTCGGACCGAGCCCAAAGGGCCCCTGGACCGTGCCGGCCGACGCATTTCCTATGAAGAAGCTGACCTTGGTGAGAGAGACACTCCCTGACACATTGAAGTTCAGCGAGAGATAGGCCGGGTTTGATATTCCCAGCTGGTCGGTCGTGTTCATAGTGCGGAGGCTTGCCGAGACGATAGAAAAGCGGGGGCAACCATTGCCCGACGACGAGCAGTTCGTCGGGGTGGGAGGGAGCGCGTTTAGCTGGCTGTTCACGTTGGAGGCCTCGTTGTTGAGCAATACAGCGAATGCGACCACGAAGGCTGTGCAGAGGACGACGACAACCAGGCTCTTCCGATACACGGCGGGTCGGGCCGCTCTGTCTGGGATATCTCTCTTGTGATGTAGGGTCAGGGCTACGCCAGGATTTGCATCAGTAACGCCTGGGAGATGTTGCCTCCTGAAACAACGACGACGACCCTCTTTCCGGGGACATCGCGTGGGTGAAACAGGAGCGGCGCCAGCGGGGCAGCCCCCGACGGCTCGGCGATTATCCGCGCTTCGTTGGCCATGCACTTTGTCGCTCCCAGTATCTCGTCTTCGGTAGCAGTGAACACCCCATCCACGTTCCGGATGCACGCAGCGAAGGTGAGCTCCCCCATCCTAGAGGGAAGTAACCCGTCTGCCATTGAATGGGGCGAAGGGATCGTAACTATGTCCCTGGCCTTCAGGGCAGCGGAAAGCTTTGGTGCTCCCATCGGCTCCACCCCGAAGACCTTCGTCTCCGGTTTCATTGCCTTGATCGAGATCGAGATGCCGGATATCAGACCTCCTCCTCCGACGGGTACCAGGACGGAGTCGAACTCGCTCAGCTGCTCGGCGATTTCAAGCCCACAAGTCCCCTGCCCTGCGATGACCTCAGGGTCGTCGAAGGGGTGGACGAACGCCGAACCATTTGCGCGGGCGAGCTCTCTTCCTTTGACTTCCCGCTCGCTGCTCAGGGTCCCGGCCTTCACCACTTCGGCGCCGAAGCCTTGGATCGCGTCGAGTTTCTCTCTGACCGCCGTCTCAGGGACGACCACCGTAGCCTTCTTGCCGAGAAGGTGGGAGGAGTAGGCCACTGCAATCCCGTGGTTCCCAGAAGAGGCGGCGACGACGCTCTCTTCGCTGAGACGAGAGATCTTGTTGTAGGCCCCCCTTATCTTGAAGACCTTAATCGGCTGGAAGCATTCAAGCTTGAGGTAGACCTGTTTCCCTGTCCGGCGCGAAAGGGCAGGCGACTCGACGAGAGGGGTCCTGCTGGCCACGCCTGCTATTCTCTGGGCGGCGTCCTTTACTTCCTTCAGACCGGGCAATGATCTGCCTTCCAGTTCATCTCCCCCCAACTCGGCCGAGTCGTTCGCCTAGAAAAGAAAGTTCACGAGTGTCCGATGCATACCTGGAGCCTTCCAGGCGTGAGCGATCCTTGGCACGACTTCGTAGACGACCTGGCTCCCTTCGTCTGACCAGTCTGGCGTATAGTCGTATTTGCGTGTGTAATGCGTCCTGAGCGAGCGTAGAGTTCGAGAGTCACGTTCTCGGGCGGCCGTCCCTTCAATGATTACAGTGTCGAGCCCGTCCTGAAGGTGCACTGCGATGCGCGGGTTCTCTCGAAGGTTCCTTCCTTTCACTGAGTTTGGAGCCGTTTCGAAGTAGAACCTCTCCTTCCTCCAGATCCCCCAGACTGGCGCGGCGTGAGGCGCTCCGGCCGAACTGGATGTGGAGACCCAGTAAACCTTCTCCTCTTTCAGCCTCTTGTCAGCGTGGGCCCACTTTATCCAGAGACTTCTGTCCTGAGGCACGTGCCACCGCTCTGGGAACTTGGGTCTGACCCTGCGAGGCACGACGCCCGGTGGGGGCCCTCTGGATTTAGCCGCTTCGGGAGTTTGGTCGCCCATGGTCTGCATCTCGGTCCCGCAGTGCCTGAAGATGTCTGTGGAACGCGAAATCGGCGATGCCGTCAATTGACTGCCCCAGACTTATAACCCGCAGAACCTCGCTTGGGAGCCATGTTCGAAATCTCGTTGCGTTTCCAGCATCAGTGCCCCTACAGCGACCTTTCACGGAAGTTCCCAGAAGCGAAGTTCTCCCTGTGGGACAACCTGCAGAGGGAGTTCCTGGATGTGAGGTCGGACAGACCGAAGGATTGGCCCAGGATGAACAGGGAGCTGGAGGCGCTGGCGAGGAACAAAGGGTCGCGAATCCTACGCAAGACCTCCGACGGCAGGAGTTACCAGTTCCAAATCATGACCTGTGCCTGCGAAAGGAGGGGGTCGACCCTTGACATGGTGATGCAGAGCGACTGTTTGTTCGTCCCTCCAATCAGGTTCGAAGGTGGGTTGGAGACGTACCACGTCGTCGGGTTCGACAAGGGGGCCGCCGGACGCCTCCTGGCGAAGTTCAGGCCCAAGGGGGAGGCGGAAATCGCGGGCCAGAAGGAGATTGAGATCGAGTCTCTCGCCCAGTCCACGTTCATGCCCCTCATGGACCCGCTTTCGGCCATGACTTCGATGCAGCTGAACGCACTGGCGACTTCGATGGCATTGGGATACTACAGGCTGCCGAGGCGGACGTCGACGGGCAAGATAGCCGCTTCGCTCAGGGTACCGAGGACGACCTTTCAGGAGCACAGGAAGAAGGCGGAGAGCAAATTGATGGCCGCGTTGGCTCCGTACGTGCTGACATACGTGGGAAGCCGCTCCTAGGCGGAGAACCTCACCGACATGTCGATGCTGCCGGAGTGCTGACCAGGAAGGACCCTCAGCAGGACGACCAGGCCGGATTGGGCGCCCCAGCCCGTCATGTTGAGTGGGATTGGCTCCACGACTTCGGCGATCTGGAAACCGTTCCCCGCCCCCACTGATTGCAAGGTGATGGTGGCCGGGTCGACAGGCTTCTTCAGGTACTCGAACCAGAGGTTGACCTTGACCATCTGGCCGGTGTTGAACGTCATAGTGTTGTTCTCGATGACGCCGTTCGTTATGATCGAGCAGATCCAGGGGCCGGTTCCGTTGGCCGTCGTGGGGGGACACTGATTGACGGTCCAGCCGTTGACATCTAACCCGTTGACGAACATATGGACGTTGTAGTTCAACTGCGACGCCACCGCCGCGGGCTGGGAAGTGCTCCCGACCACAGCGGCAGAAACGACCAGCGCCACTATCACGATGAAGGCGATTACCGTCGATGAAGGGCGTCTCTGAGATGAGGTTGCCGACACCGTGCCTCTGGCGAAGGAAATCGACCCCGCAGGGATAAGAATTGCACCGTCAACTGACGGTAAGCGATTCATTGGTCTTGGGCGAATAGGCGGCCCAGAGCCTCCTGAAGAAGAGGACGACAACGACGTCAGCGAGCAGAGTCATTGGGAGGGACAGTTCGGCGACGACCCCGAACACCATTATCGGGATCAGCAGCCCAAGGGACAGTGCCAGCTTTCCCCTCTCATTGTCGCGCCATCCCTGCCTCGCGAGGTACCAGAGGTAGGCCGCCTGTATGAGGATAACCAGGACGAAGTCGACAGCCGCCGGAACCCCGGCCCCTTCTCCCAGAGACTGTGAGAGAAGAATTGCTGGGAAGAATGACACCCCGATCGCGAGCACCTTCCTTCCGGATGCCTTTGGCGAGTCCGAAGGTGGCAACAGCGCCGCAGGTGAAGCTCGCCGGGCGGCCCAGACAAGGGCAGCAATCGAGAGGGCGCTCCCCAGGAGGATCGGATATCCCATCCAGTAGCCCGTCGCGTGGTTGACTATGACCATCAGGAAGAGGACGTCAGCCCCTAGAATCATAATCGTGGCCATGGTTCCTCTCCTTGAAAGCAGACGCCTGGTCTTCGTTTCAGACACTGAGAGGCCCAGGAGCAGGATGGGGATGGAGATGCTCCAGAGCGCGTGGAAGGGGACAATGCCAGCGGACCAGACCCAATTTACGCCGAGCCAATGGCCGTACGCTCCAAGGGAACCAACAGGGCCGGCGTTCGGGTTGAACATGGTGCTCAGGGCGACCCCTTCTTCGAGGATGCCGTAGGCGAAGCCCAAGAGCAGGACAGTGGCCCACCCTTTGTTCCACCTGACCTTTGCGTCGTGTATGAGCAGGGCGCCTGACCCATAGAGGCCCAGGTTGGCGAGGAGCTGAAAGGCGAATTGGAAAGGGTTGAGGACCAGGGCATTGATTGGGCTCGAACTCGAGAGGTACTCGGGGATCCCTGGTGTGAGAAGAAGGAGGCAGAGGATGGGGTGTGACTTCAGAGATCTCAGGAGGCGCGAACCTTGGCTTTCAGACGTTCCCGCTGCCATCCAACCATTGGCGGGTCAGGACGGCTATCAAACGCTTCGGGTCGCCCGCCTGCGCCGGCGGGGGGCCCTCGGGGAGTCGATGCGTATCAGTCGTGTCCTGCACTTGGAGCAGGCTATGGCCTGCAGTTGGTCCCCTCTCTTGATCAACCTGACCGCCTGGTCGTCGCATTTGGGGCACTTGACAAGGTAGCGTCCCCCTTCCTCCTTCGAAACCACAGTGGAGTTGCGGTTGTCGGAGAGGGAGAGCGCGTACCCTCCGTCTACCGACCAGTAGCGGAGCTCTTCGAATGGGATGCTGACGTCGTCGAGTTTTACGAGGTATCTGTGGTCTCTGGCTGACCTCAGAAGCGGGTCGTCGGTGACAGAGAGCATCTCACCCACGCTCCTCTCTGTCTTCTCCACCTTCGGGACCGCCTCCTTCAGCAGTGAGTTGAAGCGCATGCCGATGGCCCGGTCGGCGTAGCCCAGAAGTTCCTTGTCTATGGTCTCGTCGTCCCTCAGGAGGCGGAGCGAGGCCTTCAGCTGGGTGAATTGGTAGAGCTCGTCTCCGTTGGCCAGGAGGCTCCTCACCACTCGCTCGGCCTCCTTGTCAGAGGGCTTTCTTGAGCTAACCGTAGGCCGACACCTCCTCTGCTTTCGCTGCGAGCTTCTTCCGCCTAGTCCTCCTCATCGCTTCCTGCACGTAGGCCCTTAGTTCGTCGTCGCTGAGGCCCTTCATGTACTGGTAGAATTCGTCGGCGTTCGACGTGCCCCACTCTCTACAAAGCTCCGATACAACATCGTGAGCCTCAAGGCCAAGGATTACGCTGGTCCTGCGCCTTATCTCCCGAGCCTTGTCCATGCAATCATGGGGCATGGCGGACCCCTTTCCGATTGCCCGAAGGCATGCCCTAACACCGCTCTTCTAATTTTGAACCAACATTCTTGAACAGATTTTTTGAACAAAGGGGAGAAAAATTCTCATTTTTCTGCAGGGAGGATAATCTGGGTGGCCGTCCCCCTGGCCACGTCCTTCCCTTCGCCGTTTCTGATGACGCACTCCGCCATGGCGATGGTCTTCCCCCGGTGGAGCACTTGTGCGTTGGCAGTGATCTTCCCTTCGAAGACAGGCCGGAGGAAGTTCATCTTGAGCTCCAGGGTGCTGAAAGTCTCGTCGTCGGCAAGCGTACTTATCGTCGCAATCCCCATGCAGGCATCTGCCAAGTCTGTCATTATCCCGCCGTGAAGTGTTCCCATGGGATTGTGAAACCTCTTGCCCACGTTCAGAGAGATAGAAGCTTTGCCGTCGCCGAGGTGGTCCAGGTGCATACCCAGGGTGGACATGATAGGAGGGACCTCGCCCGAGCCCTCAGAAGCGGCCCGGAGCCTGTCCTTGAGAGAATGCAACAGTAACGACTTCCCGAAGTATGTATGTTAAGGTTCCTCAGAACTTGACGCGCATCTCTGTGGTCTGCTCGAATCCTAGAGATTCGTAGAGGGGCCTCCCCTCGGTTGAAGCATGAAGGTTGAGCCTGTCGTACCCTTGGTCCCTGGACCATTTCAGAGCGTGTTTCACAATCATCCGTGCTGCTCCACGCCGCCTGAACTCCTTCTCAGTATACATTGACATGAGGTAAGGCACCTTCTGACGAGGATTCGTCGGTCTGGGTTGCTCCTCCCTTATCCAGATGCAACCGCTCCCAGCGACCCTCCCACCGTTTGTCCTTGCAATGAATCCGATGAGTTCGCCCTTCGATAGTTTCCTTCTGATCCAATTCCGGGTCGCCTCTTCTGAGTCGTCCACCTTCGGGCCTAACTCAGGGTGGATGTCTCGCCACATGTTGAGCCTGTGCGCAACCAGCAGCTCGATGTCCTTCTGTGTGGCGCGAGAGATTCTGAAGGCCAAGGACCTCTCCCGAGGAACAGAGAGGGAGCTTAAATCGAATTGGGAATGCCGCGGGCGCATGGGAGAAGCCCTCGAGAGGCTTCTTGGTTCAGAAGAACCCTCCATGAGGCTCAGGGCGAGATTGGAGATTCTAGGCGAGAGCCCAGATTCGAAGCCGATCAGCGAGCTGCGGGACGAGGTCAGGCGATCCCAACGTGTGAGGCTGCTTCTTTCCGAGAGGGAGGGGGGCGCCATCCCCGGTCATCCGTATTCGAAATGGTTCGGCGCACACTGGGTCATGGCGACTCTGGCGGACCTTGGCTATCCGAAGGGGGACAGGTCGCTGATCCCATTGAGAGAACAGGTCTACGAATGGCTCTTCTCAGAGGGGCATACGAAATATGTGAAGAAGCATGAGGTCTACGCCGGGCCTTACATGGAAGTCAGGGGGCTGGTGAGGGCCCACGCCTCGATGGAGGGGAACGCAATCTACTACCTGCATGCACTGGGGCTAGCGGACGATAGGACGACGGCGCTCGTCGAAAGGCTACTGGAATGGCAGTGGCCGGACGGTGGCTGGAACTGTGACAAAAGGAGCAGAGCGCACACGTCGTCCTTCACCGAGAGCCTCCTTCCCATGAGAGGGCTGGCCGTCTATGCCGCTGCCAGGGGCGGGGAGGCGAAGGGAGCGGTTCGCAGGGCGGGGGAGTACTTCCTGGAGAGGAGGCTGTTCAAGCGAAAGCGAGACGGCGGCACCATCTCCCCTCGATTCGTCAGGCTCCATTATCCTTGCTATTGGCACTACGACATACTGTTCGGGCTCAAGGTGATGGGGGAAGCTGGCCTGCTTGGGGACCGAAGATGTGATGATGCCATCGCTCTGCTCGAGTCGAAGAGGCTCTTCGATGGGGGATTCCCAGCCGAGGAAGCCTACTACCAGGTGACAAGGCGCAAGGTCAGCAGGCGCTCAATCGTAGGATGGGACGGCGTGAGTCGGAGGAGGATGAACGAATTCGTCACCTGCGACGCGCTGACCGTGCTGAAAGCCAGGTCTCGGAAGGTTTGAAAGAAGACTCTGCCTGACCGACGCGAAGGCGTGAGCAGTTGAGAATGTCCATAACCGACGTCATAACGGCGGTGAGGAAGTTCCTGCGAGAGGACGCGGGATATGAGAGGATGACCATCTCGTCCGTGGTCGCAATCGAACCAGACTCGAAATGGAAGGTCATCGCGGAGATCTCTGGAATCGCCCCCGACAAGAAAGAAGTAATCGTGGACGACAAGGACGGGAACATAGTCTCCTACAAGCAGGCCTAGATTCGTGGGGACTCCGAAGCCGAGTACAGTGGAGGCCATGGAGTTCGCTTCGGCAAGCGAGTGGGAGAAATGGTTGGCAAAGAACCATGCGAAGTCCACCGGAGTCTGGATACGTGTGTTCAGGAAGAACTCGGGAGTGGTCTCCGTCAGCAACTCTGACGCTTTGGATGTGGCACTATGCTACGGGTGGATAACTGGGCAGGCCAAGCGTTACGACGACAGGTCCTGGCTGGACAGGTTCGTACCACGGAGGCCGAAGAGCATTTGGTCGAAGATCAACACGCGCCGGGCCGAGAGACTAATCGCAGAGGGCCGGATGAAGCCCGCTGGCATTAAGCAGATCGAAGAGGCCAAGAAGGACGGCAGGTGGGAGAGGGCCTATAGCCCGCCAAGCGAAGCCAAGGTCCCAGACGACTTCTTGAAAGAGCTGGCGAAGAACAGGAAGGCGAACGGGTTCTTTCACAAGCTCGTCAAGACGAACGTTTACTCGATCATTTTCAGAGTTGAAAACACGAAGAGCTCGGAGCTTCGGAGGGCGAAAGTCAGGGAGATCGTGGAGATGCTCGAAAGAGGGGAGAAGTTCCACTAGGACTCGGAGGTTGGTCCCAGACGCTTGGACCCGCTTTCGAGTAGATGCGCAACGATGACCTCAAGATTAAGATTCGTTGGCTTGTTCCCTCAAGAACCGCTCGTACGGAAGGGCGTATGCATTGAGGGAAAGCGGAGAGAGCAGTTTCGGCGGGGATGCGAGACACAACATGGTTCAGGAGTTCGCCGTGGCCTTCTATAACGGCGCTCTGAAGCCAAACCTGGCGGAGAAGAACCTGATGACCGGAAAAGAGATCGAATTCCTCATGGACGCACCTCAATTCGAGAAAATCAGGAGGTCTGAGATGTGGTCCTTTTCGAACGCCGTCGGGACCGGATATCAGTATCGGGTGGTGTACAAGGACAAGAGGTTCTCGGACCTCGAGCCGCTGATCCAGATGTACTCCGGCGCTGTCGTTGCGCCCGACGTGGACACTTCAGAGGTAGAGAGGCGACTCTACGAACTCATACTCGTGCTGATGAGAGAGGGGAGAGTGCCAAAGACGTTCAAAATCCAATCGCCAAGGGAGTCGAGGGAGGAAAGGATGGCCGCGATGCTGGACGAGTTCGGCAGGTCTCTGGACGAGTTGGGGAAGAGGGTGAGACAGCTGGAAGATCAACTTGGAGCCCAGGGCGAGAAGAACAGTCTGAAGGACCCTGTTCCGGCCCAGAGCGGCGGCTAGCCGAAAGGCGGCCCGAACGTCCTCAGGAAAAGGAACAGGATCCCCAGCCATATCACCGCGGAGAGGATGATTATCCCCATGAAGGACGGCTTCAGGGTCTTGTGGTGAAATACGCTACTTCCCAGAAGGATGCCAAATGCCCCTCCCAGGAGCGCCAACGTGAAGAAGGTCGCTTCAGGGATCCGCCGAGACCCATCTATGGCTCTCGCCTTGTCAATCCCCATCAGAAAGAACCCGCCAAGGCCGGATACGACGACCCAAACCAGCAGGAGGAACCAGACCGGGCTCATGCTAAATGAGTTCGTGGTTCTCTCTAAAAGGAACAGGACTAGGTAGCAGGGAACAGCCTAGAGGGGCTGCCTGGCGCCGCACTTGGAACAGAAGGTCACCGACGACTCGAGCTGGGTGCCACAGTTGGGACAGAACTTCATTCCTGGAGGAGCCACAGCGGTCTGACCCCAGGGCATCGGGCCTGTAGGTGGCGGAGTGATCCTGGCTAGGTTGGAGTAGTAGAAGAGTGTCAGGGCGATCGGGATGAGCGGTAGATAGAACGCGCTCAGGAGGCTGCTGACAATGTTGCTGGCCCATCCGAACGGACTAGCAATCAGGCCCACTATGATGCTGATAATGGCGATAATCACGACCCAGATGAGGAATACAGCGAATGTCTTCAGCCATCTGTGGCTTACCAGTTCCCGGCTCCTGCCCAGGCTACCGATGACGCCGACGTTCTCAAGCAAAAGAGCCGGGAGGGTCAGACAAAACATGATCGCTAGGATGATCCCAGGGATGACGAGAGCGATGAATCCCAAGCCGACTATGATGCCCACGATC
>Ga0187804_10000295_pt1 | contig 11858 bp, 12 predicted proteins | sample NC_wetland_sal_i_3_FD_132961 | JGI IMG/M metagenome (GOLD analysis project Ga0187804, IMG submission 132961) | Wetland sediment microbial communities from Neuse River Estuary, North Carolina, USA - Control_4 | ecosystem: Environmental > Aquatic > Freshwater > Wetlands > Sediment | place: USA...
CATCGTGAACTCGGGGTTGTGCTTGGGCGACAGACCCTCGTTGCGGAAGTCCTTGCCGAGCTCATACACCCGCTCCAGGCCTCCGACCATGCAGCGCTTCAAATACATTTCGGTCGCGATCCGCAGGTACAGGTCGCGGTCGAGCGCGTTGTGGTGGGTCGTGAAGGGCCTTGCGAGCGCGCCGCCGTAGAGTGGCTGCAGGACCGGCGTCTCGACCTCGACGAAGTCCTCGCCGTCGAGGTAGGCGCGCACGGCGGAGATGATGCGCGCGCGGTCTACGAAGAGTCGACGGACCTCCTCGCTCGAGATCAGATCGAGCTCCCGGCGGCGGTAGCGCGTCTCGACGTCTGACAGGCCGTGATGCTTGTCCGGCGGCGGGCGCAGGGCCTTGGCGAGCAGCTGGAAGGAGTCGACGCGCAGGGACAGCTCGCCGTGCCTGCTGCGCAGGACCGCGCCGTCGACTCCCAGCAGGTCTCCCAGATCGAGCGCGAGCAGTCGCTTGAAGGGCTCCTCGCCGAGCACGTCGACGCGCGCGTGCAGCTGGATCTTGCCGGTGCGGTCGACGAGATCGAGGAACGCCGCCCTGCCGGAGCCGCGGCGCGCGGCGATGCGGCCGGCGACGCGATGGGAGTCCTCGGTCTCCTCGCCCGGCTTCAGGTGCTCGTAGGCGGCGAGGATCGGCGTGATCGGCTCGGTGCCCGGGTAGGCGTAGGGGAACGCGCTGGGATCGGACTCGCGCAGACGCTCAGCCTTGGCGCGGCGCTCGGCGATCAGCTCGGGCAGGCCGTGTCGGGCGCCGTCGTCGTGTCGGGCGCCGTCGTCGTGTCGGGCGCCGTCGTCGTGTTGGGCGCCGTCGTGTGCCGCGGGAGAGCCCTCCTGCGTTCCGCTCATTCCGGCAAGACTATTTGAGGCCGGCCTGTTTGAGTGAGGCCGGCCTATTTGAGACCGACGTCGATCTTGGTGATCTTGAGCTTGCGCGCGGGACCTCGCGGAACCTTGACCGCGACTGTCTCGTTGCGTTTGCGTCCGAGCAGCGCGCGCCCCACGGGAGACTCGTTGGAGAGCTTGTTCTCCTGCGGCCTGGCCTCGGCGGAGCCGACGATCGTGTACTTGACGGACTTGCCGGTCTTCTCGTCTTTGACGTGGACCACCGAGCCGACCTGCACGACGTCGGTGGACAGGTCCTTCGCCTCGATGACGGTGGCCATGCGCAGCTTCTCCTGGAGCTGCAGGATGCGGCTCTCGATCATCGCCTGCTCGTTCTTGGCGTCGTCGTACTCGGAGTTCTCGGTGATGTCTCCGAACTCGCGCGCCTCCTTGATGCGCTCGGCGACCTCGCGGCGCTTGGCCGTGGACAGCTGCTCGAGCTCATACTTCAGCTTCTCCAGGCCTTCAGGGGTGAGGATGACGTCCTTCTGCATGTGACCCTCGAATCGCGGGTTGATGGTCTGGCCGGCGAAAGCGAAAACCGCTTCGAGGGCGGCTGGTTTCGAGGCCACGAGGCTGCGGCGAGCGCAGCAGTATAGCGAGGCCGCCGCGGCTTCCGGGCACCAGCGCAAGGTTCACGCGGCCGCGGGCAGCGGCAGCCGCGCGAGGTCCAGGAGATCCCTCGCTGCGTCAAGCGTTTCAGCCGTCTGCAGGAACTCTGCAAGGCGCTTCGCGCCGGCGGGGTCGAGTCCCAGGCGGACGACATACCAGGGGTAGAGCTTGCGCAGGTAGCGGCACGCGCGGCGCTCGCCGAAATGCTCGACGGCGCGGTCGATCGTCCAGCGCAGCTCGCCGAGCACCTCGGCCACAGTGGGCTCGCGCTCGAAGTCGCAGAGCAGGCGCCGGAAGAGCCAGGGGTTGCCGAGCGAGCCGCGAGCCAGCATCACCGCGGCTGCGCCCGTGCAGCGATGGGCCGCGCGCACGCGCGCGGCGTCGCCGAGCCCGCCCGTGAGGATCACGGGCGCCGGCAGCGACCGGACCAGCCGCCCAGCCAGCTCGTAGTCGGGATCGCCCTTGTGACGGACCGCAGCGGAGCGGGGATGGAAGGTGATCGCGGCGACGCCCGCCTCTTCGACGAGGCGGTGCGCGAGCGCGAAGCCGCTGCACTCACCCGGGCGCAGGCCCGAGCGCAGCTTGACGGTCACCGGCAGCTCGCGACCGGCGTCCGCGGCCCCCATGCGCGCGGCGCGGGCGACCGCGACCGCCAGGTCAGGATCAGCCAGCAGCCCGACGCCTGCGCCGGTCTTGCAGACCTTCCGGACCGGGCAGCCCATGTTGACATCGATCGCGTCCGCGCCCGCAGCGGCGACGTGGGCGGCTGCGGAGCGCATGATCGAGGGGTTCTCGCCGAACAGCTGGATCGAGACCGGCCCGCCGCCCTCGCGCGCGCCGTCCGGCCCGGCTGTGCGCTCGTCGGGATGGATGCGAAGCATCTCGACGCAGGTCTTGCGGTTGCCGTAATGGATCGCGTGCGAGGAGATCATCTCCGAGAAGGCCATACCCGCTCCGTAGCGCTTGGCCTGCAGGCGCACGAACCAGTTGCCGATACCGGCCAGTGGAGCGAGCAGGACGCGGTTCGGCACGCGCAGCGAGCCGAGCATCCACGGGTCGCCGAGTGAGGTCGTCACCCCATCAATGATTGCGCAGCCGGGTGGTGATCCAAGCGCATCGTCCTCCGTGCGGTGACACCGCTTATCCCCGTAGCCGGTCGGCACGACCGGCCGCACCCCTCGTCAAACCTCAATTCCACAGCAATCCAATGCCGGCAAGCCACAACGCGCCTGCCGCCACCAGAAGCGGTTGCGCAGCTTGACCGCCACGGACCATCATCTGTTGCGCTCATACAGACCATCATCTGTTGCGCTCATACAGCAGGCGCAGCCCCGTGAGCGTGAGCAGGTCGTCGATCTCCGTGAGCTCCTCCGTGAAGGGGACGACCAGGTGCGCGAGGCCGCCGGTGGCGATGACCGAGGCACGCTGTCCCAGCTCGTCGTACAGGCGTCTGAGGATCGCGTCGATCGCGCCCGCGTAGCCGTAGACGACGCCCGAGCGGATCGCGTCGATCGTGTTGCGGCCGATCACCGAGCGGGGCGGCGCGAGGTCGATCTTGGGCAGACGGGCGCCGCGTTCGGACAGGGCGTCGAGGGAGATCTCGATCCCTGTCATGAGCGCACCGCCCAGATAGTCGCCGTCCGCGGAGATGACATCGAAGGTCGTCGCGGTGCCGAAGTCCACGCACACCGCCGGCCCGCCGAAGCGCTCGCGGATCGCGACAGCGTTGACGAGGCGGTCCGCGCCGATCTCGCGCGGGTTGTCGTAACGGATCGCCATGCCTGTGCGCGTGCCGGGACCGACCGCGTGCATCTCGTGGCTGAGGTAGCGCGAGGCCATCTCGGTCCACTCGGGCTCGAGCTGCGGAACCGTCGAGGAGATGATCGAGGCGTCGAGATCCTCGAAGCCGAGATTGCGCAGGCCGAGCAGGTTGCGCAGGGCCGCGCCGAGCTGGTCGGCGGTGGACTGGCGGACCGTCGCGAAACGCCAGTGCTCCAGGAGCTCCGAATCGCGAAAGGTCCCGAAATGGGTCTGGGTGTTGCCGACGTCGACAGCGAGAAGCATGCAAGGCATTATCCTGACCGGCATGGCCGGGAGGCGGAAGGGAAAGCTGGCGAGATGACCGCGAAGCTGTACGTGCTGCCCGGATCGCACCCGTGCGCGGCCGTCGAAGCGGCGCTCGAGCTGAAGGAGATCGCGTTTGATCGGGTGTGGCTGCTGCCGATGTCCCAGATGCTGATCGGGCCGGTGCGCTACGGCGGCAGCACCGTGCCGGGGATGCGGCTCGACCACGAGCGGATCGTCGGCTCGCGCAAGATCATGCGCAGGCTCGACGAGCTCGCGCCCGAGCCGCCGCTGCTGCCGCCCCCGGGAGACGAGCGCTGCGCCCGCGTGCTGGAGGCCGAGCGCTGGGGCGATGAGACGCTGCAGAGCGTGCCCCGGCGGATCATCGACGCGGCGTTCCTGCGCAGGCCGCTGGCGATGGAGAGCTACGTGGGCGACGCGAAGCTGCCGATCCCGCGCAGCCTGCTGCGCCCCGCGATGCCCGTGACCGCGAAGCTGATGGCGTTCAAGAACAACGCGCGCGACGCGACCGCGAGGCCAGACATCGCCGCCCTGCCCGGATACCTCGACAGGGTCGATCGCTGGATCGAAGACGGGCTGTTGGGCAATGAGCGCCCGAACGCAGCCGACCTCCAGATCGGCAGCACGATCCGCCTTCTGCTCACGATCGGCGACATCCGCCCGCTGATCGAAGGCCGCCCCGCCGCCCAGCTCACGAAGTGGTTTCCGCCGATGGTCGGCGAGGTGCCCGCCGGCGTGCTCCCCGCCGAGTGGCTTCCGGTCGCCGCCTCGGAGTAGCGGCCGCACCCGCCGATCCCTTCACGGCGCTACAGTCGCTGGACGGCACGAGCCATGAGAGCCCTCGACCCGCAATCGCTGCCGCAGCACGTAGACCGGCTCTATCGCGCAGCCTGGGCGCTGTGCGGAAGCAGAGAGGATGCCGAGGATCTCGTCCAGGAGACGTTCGCGCGCGTGCTCGCGCGGCCGCGCGTGGTCAGGGGCGAGGACGACCTGTACTACCTGATGCGAGCGCTGAAGAACACGTTCCTCACCACCAGGCGCACCGCGAGCCGCCGGCCTGTGACGGGCGCGGCGCTCGATGAGGCGGTCCTCGCAGACCCCCGCCCGATCGGCAGGCCGGAGCACGCGATCGAGGTGCAGGAGCTGTATGCGACGATCGCCCAGCTGCCGGAGGACTTCCGGCTGGCGCTGGTCGCGGTGGACGTGCTCGGACTGTCCTACCGGGAGGCCGCGCGTGCGCTGAGGGTGCGCGAGGCGACGATCACAACGCGGCTGTTCAGAGCGCGCGGACTCATCGCGCGCAAGCTCCGGCCCCGGCCAGCCGAAGCCGAGAACGGGCGCGCGCAGCGGGAAGGGACACAGGCGGACGGCGTCTTGGAGGGTAGGAGAACCCCATGAGCGAGCGCCACGACAGAACAGCGCCGGCACACGCGCCGCACGAGCGCGTCGCGGAGCTGATCCGCGCCGTGGACGTGCGCGCGCCCGAGCGGCTGCACAGGCGCGTGCAGGAGATGGTCGGCCCGCGCGAGCGCCCGCGCCGCGGCCTGATCGGGTCCAGGTTAAAGCCGACTCTCGCCGCGATGGCGGCAGCTGCGGCGGCGGGAGCGGCGATCGCGCTTCTCACCGGCGGCTCAACGCACTCGCTGAGTGTCCGCGAAGCCTCCGCGCTGACCCTGCGCGCGGCGACGATCGGGGCGCCGCGCGAGAGCGATGCGCACAGCGGCCAGCTGGACATGGCCGTGGACGGCATCGCGTTCCCGTACTGGAAGGAGCGCTTCGGCTGGCGCAGCACGGGCGCGCGCACGGACACGATCGGCGGGCGCACGATCACGACCGTGTTCTACACGCACGCAAACGGCGGACGCGTCGGCTATGCGATCGTCGCCGGTGCGCCGGCGCCGAGCACGCTGGCCGGTCTCCGCTCGCTCGGCACCGTCACCTGGCACGGCGGCGTGGCCTACCGGCTCCTGCGCGAGAACGGCGCGCCCGTGGTCGTGTGGCAGCGTGACGGCAGGCTGTGCGTGCTCTCGGGCCGCGGTGTGAGCGGCGCGAGCCTGCTGGCACTCGCCCGCTGGGACGACGGCAGCCGGGCCGCCTAGCGCGCGTTCCGCGGACGGGAATCGTCCACCGGCGTGAAGTTCCGGCGTCGGCGTGAAGTTCCGGCGTCGGCGGGAAGTTCCGGCGTCGAGCGGCGTCTGAGCGTACATGAGCAGAAAGAGACTGGGCGCGCTCGCGGCGCTTGCAATGGCAGCGGGGACAGCGATCCCCGCGGCCGCGCTGGGCGGCGCGAAAGCCGCCAGCACGCACGCGAAAGCCGCCAGCACGCACACGGTGATCCTCAAGAACATCCGCTTCCACCCAGCGACCCTCAACATCAAGCGCGGCGAAAGCGTGAAGTGGCTGTGGGAGGACGAAACGGAACACAACGTGACCTTCCACGGGTTTCATTCGCGCACGCAGGAACGCGGTTCGTACACGGTGAGGTTCACGCGGAGGGGCACCTTCGACTACCACTGCACGATCCACTTCAGGCAGGGGATGAAGGGCGAGATCATCGTCCACTGACGGTCTGCTCGGGGCTCCAGGCGCGTTCAGAGTCTGGTCAGCGGCGTTCAGGGCCTGGTCAGCGGCGGCCCGGCCCAGCGCACACCCTCCTCCAGCGGCAGCGTCGCGAGGGCATCTGCAAGTGAAGCTCCGCCGGGAGTGCGCAGCTCGAAGTCCAGCTCGAGCGCCGGGATCAGCACGAAGCGGCGACTGAGCAGCTGCGCGTGCGGAAGCCGCATGCGCGGGTGCGAGAGCTCCTGCGCTTCGAGCAGCAGCACGTCGATGTCGATCGCGCGCGGGCCGTGGCGCTGCTCGGCGTCCCGGCGGCCCAGCTCGCGCTCCAGGCCCTTGGCCGCGTCGAGCAGCTCGAGCGGGGCCAGCGCGGTCTCGATGCGCACGCAGGCGTTGAGGAAGCTCGGCTGATCGGTCACCTCACCGACCGGATCCGTATCGTAGGTCGACGAGCACGCGAGGACCGCCACCCCGACGCCGGGCAGCGCCTGCACCGCGGCCTGCAGCCGGGCTCGACGATCGCCGACGTTCGAGCCGAGTCCGAGCAGTCCGATCCGCGCCTTCACTCCTCCGCCTCGCGCCACACCTCGACCGACACCTCGTCGACCGAGAGCGCGATCGGCGGCTCGGGCTTGGTCGCCTTCACCCACACGCCCTCGAGGTCGTAGTCGCCGAGCAGGCGGTCTGCGATCGCGCTGCACAGGCGCTCCAGGGTCTTGTGCGAGCGCTGCTGCGCGATCAGCGCGACCAGCTGGCAGACCTCGCCGTAGTCGACGGTGTCATCGATCGAGTCGGTCACGGTCGCGTCGATTTCGCCCAGATCCAGGCGCAGATCGAGCACCAGCCGCTGGCCGACCTCGCGCTCGGCCTCGCTGACGCCGTGATGCGTGTACAGCGACAGGCCGGAGATCTCGATCGTGACCGACTCGCCGGTCTCCTCGCGCTCCTCCTCGAGATCGTCGTCCTCCTCCTCTTCGCGCTCGTACATGTCGCCGCGCCCGTTCTCCGGCTCGTCCTGCTCGTCCCCCACCTCGCCCTGGGACCGACCGCCTCCGTGCTCGCTCGGGTCGTCGTCTAACTCGTCGGGCTCCTCGCCGTGCTCGGTATCCATCGCTCGTTCAACGTAGCAGCCGCTGTCGCCAGCGCGGCGCGCACGGGCGCGACGTCGTGGACCCTGAACACGCTCGCGCCGCGCTCCAATGCGAGCACGTTCGTGGCGATCGTCCCCGGCAGGCGCCGCGCGAGCGCGACCGGCTCGGCCTCCCCCGCGGCGTCCGCGAGGACGCGGCCGAGAAAGCTCTTGCGCGAGGTTCCCACCACCAGCGGCCGCCCGAGCGACGTCAGCTCCCGCAGACGGCGCAGCAGCGCGAGATTGTGCGCGACCGTCTTGCCGAAGCCGATGCCCGGGTCGAGCATGATGCGCTCCTCGCGCACGCCCTCGCGCACGGCGAAGCTCAAGCGCTCCTGCAGGAACGCCTTGACCTCGTCGACGACATCTTCGTACCGCGGGTCCCTCTGCATCGTCCGCGGCTCCCCGAGCATGTGCATCAAGCAGCATTCGACTCCGCTCTCGGCGACCAGCCCGACCATCGCCGGGTCGGCGCGCAGCGCGCTCACATCGTTGACGACGCCCGCCCCCGCTTCGATCGCGGCGCGCGCGACCGGGGCCTTGGACGTGTCGATCGAAACCTGCGCGCGCACGCGCGCCGCCGCGAACCCCTCCAGCACCGGCAGCACCCGGCGCAGCTCCTCGTCAACGGACACGCGCTCGGCGCCCGGTCGCGTCGACTCGCCGCCGATGTCGAGGATGTCCGCCCCCTCCGCGACCAGTCCGCGCGCATGCGAGATCGCCGCGCCGGCGCTCGCGAACTGGCCTCCGTCGGAGAACGAGTCCGGGGTGACGTTCACGACCCCCATCAGGCGGTACGACAAGGTCATCGAGCAAACCTACCGGCGAGCCGCCAGGCGCGCCTGGCGGCGCCGGAGCTCAGGCCAGCTCAGGGCGCTCTTTATCCGCGCCCCTGATCTCCGCGGTGCCGCCTGCGAGCCCCGGACGCGGGATCGCCCGCGGGGTTTCGCGCTCGGGCCTGTCCGCAGGTGCGGGCGGGGCGGGCAGCTCGGGCCTGGTGGAGTCCTCCTCGACGCCGAAAACCTCCTCCTCGCTCTTCCCGGCGAGCAGCGCGAGGAACTCCTCCTTCTCGATCGTCTCGCGCTTGACGAGGATCTCCGAGATCTTCTCGAGGTCGTGCTGGTGCTCGGTGAGGATGTCCTTCGCGCGCTGGTGCGCGCCCTCGACGATGCGCCTGACCTCGTCGTCGATCTCCCGCGCGATCTCGTTGGAGTAGTCCGGCTCGGTCGAGAACTCACGTCCGAGGAACGGCTGGCCATGGTCGTGCCCGAACACGCGCGGTCCGAGCTTCTCGCTCATGCCGAACCGCATCACCATCTGCTTGGCGGTCTGCGTCACCTTCTCGATGTCGTTGGACGCGCCGGTCGTGATCTCGCCGAACACGATCTCCTCCGCCGCGCGCCCACCCAGGGTCATCGCCATGGTGTCGTTCAGCTCCGCGCGCGTGGTCAGGAAGCGGTCCTCCTGCGGCATCGAGATCGTGTAGCCGAGCGCCTGGCCCCGGGAGATGACCGAGATCTTGTGCACAGGGTCTGCGTGCTCCAGGAAGTGGCCGACGAGCGCGTGGCCCATCTCGTGGTATGCGGTGATCAGCCGCTCCTTCTCGCTCATCACCCGCGTCTTCTTCTCGGGGCCGGCGATCACGCGCATGATCCCCTCCTCGAGCTCTTCCTGGTTGATCTCGCGCTTGCCCGTCCGCGCCGCCAGCAGCGCGGCCTCGTTGATCAGGTTCGACAGGTCCGCGCCCGTGAACCCGGGGGTCTGTCCCGCCAATGCGTCGATGTCGATCTCCTTCGCAAGCGGCTTGCCCCGCGTGTGCACCTCGAGGATTTTCGCCCTGCCCTTGCGGTCGGGCCGGTCGACCGCGATCTGGCGGTCGAAGCGCCCCGGCCGCAGCAGCGCGGGGTCGAGGATGTCGGGCCGGTTGGTGGCCGCGATCATGATGATGTTGTCCTTCGCCTCGAACCCGTCCATCTCCACCAGCAGCTGGTTCAGCGTCTGCTCGCGCTCATCGTGTCCGCCTCCCAGCCCGGCGCCGCGGTGGCGTCCCACCGCGTCGATCTCGTCCATGAAGATGATGCACGGGCTGTTCTGCTTGGCCTGCTCGAACAGATCCCGCACACGCGATGCGCCCACCCCGACGAACATCTCTACAAAGTCAGACCCCGAGATCGAGAAGAACGGCACGCCCGCCTCGCCGGCCACCGCCCTGGCGAGCAGCGTCTTGCCGGTCCCCGGCGGCCCGTACAGCAGCACTCCCGTGGGAATTCTGGCGCCGAGCGCCTGGAACTTCTTGGGGTTCTCCAGGAACTCCTTGATCTCGTGCAGCTCCTCGACCGCCTCGTCAACGCCGGCGACGTCCCTGAAGGTGATCTTCGGCGAATCGGCTGACAGTCGCTTCGCGCGCGACTTGCCGAACGACATCACTTTGGTGCCGCCCCCCTGGACCTGGTTCATCAGGAAGATCCAGAATCCGAGGAAGATCACGAACGGCAGGATGTACGTGAGCAGCGAGAGCAGCACGCTGCTCTTTTCCGATTCGATGTTGAAGCTGACGCCTGCCTTTTCGAGCTCGGCGATCAGCTGGGGCGCAGCCTGTTCGACAAAGCCGATTTCGTATTTTTCCTTGTTTCCCTTGCTGTTGAGCTGGACTTCCAGCGCCTTGCCCTTGTTCTTGAACTCGACCGATTTGACTTCGCCCTGGGGAATCTCTTTCGTGACCAGCGTCTGATAGCTGTGCGAGCGGGTGTTGCTGGAGCTCGGGCTGACCAGTTTCACGGCCAGGAAGGCCAGCACCAGCACGATGAGGATCGGGAACGCGGCGCTCTTGAAGGAACGGCTCATGGCGATATCACAGGGTTCTGGCGCCGGTTCTGGTTGTGGCCGCCAGTTCCCTAGCGTACCACGCAAGGTCCGATTTTCCGGCGATTGCGGTGCACTCGCGAGGCCCGAAAAGGACCTTCAGGAGCAGCTTATCCCCTCTCCAGCGCCGCCACGAACGGGAGGTTGCGATGACGCTCGGCGTAGTCCAGGCCATAGCCGACGACGAACTTGTCCGGGATCTCGAAGCCCACGTACTTCGCCTGCAGCTCCACCTTGCGCCGGGCGGGCTTGGTCAGCAGCGCACACACCTCCAGCGTCCTCGGGTTGCGCGAGCCGAGGTTGCGCAGCAGGTACTGAAGGGTCAGCCCTGAGTCGACGATGTCCTCGACGATCAGCACGTCGCGCTCCTCGATCGCCGCATCGAGGTCCTTCAGGATCCGCACCACCCCGGAGGAGTCCGTCGCCGAGCCATACGACGCCACCGCCATGAAGTCCACCTCGACCGGGATGTCGATGAACCTCATCAGGTCGCTCAGGAAGAACACCGCCCCCTTCAGCACCCCCACCAGCAGCAGCCGCCTGCCGGCGTAGTCGCGGGAGATCGCCTCTCCCAGCTCGCGCACGCGTCTCTGCAGGTCCTCCGCGCTGACCAGCACCTCGCCGACCGCGCCCCCCACGGCGGCGCCGGAGGCGCCGTCGGCCTGGGTGGGAGCCGGGGCGGTCACGCGCGGGAGTGTACGCCGCGTCTCAGTCACGGCGGCCGCCGCCGCCGGGACCGTCCGGGGACCGTCGCGCAGGCAGCCTCACCAGGCGCAGCTCTCCGTCTGCGATCACCGCGCTCACGTTCCCGCCGACGTGCACCTCCGCTCGCCCGCCGCGCGCCGCCAGGGCGAGGATCTCCCCCACGCGCTGGCCCGCCTGCGGCACGTAGTCCCCCGCCGCGTCCTCCGCCAGGCGCACCACCACCAGGCGCGCAAGCGCCGGATGCAGCTCGCCCAGGCGGTGCACCGCGATCGAGTCCCTGCCGGCGAGCTCGCGCTCGACCAGTTCCCCCAGCAGCTGCGACTCCTCACGCAGCTGCTCGGCGGTGCGCAGCACGCTCTCCTCGGCAGCGGGGTGCACCGCGCGCAGCGCCGGCACGAGCCGGCGCCTCACGCGCGTCCGCGCGTAGCGCTCGTCGTCGTTGCTCTGATCCTCGCGCCATCCCAGCCCGCGCGCGCGACAGTACGCGGCCGTCTGCTCACGCGTGACCCCGAGCAGCGGCCTCACGATCCTCCCCTCTCTCGGCGCCATCCCCAGCAGCGCGCGCCTGCCCGGCGAGGCCGCCAGGCGGTACAGGATCGTCTCGACCTGGTCGCTCGCCGTATGCCCCGTCGCGACCAGCGCCTGCGTGCGCTCGCGCGCCGCGCGGACCGCTGCGGACCGCACGCCCGCGGAGCGCCCTTCGAGCTCATCCGCCATCCGCAGCGCCGCCCCGTAGCGCAGCTCGCGCGCCCACGCCTGCAGGTTGCCCCCCTCGCGCTCTTGCGGCTCGACCTGAACGACCCGAAGCTCCACTTCCAGGCGCGCGCACAGCTCCGCGCACAGCCGCTCGTCCGCGTCCGACTCGCGCCCCCGCAACCCGTAGTTCACATGCAACGCGTTCACGCTCTCCGCGCCCCGCACCGCGACCGCCACGTCCAACAGGCACACCGAGACCCGCCCGCCCGAGACCATCGCCACCACC
>Ga0187804_10000297_pt1 | contig 11774 bp, 8 predicted proteins | sample NC_wetland_sal_i_3_FD_132961 | JGI IMG/M metagenome (GOLD analysis project Ga0187804, IMG submission 132961) | Wetland sediment microbial communities from Neuse River Estuary, North Carolina, USA - Control_4 | ecosystem: Environmental > Aquatic > Freshwater > Wetlands > Sediment | place: USA...
CACCAAGGTCCCTCGACTCGCTGGGCTCGCTCGGGATTTCGCCAGCGGGCTCAGACGCCCGCTAAACGGCTCAAGTTCGAATCCCTCCTCCTCCGCCATGTTTCACCAAGGTCCCTCGACTCGCTGGGCTCGCTCGGGATTTCCCTCCCGTAGAAGCGTCCGGGACGCAAACGCCGCGCAGCGGGCTCAGACGCCCGCCCGAAGGGATGGAGCCGCGAGAAAAAGAAGCGCCTGATAGAGGGTTCTCTTCGACTTGGCTAGCGCCTCGCTCAGAGTGAACAGACCCCGTTCACGAATCCCTTCTGCTCCGGATCGTTCCAAGCTTCGCGACTGACCGGCTGCCTCGACTCCGATTAAGGCGGTTGCCTTTGTAGGACAGGCTCACAGCCTGTCCCCTCAGACGCGAGGGCGCCAGTCCGCGCGTCGTCACCGGGACGGCGCGTCCCGCTTCGCGGGACACGCCATGGTGGACAGGCTACGAGCCTGTCCTACTGGAGGCTCGGGTTGACGCGCGAGTGCGAGATTTGGATGTGAGCGTACCTCACCCCAGCGTCTTGCGACCGCCGAAGCGCTGCTCGTACCAGCCGCGCACGGAAAACTCATTCAGGATGGTGACGTCCTCGCCGTTCGGCCCGAACGCGTCAATGGCTTGCGCGGAGTGGTCCGCGTACTGCGCTTCGCCGCCGTGCTGGATCATCGGCGAACCGATGCGCGAATTGATATACGACTGCACGGCGTAAAACTTCGGCCCGCGGCGGTGCGGCTGGCCGAGCAACACCTCAACGGCCGCGAGGTTGCGCTGCGGCTGGTTGATGTCAATGATGTCGTAGAGGTCGTAGTCGCCGTGGATATATTTTCCGTCGAGCATCAGGCAGCCGTAGTGCTGTGACTTTTTGTTCGTGTCCACCTTGTATACGTTGCCAATCAGGGATTTCATGGACGCCCATGCGTCCTCCGCGTCCTGCGCCTTGCCCGGCTTGAACGCCTTGGCGTGAAGTTTGGCGTCCACGACCAGTCCCGCAAGCTTGTACGGAGTGATGTCTATATCGGCCGTCTTGGCCTTGCAGTCGATCGGCTTCGGCGTGTAGCCCGGCTTGCCAATGTAGTCGAGCGAGGCGCGATTGGTGCGGCGCACCAGAATCCACGATTGAAATTCGTGTGCGGCTTCAAGAACGAATACCTTGTCCCGTGGTCGCATCGGAAAACCTCCTGCGGGCCGAGAGGCCGAGCCCCCCGCCGTGCTACGGCGAGCGATGATGGGATCATCCAGCGCGCAGCCGAATAGCTTCTGGAATGTTAGGGGTCGCGAGGCTGCGGCTGCGTGCACGTAGTCTATACCCGGGAGCCTCCCGCGCCCAAGGCGGTAGCAATCGGAGTTCCCATCCGCCGGGCCACTGCCTGTCCTCGTTATCTCTTCGCACCACCTGTACCTCACGGTAAATGGAAGCTAGGGGTGGGCGCGATAAGATTACTTGATGGCTTTCTCCCGGCCCACTCGGTGGTTGGTTGCGGTTTGGCTCGTGGTCCTCGGCATATACGCAGCCGTTTCCCTTTGGCTTCCCGCCGGGCAGAGCCGCACGGCGTTTGCCGACGTTTTTCAGTGTCTGCTGCCGCTGCTGGCCAACGCGGGCCTGCTAGTAAATGCGGTCTCGCCCAATTGGCGCCGCAACGCGTTCTGGATGCTGCTGGCGCTGGGCTGCACGCTGTGGATGCTGGGGCAGTTTCAGTGGACCTACCTGGAAGTCTACCGGCATAGCGAAGTCCCGAACCCGTTTATCGGCGACATCGTTTTCTTCCTGCACACCGTGCCCATGATCGCGGCGCTGGCCATGCGGCCGCACGCCGTGCGCTCGCAGCGCAGCCTGCGCCTCGCCTATCTGGACTTTCTGCTTCTGCTGGTGTGGTGGCTGTACCTGTATTTGTTTGTGGTGATTCCGTGGCAATACGTTTCGCCGAACTCCGGGCTCTACGATCAGAATTACAACATCATCTATTCGCTCGAAAACCTTGTCTTTGTGGCCGGCGTTGCGTTGTTGTGGATGACCTCGCAAGGACGCTGGCGGCGTATCTACGCGCACTTGGCCGGTGCCGGCGCGATGTACATGCTCGCTTCGCTCGTGATTAACCTGGCCATCAGCAGCCGCGAATACGCCAGCGGCAGCCTCTACGACTTGCCGCTTATCGCTTCCTTCCTGTGGCTCGGCACGGTCGGCATCATCGCCTTTCACAGCCGCGCGCAAGAAGACTCCGCTGCGGCAAGCGTCGAGGAAGAATCCGAAGCGCGCCGCAGCTACGAGTCGTGGCCTTCGCGCCTGGCCATGGCCGCCGTTCTCTCGCTGCCGCTGTTGGGGCTGTGGTGCGCGTTCGCGCAGGGAGCGCACGACGACGTGCGCCAATTTCGCATCGAAATCACGCTGGGCGCGATTCTGCCGCTCGGCTTCCTGGTGTTTCTACGGCAGGAGCTGGTGGATTCCGACCAGGCCCTGCTTCTGCGCGCCTCGCAGGATTCCATCGCCAACTTGCAGCGCCTGCAGACGCAGTTCGTGCAATCGGAAAAGCTCGCCTCGCTGGGACAACTGGCGGCCGGGGCGGCACACGAGATCAACAATCCGCTGACCGCCATCCTCGGCTATTCCGATTTGCTTGTGGATGATCCTTCGATTCCCGAAAAGCCGCGCTCGATCGCGGAAAAAATCCGCGAGCAGGCGCGCCGCACGAAGACGCTCGTCACCAACCTGCTCAGCTTCGCGCGGCAGATGCCCGCCGAGCACCGCTCTCTGCTCGACGTCAATACGATCGTCACCAGCGCCGTGCAGCTCCGCCGCCTGGATCTGCGCGACAAAAATATTCAAATCGAGCTTTATACCGAAAGCATCCTGCCGGGCGTGCGCGGCGATCCCAACCAACTCCTTCAAGTGTTCTTCAACATCATCAGCAACGCAGTCGACGCCATGGAAGAGGTCGGCGGCGGCACGCTGACCGTGCGCACGCTGCGCGAACGCGCCAACGTCGTCATTCTTTTTTCCGATACGGGCCCGGGCATTCGCGAACCTGAGCTGGTGTTCGATCCGTTCTACACGACGAAGCCGGTGGGCAAAGGCACCGGCCTGGGCCTGAGCATTTGCTACGGCCTCGTGCAGGAGCATAACGGCCAAATCACTTGCGCCAATCGCGCCGAAGGCGGCGCCATCTTCCGCATCGAATTGCCCGCGATTCCCGCGCTGTTTCCCACGCGCGAGCTTTCTCCGGCGGGTCGCGCCATCACCAAGACGGGCGTTTACTAAGCGCCGCAGCGCCGCGGAATTCCGCCTCCAACTGTGGCAGCGGCCCCAGGTGTGCTAAATTCCTGAAACTTCCTTTGCCGGGATTCGTAAACCTGAGCAGGCGAGGCCGACGTGAGCACACCAGCGATCGAAACGCACAATTTGACGCGCCGGTTCGGCAGCCTGGTCGCCGTTGACAACGTGAATTTGACCGTGGACGGCGGCCAGTTCTTCGGATTCCTCGGGCCCAATGGCGCCGGTAAATCCACGACCATCAAGATGCTGACCGGCCTGCTCGCGCCCAGCGCCGGGCGCATGAACATCCTCGGCCTCGATTTCCAGCAGAACGGCCTCGAAGTGAAGCGTCAGATCGGCGTAGTGCCCGAAGGACTGGCGTTGTACGACCGACTTACCGGGAGCGAGTTCCTCGAATTCGTCGGTCGCATGTACGGACTGGAGCGTGCGACCGCGCGGCAGCGCACCGCCGAGCTGCTCGACTTCATGCAGCTCGCCGACCGGCCGAAAACGCTGATCGCGGACTATTCGCACGGCATGCAGAAGAAGCTGGCGCTGGCGGCGGCCGTAATTCACGGGCCGAAGGTGCTGTTCCTCGACGAGCCGTTTGAGGGAGTGGACGCGATCGCCGCGGGGACGCTGAAGGAAATGCTTTCGCGCATGATCGCGCGCGGCGCCACAATCTTTCTCACCTCGCACGTGCTCGAAATCGTCGAGCGGCTCTGCAGCCACGTCGCCATCATTCATCAAGGCCGCCTGGTGGCGCAGGGCTCGCTCGAGGAATTGCGCGCGGGCGCGGTATCCGCAATTCCGGCCGGAGCATCAGTCCAACCCGGCGAAAAACTGACGCTGGAGCAAATTTTTATCTCCATCGTCGGCCCGGGAACCGCCGGGCGTCTTTCGACCGAAGAGCTTTCGTGGCTGGTGTAGGCGCGGCGCGCGCGCGAGCGCGAAAAGCGGCGCGGTAGACTGAATTTCAAATGAGCGCTCCATACGCAACCGCCGGATTGATCACGCAAGCCTCGCTTGTGGCCAGATTGCGCTGGCGCATCTTTATTAATTCGCTGCGCAACGTCCGCGAACGCATCAGCCTCGCCGGAAACCTGATCAACACCGTGCTGCTCTCGATCGCCGGGCTGGTCATCGGCGCGGGTGCCGCGATCGGAGGCTTTTACATCGTACAGAATGAGAGCAAAGGCGGGCTGGTCCTCATCCTCTGGGGCATTCTGCTGGTTTGGCAATTCGTGCCCGTGATGACCGCGACGATCAGCGGCGCCGTGGACATGCGCAATTTGCTCCGATTTCCGCTGCGATTCTCCACCTACTGCGTGCTGCAATTGGCCTACGGGCTCAGCGAGCCGGCCGGCGTGATGGCGCTGTTCTGGACCGGCTGCCTCGGCCTGGGGATGTTCGTCAGTCGTCCGTCGGCCGCGCTGTGGATCGTCCCGGCGCTGGGTTTGTTCGCACTGATGAACCTGATTCTCGAGCGCGCCGTGCTCACCTGGTTTGATCGCCTGCTCTCGAATCGCCGCGTGCGGGAAGCTGTGTTCGTGCTGTTCATTCTGGCGATGATTTCGACGAACCTGATTGGCCCGATGGTCCAGCGTTATGGCAAGCGCGCGACGTTTGCGGTCCAGCAGGCGCAGCAGTATTCACGGTTCTTGCCGCCCGGAGTGGCGGCGGAGGCGATTCTGGCGCCCATGCACAGCGAATTCCTCGGCGCCGGCGAATCATTCGTCCTGCTCGCCGGATACACACTCGCGTTTGCAGGATTGCTCGGTCTGCGGCTTCACGCGCAATATCTCGGCGAGGACCTGGGCGAAACGCAGCGGGTCGTGCCGGTAAAGCCCGCGACGAAACGCGTGGCCGCCATTCCCGTGTCCGGCGCCGCAGCGAAGCGCTCACTGCTCGACCGCATCCTCCCGCCGCCGCTCGGCGCGCTGCTGCAACGTGAACTCATATACGTCAAGCGGAACAATGTGATGCTGTTGAATCTGGTTCTTCCACCCGCGATTCTTTTTTTCGTCGTTTTCGGCGCGATGTCGGGGCCGCGCAATCCGGGTTCGGGGGAATTTCTGCGCCACGCGGGGCAATTCGGATTCCCCATCGCGGTGGCTTACGCCTCGCTGATTTTCCTGCAGGTTTCGTTCAACGGTTTTGCATACGAAGGGGCGGGTGTGCAAATGCTTTACGTTGCACCGGTCCGCTTCCGCGACGTTTTGCTGGCAAAAAATCTTTTGTTAATGCTTATGATGCTGTTTGAGGCCGTCGTGGTCGGCGCGGTGGTCACGTATCTAGCGGGACCTCCCGGGCCGGCCATCGTCCTCGGGACGCTGCTGTGGCTTTTCTTCTCCTCCATGCTGAGTTTTTCGCTGGGGAATTGGGCCTCCATCCGCTTCCCACGAAGATTCGATTTTGGTCAGTTCCGGCGGCGCACCTCTGGTTTTTCGTCCTTGCTTGCGCTGATCGCACAGATGGTGACCATGATGTTCGCGGCCATCGTTTACCTGCTGTCGCTCCTTCTGGGAAGCCCGTGGTTTATTCCCCTCATTTTTTTGGTTTTGAGCGCCGCGGCGGTGCCGCTCTATTTCAGGCTTCTTGGATTCTGCGCGGAAGTGGGTTTGGACCAGCGCGAACCGCTCATCGCCGAAATGACCAAAGTTCGAAACACGTGACGCGCCGGGGCGCGCGATTCGGCGAAACCTCGCCTGCCGCGACCCCGTCTATGGTGTTTCAACATCAGACTCGGTCGCGGTGCGCTTTTTCATGCGCCAGGCCCGCAACCGGGATTTTGTCCAATTTTTCCACGAGGAAATAATGAGAACGATGCGAATTGTCTCTCGTTTGCTGATTCTGACTCTGGCAACGGTCGCCTCCGCCGTCTGCGATGTACCCGCCCGCGCACAGTCGCTGACGCAGGACCTGAAGACATTTGCGGAAATCCCTGCGGTGCCGGGCTACGAGCAGCAACTCGCCGGCCAGATTCGCGCGCGGCTGGCGAAGTATTCTCCTCACTCGGACAACCTGGGCAACGTCTGGATCACGCTGGGCAGCGGCTCGCCGCATCGGCTGATTGTCGCGCCGATGGACGAACCGGGCTACATCGTCAGCGGCATCACTGACGACGGCTACCTGCGCGTGCAGCGTCTGCCGCAAGCGGCGCCCAATCGTGTGTTCGACTTGCTCTACGCTGCGCAGCCCGTCTTGATCGGCACGCGCTCAGGCAAATGGGTGGCCGGCGTATTTGCCGGGCTTTCGACGCACTTGCAGCCGAACCGTTTGAATCCGCCGAATCCCGCAAATCTCGACGACGTTTACGTGGACATCGGTGCCACATCGCCCGCTGGCGTGCGCGCCGCCGGAGTGGATCTGCTCGACCCCATCGCTGGAATTCACACGCTTTACTCGATGGGCTTTGACCGCGCAACATCCATCGGCATCGGCGATCGCTTTGGCTGCGCCGCGCTGACGGAATTGGTGCGCCACCTCGACGCATCGAAGCTTCGCGGATCGCTCAGCATCGCGTTCGTGACGCAATCCTGGGCCGGCTCTCGCGGGCTGGACCGCTTGCTGCAGGAATTGCCCGCCGATGAGTTGATTTACGTAGCGCGCTTGCTTCCGCGGCGCTTGGGGGGCGGACGCAACGCTGCCGTGCAGGCGCCGCGCGAGCCGGAGCCGCCCGAAGGTTCGGGCGTGCTTATCGCCACGACGGACGCATCGGCGCCGCTCGCGGGATTCGCCGGCGAGGTGCGTCAACTCGCCGAGGATAATCGCTTGCATACAATCGCTGCCGATGCCGCGCCGCTTGTCGCGGCAACCGCTCGCGGCCCGGCAATTCCCCAGCGATTTGCGCACATCGGCATTGCCACTCCGAACGCCTCGACGCCCGCGGAATTCATTGACCTCGACGACCTCGCGAGCCTGGTTGGTTTGCTCAAGGCGTACGTTGGCGGCGAACCGCAAGTTGAGAAGTTCACCGCCGCGGAGCCGCTCGCTCCGCCCGCGCTTCCGGAAAAGCCGAAAGTCGCGCCGTCGACCAAGGAGGTCATCGCGCGGCTTACCGAAGCCTACGGCGTCAGCGAGCACGAAGAGGCCGTGCGTGCGACCGTCGAGCGCTTGCTGCCGCCCTGGGATAAGACGGCCACGGACTCGATGGGCAATCTGTGGCTGCACCTGGATGAAGCCGCGAGTCCGAAGACGGCGCCAATCGTATTTGTCGCGCACATGGATGAAATTGGCTACCAGGTCACGGCGATTGATCCCGATGGGCGGCTGCAGGTCCGGACGCGGGGTGGCGGCATTGCGGAATTTTTCTCCGGCCACGCGATGTTCGTGCACGCGGCGTCTGGGATACGTCCCGGCGTGTTGGAGTTGCCGGAGAACTGGCAGGCGCCGAATTTCGAATGGCCGCGAGGCGGGCGAGCCGCCGCGGCGGCCGCGGAAGGCGCGAGCGGCCCAGCGGGCTGGCGCGTGGACGTCGGCGCGCGCAGCCCCGCGGAGGTCGAACAGCTTGGGATCAAAGTGGGCGACACGCTCACCGTGCCCAAGAAATATCGCCCGCTCTCGGGAGACCGCGCCAACGCGCGCAGCTTCGACGATCGCGTCGGCGACACCGCGCTGATCGAGGCCGCCTGGGCGCTCGGACCGCACTTGCCCGGGCGGAACATTTACTTTATCTGGTCGGTCCAGGAAGAACTCGGCCTCAACGGCGCCCGTGCCGCGGCCGACCAGCTCGCCAAGGACGGTCACTCGCCCGACGTCGTTTTCGCGATTGACACCTTTGTAAGCTCCGATTCGCCGCTCGAATCGCACCGCTTTGCCGACGCGCCCATCGGCCACGGCTTCGTGATTCGCGCCGTGGACAATTCCAACATCGCTCCGCGCAAGGAAGTGGACCGTCTGATCGCTTTCGCCCGCGCGGCCAATATTCCCGTGCAATACGGCGTAACCGGCGGCGGAAATGACGGCTCGACGTTCCTGCGCCACGGCGCGATCGATCTCGCCATCGCCTGGCCGCTTCGTTATTCGCATTCGCCCGGCGAAGTGATTGACTTGCGCGATCTCCGCGCGCTCTCCGACATCGTCGCGGCGATTTCGCGTCGCTGGTAATGGGATGGCGGTCGAAGAGCCAAAAGTTCAAAGATTGTAGTTCGAACCCAACCCTTCGTTGCGAGGAAGCGCGGCGCCGAAAGCCGCTGTTATCGGCTATAATTCCCAGCCATGCCGCAAGCCACAGGCGCCGCACTCCAGCCCGTGCCGGCATTCGAGCCGCCACGCACGATTGTCATCGAAGGACCCATCCGCGTGGGCAAATCCACGCTGGCTCGCATCCTGGCCGACCGGCTGCACGCGCGCCGGGTCTTCGATCCAGAAGACAATCCGTTTCTCGAGGAGTTTTACAAAGAGAAGCCCGGCGCGGCGTTTCGCACGCAGATGTATTTCCTGATCGAACGGCACCGGCGTCTGGGCGAGGCGCTGGAATCGGACGCGTCTGGGCCAATTGTTTCCGATTTCCTGTTCGAAAAAGACAAAATCTTCGCTTACCTCAACCTCGACAACGAAGAGCTGAAACTCTACGACCGCTATTTCGAATTGTTTGCCGCGGACGTGAAGCCGCCCGACCTGTTGATTTATCTGCAGGCCACGCCCGAAGTGCTGCGCGAGCGCATCGCCAAGAAGAAATCACCGGGAGAGAGCCGCATTTCGCGCGCCTATCTCGAAGAGGTGGTGCGCGCTTACGAGCATTTCTTCTTCCGCTACTCGGCCTCCGACCTGCTCGTCATCAACACTTCGGAAATTGATTTTGTGGACCGCAGCGAGGATTTGCAGCAGCTTCTGCGCCGCCTGCAGGAGCCCGTCAAGGGCACGCAGTATTTCCTTCCGCTCGGCCCAAGCTGAGTTTTGTCGCGCCCGCGCTTGTTTCGTCCTTGGCAGAGGAATATGCTGCGGACGAATTGAAATTCATTCATGCGGAATCAAGGAGAGGCGAAGCCATGGACAAGTGGACGCGGCGTAAATTTTTCCTGACTACACTGGCCGGAAGCATAGCGGCGAGTGCGGGGAAACTCTTTGGAGCCAACGCTAACGGGCCGGGAGCAGGCGCTCCTTCGCCGCAGCCGCAAATGCCCGCCGCGAGCGGCTCGCGGCCCATCATCATCTCGAGCGCCAACGGGTTAGCGGCGACGCGCGCACTGGATAAGGGCATGGAGCTTCTGAAGGCTGGCGGCGACACGCTTGACGCCGCCATCGCTGCCGTGACCGTTGTCGAAGACGATCCCAACGACAATTCGGTCGGATACGGCGGCTTGCCCAACGCCGACGGCGAGGTCGAGCTCGACTCGTGCCTGATGCATGGACCGACGCGCCGCGCGGGCGCCGTGGGCGGCCTTCGGCGCATTAAGAATCCGTCGCACGTTGCCAAGGCCGTCATGGAGCGTACTAACCACGTCTTCCTGGTGGGCGAGGGCGCGTACAAATTCGCCGTGGACGAAGGTTTCGAGCCGATGAATCTGTTGACGGAGAAGTCGCGCATGGCCTGGCTGGCGTGGATGGCCGCGACGAATGAAAATTGGAGGCCCGGCCTGGACAGTCCGGAATGGAAAGAGAAGCTGGGCGTGCTGCTCGACACGCCGGAAAAAATGGAATGGGCGGAGTGGATCACCGACGTCGTCGCGCATCCGCCGACGGGCACGATTCCGTGCATGGCGGCGAACCAAAAAGGAGATATCTCCGGCGTCGTGACGACTTCGGGCCTGGCTTGGAAGATTCCGGGCCGCGTGGGTGATTCGGCCGTCGTCGGTGCGGGGATGTTCTGCGACGGCGACGTGGGCGCAGCCGGTTCGACCGGTCGCGGCGAAGAAAACATCAAAATTTCCGGCGGGCACACGATTGTGGAGCTGATGCGCCACGGCATGGCGCCGCAGGACGCCTGCCTCGAAGCCATGCACCGCGTAATCCGCAACTACACGTATGGCGGCAAGCCCGACCGCACGCGCCTTTCGAAAATCGGCCTGCAATTCTACGCGCTCAATAAAGATGGCGCGCACGGCGCCGCGACGCTCTGGGGTTCGCGCGCTTCGGAGCACAACACTCATTACGCCGTGCACGACGGCGCCGAGGCAAAACTCGTGCCGTGTGCCGTCGCGCTCGAGCTTCCCGCAAGCTGACGCCGCGGAGCGGCTTCGTTTTGTTTCCCCGCATGAATCGTCTATCCTGACTCGATGGACCGCGCGAACATCGTCATCATCGGCGGCGGTGTCGTAGGCTGCGCGGTCGCGCGCGAGCTTTCCCGCCGCTGGGGCGATGTTTTTCTGCTCGAAAAAATGCCTCGGCCCGGCATGGGCGCCAGCACGCGCAACAGCGGAGTGATTCATTCGGGCATCTATTATCCGACCGGCTCGCTCAAAGCGCGGCTGTGCGTAGAAGGCAACCGGAAGTTGTACGAGTTCTGCTCCGCGCACGCCATTCCACACCGGAACTGCGGCAAGCTCGTCGTCGCAAACGGCGCGGAGCAGGAGGCCGAGCTCGAGCGGCTGGCCGCCAACGGCCGCGCCAACGGCGTCGAAGGTCTTCAAATCGTGGACCGTGCTGCGGTTCGCGCGCGCGAGCCGCACATCGAGGCAACGGCGGCGCTCGCGGTTCCATCGACGGGCATCCTGTCGGCCGAGGACCTCGTGAAAGGGCTGGCGCGCCTGGCCGCCGAGCAGGGCGCGAGCGTACTTACGCATGCCGCAGTCGCTCGACTTGACCCGCGCGCGGACTTCATCGCCGTGACGCTGCGCGAGGGTGATCCGAGCGAGTCGGCGAGCGTGAGCGAAGAAACCGTCGAGGCGCGCTGCGTGATTAATTGCGCCGGGCTATTCGCCGACGAAGTTGCGGCGATGCTCGGCAATCGCAGCTACCGCATCTATCCAGTGCGCGGCGAGTACTGCGAGTTGGTCCGCTCGAAATCCGGTCTGGTAAAGAATCTCGTTTACCCGATGCCGGACAGAGGCGGCCTGAGCCTCGGCGTGCACTTGACGAAATCGCTTTGGGGCACAGTTCTGGTAGGCCCGACGGCGGATTACATCGAGGATAAAAATGATTACGAGCGAAACCGCCTGCCCGTTGAAGAATTCGTGCGCCGCGCGCGTCCCTTGCTGCCGGAACTCACCGCAGTCGATTTGCAGCTGGCGTATTCAGGGATTCGCGCGAAGCTTGTGCCGCCGGGACAAAAAGGCTACGGAGATTTTGTGATCGCACGCGATTCAAATGTGCCGCGCGCGATCCAGCTCGTGGGCATTGAATCGCCGGGACTCACGGCGTGCCTCGCCATTGCCAGCCACGTCGCAACGCTTGTGGCCGAAATCCTCGATTGATCTTTCGAGCTGAAAAGACGCCGCGCGAGCCGCAGCGCGCCGATTAGTTCACTAAATCCGAAACAAACACGAGCGCAACTCCTTCGTGCGCGAGCTGCGGCAAGTTGCTGGAGAGCACTTCGAGCGTTACCGCATGTGG
>Ga0187804_10000299_pt1 | contig 11760 bp, 11 predicted proteins | sample NC_wetland_sal_i_3_FD_132961 | JGI IMG/M metagenome (GOLD analysis project Ga0187804, IMG submission 132961) | Wetland sediment microbial communities from Neuse River Estuary, North Carolina, USA - Control_4 | ecosystem: Environmental > Aquatic > Freshwater > Wetlands > Sediment | place: USA...
CCAGATCTGATTACGCTCGATCTTTCCATGCCGGAGACGTCGGGAGTGCGCTTTTACCAAACGCTGAAGTCGCGCCCCGAGTTCGCGGGCATACCGGTCGTGTTGGTAACCGGCGTGACCGGGCCGGGTGGTCCACGGGACACGGAGCGCTTCTATAACACACGGCGACAGGTGCCGCCTCCGGATGGATTCATCGCCAAGCCCGTCGACCCGGAAGAGATGCTTCAGTTAGCGAGAAAGTTGACTTCTGGACAACGCCAGGAATCGGCGACGGTAGGTCCGACGCGGTCCTAGAACCTGCTTCTGGGAAAAGGAGCAGACCGGCTCTGGCGATGGGAACAGCCCGGCCGCAGGCCGCCAACATTACCCGCAAACCGCACGGTCTGCCGGGACAACGGCGGGCTGGGAAACGGCGGGTATTTCCACCGAAAACCGCGATCCTTTGTCGTTTGTACTCTCGACCGAGATGGAACCGCCGTGGCGCTCCACGATCCAGCGTGCGATCGCCAACCCTAGTCCCGCTCCCCCACCTGCATGTCCACGCGCCTTATCAATCCGGTAAAAGCGTTCGAAAATTCTCGACTGTTCAGCGGCAGGGATTCCGATCCCGGTGTCGTGCACGCTCACAACCGCGCGCTGATTGCGTTCCTCCAGGGACACGCCGATGTGCCCGGGAGCAGGCGTATATTTGACGGCGTTGTCGAGCAGGATGGTCAACACTCTCCGCAACGCCGCCTCATCCGCCATTACCCAGACCTGCCCGGCCTCCGCGGAACGCAGGGTGAGTTCATGGCCCGCTCCGCCGGCCAGAGGCTTCCACTCCTTCATGCAGTTCCGCAACAACTCTCCTAGCTCAATCGGTTGCGGTTTAAGAACCTCGCGCCCAGAGTCGGCACGAGCCAGCGCCAGCAAATCCTCGATCAAGACAGATGTTCTTTCGGTTTCCTTCAGAATGTGCTGCAACGCTTCCCGATAGGCCTCGGCGTCTCGCGCTCTTCGTAGTGCGACTTCGGCCTCGGTGCGCATCAGAGCGATCGGAGTCCGCAACTCGTGCGACGCATCGGCGGTGAACTGCGTGACTTGCAGGAATGCCTTCTCGATGCGGTCCAGCATCTCGTTCAAGGTGTCGGACAGACGCTGCAGCTCGTCGCCAGTGTCCAACCTTTCCAATCGGTTGCTGAGATTTTGGCCGCTGATGGTGTGCGCGGTCCGGGTCAGTGCGTCCACCGGAGCCAGCGCCCGATGACTCAGCCAGTAGCCGCCCACGCCCGAGATCAGCAGCACCAGAGGCGCTGTCAACAAAAGGTAGTTTCGGAAAGTCTGCAGCGTTTCCCAAACCTGCTTTGTGGGCGTACCCACCTCGACAGCGAAAGTGAAACCGTGAGTGCTGAAACTCGTCCGAAAGAAGCGAAGCTGTTTTCCTGCGATCACGCGATCTTCGAAAAAATCCGAAGGCGGCGAACCCGCGCTCTGGGCCGGCGCCGGTGCGGCGACTGCATTCTTCTTTAGAAAATCGGAGATATATACAAGATCGCCAGCGGACGTAAAGAGCGTCAAGTATTCGCCGGCGTGCTCCTGGGAGTAGCTCTCCGCGACTTCCTCTCGAAACTTGGCAAGATCGGCATTCTTTTTCTGGGACTCCAGGAAGCTTCGCAGATCCTCGGTTTCGTCCTGCAAGGTGTCATTCACGATGCTGACCAGATGGTGCCGTAATACCAGCCACATGCCAGCCCCGAAAGCGAACTGGCCCAGCGCGAAGATCGCCAGATACCAGAGCGTGAGCCGCAAGCCGATCGAGAGCCTGGTCATGATTGCATGGCCTCGCGGATCACATATCCCACGCCGCGTACCGTGTGAATCAGTTTGGGCTGTCCGGGCTTGTCAATCTTGTTGCGCAGCAGGTGCATGAAGGCGTCCAGGGTGTTCTCCTCGACTTCACGATCGAAACCCCAAACCGATTCGATCAACGCCCGCCGCTCGGCCACTTTGCCGGCACGATACATGAGGCGCTCCAGCAAACTGTATTCGGTGCGTGTCAGGGAGATGCTGAGGCCTGCCCTCGACACCTCCCGGGTCGCGGGGTCGAGGGTGAGGTCGGAAACCCGCAGCTTCGGACTCTCGAGTTGATGGGCGCGGCGCTGCACCGATCGCAGCCGGGCGAGCAGTTCGTTGAACGCAAACGGCTTGGTGAGATAGTCGTCCGCGCCCAGATCCAGGCCGCGCACCACATCGGGAACCGTATCCTTCGCGGTCAGCATTAGTACGGGCGTTCGGACCTTCGCCGAACGCATCCGCTGCAACATTTGAAAGCCATCTGATTTCGGCATCATCACGTCGAGGATGACGACATCGAATTGGTAGTTCCGTGCCAGGTACAAACCCTCCTCGCCGTCGGGTGCGCACGTTACCGAATGACCCTCTTCGCCCAGTCCGCGGCGCAGAAGTTCCACCATCCGTGGCTCGTCTTCCACGATGAGCAGGTTCATGGAGAGTGCACTCATCCTGCAATGATCAATCTGTACCCCTGAAGATTAGCTGAAAAACAGGGGGCTGCGCGATTTCATATCTGAAAAAACATTAACTCAGTATTCAAGGTCGCGTCACAAACAGGTCGTCGCATTTCTGGTTTCTGACAAGCAGGCGTGCGCGGGACGAGGGACCGATTCTAAGATCTCGGAGTTTGCAGCGCCTCTTTCAGAATGCTTTCAGGGTTGCGTCGCAGAATCACCGTTGGCGGGAAGGGAACCGTCGTTCCCAGGAGTCGGCATGAAAACGGTTATGCGGGTTCTTGCCTGCTTGGTTGCCATCGCGATCTTGGCTCAGGGCAATCTTCTCGGGCAAGCCGCGAAGCGGACCGCGACGAGCGACCAGACTCCGTTGGGAGCGGGGGAAAGAACTCGCATCGCAGCTTCGGCTCGCCGCAACCGCAAAGCGAAGTTCGCAACTCCGACACTTTCGGGGTGCTGAAAATTACGCTGCACGCGACCAGCTACGACTGGGAGTTCGTTCCCCAAGCCGGGAAGACGTTCACCGACTCGGGCAGCGGCAAGTGTCATTGATCGCGCCTTCCATTCACAGTCATCAGGGAGAATTCAACTATGAACCGGTACACAAGAGTTGGGAATGTCTTTGCCTTTATCGTTACGCTCTGTCTCTCGGCCGCAGCGGCGGGCAGCGGCCACGACTTCCTGGCCGGCGAAGGTCAGAGCTCGGGGAAACACTCCAGCAGGAATGATTGATGACGAGTTGGCCTAAGAAATAGAATGTCGCTGACCTGGACATCATTTCGTTTCACTAGGAGCGACACGTGAATGGAAGCGCGCTACAACGCCGGTTTCATGTCGTAATTCTTGTCAGTCTCTTGGCGCCGTGTCTCTGTTCTCCCCTGTGGAGTCAGAACTCATCGCCCCCGCCCCTCCTGTTGGGCACGGCATGGTATCCCGAACAATGGCCGGAAGCACAATGGGAGCCCGATCTCAGCCTGATGGAAAAAGCGGGAGTGCGCATGGTCCGGGTGGGTGAATTTGCCTGGAGCCGCATGGAACCGAGCGAAGGCCACTACGATCTGGACTGGTTGGATCGCGCCATCACCGCTGCCGGCAAACACGGCATCTACACGGTGCTTGGGACGCCGACCGCGGCCCCACCGGCATGGCTGACGCAAAAGTATCCCGAAACGCTGCGGATCGATAAAGAGGGCCGTCGCGCCGAGCACGGCAATCGGCAGCACTTCAACTGGGCCAATCCCAAGTATCGAGAGTTCGCGCGCAAGATCGCCGAGCAGATGGCCAAGCGTTTCGGACGCAATTCGCTTGTCCTGGGTTGGCAGATCGACAACGAATATGCCGAGGTGTCGTTCGATCCGGAAACGCGCTCCCTGTTTCAGCAATGGTTGAAGGCGCGCTATGGGACGCTCGACAACTTGAATGCGCGCTGGACGACCGCGTACTGGAGCCAGACGTACTTCAGTTGGGACCAGATTCCCATCGAAACCGGCTACGGCAATCCCGGACTCCTTCTGAGCTGGCAGCGCTTTGTCAGCGATACCTGGCGCTCGTACCAGAAGAATCAGCTCGACGTGATTCGCGGTAACTCCGATTCCAGGCAATTCATCACCACCAACATGATGGGGTGGTTTGACGGCTACGATCACTACACAGTCGCTCAGGATCTCGATCTTGCCGCCTGGGACGATTACGCGGGCGAGGGCCATCTGGATCCAGCAAGAAACGGCGCCGCGCACGACCTTACCCGGGGATTCAAGCAAAAAAATTTCTGGGTAATGGAGACGCAGCCCGGCTCGGTGAATTGGGCTCCGATCAATAACTCGCTCGACAAGGGTGAAGTGCGGGCCATGGCCTGGCACGATGTCGGGCACGGCGCCGACACGGTGAGTTACTGGCAGTGGAGGAGCGCGTTAAACGGGCAGGAGCAATATCACGGAACTCTGGCCGGAGCCGACGGCACACCTGTTCCGCTCTATACGGAGGTGCAGCAGATTGGTCAAGAGTTTGCTCGTGCCGGATCCGTGCTGGCCGGAACCTCGCCGCGCTCCGAAGTCGCCATTTTGCATTCCTACGATAGCCGCTGGGCCATTCAGTGGCAGAAGCACAACAAGGACTACGATCCTGTCGAGGAGCTGATCGGCTACTACAAGCCGCTGCGCGCGATTTCTCAGTCGATCGATGTAATCCCACCGACGGCTCGGCTCGAACGATATAAGCTGGTGGTTGCGCCCGGCCTGAATGTCTTCTCCGAGACCAGTGCCAAGAATCTGATTGAATATGTCCGCCAGGGAGGGCACCTGGTCCTGGGCCAGCGCTCCGGGATGAAGGATGACGACAACGGCCTGCAACCGGCGCGTCAGCCGGGGCCGCTGGTCGAGTTGTTGGGAGGTCGCGTCGAGCAGTACTACGCGCTCACCGATCCGGTTCCAGTCGAGGGAAAGTTCGGGTCAATACACGACGAGTCAATGCAAGGCAAACTGTGGGCGGAATTACTGAGTGCGAAGGCGGCCGACGTCGAAGTCCTGGCGCGCTACGGTAAGAGCAACGGCTGGCTCGATGGACAGCCCGCCGCCATCACGCGCAAGGTGGGCAGGGGCAGAATCACTTACATCGGCGCATGGCTCGACGACGGAGGAATGGCCGCCGCAGCCAGCTGGATGTCGGAAGTCAGCGGTGTGAAACCTGCCTTGGGACCCGTTCCGGACGGTATTGAGGTCTACCCCAGGTATGGAGAAAACAAAGCGGTCTATGTGATCGCCAATTTCGCCAAGCAGGAGGAGACAGTCACTCTGCCCGTTCCCATGGCGGATGTTCTCGCGGGCGGAACGAAACAAGCCGTGACCCTGCCGCGTTATGGGGTGGCAGTGCTGTCGTCAAGGCAATGATCGGCGTCGTGTGGGGCGGACATTCCTGTCGCCCCCTGTTCCTTACCACTAGAGACGCGGCTTGCTGCGTCTCTGTGCGTTGCCATGCTGGTTTGCAAACACGCAACAGGGCCACTCCGTGTGTCGAGACCTCTGTTGCTAGCGCAAGTATGCTCAGTAGAAATTGGAGTCAGTCCCGCATATGAAGGAGGACAGTTCGAGACACGGCGGATGATGTCCGGTCTCCGGGGCCACGAGTAGCGCATCAGCCCGGCCACCGTCTTGACAACCCTTTGTCTCCATCGTACAAACGATTTGTTCAACAGTTAAGCGGTTACGTGCCCACTTGCAGAACATTACTTCTCACCACGAGCTTTCCCTCCAAACCCAGGCGGAAGACTTCGCGCGCCGCTTTGGCGACCCGCCCACGATTTACCAGGCACCCGGACGAGTGAACCTGATCGGCGAGCACACCGATTACAACCAAGGCTTCGTGATGCCGGCGGCGATTGGAATGTACACGCGCGTCGCCCTGGCCCCGCGCGGCGACCGCAAGCTCCTCGTTCGCTCCGAGAATTTCTCCGAAGAGGCCGAGTTCCGGCTGGATCAGCTTCCTGCTCGGGGGTCTGGACACTGGAGCGACTACATTGTTGGGGTCGCCAAGGTGCTGGCAGAATCCGGCATTCCATTGACGGGCGCGAACCTGCTCCTTTGCGGAGACATTCCCCTGGGGGCGGGGCTCAGCTCTTCGGCCTCGGTCGAGGTAGCGGTGGGGTGCGCCTTGATGGATCTTGCCGGTCAGAAGGCGGACCGGACCAAGCTGGCGCGGCTCTGCCAGCAGGCTGAAAATGAGTTTGTGGGCGCGCGTTGCGGCATTATGGATCAGTTTGCGGTGAGTCACGGCAAGCGGGATCAGGCTCTGCTGCTGGACTGCCGGTCGCTGGAATACCGTCTGCTGCCGCTGCCCGAAGACGTGCGCCTGGTGATCTGCAACACCATGGTGCGGCACGCCATCGCCGGCGGGGAATACAACCGGCGGCGGGCAGAGTGCGAAACGGGCGTGGAGTATCTGTCGAAACATTTCCAGTGCGTGCGGGCCTTGCGCGACGCGACCTTGGAGGAACTCGCCGCGCTGGACAGTGATTTGCCCAACAAGATCCTGCGCCGTTGCCGGCACGTGATCAGTGAGAATGCACGTGCCGTCCGAGCCGCTGCCGCCCTGACGCGGAACGACCTGGGAACATTCGGGGACCTGATGCGCGAGTCGCACCGCAGTCTGCGCGACGACTTCGAAGTCAGTTGTGCGGAACTCGATTTGATGGTGCAGCTTGCGGAACGGGCCAAAGGCGTATACGGAGCGCGCATGACGGGCGGCGGCTTCGGCGGCTGCACGATCAATCTAGTCGAGACCGATTGCGCCGATGCCTTCCGGAAAACCGTCCGCGAAGCATACGAGCGTGCCACAGGCCGGAAGCCCGACATTTACGTCTGTTCGCCCGTGGATGGGGTGGGGCTCGCTTGAGTAGCTGCGGATAGATCTCAAAATATCCCGATGAGTGTAACCGACCTCACCCTGAATCCGCATCGCCGCTTCAATCCGCTGACCCGGGAGTGGGTGCTGGTTTCGCCGCATCGCACCGAGCGGCCGTGGCAGGGCCAAGTGGAGAGCGTCGCACGCGAAGCGCCGCCAAGCTTTGACCCGAACTGCTACCTGTGTCCTGGCAATGTAAGGGCCGGAGGTGTGAGGAATCCTGCCTACACCTCGACGTTCGTTTTTGATAACGATTTCGCCGCCTTGAAACCAGATGTCCCCGCCCAGGAACTGCGGGAAGGGGAGTTGCTGGTTGCTCGCAGCGAAGCGGGGCGTTGCCGGGTGGTGTGCTTTTCTCCGCGTCACGATCTGACGATGGCGCGCATGAGCGTAGCCGAATTGCGTTCGGTCGTCGACACATGGGTCCAGGAGTGTACGGATCTAGGGAAACAGCCGCGTGTGCAATCGGTGCAAATCTTCGAGAATCGCGGCGAGATGATGGGATGCAGTAACCCGCATCCTCACGGCCAGATCTGGGCCAACGAGATCCTGCCGAATGAATTAGCGAAAGAACTGGAATCGTTCGGTGACTATCACCAGCGCCACACGACTGGCCTGCTCGCCGATTACCTAGCTCTGGAACTGGAAAAACAAGAACGACTGGTGTGTGGGAACGATCACTTTGTTGCGCTGGTGCCATACTGGGCGGTCTGGCCGTTCGAGACGTTAGTCGTGAGCCGAAGAAGAGTCGCGTCGCTCGAAGAATTAAATGGGGAAGAACGCACGGCCTTGGCTGACATCCTGCGGCAGATTACAATCCGCTACGACAACCTGTTCCAGACCTCATTTCCGTACACCATGGGTTTTCATCAGCGGCCGACCGATGGCAAGGAGCACCCTGAGTTTCATTTGCATGCGCACTTTTATCCGCCCCTGCTCCGATCGGCCACGGTAAAGAAATTCATGGTAGGGTACGAAATGTTGGCGATGCCGCAGCGCGACATCACTCCCGAAGCAGCCGCCGCGCGGTTGCGAAGCGTGCCGGCGACACACTATCTGGAGAAATCCTGAGCGGGGAAACTCAGACTGAGCTATGCGCACTTCGAGGATCAAAGACGTTGCCGCGCTAGCTGGCGTCTCGACCGCGACGGTGTCGCATGTCATCAACAAAACCCGCTTTGTGGAAGAAGAAACCAAGCGCAAGGTTCTGTCGGCCATTGCCAGCGTTGGGTACATACCGAACGTGCATGCCAGGAACCTGGCATCAGGAAGCAGCCGGACCCTCGGTTTAATCATCTCCGACATCACCAACCCGTTTTTCCCCGAGTTGATCAAATCCATCCAAGCCACAGCCTTGGAGCCCGGCTACGAAGTGGTGATTGCCAACACCGATTACCAGGCCGAGCACGATATTTCCTGCGTGCAGCGTCTGCTCGAGTTGCGGGTCAGCGGAGTCATGGTGATGACCACCGAGTGGGACGATGCCGCCAGCCAACGCCTGGAACAAGCCGGAGTGGCCACCGTTTTTCTGGACATCGGAAAGGTCGGGCCGCACGTCAGCAACATACGCATCGACTATGCAACGGGGATCCGTCAGGCAGTCGAGCATCTTCTGGAACTCGGCCATCGCAGCATTGCATTCATTGGCGGGCCGGAGCATCTCGTCTCCGCGGAACTCCGGCGGGCCGCATTCGCCACGGTTATGAATAAGCACAAACCCTCTCTGCAGACCGACGCTATTTTTTGCGAAGGCGACTTCAAATTGGAGAGCGGACAGCGCGCCGTGCAGAAGTTGCTGGCTGGCGGTCGCCGGCCGACTGCGATCATGGCTGCGAATGACATGATGGCAGTCGGGGCCCTGCGAGAACTCAAGCGAGCCGGACTTCGCGTGCCGGCCGACGTTTCCCTGATTGGCTACGACGATATCTGGCTGGCGTCGCTGACCGACCCCCCACTTACAACCATTGCCATTCCGCGCGTCCAGATCGGCCAGGCCGCCGTGGAATCGGTCCTGGCAACCGCTTCCTCAGAACAACCCGGCGGGCGGGAAATAAGAATCGCGACTGAACTGGTCGTGCGCGAGTCGACCGGCAAGGCGAATCAGAGCTCCCGCCCTCTGGAACTCATCTGATGATAGATATGGCGCTTGGAGCTTGGTGAGTGTAAGGCGATTTATTGCCAGCAACCTCGACTCGAGACGCCAAATAATCTTACGACGACCGACGAACCAAGTGGTTTGTTGGAACCGCGCCGCAATGGCCCCAGCTCTCGAATACCCAAAACTTGCCCCCTCGCGACGTGGGTACGGTCTACGATTCGCACATCGGAGGTCTTCAGGAGGGTTGCTTAGAAAGGCCGGGAGACCAGCAGGTAGACCAGCACTACTATGCAGAGAGTCAGCACGAGGAGTGACAGCTTCTCGAATTTGAGGTTGTCTTTGCGCGTGGTTGATTCGGCTCCCATGGTGTATCCAGTTTCCAATAAGAAAGTCGTCTTGATAATGGCTCGGCCGTGGTGGCACGGTGGTAACGTATCCAAAGTTTTCTGGGCCTCGTGGTATCATGCCGGCCTATCAGCTCTGGAATGGCTCGGTCTGGAGAGATCTTCCCAGATAGTTGTTGTAAACATTTCCACCAACTGCTTCGAACAACGCCATTTACGAGACAGCCGCCGACTGGATTTTCGCGAGAGCTTTTCCCGGGATTCTATCAAGGGAAGGCACGTCGTTCTTGCGCCGCCATTTAGCATAGAGATGTGAAAGCTCAGAAGCGATTTGGCCTGGCGCGCGCGCTTTCCAAGATGGGCTACTGCTCGCGGTCCCAGGCCGCAGCGCTCATCCGCGACGGACGTGTGGTGCTGAACGGACGAACCGTTCGAAACCCGGAGAATCCTGTTCAAATCGGACGAGATCGAGTTGAGGTAGACGGAACGGCGATCACGGAAGTGCCGCAGGTTTATCTTGTGATGAACAAGCCTCGCGGCGTGGTGACCACCGCGTCCGATGAGAAGGGGCGAAAGACCGTCTACGATCTACTCGAACCCGGGCTGCCGTGGGTGGGGCCAGTGGGTCGACTGGACAAAGCGAGCGAAGGGCTGTTGCTGTTGACCAACGATTCAGAGTGGGCAGCGAAGCTCACCGATCCGGCCAACCATCTGGACAAGACATACCACGTGCAAGTGGACCAGGTGGCGGAAGACGCCTTGCTGGCGCAGATCGCGCTTGGTGCTACGGTCGATGGCGATCGTCTGCGAGTGAAGGCGGCGCGGGTTCTGCGGTGCGGAGAGAAAAACAGTTGGCTTGAGATTTCCCTGGATGAGGGAAAGAACCGGCACATTCGGCGCCTGCTGGAAGTGCTGGATGTGCAGGTCCTGCGATTGGTGCGCGTGGCCGTCGGTCCGCTGGAACTCGGCGATCTGAAGAAGGGTGCCGTGCGAGAGTTGGCGCCACGAGAGAAACAGGCTGTAGATCGCGCTCTTCGAGCCCGGACGAGCTAGAGAGGCTGCGTGTTCTCAGCCTCGATGAATGTGGAAAACACCCCAAAAAAACAGCGGGCGCATGCCGAAAGATGTGGGGTGAGGATGGCAACGGCACGCGCCCTATTAACTTGTGATCAGACTAGCCTGCCGGGTGGAGGCTGTCAAGATAAATCTATTGTATGCAATCACTTAGGGGACTGGATGGGATCAGATTTCTAATAATTCCGCAAGTGCATGGATCACATATTCGTGTGACTTGCTGTTAGGAACCATGGCGCGCATTCAGGAGGCTTTTTCGGGCGCCAAGCCGTGAGTCTCAAGATGTTCCTGCGCCTGGCGGAGGACCTTGCGTTCGTTGCTGTAGGCCAATTGCCGGCTCGCTTCGTGGAGCGGCACCCAGAGCGCTCGTTTCACCTCGATCCGCATGTCGGGTGTTAAGTCATCGATCTCTCCCGAGACATAGCGCAGCAGATAGAAACTCACGATTTTGAACACGCGTTCGCCATCGCCCCAGCTGCGGACATAGACGTACTTGATGTCGACGAGCTTGGTGACGGGCTCTGCCACAATGCCGGTCTCTTCTTTCACTTCGCGAAGGGCGGTCGCTCCTGGTTTCTCGCCAGCGTCGACCAGTCCCTTGGGAAGAGCCAGCACGGGTCGGGTGCGCTTGCTGGGCCGCTTGGCTGGTCTCGGGCTCTCCTTCTGCGGTTCGATCAGGGCAACGTTCCAAACTCCTGCAATCTGCCGAAGCACGACTCCGCCCGCCGAGATCTCCCGCGCCATAGCGCACAAGGTATCAGGAATTTTCCAGAAGCGCAGTCTCTTGCTGGATGCGCTGCCACGCCCGCTCCACATGCCGGGCCTCGGTGTTTGTTTGTCCCACACAAAAGCGCAGAGTGAGCTTGCCGTTGAGCTTCGTGTGTGTCAGATAGAGGTCGCCGCTGCCATTAAGGCGGTCCATCAGAATTTGGTTCGCTTGGTCTCGAGAGCGCAGGCGGAAGCACACCAGGTTAAGCTTGGCGGGCGCGGCCAGTTCGAAACGCGAATCGGAGCGCACCCATTCGACGAACTGCTGCGCTAGCCGCACGTGCTCGCGAATGTGATGCTGCAGGCCTTCGATGCCGTAATGGCGGATGACAAACCATAGCTTGAGCGAACGGAATCGGCGCCCGAGCTGAATGTGCCAGTCGCGATAGTCGATCACCGCGCCCGATTCCGTCGCCTTGTTGCGCAGGTATTCCGGCAGCACCGAGAGCGTTTGGATGAGATGCTTGCGGTCGGCGACGTAGAAACAGTTGCAATCGAAGTTGGTGAACATCCATTTGTGCGGGTTGAAGGTGTAGCTGTCGGCGAACTCGACGCCGTCGTGGAGAAAGCGGAA